>Ga0272444_10001012_pt1 | contig 28035 bp, 18 predicted proteins | sample SSMForm13_FD_201033 | JGI IMG/M metagenome (GOLD analysis project Ga0272444, IMG submission 201033) | Marine sediment archaeal communities from Little Sippewissett salt marsh, Falmouth, MA, United States - SSM-Form-13 | ecosystem: Environmental > Aquatic > Marine > Wetlands > Sediment ...
TGGCCGCGGCGAGCCGGAGGCAGGGCCTTATCTTGCTGACCGGCCCGAGCGGTTCGGGCAAAACCACCACGATCTACGCTTTCCTGGAACGTTTGGTGAAAGATTCGGAGGATGCGACCAAGGCGGGAAGGGTCAACGTCGCCACGCTGGAAGATCCGGTCGAGCGGGAGCTGGAATTCGCCTCCCAAACCGAGATTCGGCCCCGGCTGGGCCTGGCGTATGCGGAATGCCTGAGAACGCTATTGCGGCAGGACCCGGAAATCATCGTGGTCGGCGAAATTCGGGACCCGGAGACAGCGCGGATTACGATGCGCGCAGCGCTTACCGGCCATTTGGTCATTAGTACGATTCACAGCGCCGACACGGCGGAGGTTTTCTTGCGCTTGCTGGACATGGACGTGGAACCCTATTTAGTGGCCGGGTGTGTGTCAGCGGTGTTCGGGCAGCGGCTTGTGCGAAAGCGATGTGAGGTGTGTTCCGAGGAGGAGGCGAAGGAATGTCCGCATTGCGCCGGAACCGGTTATCGGGGGCGAACGCTGGTGGGCGAGCTGCTGACGCCGGACGAGGCGCTGCGGGAGTTGGTTTTGAACAAGGCGCCGATCCGGGCATTGCGGCGGGCGGCGCATGGGCTGATCGCGCCTCGTCTGCTGCACCATGCCCGGGAAAAGTGCGCCCTGGGCTTGACCACGATCGAGGAAGTGAACCGCCTGGAACGATTTGACTCGGGCTTGCACGAAAATGAAACAGAGGATTGACCGGCGTTTTGGATTTACGCTCATTGAGATGCTGATTGCAATGGCAATCCTGGCCATCCTTGCGGTCAGCTTGACCGGGATTCTCCGAGCGGTCTTGGTCAGCGAGCACCGCACGGCGGAAATTCTCTCGGCGATCGATGCGGCGTCGACGCAATTGGAATGTCTGCGAGCGATCAACGAAAAGGAAGGACTCCAACCGGGGAATCAGCGGCCGCTGCCGGTGGCACTGGAAGAGTTGTGCCCGCTACCGGGCTCGAAGGGTTGGGTGGACGTGGCCGCCGGGCCCGAGGGGACCTGGCTCGTTACGGTTCAGATTCGGTGGGAGCACTTGGGCCGTCCGGGGCGATATGAGCTGCAATCGTTTCTCCCGCGCTCGGGAGGAATGCTCCGGTGAACGCGAAAGCGGGTGATTTCTGCAGCAGGCGGCGAGCGGAACGAGGATTCACGCTGGTTGAACTGAGCATCGTTGTGTTCCTATTGAGCATACTTGCCGCGGTCAGCGGAACGCTGCTCGTCCGCTATCTTTCGATCCACGACGAGGTGGCGGCCCGCGCGGAAAGCGTTAGCCGATGCCACCTGTTTCTGGCTCACTTGAGGGAAGATCTTCTTCGAGCGGACGCCGAGCTGCCGGGATTTCAAGACCTGACGGCCTCTCCCGATTGCCTGATTTTGAAAAGGACGGGCGCCCCGGAGCGAATCGTGGTCTATCAAATGACTGGAGGCCGAATGCAGCGCGAAGAGTATGAGGACCGTGCCGGCGGATCGGCACGGGTCGACGCGCGCCCCCTGCTGGATAAAAGGGCGACGGTCTTTTTTCAGCGAGATGCTCGGTATGCCTCACTGTTGTGGGTAAACGTCGAGCAACCCTCGCCGAGTCGAAACAGCCGGCGCGGGCTCCGGCAACGAGCGGCGGTGCGGGTGCCGGGGATGCGGGGAACCCCTCGATGATGAACGAAAGGAACGCTCTCGGCCCTCGACGAGGATCGCAACTTTTTCTGTTGCTCGCGACGGCGAGTATTGTGTTGCTTTTTCTCTCCGCGCTGCTTTTTCGCCTTAGTGTGTTGACAAAACAAACGCAGCGCGCGGCCGTGCGGGCTCAATGCCGGGCGTTGGCCGAAGGAGGGCTGGAACTCGCGCGCGCCCCGGGATTCGTCTTGCCGGATGCCGGGCCGCGGACGTGGGAACGAGAAACCGACACGGGGACCTGTCGAGTGAGCCGGGCTTTACAATCCGATGGAGTTTGCTGGGACGTCGTTGCAACCGGCCGTCAGCCGCTTGCCCGGGGCGGGTGGGCGGTGTACGAAATCCAGGCTACCCTGACCGGGCGGCAGTCCGGGCCACTCTTCTTGAAAGTAAGGTCACTTCGCTTCTTTCCGAACGTTGAAAGAAAACAGTAGCAGATCAAGAAAATCTTGCGAAATTTGAATGGAGAAACACTGGAACGGCCGGGCGACTTTTGCCGGTATGCGGTTGCTAAAAATTGACGTTTCGGATTGTCCAAGCGATTCATTGGGGGCCTTGTCGAACAATGGCCGTCCGCTCTGGGAAAGAAGGGTAGTTGTAGGCTCAGATTACGTTACTTAGCAGCATTTTCTTAATGTTTTTTGGTAAAGTGTTTTTCGGGCAAGAGGGTTTCTAATAGGCTGCAAATAAAGGAGTTATGCTGACAGCCGCCCTTTCGGATCATGGAAATCGGCTGGAAATTCTATTGACAAAACCAAAACCCGGGAGTACACTTCGCATGAAGTTGTGTTGTAAGTTCTAGTAATCCCTGGAAGTTATCGATTTCTGCCACCTTGTTCGTCCAAATCTGGTGCAAGGAAGGAGGGAAGCTTATAAAAAACAGCACCGGCGAACAAATGGTGTTCAGATATATTGAGAACGATTACTACCGCTTCACATAAAACAAAGATAAAGGGGGCTTTGTAATGAACAAAGCAATCACGTTATTGGCTGCTGCGGCAGTCCTTTTCTGTTTCGGGTCGACCGCCAGTGCGGATTTGGACAATCTGGATATTGGCGGCGATGTCAAGATAATGGCCGTTTACACGGATAACGTTATCGACTTCAACGATGAAGGTAACTACTACGAAGGCGACGATCAGGATGATTTCCTGCGCATCGAGACGCACCTGTGGTTTCAGGCCGATCTGTCAGACAACGTGACCGCGAAGGTCAGCGTCGAAGTGGATCGGGATTTCGACTATGACACTGAAGCCGTGGATGACGATGCGTACGGCGCCGGATATTACTACGATGGTCGCGCACAGCAGTATTACGGTGGCTCGAGCGATGACCTCCTGGTATACCTGGAAGAAGCCTGGATTCAGTTTGCCTACGTGTATGACTCGGCGATCAGCATGAAGCTCGGTCGTCAGTTCATCCAGTTGGGTGACGGTTTCGTCGTGGGCGATGCCAATCCGCTGTACCCGATGTACTTGTCGAGCTTGGGCGAGTACGAAGTGGAGCCCTTCGACGCGTTGAACTTCTGGTACGACGGTGATGACTGGGTCTTCACCCTGGTCTATACGAAGCTGAATGAGTCCCGTGCGTTTGACAACACGCCGGCTCGCGGCGACGTGGATGCCTACATTGCCTACTTCAGCTACACCGGCTGGGAAGGCTATGAAGGCGACCTGTATTTCATCATGTCCACGATCGATGCGATCGGCTCGGACCTCGAAATCGACGATGGGTACTACGCCAACGGGGATGCCGAAGTTTACGCTATTGGCGCCCGGCTGGCCGGCGAGCCGACGGACGGCTTGACCTTCAAACTGGAAGCGCTCTATGAGTTTGGCACCATCGACGTTGGTGACGACGTGGACATCAAGGCTTGGGCCGTGGAAGCGGGTATCAAGTATGCTTTCGACAATGAGTACAACCCGTTTATCGGCTTCACCTATGTCTTCCAGAGCGGCGATGATGACTACGACGACGACTTCGAGACCTACATTCCGTTGTTCGAGAATCGGGTCTATGGCGAGATCTTCGATCCGTACACCTGGGGCAACCTGCATATCTTCAACCTGTACGGTGGATTCGATCTGTCTGAAGACGTTGCGCTGGCCGCGAAGTACTACTACTTCCTGGCCGTGGAAAAAGAAGACATGATGTATGGCTGGGATGATGAAAGCCTCGGTCATGAGTTCGACGTCTATCTCGACTATCAGTTCAGCGAGGAGACCTCGGCGATGTTGGCCGCGGGCGTCTTGATTCCGGATGACGGTATTGATGACACGTTTGCCGGCGGCGATGCCGACATGGCTTGGTTTGTCCGCGCCGGCGTGAAGGTGGAGTTCTAACAAACTCCGGCCTTTCACAAGGCTGCTAATTGCGAGGGGAGTGTGGGATTTCCACACTCCCCTCTTTCTTTGTGCGGGCGGACGCGCTCGGCGGAGAATCAAGGGCGCTGTTCAGAATCGATCAGTCGATTGTGCAAAATAAAGCTTCCCGGGTGTTACGAAAAGCTCGAGCCGAATCAATTCCCCAGGGATCGAGCTGATCCACAGCCGGATATCTCATACCTTGCGCCCGTTCGCTTCTCGCTTTCCAACCCAGGGAAGCATCCTCGAAGCCCACCGGCTCGGGCCCATTCGCTGTCGCGTTGGATTTGTTTGAAGACGGTCTTCCCCAGGCGAAGCGGCCAGCTGGGGCGCGAGGGGGGGGGCAGGGGAACAGAATCGACGCCCTTGGCATGTCGTTTGCTCTCTCTATTGGTTCAATTAAAATCCAAAAATCGAAAAAGTTAAAGGAGGCAAGGGTTTGTCATGAATCCCAAGGAGATTCTCGAGCTGATCAAGGACAAGACGATTGAATTTGTCGATTTCCGCTTTATCGACTTTGTATCGACCTGGCAGCACTTCACGGTGCCGGCGGCTCAAGTGAAGGAGTCGAGTTTCGAAGACGGCTTCGGCTTTGACGGTTCGTCGATCCGGGGCTGGCAGGTGATCAATGAGAGCGATATGCTGGTGCTGCCGGATCCGAAAACGGCGGTCCTCGATCCCTTCTGCAAGATTCCTACGCTGGCGTTGACTTGCACCATTATCGATCCCGTCACGCGGGAGCCCTACAGCCGGGATCCCCGGAACGTCGCCCAGAAAGCCGAGGAATATCTGCGCTCCACGGGCATTGCCGACACGGTATTCATCGGTCCGGAGGTTGAATTTTTTATTTTCGACGACGTGCGCTATACGAACGAAGCGCATACCAGTGGGTACATCGTCGATTCACAGGAAGGCATCTGGAACACCGGCCGGGAGGAGAATCCGAATCTTCAGCACAAGCCGCGATTCAAAGAAGGGTATTTCCCCGTGCCTCCAATCGACTCGCTGCAGGATCTGCGAAGCGAAATGGTGGTAACGATGCAGCAGTGCGGCATCGAAGTCGAAGCGCATCATCATGAAGTGGCCACCGCCGGTCAGTGCGAAATCGATATGCTGTTCAAAAACCTGGTACTGTCGGCCGATCAGGTGCTTCTCTACAAGTACATTGTCAAAAACGTTGCAAAACAACACGGGAAAACCGTTACGTTTATGCCGAAACCGCTATACGGTGATAACGGTTCCGGGATGCATACGCATATCAGCTTATGGAAAGACGGCAAGCCGCTTTTCGCCGGGAATCAGTATGCGGGCCTGTCGGAGATGTGTCTGCACTTCATTGGCGGCATCTTGAAGCACGCGTCTGCGATTTGCGCGTTTGCCGCACCCAGCACCAACAGCTACAAACGCCTGGTCCCGGGGTATGAAGCGCCGGTCAATTTGGCCTATTCGCAACGCAACCGCAGTGCCGCACTTCGAATTCCCATGTACTCGCCCAGCCCGAAGGCGAAGCGGGTCGAGTTTCGCCCGCCGGATCCGACCGCAAATCCTTACTTGTTGTTTTCCGCGCTGTTGATGGCCGGCCTGGACGGCGTTCAGAACAAGATCGATCCCGGCGATCCGCTGGACAAGGACATTTACGACTTGCCGCCGGAGGAACTGGCCGAGATCGAGAGCGTGCCCGGCTCGCTCGATGAAGCGCTTCAGGCCTTGGCCGCCGATCACGATTTTCTGCTCAAAGGGGACGTTTTTACCCAGGACGTGATTGACCGATGGATCGACTACAAACGATCCATGGAAGTGGATCCGTTGCGATTCCGACCGCACCCTTACGAGTTCTTCCTCTACTACGACATTTGATCCCAGCCGATTCGGTTGGGAACTGAAGCCCCAGGGACCGGCGTCCGTGGGGCTTTGTTTTGGCGGCGCTTCTCAAGCGACAAAAACCTCGACTTGGAACTTGACTTAACGCTACTTGATTTGCTATGTTTGACCCCGTCAGTGGGGTGCAATTCTGGGTGTGTTTCAATCTTCTTCGTTCAGCCCCTCAATGATCAATCGTTGAGTCGAATGATCTACCTTTTGAAAGGAGGCATTTACCTTGAAAAGTAGCAAAGTCCTTATTCGAGGAGCGTTTTATCTTTTCGTTGCCGGTGTATTTCTGATGGGTTCGTCGAATGGCGTGCCGGCCCAACCGACGCCGACCCCGGTCGAAGGAGAAGCTGTCGGGTATATCATGGTCGATGGTTTGGGAGGGATTCACACCACGTCTCGGTCCGGGCCGTTGGTCAGTCCATTCGTCGCTGCCGGGATTCATGACCTGACGGCGGAAGATCCGATTTTGGGAAGTTTACCGGATATCTTCTTCGGCTGGGACATTGCGCGGGGGTTGGCGTTGACGCCGGACCAGGACGGGTTCTGGATCCTGGACGGATTCGGTGGACTGTTTCCTTATGGCGCCGCGCAGAAGGATCTTCCGGTGGACGCCACGGGAACCCTGCTTTACTTCGGCTGGGATATTGCCCGGGACATTGAAGCCGGGCCGGACGCTTCCGGCGTCGAGATCCTGGACGGCTACGGCGCGGTGCATGCGTTGGGCAGCGCTCAAGCGGCCGGGTATCTGGCGGAGGATCGCCCGTATTTCGGTTGGGACATTGCCCGCGACGTGGAGATGACCGAGGACCTGGGGGGCTTCGTCTTATTGGATGGGTATGGCGGGTTGCATTATGTCGGCAATGCCGCGGAGCAGTTTGATCCGGGCGAGGAGGGGCCGTACTTCGGGTTCGACATTGCGAAGGACGTCGAGCCTTCCCTGGACGGAACCAAGGGCTTGTACGTGCTGGACCGCCTTGGGGGCGTGTTCGCCCTGGGCACGGCGCGCGACCTGCCGACGGCCTACTTCGGCTGGGACGTCGCGGAGGATCTGGAGCAGTTGTACTTTCCGGACTTGGTTGCCGATCCAGCGCATCTTGGCATCGCACTGTGGCAGTTGGACGCCTACGGCGGCATCCATCCGGCGGAGTCGAGTACGAGCAAGCTGGCTCAGATGGAAAGCAACATGGTGCAATTCAGCCTGATTCACTACATCGGCTATGACATTGCCCGGGATTTTGAAGTGGTGAGCCGACCGGGTCAGGCGGTTTATCCAACAATGACGCCATCGGAGACGCCCTTCACGCCAACGCCGACGTTGACGCCAGAATTCACGCCGACGCTGACCCCGACCGAAACGTCGTTTGTGCCGACGCCAACGCCGACGGCCACTCTGGCTCCTTCCACGTTCGACATGTGCAACTACTTTCCGCTGGACGCGGACAGCAGCTGGTACTACGTCGGGTTTGAAGGCGGTTCCACCGAGGATAACTTCACCTGGGAAGTGCAGGATACGTTGAAGGATCTTGGCGGCGGCCAGTTTGCCACCCGGGTCAAGACGATTACGGATGAAGCGACGGACGACCGTAATCAGGATGAGGATTTCTGGACCTGCGAGGGAAACGGCGATCTCCTCATTCACGGCATTCACAAAGGCACCGCGGTCGACGTGGCGACCGGCGTGACGTTGCTGGTGCAGGACGTGATCTTCAGCGATCCGCTGAAGTTTGGCGGCGCCGGCCAACAGATCGGCGACGAGGTTACCGACAGCGCCACGGCAACGGTGAGCTTAAGCGTTGGCAGTCTGACGGCGACCATCGACTCGACGGTCAGCTACACCGACATGCTGGCGTCGAAGACAACGCCGTTGGGCACGTTTACCAATGTGCTGCGTATCGTGGTTTCGCTCGATGTCACGGCCGATCTTGGGTTCCCGCTCGGGCAGCAGACGTTTGCCTTGAGGGATAACACGTTTTTCCTCAAAGAAGGCGTCGGCATGATCGCGCAAGACCAGGAACCGGATCAGAGCGATGCGGAGATTCAAGCGATTGATTCCGGCCAGGTGGGTGGTGTAGCCATCGTGGCGGATTAAGCACGACACGACTGGTAAAGCTGAATTATGAAAGGCCCGGCAAAAAATTGCCGGGCCTTTTCTCTCGGAGCATCTGGAGTTTGATTCGTCGTTGGGTGCCCCACCGCTCGCGGTGGATTAGAGCGGTTCTCGAAATGATTATCCAAATGAAGCACGAAAAGCGGCAATCGACCTCTCTCCCCCTTACGAAGGGGGAGCGAGAGGGGGTTGCTTTTAGAGGCCGAAGCAGTGCCGCTGGAGAAAAACATACCCCACCCCGCCTCCCCTTATAAAGGGGAGGAGAGGAAAACGGACAAAACTTTCGAGAGATACTCTAACCCGCCATATTTCAGGTGACTTTCAGCATCCGCTCCAGGGCGATGCGGGCTCCGTGGGCGATCTCCGGCGGCACCTTAATCGGATTCACGACCTTTCCCTGTGCAAGGTTCTCCAGCGCCCAGCAGAGATAGGCGGGGTGAATGCGGTACATCGTTGAACACGGGCAGACAATGGGATCGAGGCAGGAAATGATCTTGTCGGGCATCTCATCGGCCATTCGATTCACGAGATTGATCTCGGTTCCCACGGCCCACTGCGAACCGGGCACCGACTCGCGGATTTTCTGGATGATGAATTCGGTCGAGCCGTATGCATCGGCGGCCTGAACGACGTCCAGCGTGCATTCGGGATGCACAACAACCTGGAGCGCGGGGTACTCCCGGCGCGCTTTCTGGATCTGTTCGATTTTAAACCGGGTGTGAACCGAGCAGTGGCCTTTCCAGAGGAAGACCTTCGCTTTTTGCAGTGCTTCAGGAGTGTGTCCGCCGTACGGTTCGGTCGGGTCCCATAAGAGAATTTCCTCCAGGGGAATTCCGAGATCGATGGCGGTGATCCGGCCCAAATGCTGATCGGGGAAGAACAACAGGCGTTGGCCTTGTTCAAACGCCCAAGTGGCGATCTTCGGCGCGTTGGAGGAAGTGCAAACGATTCCCCCGTGCTGTCCGACGAAGGCTTTTAGATCGGCCGCTGAGTTGATGTAGGTGACGGGGACCAGGCCTTCGGTGACACCCGCCCGGCCGAGCTCCTCCCAACAGGTTTCCACCTGGCCGATCTCAGCCATATCGGCCAGCGAGCAGCCGGCTTCCAGGTTGGGAAGGATCACGGTTTGATTGTCGCCGGTGAGAATGTCGGCTGCCTCGGCCATGAAGTGAACGCCGCAGAAGACGATAAACGGTACGTCCCGGTGCTTTGCCGCTTGCTGCGCCAGCTTAAGCGAATCGCCCCGATAATCGGCAAATTTGATGATTTCGTCTCGTTGATAGTGATGGCCGAGGATAATCACTCGATCTCCCAGCTGGGCGCGCGCTTCGGCGATCCGGCGATCCAATTGTTGCTCGGACAGTTGCTTGTATTCCTGGGGCAGCGCGTTGGTGCGAAGGACCTCATAATCCTCCCGGCATAGCTCGCTTGCAGTCAACCTCGACATTCTTCTCTCCCAATGGTTTGCCGCTGGCCAGGGCGGCGTGTGTTTCAGTGACTATACCCGCCGGACCGGCGGGGTCAAGAAGGTTTTGGGGGAAGCGGGGAGGTCTTCTATGACGCTACTACAAACAGGATCGCGCTTGTAGTGTGCTCGTAAGAACATAGAATGATGGAGTTGATTCTTTGTCAGAATCAGGATTCGCAGGATTTTAGGATTTTCAGGATGGATTTGTGTTGCGCGGGCGCACTAACATGGAATCTTGACCGTGTGGCGGGCTTTTCATCGCCGCTGGCGATCAAAGCCCGGTTTTATCTATGCCACACTTTGTACTCCATGGCCGGCAAGCGGCCATGCCACCCGATAGATTCGAGTGAAAAGCTAACAGGTGGATTGAAATCCACCCTACAAAAATATTTAACTCGAGTGGGAAGTATTCGGTTCAGATAAATCCGGTTGGAGAATCCAGTAGTGAAAGCTGGTGTAGCGGCTCGGCTCGGAGCTTTCCACCCGACGGATCTGAAACTTCATTTGAGACGCCGTGACCCATTCGCCCGGAAGATCGATCTTGACTTCGCTCCAGCGATAGGGTTGAGGATCGAGTTGCCATGTTCCGCGGGGGATTCCCGCGATGGCGATCTCGACCGCGGCGGTGTAGGAATTCGAGTCGGCGCCGGGATTGCCCGTTCGCATCACGAGGCGGGCGGGGTGGCCGGGCTGAAGATCGCGCAGGACAAAGCGTTCGCCGCCTTCGTGGACGCGTCCTCCGTCCAGCACGTTCCAATCGAGCCAGTCTTTGCCCCAAGCGTGATAAATCATGCGCGCCTGGAGGTCGTACGGTTTCTGTTGTGTCGCACCGGGAAGACTTTGATAGCCGTGCGCCGCCTCGCTTTCCAAGTCGGCCACGTCCAACCGGTCCTGAATCCTCCAGTCCGGCCAGGCTTGGGCCAATTTGGACTCGTCGCCGCTGCCCGCCCAATCCCAACATGCGCGGAAGACCGCTTTTGTATGGCGTCGCTTTGTGTAAGGATCGTTTATTCGAACGAGCCGCTCGCCGAAAAGCCCGAGCGCTTGAAAAGAAGGAAACCACTTAGGGAAAACACAATAGTAGTCAAAGCGCTCTTCGGGCGCCAGGCGCTCCAGGTATTCCGCCAACGAGCCATAGCCGGTCCGATAGGGTAGCGTGGTTCCCCGCGTCGTCAGGCCGATCAAGTCAAAGCAGTTGCGGCGGGAGAAGTACGGTAATATCCCGGCGTCATTGACGGCGATCCGCGCGTCCTCGGGAAGGTTGTTGCGAATCCAGCGGGCCAGCTGCATTTGTTTTTTATAGTGTGTTCCACAGTCTCGGCCAAAGGTGTTCATCCAATTTCCCCATTGGCTTGCGTTGGACGCGATCAGGAGCACGATCAAGCCGAGCGAGATTCGGCGGGCCCTTCGGGGAAAGTATTGGCCGAGCTTTAACGCACCGCCAACGCCACCGAGGAAGAGCAATGGAAACAGCGGCATGAAGTAGCGCCAATTGTTGCCATCATAGCTGAACAGCGTGGCGATTGACGCCACAGCGAATAAAGTTCCCCCGAGTAACCAGGGCTTGACCGAGCCGAGAAAGCCCCGAAGCCGGGCGCGGGAGAAGCCCGGCGCCAAGCCCGCCAAAAACAGCAGAAGCATTCCGGGCGGCAAGTACCTAAATCGCTCGGGACTCAAGCCGAGCAGGTACATCAGAATATGCCCGAAATGATGAATGGACGCCGCGACCGCCGCCGTCCAGGTAAAACTCGGGCGATAGAATTCACTCTTTGCCAAGAGTCCCGCCGAGGCGGTTTCCCCGGTGAGAAGCCAGTTTAAGGCGACTTGAAAGACATAGGCCGCAAGGGGCAAAAGCAGCAGCCGCAAGCGAATGGAATTCGGGGCGATCCGATGCTTCTCCCCTCGAAGACAAGTGATTTGAATTGCCAACAGGCCGGCGAGCAGAAGCGACAGGACCGCTCCTTCGGGTCGCGCCAGGCATAGCAGCGTCGCCCCGAGCATCACACGAGCGAGCGATCCTTGCCCCTTAAGAAAAAGATGCGTATACCAGGCGCATAAAACAATCAGGAAGGAAAAGAGGGCAATTTCCATCTGGCTGAATGCACCCCAAAGAAAAGCGCCGCTGGAAAGGCAGAGGACGACCGTTGCGATGCCCGCTTCCCGGCCGAAAAGATCGGTCGCCAGGCGGCGCAGATAGTAAAGACAGAGATAGAGGAACACAAGGTTCATCACCGCCGCGGCGGTCAGCAAGTTCTGCCCGTCAATTCGAAAAAGGGCCGGGAGCGCCAACAGGTGAATGTACAGCCAGCTGGTTGCGCCCGTGGTGGGCGGATCGCCCGGCTGGTAGCGAAAATAGTCCCCCCGGGCGATTTGGCGGGCGTATTGGAGATGGATGTAAGTATCGTCCAACGGCGCGGCGCGGTGCCCGTCGGTGTAGGCCATCATGCGCAGGGTGAACACGCCAAAAACGACCAACACGGCGGCGGCCAACGGCCAGGAGAAAAGCGACGTGCGACGCTCGGGCGTTGCAACCATGCGGTCTTTCACTCCTCAGCCGACGGGGCGGCGGGATGGAAACGCCCCTTCTGATCGAGAACCCAGGCGCGGCCTTCCGCGTCGATCTCCAGGTCGATCATGCGGTCGACCAGATCGTATCCACTGCAGACGATCTTCGGCGCCGAGCCGAGAGAATGAATCGCGCCATAGCCATCGAGAAGATAACCCCGGTCCGCTCCGGTGAGTAGCAGCGCTCGGGCGATGTTCCAGCCGAACGGCTGAAACGGCGGTTCGAGCTTGCACTGCCCGAACATCGCGACCTGACCATGGCTCCAGAGAATGGCGTAGCCTTGGCCGTCCGGCGTCAGCGCCAGGTCCACGGCTGCTCCCGCGTCGCTGCGCCGCCAGTCGTCGCCGAAAGATTTTGCCGTGCCGTAGGTCGAGATTCGGCCAAAGCGGTCAAGAACGTAGCAACCTCGGCCGTCCGGGGTGGATTCGACATCGGTGAAAATTGACAGCGGTCGCCGGGAGCCTTCCTGAATGTTCGACGAATCGGGAACCAAGAGTCGGCCCTGCTCGCCGAGTCCGATCGCGCCCCGTCCCGCGGGAAGATAGGTAAAGGCGATCAGGTCGCCGCCTTGCGAAAAAAGCCGCTCGGGCTTTTTCGTATCTATATCGAGTGCGCTGCCCGAGCGGTAGAGAATCATGCGATGTCCCGAGACGGGATCGATTTCAAAGCCGATGATGTGGCGCGGTCGCTTGCGATGGCTCTGATCTGTCAAGAAGCCGCTGACTTCCTCCGTTCGATCCGGCAGGTTCTTCTCGCGACTCTCGGTCAGGACCACCCCGTTGTTAAAGTAGATGACGCGATGCCCGTGCGTCTCGATGGCCTGACCGAGCCACTCGATGTATTGCGCAAACGAAGTGCCCCAGCGGTGATCGAATAAGTTAACCAGGATATAGTCGCTGTCCAGGTGCGCTCCCCCCCACCACAGGCGAATCTCTTGCCGGTGGGTGAAGTGCGGCGCCAGTCCCATCGTCGTCGCCAAGTCCGCCGCGGGAGGGATCATCCCGGCGGCCTGCCGGATTTCGCGGGCGTTTCCAATGCGCTCCCAGCCGTAAACCTCGTAGTGGGGTCTTCCGATTTTCGTCCCGAGCGGATTATGGAGGGCAAAGGCCGCCAGCGAGCATAAAACAATCGCCCCCAGTCCGATTCGGCTGAGAGCCCACCGCTCTTTGGAACGAATCCACCGAAACAGCCGCGTTCGGCCCTTTTCAAACTGCTCCAATCCCTCGATCGCGCCGACGAACACCCAAGGGATCAGCGGAGCGTTATACTGATAATAGATCGAGTGCTGATTGATCTCTCGCGAAAGCAGGTTGTAGCCTACAACAGGCAGGACGATTAGAAAACGCTTTGGGCAGAGAAGACACAGACCGGCAACGGGCCAAAGAAGCCGCCACACATAGAGACGGCGCTCGGGCGTATTGAACAGCTGGCCCAGCACTCGCCCCGGTTCATGCACAAGCACAGCAAGCAGTCCTCCCGGACTCTCGGCAAGATAGTTGTACCGGCTCAGCGTATCGGACCCTTCGCCCCGGAAGAATGGAATCACGTGAAACAAGGCGAAGTAGGACCACCCGAAGCCGAGAATAGTAAATAGAAGGCCGCGTCTCCAATTTCGCTCGAACAGCAGCAACGACAGCCCCCAAACGCCGATCACCAATCCGATTTGCTCCTTTGACCCGAGAGCCAGAAGCGTCAGCAGATACCCCCAACCGTTTCTTTTTTCTTCGAAGCACCAAACCGCAAAGAGCAGCAGCGGCACCACCGCGACTTCGGGGTGAAAGTCGAACCGGTTGATAAAGCCGAGGGGGGGATAGAAAAGGTAGGCCAGCGCCGCGGCCGGCCCGGCCCAGGCAGTTTTCAGCTTCTTGGCCGCCAATCGGGCCAGGGGAAAAGCCCCGGCCGCCAGCAGAAGAGTCTGAAGGATCAGGATGATCCGCACGTCGTCCCGGATCAGGTAAAACAGGCTGAAGAGGGGAATGGTCAGCGTGACGTGGTCGCCCAGGTAGTTCTCGGTTTCAATTGAAGAGCGAAACGGCCGGCCGTGGAGCGTGTTCCACAGCACGTTGTCCTGAATGCCGAGATCGAGAGCGGAAGAATTGAACCGATTATGGCGTTCAAGGGTGTAGATGGAAAATACAAGAACGTAAAGAGCGACCAGAACGCGAAGGGCGATCCTTTCCGACCGGTTCATGAAGGTTCTGTCCGTTTCCCTCTCCTCCCCTTTATAAGGTCGCAGACGCGCCCTGGTGCGGAAGGCGGGGTGGGGTAATTTTTCCAGAAGTAATGCTTCTCGCCCTAAAAAGCAACCCCCTCCAGCTCCCCCCGCCTCGGCGCGTCTGCGACCTTCGTAAGGGGGAGAGAGGTTCATCGCCGCTTTTTGTGCTTCATTTGGACAATCATTTCGATAAGCGCTCGAACGCCGAAACCAATTTATCAGATCGTTCGAAGGCGGTCAAAATACTACTTCCACATCAACACCTGGACGCCTTCTTCGCTGCAAACCAGCTGGTAGATGCGCCCCGCGTCGTCGATGCAGCTGGCCTTCTGATAATGAAAATTGCCGCGGGGTTTGAGTTCCTGGAGCCGCTTTTTCCAGCCGTTTGAGTCGTAGCTGACCATTCGGCGTCTTCGCTGCTTCGGCGTCTGGATTTCGACTTCGAGAAAGAATCCACGCGTCGGGCAGAAGCCCCGGTATTCGACGCTGATGATGGGGAACTTAAATTCGATGGGAAACGCGACGCCCGCGTTCGTCCACCGGATCAGGTGTTTCGTGGGCTGTTTTCCGAAGTAGGATTTAAAGGCAAGCAGCTTGCCCTTGTATTGCAGGTCGAGCGCGAGGTCATGCTCCTGGTCGTCGCGAACATAGACCTTGCCCTTGAGATCCTTGCTGATGAGGGTGATCTCCCCGCTGACTCCCAGAACTTCGGCCGTAATCAGCTTCTGGCTTTTATCCTCGAGATCGATCCGGTTGACGGCGTTTCGCGACAGGTCCAGCAGGTACAGGATTTGGCCTTGTTCGATTTCCAGGTCAACGTAGCCGCTGGAAGGAAACTGGTTGGTAATCTGCTGCTGGATTTCCCCCCGGCGATTGTAGGCCATGACCCGGCTGTTGTTGAAGGTGTCCAGGATAAACAGGCGTCCGTCCGTGGCGGCGCAAATGCTCTGCGGGCCGCGTTGCGCTCCCGAAGGCGCGATCAAGCGGCCGAAAGCCCCGTATCCCGAGCCCCAACCGGCGACGATCTTCTTTTCCTGTGCCGGGGCGACGGAGCCCGCGACGGTCAATAATAAGAGCATGATCCCGACTGCAATTCGCTTCATTTCCCGCTTTTCAACCTCGCTTCATTGAACTTGACCAACGTTGCTGGAATGGCCATTGTATCGATTTGAGGCGAGAACATCAACATTTGTCTTGGGGAGAGAATGCACAATAGCCTCCCGGTGGCCCACGCCTTGGGGTGGGAAATACCCGAGGCAAGGCGAAACTTGACAGCGGCCGCCCGGTCAGCCATGATAACGAGGTCGTTTGCCAGTCGCCGGAACGAACCGAGGCCGTGAAGTTTTCGCCCTCCGACGGGCGAGCCGGCCACTGGAATCAGATTGAACTGAGGCGGCTATTTTGCGTCCAAAGTAGGGGGCTGAGAACGATCCCATCAGGCGGCGCCCATCCGGAAGAGGGAGGATTATGAACAACGGGTTCATGGCAGATCAAAAAAAGTCCAATTGGCCGAAGATTGTTTGCGGTTGTATCCTGGTCGGGGGATTCCTCTTTTTGATCGTTTGCGTTGGGGGGTACTTCGGCTCGAAAGCGTTTGTCAACTTCGGCATTTCGACCGACGTCGGCGAATTCATCGATTTGGTCAAGCAATCCGATTTGGATGATGAATCCAAGGCTCAGCTGGTCGAGCGGCTGGAGGGGATTCGAGACGACGCTCGCAAGGGACGGCGGCCCAGTTTTTTTCTGTGGCTCGATTATGATGAATCCATCCGGGGCCTGATCGAAGACGGGGAAATCACCGAGGAAGATTTCGCGGCGCTCTCGCGGGAGCTGGATCGGCTGGAACAAGCCAGCCAGCCTTAATCTCTAGCGTGATTCTAGAATACAATATCCAAATGAAGATAATGGGATCGGCAATACTCGTTTCTCCCCCTTACCAAGGGGGAGATTAAAGAGGGGGTTGCTTTTAAGAGCGTGAGCTTTGCCGCTGGAGAAAACTTTACCCCTCCCCGCCTCCCCTTATAAAGGGGAGGAGAGGGAAACGGACAGAGCATTCGAGAGCTATTCTAATGAATTGTGGGAAGGCTTTATAAGCGGCGAAGGGCGAACACGCGCACGAGCTCCTCGCGCCCCTTGACTTTGACCTCGCCAAAGTAGCCGAACCGCTCGATCAAGTCATTTCTCAGACGCGAGAAGGTCGATTCCGAGATAAACAATGCATTCGGTTCGCAGATTGATTCAATGCGTTGGGCGGTATTGACCACGTCCCCGATAACGGTCAGGTCCTTCCGGTCGGTGGTTCCAACGTCTCCTTGCAGAACGATGCCGCTGTTGACGCCGATGCGGATGCGAATCGGCTCGAGCTGTTCCTCGGCGCGCAGCTGGTTGAAATGCGGCAGCGCCTCGTGAAGAATCTTTTCACTCGCCTCAACGGCGTCCTGGGCGTCGATAAAGACGGCCATAATCGCGTCGCCGATGAACTTGTCGATGTCGCCGTGTTTTTCCCGGGTGATGACGTCGCAGATGCCAAACACGTCGTTGAGCACTTCGACCACTTGCCGGGGAGTGCTTTTCTCCGAGAGCGCGGTGAATCCCACCACGTCCAAATAAAGGATGGTCAGATCGCGCGTTTGGACCTCGCTTGCAACTCCCGACCGGGCTTTCGACAGGATCTCGTCGAACGTGGTTTCAGAGATATACGTCCGGACGATCTTGTTGAACTTTTCCTGAAGGATGCGGAATTCCTCTTCAGTCGAGATGTCCCGGAAAACTTCAATCGCGGCGATGATGGCGCCGCGGGAGTCCCGAAGCGGCGCCATGTGCGTCAGGACCGGGAACCGCTTGCCCGATTGGTGCAGGGGGTAAACCTTCGCCCGGATTTCCTCGCCGGTTTTCAGCGTTTTGGCCAAGGGGCAATGGCCTTTGCAAAGCAGGCGGCCGTTTTCATCGATGTGGTTCAGGATATTGTCGGCGCAGCATCGTCCGGCGACTTCGGCGGCGGAGTAGCCGGTAATCTTCTCTGCGCCCCGGTTCCAGAACAGGATGCGCCGCTGGGGATCGACGATGTACACACCGTCAAAGATACTGTCGAGCGCCGATCGTAAAACCGTCCCCTCTTCGTTTAAATATTCCAAAGAAAGACTTTCGCCCATATTCGAACCTCGATAACGTGACTTCCATACACTCCCCCCAACTTCATGCTACCATAGACAAGAGCGCTTTCGAAATTCTTTTTAATATTTCAACGTTGCCACGGGCAAGAGAGGCCGGTGGCCCGAAAGAAAAAAGCGTCGTTTCCCTCTTGAAACAGTGGTACGATCTCTTGAGGTAATCGGGGGAACTTCTTTGAGGGCCATGAACACAAAACTTTTGCAGTCCAAGGCGGTGCTTCTTCCGGCGATGGTCGCCCTGGCGGTGGTTTTCGGCTTGGCGGGCACGGTCGTCGGGTGGAAGGGATTTGTTGCGGCGAGCGCGGGGCTGGCGGGGGCGTTTGTGCTGGTGCGGTACGCCTCGGCGTTGTGGATTCTGCTGGTGGCCCTGCTGGCTTTCTCGGTCGAGATAAGGATTCCCGGTACGGGCGCCGAGGTGGTCGTGCCGACGGAGGGGTTGATCCCGGCGCTGGCGGTGGTGGCGTTGGCGAAGGTTTTTCTGCGCGGCAAGTTTCGGTGGACGGCCAGCCGCTTGAACGCGCCGGTGGCGCTCTTTGTGCTCGCCATGGCGGCGACGCTCTTGGCGAGCGGAGACCGCGGCGTGACGCTGAAGGCCGTGGTGCGGGATTTCAGTTACCTGGTCGCGGGATTTTTTCTAATTCGTTCCTTTTTGACCACGCGGGCGCGGCTCCGAGCGCTGCTTTTGGCGCGTTTGGTGGTGACCGTAACCATCGTCGCCTACGGGCTGTATACGCAATTTACAGAAGGCATTCGGATCTACCAGCTGATTGCCCGGCCGTTCTTTCGGGAGTACTCGGTGTATGCGGCGCTGTTGGCGATGGATTTTGCCGTGCTTTCGGCGTTCGTGCTCGAGTATCCCCGCAGCGGATTGCGCTGGATCGGCATCGGTGTTCTGGGCTTTTGGGGTTTTGCCCTGGCGATGACTTTTTCGCGCGGGGCCTGGCTGTCAGTATTCGCCCTGGTCGCCTTCTACGCCTGCCTTGAGCGGCGGCAGATCGATCTGAAGGTTTTCATTGCCGTGATCATGGTGCTGGTGCTGGGCGTGGGCATCGTGGGATCGCTGCAAGTCTCCGAGTTGTTCAGCCAGCGGATGGAGCATCTGACCGACATCCGCTTTTTAACGAACTACGACCGGATCGACCGGTGGATGGCGGCCTTGAGCATGTTCTCCGAGCATCCCCTGCTGGGCGTCGGTTGGGGGCGCTACGCGGACGAGTACTATCGCTACATTTTTTATATCGACGCCTACAGCACTGACATCCGGATGGGAGCGCATAATCTCTATCTGGAGATGCTGGCCGAAAGCGGTCTGGTGGGCCTGGGTTCGTTCTTGATTCTCCTGGCTTTGTTTGCCACCGAGGCCCAGCGGCTGAGACGCCGCACTACGGACCGGTTCTATCGGGCAGTTCTGACGGGCGCGATGGGCGCGCTGTTGACTTACCTGGTGCACGCCTTTGTCAACAACCTGGGGCCGTCGGATAAGATCGGGATTACATTCTGGGTGTTGATTGGATTGGCGCCGGTTGTCGGTCGCTTGATGGAGCAACCGCAGCCGCCTCAGACACGGGGGAGCGATTGAAACCCATGCGCGTTCTGGTAATCGATAAAACCGGGGGATTGGAAACCGCGCAGGAGCGATTCCGGCAGCTGGCCCGCTTTGACGACGTGGAGCTGCACGTGTTGACGCCCCGGCGCTGGTTCGAGCATGGACTGGGGGTGGACGCCACGGGGCTCCAGCCGGACGGCTACGCGCTTCATCTCGGGCGCGTCCTTTGGAAGGGCTACTACGCTCGCGGTTTTTATGTCACCGGTCTGCTTCGGGCGCTGCGAAAGAGCAAGCCGGATATTATTCACCTGTTGGAGGAGCCGTGGTCGTTTTTCGCTTGGCAGGCGGCGCGGGGAGCGCGGCTGTTGGGGCTGAAAAGCCGCTTTATCTTCTACACGTGGGAGAATATCTATCGGGGATTTCATTATGCCTCCCGCATCCCCTTTATTCAGCGGCGGATCGACCGCCGGCTTCATCGCCGCAGCGCCGCGGCGATGTGCTCCAGCGAGCAAGCCCGCACCGTGCTTGAGCTGAAGGGCTTTCAAGGGCTCATCGAGAGGATTCCCTATGGTGTGGACAAGCCTTTTTTAGCTGGGGACATCGAGCCGGCGCTGCAGCGAAGCGAAGGGACCTTCCGCGTCGGGTATATCGGCCGGTTCTTGAAAATGAAGGGATTGGACATTCTGATCGAGGCGGTCAGCCGGTTGGATCACTGCCAATTGCTTCTCATCGGCGCGGGGGAGTACGAGGAATCCATGCGGCGGCTGGCGGCGCGCAAGGGCTTCGCCGACCGCCTTCAAATCCTTTCGCCGCTTCCCCGTGAAAAGGTGCCTCCCTATCTGGCTTCGATGGACGCGCTGGTGCTTCCCTCACGCACGACACCGGGCTGGATGGAGCAGTTGGGCCGCGTGATGCTCGAAGCGATGGCGGTCGGCGTCCCGGTCATCGGGGCGGAATCCGGAGCGATTCCCGAAGTGATGGGCGATGCGGGAATGCTTTATCCCGAGGATCGCCCCGGCGCGCTGGCCCAATGTCTTGAGAAAGTGCGCGACAGCGGCGAGCTGCGCCGCGAAATGATCCAGCGGGGGAAAACCCGAATCGAAGAACACTATACTTGGCGGCGTTTTGCCGAGCGGTGCCACGATCTCTACCAGCGCGTGGTTTCGCTTTAGCCCTCTCCTCTCCCGTCGGGAGAGGCGGGCTTTCCCCGTCTGCTTCGGTGAGGAAAAATTATTTAACCGCAGAGAGCGCCGAGAATCGCTGAGGAAAATATAAGATCAAATCTGCTGTACACTTTTAATCTCCGCGTCCTCTGCGGTTATGAAGGGCATGACACCTAATACAAATCACCCCCGTACAGCAAAGATTTGTAAGTCCGCTTCCCCCCTCCCTTCTTGCCATATGGCAATATCTCAAGGGGGAAGGGACTCTTTCTTGCGCAGCGAACAAACTCTCCCAAAGGGCGAGGGTGTGAAGATCCTTTCCCTCACGCTCTTGAATAATCCCCCGGGAAGCGTAGAATACAAGTGGAAAGCTCGAATCGCTTTTCCTGCGCTCAACATTTGAGGAGGAGAATCATGCCCACTCGTTTCCTGCTTTTCTCACGCCGATTTGGTTTTGTTCTAATCGTCATTGGACTGGTTTCGATCTTTTGTCCGGTTGCGCCGGCGGAGGATCGATCCGCGGATTTCGACGACGACGGCCGAGTCGATCCCAAGGACGTGTACTATCTTCACCAGCAGTGGCAACAGGGGGAGCTCGGAGCCGACCTCAATGACGATCAGTTCGTCAGTGAGGAAGATTTGCACTCCCTCCAGTCGCAGTGGCACGAGACGAAAGCGATTGAGAATCCTTTTGCGGAGGGCCGGGCCGTCGGCATTCACCTGGTGACGGAAGTCGAAGGCCAAAAATTCACCAGCGGCGAGATGGAAATCGAGATCGCCGATTCCACGGACGAGTTCAAGCCAACCGCGGCTTTCAGTGCCTCGCCCCGGCTGCAGACGATTCCCTTCACCCAAGTCGGCCCGAGTCCGCTTTCTCTGGGCAATCAAGCGCTCGACCCGAGCGCTTTTGCACCCAACCCGGCGATTCTGGAAGCGGTTGTGGCCGCGCTGCAAGGTGGTGAAGACGGCGCCGAAGCGCTGCATCAGTCGGCAATCCTTTCGAGCACCGCCACGCCGGGCACTTTTTCGGACCAGATCGGGACCTTCTGGGGATGGACGGTCTGGCTCGGTTGGGACGCCAGTTGGTCGGAGACCTATACGCCCGAGGGCGAATCGTACGCGATGGTCGTCTACTTCGCGCCCGAAGGCATTTACCTGGCGCTTCAGCGTTCGGAATTCGTCTACTCCGGCGTGGACGTTTTCGCTGGCGTCGGCGTATTCCTCGGCGCGGCGGCCTTCCCCGGAGAGGAATACTTCACCAAGACCGCGCTGGGCAAGAACGTAACGCTCAGTCTCAGCCAGGGGATGAAGTTCGTGCCAACGTTTTCGCCTTCGCCGAAACTGTCGCTTTCGCACAGCCTGAGCTTCTACCGGGAGGAAGGCACCGACGCGCCGCAACATGCGTTTCAGCTCGGGATCGGGGCGAGCATCAACTTCGATCTGTTGCCGTTCTCATTGCCGGTGGGGGTCTCGCTTGGCACTTCGCCGCCGTGCGAAAAAGATCCTGTCAATACATGTGGCATCTACTCGGGTTTCTGGCCGATCGTGATTTGGAGTCAGGACGGACAAGTAGGGGGCAATCCACTGGGGCAAATCATCGACGGCCTGGAGAAGATCCAGGGGCTGCCGGGGACGGACTTTCTTACGCTGATGGCGCAGTATTTCGCGGGCACCATCCTGCCTCTCTTCTATCATCTTTACTCGCCCGAGCCGGTGACGCTGGAGGATGACGTTCCGCCGGCGGATAACGCGTCTTACTTTTCCGAGTTTCTTCAAGACTCCAATCCATCTTCCAGTCCCAATACGTCGATCAACCACCTGATCGACGAGGTGGGGCAGTGGCTTCAGAGCGGGCAAACGTACGGTCTTGCCGACGCCATCCAGAACCAAATCCAACACGACGGGCAGATGTTCCAGGAATACGCGAAGAGCATTGAAATGGGAACCAAGATGGGCCTGGAACTCGGCGAAAAGCATGGATACGACGCGGCGGTGGCGGCGGGAACCCGAGAGGATGATAAAATATTCGTTGAAGGCGTTGAGGTCATTCCCTGTCCCGTGGGCGAGTGGTGCGGCATTGTCGTGACGGCGACAGAAATCGCGGAGCTTTATCCCGGCCATGCGCTCGCGGAATTCGAAGGGGTTTGGATTCGCTTTGACATCGACTCGGTCTCCTATTTGGATTCTCCCTCGAGTTCTTTTGCTTGGGAAAAGATCGAAAATGGGGAGGCGGTGTATTGGTTTAAGATGGCGTCGGGTTATCCGGTGCTGAATGGGCCTTATGTTCGCAAAGACTACAATCCGATTGAATCCAAGTACATTGAATTGAAGCGGCGGAAGGTGGTGCCCTCGGACCGCGCAAGTCTTCATGCCTCCGATAAGGCCCTGACCGGGCTGCCGGTCGTCGTTCAATGCTCGGCGCTGAATGAAAACGGCATTCCCGCCAGCGGCACGGCAACGGTGAAGCTGTACGATTACCGGGATTACCTGATTGCCGGTCCGGTGGACGCGAAGAACGGCCAGGCCGAGATCCAGTTCAAGCCGAAGCCGTCGATTCCGATTATCGATTCGTTCCACACAACGCTGATCGGTTACAGCGAAGAAGACGCCCGGACGGGTTATGCGCTTTCCGGGCGGGGATTCTCGATTGCCGCCGACGTGCTTTTGGGAGGAACGTCGGTGGGCGACCTTTCCGGTTGGGCCTGGCAGATCGTCAGCTCGAAGGAAATTCTTCTTCTGCCGCCGGATGACAGCCAACTATTCACTTCGGCGACCGACGTGCAGGTGGTGAATCCGCGAGGCATCGCCAGTGCCGTGTACGTGTATCAACCGTGAGGGGTATCCTTTTCTCCCCCTTAATAAGGGGCAGATTCCCGATTCATCGGGAGAGGGGGGTTGCTTTTAGGGGTGTAAGCGGTATCGCTTACTGAAAAATATGAATCAACAGGTGGGTTGGCACTCACTCTACTGACTTTCTCCGAGGATGGTTTCAAAATGCGCTTGGGAATTGTTCCGTTTATGAACCTGAAGCCGCTGATCGGCCGCTACGAGCGTATGGCGAACCCGCCGGTCGAGTTGGTATCGAGGCCACCGAGCCAGTTGTATCCGCTGTTGGAGCGGGGCGAAGTAGACGCCAGCTTCGTCGCCTCGGTGGATTATCTTCGCCATGGAGATCGTGTGCACTTGGTCGATCGGTTCGGCGTGGCGGCGCGCGGCAGCGTCGCCAGCGTGCTGCTGCTTTGTCGCAAGCCGCTGGAGGACGTTCGCGAGATTCTCGTCGACGCGCGCTCTTCGACTTCGGTGGCGATGTTGCGCGTTCTGCTTCACCATAAGTTTCGTCTGCCGATTCCTTTGGTGCGCGGCGACGTGACCGGCAGTCCCGAAGCCGAGGCGCTGCTGGTCATCGGCGACCGGGCGCTGCAAGGCTACTCGGGCTACGAGCGAATTTACGATATCGGCGCGGAGTGGACCGAGTGGACCGGGCTGCCGTTTATCTTCGGTGTTTGGATTACGCGAAAGTCCGAGGACGTCCCGCTGCTGGCGCGATTGCTCGAAGAAGGTTGGCAGTGGACGCAGGACCATTGGGATGCGCTCATCGACGCGGAGGCGGAACGCACGGGCCTCTCGCGGCCGCTGGTCAAGGTGTATCTTCAGGAGAATATCCAGTACCAACTCACCCCCCGCGAATTCGAGGGCTTAAACCACTTCGGCCGGCTGCTGGAAGCGCTGGCTCCGGCGAGCCGGGCCCTGCCGAGCGAGAGCGAATGAAATCCCCCACCGCTGGCGCGAAGTCCTCTGGAAACCGGATCGGCCGCGAGGAAGCACTCGCGCTGTTTCACTCGCACGATCTGTTCGCGCTCGCCGAACGGGCGCAGCAGGTTCGTTTTGCCCACAATCCGAAGCGGATCGTTACTTACAACGTCAACCGAAACATCAACTACACCAACGTCTGCGATGCAGGGTGCAAGTTTTGCGCGTTCTACCGGCGGGAAGGCGACAAGGACGCCTATACGCTGGAGGAGCAGGATTTTATCCAGAAAATCGAGGAGCTGGTTTCAGTTGGCGGAACTGAGGTGTTGCTTCAGGGCGGGCATCACCCCGAGTTGCGTCTCGCCTACTACGAAGACCTGCTGCGTTTTCTCACCGAGCGGTTTCCCGGCGTTACGGTGCACGGCTTTTCGCCGCCGGAGATCGTTCATTTAGCCGAACGCGTGGAGAAGAAATCGATCCGGGATATTCTCGAAGCGCTGAAGGCCGCCGGCCTACGCTCCATGCCGGGCGGCGGCGCGGAGATCCTGGTCGATTCCGTGCGGCGAAAGATGGCCGCGGCGAAATGCACTGCGGGCCAGTGGCTCGAAGTGATGGAAATCGCCCACGCACTCGGCATCGGCACGACGGCGACCATGATGTTCGGCCACATCGAATCGCTCCAAGACCGCGTCGAGCACCTGGAGCGGCTGCGGGCGCTTCAGGATCGAACCGGGGGATTTCGAGCGTTCATCGCCTGGACGTTTCAAGACAAGAATTGCCTTTGGGAAGGCCGGGTGAAGCCCTCAAAAGGCAGTTTCGACTACCTGCGGACGCTGGCGCTCAGCCGAATTTTCCTCGACAATTTTCCGCACGTTCAGGCGTCTTACGTGACGCAGTCGCTGAAAATCGGGCAGGTGGCGCTGCACTTCGGCGCGGACGATCTTGGCGGCACAATGCTGGAAGAGAACGTGGTGCGCATGGCGGGGGCCAACTACTGTCATACCAACGAGCAGGAGCTGCGAGCCTTGATTCAGGAAGCCGGCTTTGCTCCTCAAAAACGGGACACGTTTTACCGGTCCCTCGAAGAATCGCGCTAGACGCGCCTTTCCTTTCTGTTATTCTACCGGCTTGTTTTACCCGACTCGGCGGAACCGAAATTCAAGCGAGGCCTCCAGGGCGATGAAATCGAGCACGAAAAGGGTCGTTATTGTTTTTACGCTCTGCCATTTTCTGCTGATTTTTTCCTATACGATCTTTTTAGCCTATCTTCCTCTCCACTTTCAGTCAAAGGGGATGGGGGAGAAAGGCATTGGCTCGCTATTAGCCGTGGCGAGCCTGATGACCCTTCCCATGGTGGTGCTCTTCGGCGTTGTGTCCGACCGTTTTTCACCCAAACGGCTTTGCCGCCTCGGCGCGCTTCTTTACGCCGTTTATGCACTGGGCGTTTCGCGCGCGGCGTCGCCCGGGACATTTTTTGCCCTGCAATTGCTGGGAGGCGCCAGCTTCGCTGTTTGCGTCGTGACGATCAACTCGTTGTATTTGAAGCATTTGTCGCTGGCGCATCGCGGCAAGAAGCTGGGAGTGTTCCTGGCGGGATCCTACATTGGATTCGGCGTGGGGCCGTTGCTCGCGGGTTGGGTCGCCGGGCGGGGGGATTTGGCGGATGTTTTCTGGGTGTCCTCGGCGGCGGCCGTCGCGCTGTTCTTCGCCAGCGGCCTGCTGGAGGATTATCCGATCAAGCCGTTTCGCCTCGGTGAGTACGTGCGGGATTTGAAAACACCGAGAGCGCTGCTGGTGATCTTTTTGTTGTTTGCCGAGGGGATTCACGTCGGGGCGGAGCACACGAGCTACACCCTTTTGATGAAACATCGCCTCGGCATGTCGACAGCCGGGATCGGCCAGTTCTACTTTCTGATCGCTCTCTTCTTCGGCGCGATCACCTATTCGATCGGCCATGGGGTGGATCGGGGAGGCCGCTGGATTCGGTGGTACCTGCCGGTGGGAATGCTGATCTCCGGTATTTTTCAGATCTTGACGGGCACGGCGACTACCTTCCGGGGGCTACTGCTCATTCGCTATCTCCACATTCTCGGCGATGGGCTGCTGATGTGGACGTTGGCTTACCTGATCTCCATGATTTTTCCCGACGATCGCCTGGGAGGCAACTACGGTTTTACGAAAGTGGTCAACACGCTGGGGATCTCCATCGGAGCGTTCAGCCTCGGCATGATCATGGGCCCGAGGGACTATTCCATCGCCTTCTATTTAAGCGGGGCGTTTCAGATTGCGGTCGCGGCCTTTTGTTTTACCCGGCGGAATTATCTGGACGTTTCGCATCATAAGTATTCCTCGGCTGAAGAGATTGCCGGCGCGCCCGCTGCCGGCCGCATTGGCGCGCCGGATCGCCCGATCGAGTAAACCGCTTATCCGGGGAAAAACGGGCGAGAGTTCACCGCTTGCGCCCCGGGCGGCCTTTGGGTAGTATAACCCGGCTGCAACTTCCGAAGCCTTCCGAAGTTGTCCCACAGCGAAGGACAATTCACGCACTCGAAGGGATAAAGCAATCATGGGCGGACTGTTCGGCGTTTGTTCGAGAGAAGACTGCATTTCCGATCTTTTTTACGGCACGGACTACCACTCCCATCTCGGCACGTGCCGTGGCGGACTGGCGGCGCTGAGCGCCGAGGGATTCACCCGGCACATTCACGATATCTCGAACGCACAATTTCGCTCCAAGTTCGAAAACGACGTGCGCAATATGCGCGGTGACAGCGGCATCGGCGCCATCAGCGACAATGAATCCCAGCCGTTGATTATCGGTTCCCACCTGGGGCCTTACGCGATTGTGACCGTGGGAGCGATCAAAAACGCCGAGCGGCTGGCAAACGAGGCGTTTCAAAAGCGAACCACGCATTTCTCTGAAATGAGCGGTGGCGGCGTCAATCCAACGGAACTGATGGCGACGCTGATCAACCGGGAGGCGACTTTTGAAGACGGTATTCGAAGCGCCCAGGAAAGCATCGAAGGCTCCTGCTCCTTGCTGTTGCTGACTCAGGATGGCATTTACGCCGGCCGGGACCGGCTGGGAAGAACACCGGTTGTCATCGGCAGGAAAGCGGACGCGTACGCGGCGACGTTTGAAACGACTGCACTACCGAACCTGGGCTATGAAATCGAGCGCTGCCTGGGACCCGGCGAAGTCGTCCTGTTAACGCCCGAGGGCGTCGAGCGGAAAATCCCTCCCGGCGACAAGATGCAGATTTGCGCTTTCTTGTGGGTATATTATGGGTTTCCCGCCTCGAGCTACGAAAACATTAACGTCGAAGCAGTGCGCTATCGTTGTGGCGCGGCGTTGGCTCGCAAGGATAAGGTCCAGGTCGACTTTGTCGCGGGCATCCCGGATTCCGGCATCGGCCACGCGGTCGGCTATGCCAACGAGGCGGGCATTCCTTACCAACGCCCCTACACGAAATACACGCCCACCTGGCCGCGCAGCTTCATGCCGCAAGTGCAGGAAATGCGCGATCTGGTGGCGAGGATGAAGCTGGTTCCGATTCGGGAGCTGATTCGAGGCAAGCGGGTGTTGTTTTGTGAAGATTCCATCGTGCGGGGCACGCAGCTCAAGGACACGATTCAGCGGCTCTATGACTATGGCGCGATGGAAGTGCATATGCGACCGGCCTGCCCGCCGCTGATCTACGGGTGCAAGTATCTGGAATTTTCCCGCTCGAAGTCGGAACTCGACCTTGCTGGGCGAAAAGCCATTCGGGAACTGGAATCCGATGGAGACAAATACTTTAAGGAGTACATCGATCCGCGCTCGGAGCGCCATGCCGCCATGGTCGACCGCATTTGCCGGCGCTTGAGCCTGACCTCGCTGAAGTATCAGGAATTGCCCGACCTTGTGGAATCAATCGGTTTGCCGAAAGAGAAACTGTGCACCTACTGTTGGGATGGGTGCGAGGGGTAGATTTCAGTAGATGCTATGTATGGCATTAACAAACAGCATTGACGAAGCCAAAAGAAATGCAAAGGGACATGTCATCCGCTTAGAATGTAGAAGGTTTTTCAAATTCTAAGTTTCAGGAGGATGAGCA
>Ga0272444_10001014_pt1 | contig 27988 bp, 27 predicted proteins | sample SSMForm13_FD_201033 | JGI IMG/M metagenome (GOLD analysis project Ga0272444, IMG submission 201033) | Marine sediment archaeal communities from Little Sippewissett salt marsh, Falmouth, MA, United States - SSM-Form-13 | ecosystem: Environmental > Aquatic > Marine > Wetlands > Sediment ...
CTATCTCTACTGCGAGCATATGGGGCAACTTTGGAGGCTAAGGGGTTTCTCCAGGCCACACGGGGTCAAAATGGACTCGTCGCGGAGGATGTCTGCCGTCGGGCCGTCGGCCGCGACCTCGCCCCGGCGTAGCACGATAGTCCTGTCACACAAATCCAGGGCCATGTCCAGATCGTGCGTGGCAATGATCTTGGTGTGTGTGAACGTTCCGAGCAACTCGATAAGCCTTCGCCGCGCCTGCGGATCCAGATTCGAGCTGGGTTCATCCATCACGAGGATGGCTGGGTCCATCGCAAGGACCGTCGCGACGGCCACGGCACGCTTCTCGCCACCGGAGAGCCTGTACGGCGGCCTATGGGCGACATGAGACATGCCGACGGTACCGAGGGCTTTCTCGACGCGGGATCGCACCTGCTCGGCGGGCAGGCCGAGATTGATCGGCCCGAATGCCACGTCAGCAGAAACCGTCGGCATGAACAACTGGTCGTCTGGATCCTGGAAAACCATTCCCACCGTGCGGCGAATGATCGGGAGCGTCTTGCGTGTAAGAATCGTATCGCCGACCTGCACCGTTCCCGCACCGGGCAGGAGGCACCCGCTCAGGTGCCCGAGCAGCGTGCTCTTGCCCGCACCGTTGGCGCCCACGATGGCCACCGATTCGCCATGCGTAATGCGAAATGACACGCCGCACAGGGCCCGCGTCCCATCGGAATAGTCATACCGAACGTCTTTCGCCTCGACAAGGTGATGACTCATCGTCCTGCTCCTGTTGCCGCGGCACCCAGCAACCCGGCCAAATCAAACGCGCGCAGCATCGCCAGCACGCCAAGCCACCCAGTCAGAAACGCCACATCCCTCACACCCAGGCGCAGCGTCTCGATCGTGCGAACGTGCCCGTCAAATCCCCTGCAACACATGGCTGTGTGAACCCGTTGGGCTCTATCGAGTGTGCGAAGCACCAGGCTACCCAGCATCGCGCCGCAGGCTCGCAGGCCCATGCCACGATTGCCCACCGACCGCAATGCCCGCGCCCGCGACATCCCCACGCCTTCATTAACCAGAACGAACAGGTATCGGTAAAGCATCAGCACCTGCACCGTGAACACCGACGGCACGCCCAGTTGCTCCATGCCCCGGCAAACGTTGTGTATGCCCGTCCCAGCCACCAGCGCCAGAGTTGCGCTGACCGTCAACACGAACCGTATCAGGATCGACGCATAGGACACCCAGCCACCCGAGATTTCAAGCGACCCGATCGTAAGCATCGTCTGACGATCCAGCAGTGGATTGAACAGGCCAACGAAGATAGCGAATGGCGAAACTATCAGCAGCTTGCGGACGACGAACTTCAGCGGCACGTCACCCAGTGCGATCAACACCGCGGGATATATCGCCAGAGGCATCAACGGCGCTAGCTGGTACTTGCCGTATGAAAGCACCACGACGATGAACGCCAGCGTCGTCAGCAGTTTGACTCGCGGGTCGATGCGATGCAGAGGCGTGTCGCGGCTGGACAGGCGGTCGAGCCAGCCAATCTCAGCCATTGTACTGTCGATATCCGCCATGCCCGCGAAACCTTCTGTGTCGAACTAAGCTGTCGAAGCTGATGTCGTCCGCCGCCGCAGCGCCCAGCCAGCCAGGAAGGCCAGCACAAGCGTGATGCCCCCCCCAACCAGTCCCGAAACGGTCGTGCCCGCGCTGGGCGAAAACCATTGACCCGCGGCTGGCTCCTGCGACCCAGGCTCAGCCTCATCATCGACGGGATCCTGCGGCTCGGCAAAATCGTAATCCGGAAGAAGCGCCGTTCTCTCCTGCACTCGGCCCAGGGCGCCGCGGAGCCCGTCGGTCGGCTCCGCCAACTCCTCCGTGCCCATTGTTTTGGCGACCGACCACTCCAGGCCATCGGGGTGACTCGATGCGAACCAGCTTACGACTCCGCCGGTAACGATGGCTGCGACCAGCAGACAAACAGCCACCAAACCCACTCGTCCGCGCCCCGGGTCGTCAGGATCAGTAAGCTCAAGAACTTCAGGCCGGGCCTGCCAGACGAACGCTGCAACCGCGGCCGTTACCAATCCCTCGACCAGGCCTATCGCCAGGTGGATCGGCAGCATCAGCAGCAGGAACTTCATAAAGGGCAGTTCCGCAATGCCGGACATTGTCGTCTCCGCCACCACGCCCAGCGAACCGAGTTGCAGCCCCACCACCGCCGCGACCGTGGCTGCGAGGACGATCCGCCCCCGGGCCGGCTTCTTGCCAACCAATGGCAGGTAGACCAGCGGATACGCGATGAAGCATGGCAAGAGCCCCATGTTAACGATGTTGCATCCCAGCGCAAGCAGTCCCCCGTCGGCGAACAGCATCGCCTGCACGGTCAGGATGGACGCGATGACGATCAGCCCCGCCGACGGACCAAGCAGGATTGCCAGCAACAACCCGCCACCGAGATGGCCACTCGACCCCGTACCGGGGATGGTAAAGTTGACCATTTGAGCGGCGAACACGAACGCGCCCAGCACCCCCATCAACGGCACGCGGCTGGAATCCAGACAACCCCGCATCTTCCGGGCGCCGTAAGCTATCATCCCACCGCCAGCCAGCCACATTGTCCCGCCAACCGCCGGAGAAATAAGCGCATCACTCATATGCATGGAAAGCATCCTCTCACTTTTCAGTATTACGCTTCAACAGCATCGTAATACCATAACGCCAAGTTATGGCAAGTTTTGAACTGAGGGAATCTCCTTCGCCAGATCCGCGACCCAGACAGCCGCAGCCCAACTCAGAAGTTCATCTGCGCCCTGATGCCGACGACAACGGCGTCGCCGACCCTCTTGTCGGCACCAGGATTGGCGACATATTGAACATCGCCGGTGATGTTGAGCCAGCCACAAACCTTCGCATTGTAGTAGATCTCCAGGACCGTCTCCTGTGCGTCGCGCCCAGCCGATCGCGCGTACTTGCTGATTCGCCCTTGAGCAACGCCTGCGCCGAGTACGTCGTCGTCCCGGCCTGGAATCATGCCCTGGTACTGCCCGCCAACGGACCAGAAATGCGTAATTTCCGCCACATCGCTGTGAGCGTAACCCCAGCGGGCAAACAGGCCCAGGCCCTGGGTGTCATCCGCGTCGTCGGCGACCTCCTTCAATACCATCTGGTCACACGACAGGTACAAGCCCATGTCGTCGCGCTTCGTGCCGCTCGTGAGCCGATCCTTTGGCTGCGGGTCGTACCAGAAGCCCACGCGATAGGCGCCATCCATCCCGCAAAGCCTGGGCACTACGCCAGTCTCGAATATGCCGAAGAAATTGTCCGGCCCGTGAAAGGCTGTGCGAAAACCCGTTTCGCGAGCATCGCCCTGTGCGTCGGCGACCCCGGCGGAAACGTAGAAACCCTTCAGTGGCTCGATGTACAGCATCGCGCCAAGGCCGTTGTCAGGGAAAGGTATCGTCGGGTTGTTGACCAACGCACCGTTTAGAAACTGGGCAGTCTCGTCGTTGGCGTACATGCTGCCATCAAAGGCAACCGGGCAATTATGGCACAGCACGGTGCCCGTCAAGTCCACCTTGCCGACGCGAAACAGCACCCGCCCATCGAGCCAATTCTGTTCGTACCAAGCTTCGCTGATCATTATGGCAGCATCCCCGCCTGCATCATCATTCACGCCGAAAAAGCTGCCGATCGAAGAGGCGTCCAGCCCATCAGACCAACTACCCTCGACGCCCATGAAGAACACACCGCCTCGAAGGCCTGCGATCTTATCGAGATCGAACTCGAGATCAAGGTCGTAGCTTCCCGCGTATCGCCCCGCCCGGCGGTGCGTGGCCTGTCCGCCGTGAAGATTTGTCTGGTAGACCTGTGTCGCCGCCAGGCACCAGTGAAAGCCCAGGTCCTCGAGCGACCTGCCGACCCCTCCCAGGCCATCGGTCAGCGACTCGCGGGCGCCCAAGGCCTCAAGCCAGCCTGTATCGTTGGCGTCCTCGCCACCTGCGGCAACGCCGATAAGGCACAGGCCTGCAAGCAGGGCCGGGATGATTCGTTGGGTCGGACGAGACAGTGAAAAACTCATGTGGCCAGGCCTTTCCAATCCGGTATTTTCGATTCAGCCAGCGTCACCCACGTGGGCAGCGATCCAACCGAACCGCGATTGCGCATACGATATTGCGGGAAAGTATTACGTGAGGACTCGAGCACGTCAAGCGATAAAAATTGCAGGAGCGGGGAAAAGGAGAAAGCGAAACACCCGCTAGTCGAAGACGCCCTGTCTTGCGGCAAGGATCAGGTCGGGACAAGGTACACCCATTCCACGGCCTGCCCGTCGGCTCTTTCCGCGCCCGACCTGGGCTGGAGAATCCGGCAGCAAGCGCCCGACTTGTTCGCAGCCCGGTGCCTCAGTCCCGCATGAAAAGGTTTACAGCCGGCGTCATATTGGCCATGGAACGCACCCTCTCAAACAACGGGTTGTCCTTCTCGGCGCGCTTGGCGTAGCGCTCGATATTGGCGGCCTTGATCCGCTGATTGTCCTCTTCAAACTCCTCTGCGGGCGCAAACCGGCTTGGACGAAATGCACGCATACAGCGCCTCCATCTACACAACCATGTTCCCTCCGAGGAACACTTCGGATGTGGTGCCGGACCTCTTGTCCGTTTCCTTTGCGATATGCCAGCTTCTATTGTGCAACTTTTCGCGTTTTCTGACAAGTCAAAAAACACGATTCTTGATGCTTGTTTTACGGCTGCTCTTTGGGCGGCATGGTAATGTTCATTTCGCACTCAGCCGCTATATCCAGAAACTCCTCGCGTGCCAGATCATCCATCTGCTTGCCCCGGGCCTGAAGCCTTTCATTGAAACGAATGCACTTGTCCTGCATTACCTCGTGCGTTTCCTCCGAGCCGCCTAACAGGTGGAAGTTTTCTCCGCGGGTCACGCGGACCTCGCCATCATTGTTGTCCAAGCCCAAACCTACCAGCGTGGCTCTACGTCGCGGGACTTCCAAACTTCTACTCCTGACGTCAGAAATGTACGATCAATATCCGTACTCTGTATTCTATGCAAATCCTTCGTCGGGTAAAAGTCTATTTCGTTTTTTGCGGTCAATCCCTTTCTGCATCAGTTGACAAACGCGGAGTTAGCCCCGCGAGATTCGCGCCAAACACTTGACACTCCCGCCGCTTGGGCTATCCTTAGCGGGTTGTGTTGAGAGCAACTTTTTCCCCATGCATGGTGGCGTAATGAACACACGAAACGTCAATGTAACGGTCGTCGGCCTTCAGTGGGGCGACGAGGGCAAAGGCAAGGTGGTCGACGCGCTGTCAAGCGTCTGCAAATACGTCGCCCGATTCTGCGGCGGCGCCAACGCCGGACACACCGTCCGCGTAGGCGGCGATAAATACGCACTCCACCTGATCCCCTGCGGTGTGCTACGCCCTGATGTCACGAACATCATCGGCAACGGAGTGGTCTTCGACCCGACCGTCGCGTGGAAGGAGATTGAGGAACTCCGCCGGCGTGGCGTCAACGTCGGCCCGGAAAACCTGCGGATAAGCTCCGCCGCGCAGGTTGTCATGCCATGGCACAAGCTCGAGGACACAAATTCCGAAAGTTCTCTGGGCAGCGGCAAGATTGGCACGACCGCTCGAGGCATAGGCCCGTGCTATGCCGATAAGGCCCGCCGATCAACCGCCATCCGCGTGGCAGAACTGCTCGACCAGGACCTTCTGAGCGAGAAAATTCGCCGCATCGCCGACATCAAGAACCGCACGTTCGAGGCCCTTTACGGTGCCGAGGCAATGGACGTCGAGGCGATCGTCGAGGAGTTTATCGAATACGGCAGGAAGCTCGCGCCCATGGTCGCCAACACCGGCGCGATTCTCCGAGGGGCAATCGCTGCCGGCGACCCGATCCTCTTCGAGGGTGGTCAGGGCAGCCTGCTCGACGTCGACCACGGCACGTACCCGTTTGTCACAAGTTCTCCGGTAACCGCGTGCGGAGTGCCTACGGGCACGGGAGTCCCGCCGTCGTCCATCGGACAGGTCATCGGAATAATCAAGGCCTATACCACTCGCGTGGGCGCCGGGCCCATGCCAACCGAACAGGACAACGAAGTCGGCAACCGCCTCCGCGAGCGAGGCCATGAGTACGGCACGACCACGGGTAGACCCAGACGTTGCGGATGGTTCGACGCATTCGCCGTGAAATACGCCGCGGACCTCTCCGGCGTAAACGAGCTTGCATTGGCGCTGCTGGATGTGCTCAGCGGCTTCGACGAACTGAAAATCTGCACAGGCTATCGCCTAAACGGCCAGGCCGTGAAAGACTTCGACGCCACCGCCCTGCAAGATGCCGAATGCATTTACGAGACCCTGCCGGGCTGGAAACAGGAAATCACCCACGTCCGACGGTTCGAGGAACTTCCCATCGAAGCCCGTAACTACGTCCAGACGGTCGAAAACCTTGTAGGCAAGCCGGTCGGGTTCATCGGCGTCGGGGCCGACCGCGAGGCAACCATCACCCACAACACCAAGGTTCAGGGCTTCGACAAATGAGCCGAGTCACACCCGAAACCACCGCCGCCGCGCAGGCCAAACTGGGCCTGCCCATAGATCGCATCCCGAAGTCGGTGGCTATTATCCTCGATGGCAACGGGAGATGGGCTCGTCAGCGAAACCTTCCGCGTACCGCAGGCCATGCTGCAGGCGCCGAGGTCGTACGACGCATTGTCACCGAGGCCGCCCACCTTGGGCTCGGCTCGCTCGCGCTTTACAGTTTCTCCATCGAAAACTGGAATCGTCCAGCCGAGGAAGTCGCCGCGCTCATGAGCCTCTATGCCCGATACCTCGCCCGCGAACGCAAGACCATGGCGGAGCACAACATCCGCTTCCGTCACATAGGCCGGCGCAAGGGCCTGCCAGACAGTGTGCTGCGAGAGATCGACGCCTCGACCGAGGCCACCCGCCAAAACACGGGAATGTACCTTTGCCTGGCCCTGAACTACGGCTCGCGAGTCGAGATAACCGACGCCATCCGACGTATCGCAAAGGCAGTCGCCGAAGGTGAGCTTGCACCCGAAGATGTAAATGAAAACCTGTTCTCTCAGTCGCTGGACACCCACGACGTACCGGATCCCGACCTGCTCATCAGAACATCCGGCGAACTACGAATCAGCAATTTCCTGCTATGGCAACTCTCGTATGCGGAGTTCTACGTCACCGACCTGTACTGGCCTGACTTTAACGAAGAAGAACTCCACAAAGCCCTGCGAGACTTCGCAGGCAGACACCGACGATTCGGCAGACTCGAAACGCCATAGGATTTGCCAATAGCAGACATGTCCATCAGCAGATGATCCCTATCACCGGCAACATCTCGATTGACGAAGAAGAAATCGATTTGTCCTTCATTCGCGCCGGCGGACCGGGTGGTCAACATGTCAACAAAGTCGCCACGGCTGTCCAGTTAAGGTTTGACGTACGGAACTCACCAAGCCTGCCCCAACCGGTCAAGGCAAGGCTCGAAAAACTTGCCGGTGCCCGTATGACCGACAATGGCACGCTCATTCTCGACGCCCGGGAGTCTCGCTCGCAGTCCGCCAATCGCCAGGCCGCCATCGCCAGACTGGCCGAACTCATCCGTCAGGCCGCCACGCCCCCCAAGCGTCGCAAACCCACCGCCCCGTCGCGTGCGTCCAAGGCCAAACGCCTTGAAAACAAGCGAACTCGCGCCGCAACCAAACGCCTCCGCCGCCGGCCTGGAAACGAAGACTGATCGGCTTGAAGACTTGCCTGTCCTATTCGTATCATTAACAAAGACATACGCGTTACCATTCAGCCCCGCGCGTTCCTTTGTCAATTTCGCTTGGTGAAGCAATCTTCGGGGTACTACAATTTTCTGAATGGGGTGGGACTTGTTGGGTTTTGTGAGCATTTAGAGCAGGATGTATCGAATGCATTTCTTTCAGGCTCGGCAGCGACGTTTCCAGAGAAGGTATTTGCGAGGGCGAAGATTCTGCTCTTGCGCTGCGGCCTTGCGTTGAACGCGGATTTATTGCGTCTGCCCACAGGCTCGCCCACGGCGGGGCGAGATGTGACAAGCGATGGATCGCTTCGCCATTCAGCACATAGAGACAAACTGGCTTGTCGTCCGGGAGCATATCCGCATGAACGAGTTTCCTCACAAAATCGAACAATGCGTGTGGGAGTTGACGTCGCGCTGCAATATGCGGTGCCTGCACTGCGGGACGCGGGGTGGCCAGGCCCGACGGGAGGAGCTTACGGGGTTCGAATGTATTTCGATCGCTGAACAGCTTATCGAGCAGGGCTGCCAACAGGTTACGCTCATCGGCGGCGAGGTGCTCCTGTACGAAGGGTGGGAGAAGATCGCCCGTCTGCTCAGCGACGAAGGCGTCAGTGTCAATGTCGTCACCAACGGTTTTCTGTCAGGCCGACGTCAAATCGCCCAGCTTCACTTCTCCCGCCCTGCCAGCGTGGATGTCTGTATCGACGGCATGCAGGCAAGCCATAACCGCCTCCGGCGAGTTCCGGGATCGTTCACCCGAGCCGTCAACCTGCTGGGCCTGCTGGTGCACGAAGGCTTTTCTGTGGGAGTTATCACAAGTCTACTGAAATTCAACGTGGACGACCTGCCGAACATGTATGACATGCTGGTCGGCGAAGGCGCGAAAACCTGGCAAATCCGGCTCGCTCCTCCCCTGGGTGAACTCGCGGTATCGCCGGATCTGCTGCTTCGACCTGAGCGCGTTTCGGAGATTACCAGATTCATCGCCCAGAAACGCGCCGCCGGAAGAATACAAATCTGCGCCGGAGACGATATAGGCTACTTCGATCGACACGAGTCGCTGCTTCGATGCCACCCCCTCCCATCCACCTCTTGGCGGGGCTGCCAGGCAGGGCTGCGATCCGTGGCAATCGATAGCGCCGGCAACATCAGGGGTTGTCATTCGCTTGCCGACGACAGGTTCATTGAAGGCAACCTGAGGACTCAGACTCTCGGTGAAATCTGGCGCCGTCCAAAGGCGTTTGCCTATAACCGCCGATTCCACAAAAGACTGCTCGAAGGGCAATGTTCCGGATGCGACAAAGGCGATCTCTGCCGCGCAGGCTGCCGGAGCATTTGCTTTTTCACCACCGGGAAACTTTATGACAACCCATACTGCTGCTACCGCCCCACCACCGGGGTCCAACTGGTAGCCCGGAAACGAAGAGCCAAACCCCAACCAGGCCAGGCACGAAGGCAAATCACAAAACCAGCCTCAGCCAGACCACACGCATAGCAGACGCCCAAAGACAAGCCGAAGTGCCATGATCGGCAACCATGACACCCCGCCGTCATTCCCTATTTCCTGCCACCTGCAATCGCTTTTGCGGCGATGTCGGTGCGGAAGTAGCAGTCGCGCCAGGTGATTTTCTTCACGGCCTCGTATGCCAACTTCTGGGCCTCGGCGGTGGTCTCGCCTAGAGCGGTTACTCCCAGCACCCTGCCACCCCAGTTGACAAGTTTGCCTTCCTTGCTGGCCGTGCCGGCCTGGAAAACCTTGACGTCAGGGCTTTGCTCTGCCTCGGCGATACCGGTTATCTCGAAACCCTTGCTGTAATCGCCAGGATATCCGCCGCTGCTCATCACAACGCATACGGCATGGCGCGTGTCCCACTCGAGTGTCACCTCGTCGAGCTTGTGCTCTGCTGTGGCGATCATTACCTCGACGAGGTCGCTTTTCAGTCGCATCAACAGTGGCTGACACTCGGGGTCGCCGAATCGGCAGTTGAACTCGATGACTTTAGGCCCGCCTGGCGTGAACATCAGCCCGGCGTAAAGGACACCTTCGTATCGGCCAAAGTCTCGGCGCATGGCGTCGATGATTGGCACGAGGACCTCGCGTTCGATGCGCGACATCATTGCCTCATCGATGATCGGCACGGGGCTGTAGGCGCCCATGCCACCAGTGTTGGGTCCGGTGTCGTCGTCGCCGACGGGTTTGTGGTCCTGAAGCGGCTCGGCGGTGTAAATATTCTTACCGTCGCAGAAAGCCAGTACTGTCGCCTCCTGCCCCGTGAGCATTTCCTCGATGACCACCGACGAGCCGGCATCGCCAAAGATACGGTCTCGCATCATTTCTTCCAGTGGTTTGACCGCCTGGTATGGTTCGGGGCAAACCACCACGCCCTTGCCCTTGGCCAGGCCGGAGGCCTTGACGGCCACGCCGTGGTCGCGGCTGAGAACGTACGCCTTGGCGGATTCGAGGTCGGTGAAGACTCTCGCCTCCGCCGTAGGTACGGACGCGGCCCGCATGAGATTCTTGGCGTAGGCCTTGTCGGCCTCGATCCGCGCGCCTTCGGCACTCGGGCCAAAACTCAGGATACCAGCCTTGCGAACCGCGTCGCCAAGACCGTTGGCCAGCGGGTCCTCCGGGCCGATAACGACCAGCCCGATGTCGTTTTCCCTGGCGAACGCCACGACGGCGTCGTTGTCCATTATGTCTATATCAACGCATTCGGCGTGCTCGGCAATCCCCGGGTTGCCGGGGGCAGCCCACATCCGATCGCAGAGCTTCGACTGGGACATCTTCCAAGCCAGCGCATGCTCCCGACCACCGCTGCCAATCAACAGGATATTCATTAAGCCATTCCTTTCGCCACATGATCGCGTCTGATGCCGTGCTGGCCGGACGTGCGAAAAAGTCCGCGCCGCCGAGCGGAGAGTCTACCCAAAGCCTCCCGCCGATGCCAGCGCCGAAGCCTCACGCCGAACCGCAAGGCGACCATGGGCCCGTCGCTTCGAGCGATGGGCTCTGCCTGGCCAGGATGTCATCGAGCCGGTGAAGCAGGGCTGCCTCGGTGTCGGCAGGGCTTCGCTTATCGGTTGCCAGGGCGACAAGCAGGTTGACCAGACAGTCGAAATCGCCTTCGTCGATGAATTCCGCGGCGATTTGACCTCGAGGGTGCTGGTTGTGATAGTTGCCAAGCGGCAGGGCCAGGGCTCCAGCCAAATGTCCGAGAGCGCAGAACGCCGTAGATTCACAGGTCCCCCCAGGCATCAATTGGCGTACAAATTGGAAATCCTTGTTGCGATTGGCCAGATCTTTCGCCACGGCGGAAATATGCGCGGTGAGGGGTTCGTTGAAAACCCGTGTGCCATCGCCCACGCGAATGACTGCCCCACCGCCGATCTTCGCAGCCGGCTGGGCCTTGGACGTCTCGATGCCGACAACCAACGCCCCCGCCGGAATCGTGCCAAGCCGACACGCGGCCAGTGTACCTACGAAGCCAACTTCCTCCGCCCGGGTCAGCAGCCCCATCACATTGGCGTCTGGATTGCGCGAGATGATCTCTTCGATCGCCGTCATGACCGCAGCCACACCGGCGAGATCGTCGCATGCGCGGGCAGTAAGACGTCCGTTGCGACGTTTGAAGGTCGGAACATCCCACATGCCAATCGAGCCGGGCGCCACGTTGCGGGCCGACTGGTCGACCAATTCCAGGCGGCAGTCGAGCGCGTGGTGTTCTTTGGACTTACGAACAGTTGCGACGGTCGCGACGTACTCGGCGTCTCGGGTAATCAGCCTTACCCGACTGCCGGGGAAATAGGTTTTCGCGACGCCACCTCGAAACGTAGCCCACACACTGCGTCCCCGGCTTCGGCGGACGACAAAGCCTGGGTGGTCCATATGTGCAGTGAAAACCCATGTCGGCGTCTTGGAGACCCGAGCCTTGGCTTTTCCCCGCCGGGCGCCATCTTTGGAGCGGCCCGCCGAAAGCAGTACGTTTCCGGCAGCATCTTGAGTAAAGCTCACGCCACACCGCGATGCCCAGGAACGAACGTACTCGATGACCGCACGCTCGCAGAATGGGCTGGTTGGGCACGAAAGAACATCTTGCAGCAAGCAAAATCGACGGACATTCATGGAAACAATACCTTCCTTACGATTCTGGGTATCTTGCGGAGCACCCCTTCACTGAGTTCACGATCCATTGGACGACGACGATCGGGCCAGTTCACGCAGACGGTTCATCTGCCTGCCCAGTTCTTCGGCGGCAAGGGTATCGGGAAAACGCTTGATCACGTCGTGTGCATACTCGACGGCCTCGGCGTAACGTCGGCGTTCGATGAGGTCTCGGATACGATCCCGTAGTTCGCGGACCTCCTCGATGCGGGCGTTGTCTTTTATGGTAGCCAACATTGCGCGTACCGTGTCGGGACCAGTGCCGGTTGGGAACGCCTGAACGTAACGCTTGGCCGCACCGAGGGCCTGACGCCACTGCCTGGCTTCGGCAAGGCCGACCACCTCACCATACATCCGTTCCTGGCGTTCTTCATTGAACAGTCGCCCTTCGCGACGAACGCGGTCGAGCAGACTCGCAGCGGCAGGCTCATCAGGATATCGCTGCGTCATATCGAGCACCTCAGCCTCGGCCTGGTCGAAGGCCCCCGTGGCCATAAGGTCGCCGGCGCGACGCGTCACGGCCTGGACTTCCTCATCGCAAGCAGCCTGTCTGGCATCATGAAGTTGTTTTCGCAGAGGCTCTATCTGTTCGTCGTCGGGGATCTTGTCTGCAAGCATTTCGAGCCCACGATCCGCCCTGGCGAAATCGGCGCCGTCAAGTGCGGCCTGGATATCATCGATTACCGAACTTCGGAGCCGATCGCAACGGAGTTGGGCCTTTGCGCGGCGCTGCTGGTCGGTCATCAGAATGTTTTCGTTGAGTTCTTTGAGTTGATCGAGGATCGCTTGGAGAACCTGGCTATCGTCGCGCGAGTTGGCCTGGCCGACGGAGGCCAAGGGAACAGCCTGCGGCGCGACTGGGGTTGGCTCGAATGACAAGCCGTCGGGCACATCCGAAATGCGCCGATGGTATTCCTCGGCGCCCCGACCATGCAGCATGGATGTCTCCAAGCGGACAAGCCGGTCGTGATCGGTACCGCCCTCGAGCAGCCCGCCCCGGCTGCGACGGCAGACAAGGCTTCCCCCGGCCCAGAGAGCGCCACCGGCCAGCATGCCGAGAACCAGAAACCCAACTGCGGCGAAAATGTGATCGAGGCCCATTGGCCCATTCCGCTGGCCTGCAACCAGAACCAATATCGCCGCCAACACCCCGCCGCACAGGCTCGCAACCGCACCAAGGCGCAGTACGGTCGTCACCGCCACGGAGGGGCCGTGGAAAGGGTGACCGTCGCGTGGTTTGGCGGATTCGCCCATAAAGTCTCCAAGCAGCAACATTGGTGCCGGATAGGGATTATCACAACCTGCTTGAGACAACGCAAGCCCCAGACAATCCAAACCAAGCCTGAATAGACCAGCCCAGAATGCCTGCGAAAAGGCCGGGCAAGTTGTCACCTTGCCATTGACCAACAAGCCCATTCGAGTATACAATAACGTTATGACTATCCTGTTGAAATCCGTCGAAAGCCGTGCCCGGCGCTTCGCCGGGGGGTTTACGTTGACTGAACTGCTGACGGTCGTCGGGATCATGGCGATTCTCATGGCCATGCTCACGCCGACACTGAACTCGGCACTCACTCAAGCTCGCCGAAGTGCCTGTGCAAGTAATATCAGTTCGGTCATAAATGGAGCACAGCTTTTCGCCCGTGCGGACTCAAAGATGCGTCTGCCCTACGTGAAGCCCAAAACCACTAATGACGAACGTGGCCCCCACCCAGACAATTGGGGCGACATGATAGAAGGCAATCCAGGTTGCCTGGCGCGACTGATCCAAAGCAAGCATTGCCAGCGCGAGCAGTTCCTGTGTCCGGAAGCCAGAGGCACACGAAACTTCAAGGAAATGCCGCTCGAGGCCACCAACTTCTCATACGACAGTTCAACAGGGGCCAGCACACTTTCGTATAGTTTCATTTCGATGGTCTACAAGAAGGGATGGAAGACTTCCGACGAACCCAGCGGAAATCTGGCGGCCAAGATGAATCTGAGCAATGTCCCCGGCACTCTGCCGGTCCTGGCCGACCAGAACCCGCGATGCACCTTTGGCCAGCAGACGCTCAAATCATATGCCCAACTTGACGCCGAAGCCGACAACAGGCTCGGCTTGAAACGCCGCAGAAACTCGCCGAATCACGACCACCTCGGCCAAAACGTGGGTCGCTGGGATCAGTCCGTCAAGTGGATCACAGACGCTAACAATCCCAACTTACCGGAAGACGACATTTACACATCAGCCTGCTCCAGCTCAGATGAAAAACTAGGCCGACGTGCGGTAATGGATGATTCCTTCCTGATTCCATGAAAAACACAATGCGATTGGTAGAAGGGGTGATTTTGTGTTTTTTGTTAGGAGGAGCAGGAAATCCCCGACAAGTCTTTAGTAGTACAATAGATAAGAAATTAAGGTAATTACCTTAATTTCCTTTGCTCCAAGTGTCGATATTGTTATTATGTTTGTTAGATCGTAATTCGCTTGAGAACGTACTTGATCTATCGAGTGGATTTTACTACGATCCGGAATCGAAAACTAAATATGATCCCCTTTCGGACCGGTTCCCCCCCGGCCGGTTCGAATACAGGCGTGGCCTGCCGTCCCCCCCCCCGCGGTAGGCCCGCCGCTTTTTTTGCGCCCATGTTGCCACCCCAAGTACCCGATTCTTGGGGAATTCTCTATGCATTCGCGACCAAAACTGTCACTGCCCCTGGTTGCTAGATGAGGCTTGGGCGACACTTCACATGGGAAAGGTTTTTTTGAAAAACCACGTGCAAGCCCCTTGGAGAACTATCCCATAGCATATCGGGCAAACGTCCGCATTGAAGCACCCACCGCTTTGCCACGATATCCCCTATCATACGAATCTAAGGCAATTCCCGGACAAGCCAACGCGTGGAAGCGAAACTGAAAAAATGGAAATTCAAAACAACTGACAGGGATGCCTATAAGGCCCACGCAATAATCGCGTGGGCTGTGCTGTGGATACGGCCACAAGATCTAACCGAGTTCCCTATTCCCTATGCCTGGCTCATCGTAACGATTATTGGCTCGATGCGATGGCCGTCAGGATAGGCTGAATAACGTTCGGCACAATTACCCGCGAAGCCATTTCTTCGCAGACCTCGCTCTGGTGAGCAAACGATTCGGTCAGGTTGATGATGTCGTTCGGTGAAGGATATCGCCGAACGGTGAAGTAAATGCTGATTGGCTCTTCCTCGTACTGCCCCGTGCGAACCTGATAACTGCTGGAACGCGTCTCCAGCGACAGGCGGGCCTGCATGTGGCACTGCTCGTCAAGGGCCACCACCAGGCTCGGTTCGGTCTCCACGGCGCGGACGGTGGGATCGTTGACCATGCTGGCCAGGGGAGAACCGCTCAGCAACGCTTCTGCCACGATCTGATCCCGGTTGCCCCGGTAGTCGAGATTGAAACCAAACATTATGTCCAACGTCTCAACGTCCAGCCCGCTTACGCCCAGAAAATACACACACCGCTCCAGCAACCAGGAGTGAAGGTGATATGCGTCCTTAAGGCTTGTCGGGTTGAAATACCCAGCCGAGAGCTGGTGGACCTGCAACTCGGCCCATTGATAGCTCCCAGACTCGCGGTCTCCTTCCAGGACGTACTCGCCGCCCTCTCGCTGGTAAAAACTCCGCATCGCAGGAAAGTGTTTCTGCACAGCTTCGTAAAACTGCAACACTGTCTCACGGCTGCGGGGCAGCGGCAACGTGGTTTGGAGACTCAGGTTGACGAAAAAATCGTCAGTAATGTTCAGCAGGTCAGCGTCCATCATGTTCAATCCTTCAATTCAACCTTCCGGCGCGAATTATGGCTTATACGCTATCGCGACGAGCATCTCAACACGCCAGATGGGCCGCTCAAGACTTCTTTGCCTTCTTGCTGAGCACCTCCAGACGGGGGCTCTCCTGGCGGACCAGGCTGCCCGCCTCGACGGATGATGTAATGTGGGCGTTGCCTCCGACAGTCACGCCATGCCCAATGACGGTTTCACCACCAAGAATCGTGGCGTTCGGGTAGATCGTCACATCGTCCTCGATGGTCGGATGCCTCTGGAGGCCCTTTATCACTCGCCCGCGTTCATCCTTCGGAAAGCTCTTTGCCCCAAGAGTAACGCCCTGATATATCTTGACGTTCCTGCCAATCTTGGTGGTCTCTCCGACAACAACGCCCGTAGCGTGATCGATAAAGAAACTCTCGCCAATCTTCGCCCCGGGGTGAATGTCAGTGCCCGTCACCGCATGAGCGTGCTCGGACATTATCCGCGGCATCAGAGGCACGCCCAGTATGTGCAGTTCGTGGGCAACCCGAAACACAGTCACGGCGTAGAAACCGGGATAGCAATAGATGATTTCCTCGATGCTCGTGGCGGAAGGGTCGCCGTCATACGCCGCCTGGGCGTCCAAAGCCAGCAGCCTGCGGATTTCGGGTATCCGTTGGAGAAAACCCGTGGTCATCCGCTCGGCATCAGCGGCACAAACGCGCATATCCTCGCATGGCGAAGATGCCGCGCAATCCGGGCAGCGATGTCCGGTGCAGATGCAGTGCATGATCTGCTCGGTAAGGCATGTGCCAAACCGCACCAGCAAATTGCCCACATGATAGCCGACATTCTCGTTGGTCAGCAGTTTGTGCCCAAAATACCCCGGAAACACAAGCACACGGATCTCTTGAAGGATGTCGTATATTTTCTCGCGCGAAGGCAGGAACATCTCGCCGATACGGCGCGTACGCGGCTCGGAGTCATAGCTGGCCAAAACATCCGCCGTCAGCTTGCCCAGAGCGTCATTGAGCTGGTCGTTTCCTGTCATGGGAATTCCCTTATCGGCAACACGCCGAGGCATATCATACCATGACTTGCCCAGGACACAACGCGCATGACGGCCAATAGGTCAATAGTGAGGCGGACGTTCCAACGCCTCCTCGCGGGCCGGATCAACGGGCCCATTGCTGCGACGAACGTTCTGCATCTCCGTCTTCAGGCCGACCAGCTGGAGGTTCATCTCATCGACGGACCTGGATATCCTGGAGATGCTGTCCTCAAGGAAAGCCACCTTCTCTTGCAGGGCGATAATTTCCTTTTTCATAACATATCCTTTCCGGATAGAGGCCTGTCTGATGCCGGCCAAGCCTGACAAGACCGGCTGACTGTTACTTACAACATTAATTCTATGCTGCCTGCAATGCGACACCGAAGGGATATGTCGTTAAGACCTCGCAAATAGACAGATGCGCCGCACAAAACACCCGCAAGCACACACGGGGCCGGCCCGGTTGATTTCAAGGCTCTGCAGGCCAGGTTGAAGGCGCCTTGGTCGGCGTCGACCTCGCACCCGAAGACGTGTCAACTGCCCTTGTCAGGCAGTCCTGGGCACAGGCCAGGGCATTAACTTGAATGGCGTTGTCCTCCGCCGGCACCTCGGCAGCGATCGCCGCGTATATATTCGCCGCCCCACACCAGCCACCTTCGGCCTCTAATTCCGAGGCACGCTTGTATTTCTCCAGCACGAGTTCGAGTAGTTCGTCGTATACCCGGTTGTGCCTGGCCCTGTCGGACGGATCCGCGAAATCCGCTCGCCCGCGCCTTGCCAGGTGCAGGCTGTACTCCCGCAGACACTTAAACCGGTTTCCAGGCAGTTCTCGCGAATCGTAAAGTCGCCGCGCTTCGGCAAGCGAGGCCGAGGCGGCGGTGGCGTCTTCGTGGACTTCGAAACCGAGCAACAACGCATCGGCGATATCCTCGGCATCCAGGCGATCTGCGACAGACTCCTCGGGCACACTCAAGGCCACCGGTTGAGAAACCATGGCCCTGCCTGGCATGGTCATCATAGACGTCATGGTAGTTATCGTCGTGTAAATGAGAATGGCGTAGAGAACCGCGCCGACCTGGATCGTCAGCAGCGACACCGAGGCCGTGGAAAGTCCGGCAATTGCGAATCCGCGTCCGGGCCGCTTGCGCACCAGCACAACAATGCCAAGCACGATCGCCGGAATGGCCGTGATGATCCCAACTATGGGTACCAGCGTACAGAGCCCCAGCACCAGCGCGACCATGGCGTTGCCGCAGGCCTTCTGCTGAACTGGCATCTCGGATATCCCTGCGGGGGGGAAGACATTGATCTGCTTACCGCAAGACGGGCACTGGACGCTGACGGCGTCCTGGCCGATCTCCGTCCGCAACCCCTGGCCACACTCGCATGTCAGCATCACCTGCATAGGGTTCTCCCCACAGTCGCCAGCCAACAGACCGACGGGCTAGTCTTCAAACGTGTCGGGAATCGAAGCATTGTTTTCGCCTTCCGGGTTGTCCCGGCGATAACGACACCATTGGCGTTGTCGGCGGACATTTTTGGCCAATGGGTTGGAATTATCCGGCAGATACGCCAACATCTTCCCGTAGGCCTTCTCAGCCTGTACCCAGTCGCCATCCTGAGCGAACTGGCCTGCCTTTCGATAATCTGTCAGGACACGGTCTGTCAACTCGTCACCGGCAGTGCGGAACATGTTGGCGTGCTCGGCATCGGTGGGAACACTCAACTCGGTCTGGGCAAGATGACGGCGAAACTGCTGGACGCACTCGTAGAGTTGCAGCGGGCTCTGGCTGCGGCGCGGGTAGCTCCGCAACGCCTTGCGAAGCTCGACGGAGGCTTTGGCGGCATTGGGGGGCATGTCCAGCGGGCCTGTCAGGGCCTCGGCCACCTCGTCACCCGTCATCACAGGCGGTGCCTGATTCGGATCCGAATCGCCGTCAGTCGATCCGGTCGGCAGCGCCGTCGGGCCTGGGACCGGCGGACCCGGTGCCGGTCCAGTCCTGGAAGCGCCAAGAAACATCACGCCCAGGAAACCCAGCGACACAAGAAGCCCGATGGCGCCGGTGACCACACCTGTGGTAGCCATGCCGTGGCCGCCCCGCTTCTTTGCCAGCGAAATGGAGCCCAAAGCCAGGGCTATCGTGCCCAGGATGGCTCCCAGGGGCATCATGAAGCAGCACGGGCACCATGTCAGCAGGCTGACAATCCCGCAAACCATCGACGCGACAGCCATCCCGACCGGCGGTTTCGGCGTGGCGACATACGTGCCTGGCGCCACGGCTGAGGCGTCCATGTACTGCCCCGTCGGCGGGGGCGCAACCAGCGGGCGCCGGTCCGTCTGGGCCGCTTCGGACGAGAAGACACCGGCGTCGACTGGCACGGCAAGCGTCTTGCCACAATCGGGGCACTGCACCGTCCCACCGGCAGGACCAGCCTCAGCCATGAAAACCCAACCGCACGAACATTTCATCTGCACCTGCATGTCTGCCCATCCTTTTTTCACCTTTGGACCAATCAGGTCCAAATCAAAGGCTAAGAATACTTTAACTGGCCCTGTGCCAGGGCAAAGGAGTTTTTTTTCCGCCGTTCATGGAGATAAACGAAAGAAGGGGTGGACATTGACGCGATGAGCGTTATATAAGCTCGCTTTGGGACCCCAACGGATTCCACAACACGCGGAACAGGAGAGGTTCAACCTTGTTGAACATTCAAACCCGCCTTGCTGGTGCCGAAGACATCGAGGCCATCGCAACATTTCAATGCCATCTGGCATCCGAGAGCGAAGCGATCACTCTTGACCCAGTCACCGTTGGCAAGGGCGTTCGCGCGGTTATCGAAGACGCCACCAAAGGCTGCTACTGGGTCGCGGACGTAGACGGCCAAACCGTCGGATGCATGATGGTGCTGCGTGAGTGGTCGGACTGGCGCAACGCTGAGATGTGGTGGATACATTCGCTTTACGTCCTGCCCGAGTTCCGCCGCCGCGGCGTGCTTCGCGCAATGTACGGCCATCTCAAGGCCATAATCGAGGCCGAACCTTCCCTTGGCGGCCTGCGACTTTACGTAGAGAAAGACAACCACGTCGCCATGGAAGCTTACGAAGCACTAGGCATGGACGGCGAGCACTATAAGCTTTTCGAGTGGATTGCCCCCTAGCGCGAGCAGATCGGGCAAATCGTTCAACTGACCTTTGTCAGGAGATGCGGACATGTCGGTTCAGGTCACGGAGTTGACCTTCCTGGAGCACTTGGCCAGAAAGTTTGACTTGCCGGTCCCAGAACACCTGGGAATGGATGCCTCGCGTGCGGAGATTCGAGAGGCACTTGGCAGATGGGGAGGCAAGGGAGTAGTCAAGCCGGACATGCTTACGGGCCGGCGAGGAAAGGCGGGAGTAATCACCGTTGTCGATGACGCCCAGGACGCGGTTCGCGCAATGCGCGTCGCGGCTGCGGCACAGGTTGCCGGACACGGCGCCCGCACGGCATACATGGTCCAGTACATCCCGGCAGAGATGGAGATATACACGGCCATCATGTACGATTCGCGCTTCCTCTCGCCGTCGCTGACGATATCGCTTGACGGAGGCGTAGACATCGAATCGGTGGACGCCTCGCGGAAGCGAACGATTCCGCTGGACGTCTTCACGGGCCTCGACGCTTACCAGGCCTCAGCCATGCTGGAGGAACTGGACTGTCCCAAGCAATTCAACGGCATTCTCAGCCGGACGTTCGTTAGTTTCTGGGACATGTTCATCAGCACAGGTCTGTGGATGGCGGAAATCAATCCCTGGCGTGTCACACCGGACGGGCGGGTCTTCGCGTGCGACTTCAAGGGCATGGTTGACACTGCCAACTATCGCCACAACGAGAAGGCCCTTCAGGTTCCAGAATACCCGGAGGATCGCAGCGAGTTTGAGGAGGAAATGGCCCACTGGAACGCTTCGAGCCATCGCGGACAGGCCTACGTAGCGGATCTCGGCGGTAATGGGATACTGCCAATCCTCTTTGGCGGCGGTGCAAGCACGATCATTCTCGAGACGCTCGAAGAATACGGCGGCGACCCGATGTTCCTGTCGGACTTCGGCGGCAACCCCCCGTATGAGCGGATGCTCGGCACGATTCGGCGCTGCTTCAAACACAAGCTCGCCGACGCGTCGCTGTTGCTGATCCTCGGGGGCAAGGCCAACAATACAAGAATCGACGAGACCTTCCGGGCAATCTCCGACGGCCTGCGCGAATACGTTGAACGCCACGGGCCGATTGACACTCCCGTAATCGTAGGACGGGGCGGGCCTGGAATGGTCCAGGGCTTCCTTATACTGCGAAAGACACTCGAGGACCTCAAGATGCCGTACGTCATATTCGGACCGGACACGCCGCTGACCAGGGTCGCCGAGTATGCGGCCAGACTAACCGACAGCCTCCAGGGAAACGGAGGGCAGAAACAATGAGGGCCAAAACACTAAGCGACCTGCTTCGCAAAGGCGACCGGATCGCCGTCAGCAATATCACCGGGCGAGAGGCTTCGCGAACATCGGTTGTCTCGCAGGCCTATTCCAACAACATCGTGGGCGGCTGGGCGCTGGGCAAAGGCGGACAGAGAATCAAATGTCCTGTCGGCGATGACATACCGGTCTTCGCCGATTGCGCCCGAATGCGCGAAAGCCTACCCCCGGACCGCCAGCCAAACAAGTACATCGTCTACTCACCCCCTGCGGCGGTGTACGGTGAAGTGAAAGAAATCGTCGGTACCGGCGGCGATGAGGTCGAAACCATATTCATCATCACCGAGAATGTCTCGATCGAAGTCTCCGCCAAGATACATAAGCTCGCGACTGAGGCAAATATCGATGTTTTGGGCTGCAACACGCTTGGCATGATCAACACGCACGACCGCGCCCGCGCCGGCGCCGTCGGCGGTGACGACCCGGCTGAAAGCTTCCAGCCGGGCAGCGTCGCAATAATCTCCAACTCCGGCAACATGGTCAACACAATCGCCTCGTACCTGCTTGCCGGCGGGTTCGGCACGTCGTTCGGCGTCTCAACGGGCAAAGACATGCTCCTGCTTACGCCGACGGTCGACCTGATTCGCCTGGCCGAAGCCGACAACAACACCAAACTCGTCGTGCTCTACGTCGAGCCGGGAGGCCTGTATGAACACGACGTTATAGCCCTTGCCCGGGCCGGAGAGTTCACCAAGCCGATGATCGTCTACGTAGCCGGGCGAGCAATGGAAGGCCGAAACGTGATTCTTGGCCACGCCGGATCGGTCGTCGCGGGCGGCGGGACCAGCGCCACCGCTAAAGCCGAGGCATTCGACCAATACTTTGGTCTGGAACAGTTCGACCCCGACCGTCGAATCCGCCGAAGCCCCGAACGAAACCTGGCCCTGCGCCGAGGCCTGCGTGTCAGAAGCCTTCACCACATCCCCACCGCCGCCAGAAGAATCTTCCGCGCGATAACCCTGCCACACGACAAGCCCGCGAGAGGCAAGCTCTCGATGAACCCGTGGTTTTCCAATCTGCGCGACCTGGCCTCGAAAATACCCGAGCGACAGATCGTCCCTGCCGGCAAGATTCCCGAACCGTGGGGCGACCAATTCCGCCGACTCATCCGCACCGAACTTGGCGCCCAACCGGCGCGGCGGTCGATGCGAAACCGATCCTTCGCCTCCAGCAACGATGGGCGCGTGCCGCGCATCCATGGAGTGAACCTGATGGAGCTGATGGCCCACAGAACGTTCTGCGAAGCAATGATCCTCTACTGGACCGGCTACGAACCTCAGAGACCTTTCGAGGCCAAACTCGTCGAGATGACACTCACCGCCTCGCTGACCAACGGACCCGGCACAATCTCCGCCCAGGGGGCGAAGCTCTCGACCTCGGCCGGCAACACGCCGAACACCGCCATGATCGCCACACTGGCGACACTGGGCGAGGACCACGGCGGAAACGGGCGGCGGGCGGTAAAGTTCCTGACGAAAATCTTCCGCAAAACGCCGATGACCGACCCCTACGATGCCGACCACGGTCTCGACCTGCGAAAAATGGCGATGGACTACGCCCACAAGTTCAAGAAGACCAAGGCCCTGGCCAAAGAAGACGGCGTGGACTACGAACGTATCCCTTGCCTGGGTCATCCGGTGTTCGCCACCGAGCCAGTCAACTACGACCCCAGAGAACGCATCCTCAGCAAGTACATGAGCGAAAGCGGCATATACAACATCTTCCTGGATTTCTACCACCATCTTGCCGGCGCACTCAAGGAAGTCGGCGTCGCCTCAAAGGTCTGGGCAGTAAACCTCGACGCCGCCATCGCATGCGTGTGGTTCGGGATAGCCTGGCCTCAACTCCGCGATGGCAACATGACCTTCCAACGAGCCGCAGACCTGCCGTTTTTGGGCTTCGCACTGGGCCGGGCTGCCGGCGGCGCCGGTGAGTACCTCGACCACCGCGATCACGGCCTGCCCATGGATGCGCGAATCCCCGTGAGTGAATGCGAAACGCTTACCCCACCCCAAGCCCTGCCGCCGAAAACTGAAAACGACTGATTGCCTTGGGGCTAATGAACCACTGCCCCATCGCACCTGCCAGACGAATTGGCGGTTGTCCGGGACCGCGTCGGTGCCAATAATGTTATTGGGCGCCACGCCTGGCGCGGATACCGGAGACAGGCCATGAAGACGCGAGATCGAAAATGGCCAGTGCAGGCCCAAGTGGCCTGGTCGCTTGGGGTCGCTGCTATCCTGGCTGGGATTGGGTGCTCTTCTCGCCACGCTGCCGACGGAGCAACCACCAAGCCAACATCCAGACCAGCAACAGCCACCGCCCCCACAACATCCACTGCCCCAGCAAGGCAGTGGAAACGACCGCGATTCACCGCACGCCAGACCGAGCGAGACGCGATGGTCCGGCAGATACGACGATATAGGCTGACAGACAAGGCCGTTCTGGCCGCCATGCGGGCCGTGCCGAGGCACGAGTTCGTCCCGCCGAAACTCGCCAGGGCAGCCTACAACGACAGCCCCCTGCCCATCGGTCAGGACCAGACCATCTCCCAGCCATACATCGTCGCGGAGATGACCCGACAATTGCAGCTCACAGCCAAGTCGCGCGTTCTGGAAATCGGCACGGGGTCGGGCTATCAGGCTGCCGTGCTGACGGAGTTCACGCCGCACGTCTATACCATCGAAATAGTCAAACCGCTCGCCGACGCCGCCGGCAAACGCCTGCGCCGACTGGGCTACAACACGGTCCGGGTTCGTCACGGTGACGGCTACAAGGGTTGGAAAACACACGCCCCGTTCGATGCGATTATCGTCACATGCGGCGCGCCGAAGGTTCCCCCGCCGCTGCTGGCCCAACTTGCCCCCGGCGGGCGAATCGTCATTCCCGTCGGCCGCGCCGGGGCCGTCCAGCAACTCATGGTAATCGAGAAATCCAAGGACGGCAAAACCCGCGTCCGCAAACTCATGCCCGTACGCTTCGTCCCGCTGACACGCAAAGTACGATGACAACCCACTTCGTGCCGCCAAGGCCCGCCAGACGACTACTTTGTATTGCATACACTCGGCAATATGGCGCATATTGGTGTCATGAACACTCTCAAAAACATCATCATCGCCCTTGTGCTGGCTGGGTCGTGCGGAATGTCGTTCGCACAGGCCCCAGCCGCATCCGTCCAGGCCGGAAAAACAAACGTGAACAATGCCCCCCAGCCCTTCGAGGGCAAGAAGAGCCAGTGGAACGGCTATGATCGATATGACTTCAAATTCGACGAACGCTCCTGCCGAGTCGTAACGCCCAAGCAGGTCGCCACGGGCAGACCATGGATCTGGCGGGCACGGTTCTGGGGCCATGAACCCCAAACCGACAGGGCCCTGCTCGCTGCCGGGTTCCACGTGGTGTACATGGACGTCGGCGGACTGTTCGGCTGTCCGTCGGCGGTGGCCCATTGGAACGCCTTCTACAAACTGCTGACCGAAAAACACGGCCTGGCGAAAAAAGCGGCGCTGGAGGGCATGAGCCGGGGCGGATTAATCATCTTCAACTGGGCGGCCGCCAATCCCGATAAGGTCGCCTGCATCTACGCCGACGCACCGGTCTGTGACTTCAAAAGCTGGCCCGGAGGAAAAGGCACCGGCGTGGGTGCCCCGCGAACCTGGAAAGCCTGCCTGAAGGTCTACGAAATGACCGAGGAACAGGCCCTGGCGTACAAGAAAAACCCCATAGACAACCTCAAACCCCTCGCCAAAGCGAAGATCCCACTGCTGCACGTCGTCGGCGCAGATGACAATGTCGTCCCCCCAGCCGAGAATACGGACATCGTCGCCAAACGATACCGGGCCCTGAATGGCTGGATCAAGGTGATCTCGAAGCCCAAGTGCGGGCATCACCCCCATAGCCTCAAGGACCCCAAACCGATCGTCGACTTCGTGCTCAAGCACACCGGCCAGGCCAAGTCTCCCGCCGCAACCAACCCGGCATAGACGCGACGAGACAGTCCCGACCGCCAAGGGCCGCTACCCCAGGTCGCGATCTTTTGCCCGTCTATTGGACATCAACGGTCGCATTTTATGCATTAGCGAGCGACCTTGCTCATTGCTCCTCGTTGAGCATGGCGAGAATTTCATCGCGGACGCTCTCAGGCTTTATGCCCAGACTCGCCAGTACCTTTATCGCCACTCCCTCCGGCTCGCCCAGAAGGGCCAGCAGAAGATGCTCCGTGCCGACGCTGGGCGACTTGAGCCGCCGAGCCTCCGCCAAGGCCAGTTCCATCACATGCTTGATGCGAGGAGTCTGCGGAAAGTAGTCCACCCCGTCGGCATCGGGCTCCTCCGCCACAAGTTCGGCCAGTGCCCTCCGCGCCTGCGCATGGGTCACGCCAAGGTTTTCCAGCGCCCGATGCCCATGGCCCTGCGGCTCGTGGATCAGCGCCAGCAGCAGATGCTCGGTGCCCAGGTATGCGTGATGCATACGCCGGGCTTCCATGCCCTCCATACTCAGCGCCTGCCGGGCGTTTTCCGTATAATGCTCGAACATACTCTCTCCTTATCTCGAATGCCGGGCATTCTAGGCCTGGCAGCCCCGTGGGGCAAGCGCCAGCATGGGTATTTCCGCTTACACGCCAACGGTGATGCCCTGCTTCAACGGTTTCCACCCCAGGCCGCCGAATCCCCTGCAATCGAGTACTCACTCGTACTGTCTTCCTGGCAATGCCTGGACGGTCAACGTCATCGGTCAATCCCGTCCCACATGCGGCGACCAGCCCAAAGGTAACATGGCGATGCAGACCTGAGAATTACCGTCGTTATCGCCAGTTTATCCGAAACCTCCCACATGGATTCCATCGTTTAACGTCGGGGGGATGAGTCAATTCACAAGCAGCGGCGTGGCATGAAAATCGCCCGTCTCTCAACGGGCGATTGGAAGGTCAAAATCAATCTGAGGCCGCCACCATACGGCGGACTCAGGCATTGCGGCGGCGCAAAATCACCAGCCCACCGATACCCAACAGCGCCATCGTGGCTGGCTCTGGGGTAGGCGTAATGTCGCCGTTCAACTCGACAGCCTGAAGCGACTTGTGGTGGCCCCAGCCGCTACCGCGTGCTTGCAGCGTAAGCGTGTAGGTCTCGCTGCCACCCAACGCGGGCAGACCGGTAAGATCGAGCGTCCGCGTGTATTCCACGCTTGGATAGGCGATGTCGCCTCCCAGGTCGGCCGTGCCCAGCAAACCGCTGACGCTGCCGACGAGTTCGGCAATCACCTGGCCCTGCTTGCTGCCCGTGTTGTTGTCCGCACCAGATCCATTGGTCAACCGCAAATCGACCACAAGCGAGGTCAGATCGATGGACAACGTGGCGTCGTTCAGGTCCAGCACGATCGAGGTATCCCAACCGCCGGCGGTCATGTTGTTATTCACGTCGATCTCGCCATCGGCAGCATTGTGGAAGCCGACGACAGCGGAAGAATCGCCGTCAGTAAACGAAAGCGAACTGGCCGGCGTCTCGATGCCGTTGACCGTGTCCCACGAGCCAAAGGTTGCCGTATTGCCTGTCTTGGACGCATCAACAATGTCGGCAAAATCATCGGCGAGAATGACCGCTGCGCTGCCAGAAGTGGCAGTTACTAAAAGGGCTATAACTGCAACGGTAGCAAAGACCCAACCAGTCTGGTTTCTGATAGCCATGATCTCTCCTTCTGGGCTCCTGCATGCATATGACCGCCTGAATTGGCGGGCATCCACTCCAGCAATACAATATACTCCGCCCTGGGCATTTTGTCAAGTACTTTAATGAAAGAAGGTTGCGTCACTATGCACCGAACCATGACCTCAAAACAAGGTCGCCCGGCACAAGAGAGATTCCAGCAAGGGAGTAGCTCGCCAGGCAGCACATGGACAGCACAAATGCAGTACGCCTTGGGCCGCGAGAAAATACTCATTCCTGGACAAACTCTTGATCCGCGAGCACACGGCCTCAGCGAACCTGATAACCTTTTGATACGCCTTGGACTCCTCGAATGTGAAGAGCATGAAGTCGACCCCACATATCCTGGGCATACGGTTGTTTGTGCGGCAAGAGCGTAGAAAAGAGAAAGCAAACCTGTCTGTCGGCAAGCAGGCCGCAGGAAAAGCCATGACGTTCGTGAGCACTGGTCCGCTCATCGGCATGGCCACCGGGGTAATGCAAGAGTACTTCACTCGCCTCGGTGTGGCCAAACTCCCGGGAGTGCTGGGGTTTGCCGCCGAACCCGGCGAGGTCGAGCAGGACCGAGTCCGCAACGACATCGCTGACGAGCCAAGTATGCGCCGGAACGCGGCCATCAAGTACATCGAGGAATTGAATGCCGAGGGGGTGCTTCCGAAGCGGACCTCTGCAGGTAGCCTGGGTTACCTGGACGGTAGCGTTGATGACCAGCCATCTGAGACCAAGACACGAGGCCCGCTCGGCGCGATCTGCGGAGCGTCCAGCGGACCGAATTGAGAGGAGGTGGTTAAATGAATCGCTCGTGATATCGGAGGCGTGTTGATCTTGGCGCTGTTGGCGGGCGTGCTCGCGGTGTTCGTGAGCGGCACGCCGTCAGGCCTCATCGTCCTGGCGACCGTCGACTGGATCGCATATACGATCATCAAGAGCTGATGACGTCTCCAGCAGCCTTCCGGGGTTCTGTGGAAGGCCATGCCAACCTGTGACTGATCGCAATGCTGTTCGATG
>Ga0272444_10001015_pt1 | contig 27987 bp, 20 predicted proteins | sample SSMForm13_FD_201033 | JGI IMG/M metagenome (GOLD analysis project Ga0272444, IMG submission 201033) | Marine sediment archaeal communities from Little Sippewissett salt marsh, Falmouth, MA, United States - SSM-Form-13 | ecosystem: Environmental > Aquatic > Marine > Wetlands > Sediment ...
CCCTCGAGCTGCCTCTCGAGGACGTTTGGCTGTCCATCTGTTTGACCGGCGACTCGCGCTGGGTTTAACCTCGGCGCCCGCTGCGCCGCCAATTAAAACCTATAAAAAAGGAACCAAGAAAATGAAATTGATGAGAGTTCTGACTGTTGTACTTCTGCTGATGTGCTCCGGGGCCATGTTTGGATGCGGCGGCGGCGGCGCCGATGTGAAACAAATGACGACCACCACGACCCTCGGCCAGGAGTTGCAGGATTTGGACGATGCCTACAAGAAGGGCCTGCTGAGCGAAGAGGAGTACAAAAAATCCCGGAAAAACCTGATGGAGAAATACGACGATTAGTCCGGGCCCCAGCGCAGGTGATTTCGACGTAAGCGGGTCGTGGTGAAGAAAGCGGCACCCCAGGTTCAAACCGGGGTGTCGCCCGCTTCGCCGCAGTGCCGGGAGGCATCGCCCCCCCGTCGCAGCTCCGGAGCCGCTCGAAGAAGTTGCGGGCGCGCCCGGCGTTGGTTTCGGCCGCAACGGTTGACCCTCCCCCGGCATCGCCCCTCAGGGTTTTGCCGCGGCGGGCTTCGGGGCGGGGGGGCTGGCGGCGGCATTCAGTCCGGACGGATCTCGGATGGGTTTTATGCCGCCCCCCAGGGCCTTGTAGAGCTGCACCATGGTCAGGAGCTGGTCGCGCTGCACCGCGGCCAGGTCCAGTTTGGCGGCGAAGAGTTCGCGCTCGGAATCCAGCACCGTCAGGAAGGATTCCAGCCCGCCCTTGAAGCGCTTGCCGGCCAGCTCGGAGTAGCGCCGAAAGCTCTCCACCAGGGCTTCCTGCTCCCGGCGGAATTCTTCCAGCCGGGCGTGGGCCACCAGCCCGTCGGACACCTCGCGGAAGGCCTGGCGGACGGTGAACTGGTAGAGGATCAGGGCCTGTTCCTGCTGGGCCTCGGTGGTCCGCAGGGTGTAGGTGTTGAAGCCGCCGGTGAAGATCGGCAGCGCCAGGTTCGAGCCGATGCTCCAGGTGCTGGAGGCGCCGGTGAACAGGCGCGACAGGTCCACACTCTGGGTGCCCCCCAGGCCGGTGAGCGAAATCCGGGGGAAAAAATTGGCCCGCGCCGCCCCGATGCGGTAATTGGCGGCCTTGAGAATCGCTTCGGACTGCCGGATGTCCGGCCGCCGCTCCAGCAGCTCGGAGGGCAGGCCGGCGGGAACCGTGGGGCGCGTGATCAACTCCGTCAGGGACCTGCCCCGCTGGATGGCCTGGGGGGTGATCCCCAGCAGGATGCTGAGCTGGTTCTCCTTTTGGGCGACCTGACGCTCCAGGTCCGGGATCCGGGCGCCGGCGATGTGCACCAGGGCGTTGGCCTGGGCCACGTCCTCCCCGGAGACCACCCCGCGCTGGTGGCGCAGCATCACCAGGCGGCGGGAATTCTGGAAGGACGCCAGGGTGGCGCGCGAGATCTCCAGCTGGCGGTCCAGGGCGCGCAGTTCGAAGTAGGCCTGGGCCACGTCGGCCACCACGGCGGCCCACACCGCCCGTTGACCCCATTCGGAGGCGAAGAAAAGCTCCTGGGAGGCCTTGGTGAGATTCGACAGACGTCCGAAGAGGTCGATCTCCCAGAAAAGGTCGAGGCTGAACTGGGCAAAGTTTTCAGTGGTATTGGCGTTCGAGGGAATCGGCGGGTCGACCCGTGTGCGGCTCAACCGTTGGCGCTGGTAGAGGGCGGTGCCGCCCACCTGGGGCAGCAGAAACGAACGGCTGACCCCCACCGCGGCCCGTGCTTCGGCCACCCGGGCGAAGGCCAGGCGCGCGTCGTAGCCCTGGGCCAGGGCGATGCCGATCAGGCTTTGGAGGGCCGGGTCGTCGAAGATCTCCCACCAGTCCAGGTCGGCCAGGGTGGCCAGTTCGGGCTGGGGCTGACCTTTGAGGGACTGGAAGCGGTAGTCTTCGGGGACCTCCCCCGGGGTGCGGACGTAGGCGGGGGCCAGGCAGCCGCTCAAGAGCGCAGCACCGATCAGGAGCAAAGCCGATCGTTTCATGGGCGCCCCCCTTCCTTGTGGACCTGGGTTGGCACGGCATGCGGTCCCTTCATTTTTTCAACCGCTGACTGGACGGCGAAGTAGAGCGTCGGAATGAAGAACAGGCTCAGCAGCGTGGCGGTGGCCATGCCGGCAACGACGGCCGTGCCCACCGACCAGCGGGCCGCTGCGCCGGCGCCCGAGGACAGCAGCAGGGGCGTCAAGCCGAAGACCTCCGCCAGGGCGGTCATCAGAACCGCCCGAAAGCGCAGCCGGGCGCCCTCCAGCGCGGCGTCGAAGATCGAATAGCCCTCCAGCTCGCGCTTGTTTTTGGCGAATTCCACGATCATGATGGAAAGTTTGGCATTAAGGCCGATGAGCATCACGATGCCCACCTGGACGTAGACGTCGTTGGCCAACCCCCGCAGCCAGATTCCCGAAAGGGCACCGAAGACCGTTATCGGCAGCCCCAGCAGGACCCCCAGAGGAATGGCCCAGCTCTCGTAGAGGGCCGCCAGGATCAGGAAAACGAAGAGCACCGAGAAGGCGAAGATGTAAGCGGCCTGGCCGCCGGCGAGCTTCTCCTGGAAGGCCAGCCCGGTCCACTCGAAGCCGAAGCCCCGGGGCAGGTCCTCGGACAGGCGCTCCATGGCGGCGATGGCCTGCCCGGAGCTGAAGCCCGGCGCGCTCTGCCCCGAGAGTTCCGCCGACCGGAACATGTTGTAGCGGTTGATGTGGATCGGGCCGCTGTGGGGGTTTACCGTGACCAGGGTGCTCAGAGGCACCATCTCGCCGGTGGCGTTGCGCACATGGATGTCGCCGATGTCCTCCGGGCCTCGGCGGAATTCCGGCTTGGCCTGGATCATGACGCTGTATACCCGGCCGAATTTGTTGAAGTCGTTGACCATGAAGCTGCCCAGGTAGAGCTGCAGCCCGTCGAAGACGCTTCGCAGCGGGATACCCAGCGTCTGGACCTTGTCGCGGTCGATCTCCAGCCTGACCTGGGGCACGTTGACCTCGAAGGTGTTGAAGAGGGCCGCGATCGCCGGTTCCCCGGCGGTAGCCGCGACCATGTTCTGGGCCTGGCCGAAGAGTTCCTCCGGCGTGTGGTTGGCGCGGTCCTGGAGCTGGTACTGGAAGCCGCTGACATTGCCCATGCCGGGGATCGAGGGCAGCGAGAAAACGAAGGCGCGGGCCTCGGGGTAGCCTGCGAACTCCCGGCGCAGGCGCTGCATGATGGCGGTCACCTGGGTTTCCCCGGACGTCCGCAGGTCCCAGGGCTCCAGGGTCATCACCAGGGTGCAGGCGTCGGAGCTGAACGAGCTGGTCATGAGGTTGAAGCCGCCCCAGCCGAGAATCGTCTGGATGCCCGGAACCTCCGCGGCAAATTGCTCGGCGCGGGTCAGGACCGCGTCGGTGCGCTCCAGGGAGGCCCCCGGCGGCAGGGTGAAAGTGGCGAAAACGACCCCCTGGTCGTCTTCCGGCACCAACCCGCCGGGCAGGGTCCGCAGGAGGCCGCCTGCGCCCACATACACCGCCGCCAGGAGGACCAGGGGCACCACCAGGCGGCCCATGAAGAATTTGACACCTTTGAGATAACCGGCCGTGAGGCCGTCGAAAAAGCGGTTGAACCAGCGGTTGAAGGCGGCCAACGGTCCCCCCTGGTCCTTCTTCTTGGGGCGCAGGATCTTGACGCACAATGCCGGGGTGAGGGTCAAGGCCACCAGGATCGAGAGCAGGGCGGCGAAACACAGGGTGAAGGCGAACTGGCGGTAGAGCTGGCCGACGATACCCCCCAGGAAAACGATCGGCACGTAGACCGCGAGCAGGGCACAGGCCACTCCGATGATGGGCCGGGTGACCTCGCCCATGGCCTTTTCGGTGGCCTCAAGCGGACTCAAACCCTCCGCCATGTGGGCTTTGACGGCCTCCACTACCACGATCGCGTCGTCCATCACGGAGCCGATAGCCAGCACCAGCCCGAACAGGGAAAGGGTGTTGATGGAAAACCCGAGGGCCGCGAAGATCGCGAACGTGCCCACCATCGGTACGGGCACCACCAGGCAGGGAATCAGGGTGGCCCGGATGTTCCCCAGAAAAATGAAGACCACCAGGATGACCAGGCCCAGCGCCTTAAATAAGGTGAACACCACTTCGGTCAGCGCGGCCCGCACGAAGAGGGTGTTGTCGTAGGAGACCTCGTATTCCAGGTCCGGCGGAAAACTCTGCTTGGCCTCCTCCATGAAGTCCCGGATCTTGTCGGCCACGTCCAGGGCGTTGGCCCCGGGGAGCTGGTAGACCACCAGGGTGGTGGCCGGCTTGCCGGCGCGGCGCGAAAACGAGGTGTACATCCGGGCCCCCAGCTCGGCCTGGGCCACGTCCCGGATGCGCAGGATGGCGCCGTCCGGCTGGGTGCGGACGATGATGTTGCCGAATTCCTCCTCGTCGGTCAGACGCCCCCGCACGTCCACGGTCTCCTGGAAGACCACCCCGGGCCGGGCCGGCGGCTGACCCACCTGGCCGGCGGGCGCCTGGACGTTCTGGTCCCGCACCGCCTGGACGACGTCCGTGGCCGTGAGCCCCAGGCCGGCCAGGCGGTCGGGCCGGACCCAGAGGCGCATGGCGTACTGCCGCTCCCCCACGATGGCGATGTTGCCCACCCCGTAAATGCGGGAGATGTGGTCGTAGAGGTTCAGGGAGGCGTAGTTGCTGAGAAACAGATTGTCGTAAGTCCCGTTGGGGGAATACAGGGACAGCACGATCAGCATGTCCGGCGAGGCTTTCTGGACCGTGATGCCGAAGTTGATGACCTCCGGCGGCAGGTCGCGCTCGGCCCGGCTGACCCGGTTCTGGACGTCCACCTGGGCGATGTCGATGTCGGTGCCCACGGCGAAGGTGCAGGTCAGGGAGTAGCGGCCGTCGCTGGTGCTGCTGGAGGACATGTAGAGCATGTTCTCGGCGCCGTTGACCTCCTGCTCGATGGGGATGGCGACGTTTTCCTCCACCACCCGGGCGCTGGCCCCGAAAAAGAAGGTCTCCACCGTGACCGTGGGCGGGCTGATGGGGGGGAACTGCGCCACCGGCAGGGCGAAGATCGCCAGCACGCCGGCGATGGTGATCACAAGGGATATCACCATGGCGAAGATGGGGTGGTGGATGAAAAATTTGACCATGACCCTATCCCTCGACCTTTTCCTGGCTGGGGGTCACCTTGCGGCCCGGCAGGGCCCGTTGCAGGCCGTCCACCACCACCCGCTCGCCGGCCGCGAGCCCCTCGGTGACGATGAAGAAATCCCGGTGCCGCCCCCCTGTGGTGACGGGGCGCAGGGCCACCACATCGTCCTTGTCCACCACCAGCACCATCTGCACGCCCTGCATGACCTGCACCGCCCGCTGGGGCAGCAGCAGGGCGCCAGGTCTTTCCTCCAGCACCACCCGGACGCGGCCGAACAGCCCGGGTCGCAGCAGCCCGTCGGGGTTGGGGAAATTGACATACACGTTCAGGGTGCCGGTGGTCGGGCTCAAGGCGCGGTCCACGAAGCTCAGGCTGCCCCGGTGGGGATAGACGGAAGCGTCCGCCAGGATTAGTTCGAAGGGCGCGGCGTTCTCGACCGGGACAAAGGGGTTGCCTTCGGGGGGCTGCTGGGCCACGCGCAGATAGTCGACTTCGCTGAGGCTGAAGACCACCCGCATGGGGTCCCGGGAGGAGAGGGTCGTCAGCAGGGTTTGGTCCGGGGCCACCAGGTTTCCCACCGTCACCGCCTGCTTGCCGATAACCCCGCCGATGGGGGCGCGGATCTCGGTGAATTTCAGGTTCAACTCGGCGTCGGCGATGGCCGCCTTGGCCTTTTCGATGGACGCCTGGCCGAATTCCACCGACGATTCGGCGTTGTCGAGATCCATCTGCGGGGCGGCGTCCTCGGCCACCAGCGGCTGCAGGCGCGTCACATCCATCCGGGCCTTGTTCAGGGCGGCCTGGGCCTGGGCGAGACCGCCCCGGGCCGCCTGCAATGCCACCTGGTAGGGCCGCTGGTCGATCACGAACAGGAGCTCCCCGGCCTTTACCCGGCTGCCCTCCTCGAAGAGCACCTTCTCCAGGAAGCCCGCCACCCGGGAGCGGATCTCCACGGTTTCGCGGGCCTCGCTGCGGGCTACATACTCTCCGTAGATGGGCACGTTTTGGGTGGAGACCGGCGCCACCACGACGGCCGGCGGTGCGGCGGCCGGCGGTGCGCCCGCTTGTTCCGGGGAGCCGCAAGCCGCCAACAGGAGCAGGCAAAAGCCGAAGCCGGCGCGGGTCAGGCGCCGAAACTTCCGGTGGTCGGGGTGTCGAATTTGCAGCATGGGCAACCTCTCGGGGCAGCGGGTGTGTCGGTCATTGGGGGTTAGCAGGGGTTGAAACTGTCCGGGACAGCCGGTCCTGCCGGGCCACCGGGATCACCAGGACCCGGCTCAGGCCTTCGATTTTGACGGCCGGCCGGAAGATTCGGCTGAATCCAGGCACGGCGGTTTGAAGCTGTCGCTGAACAGGGATTGGAGATCAAAAGTCGAACGCCGGCCCAGGTCGTCGAAGTGACGCTCCAGGAAGTTTTCCGCCCAGGCCCGGCCGCGCTCCTTGAGGTAGGTCAGGTAGGCCCACTCGGCGTTGAGCTTGCTGGAGGCATCCAGGCCCTTGAGCTCCTCGTGGCAGTGGATCAGGTGGATGAAGCAGTCGCGATAGCGCTCGGACTCCAGGTTCTCGGCCGCGATTAGCTGGTGGAGGAGCTCGATGGCGCGCAGCTCCTTGATCAGGCTGGAGTTGAAGGTGATCTCGTTTAAGCGGTTGATGATCTCGCGGCCGGTGCGCGGCAGCTTTTGCCGTACCAGGGGGTTGATCTGAACCACCACCAGGTCCCGCGTGGCCATGTCCTCCACCAGGGGGTGCAGCGCCGGGTTGCCGATGAAGCCGCCGTCCCAGTAGGCCTCGCCGTCGATCTCGACCGCCTGGAAGAGAAACGGCAGGCAGGCCGAGGCCATGATGGTATCCACGGAGAGCTCGGGCTGGGTGAAGACCCGGCCCCGGCCGGTGCGCACGTTGGTGGCGGTCACATGGACCTTGAGCCCAGGGCAGCGGTTGACGCGCTCGAAATCGACCCTGGCGGCCACCATGTCGCGCAGGGGGTTGATGTTGAGCGGGTTCAGCTCGTAGGGCGAAAACTGCCGGGTGAGGTGCTCGAAGAAGAGATAGCCCGGCGAGTAATCCAGGCTGAAGCGGTTGGTCAACTGGTCCCACAGGGTGCGCTGGATGGGCGAGGTGCGGGCCGCGTCGCTGACCGCCTTCCAGAAGGCGGCGAGATTCTCCCGGGCTCCCTCCCGGCCGCCGCGCTCCAACCCGTCGGCCACGACCACTGCGTTCATGGCCCCGGCGCTGGTGCCGCTGATGCTGGCGATGTGAATGCGCGGATCCTGCAACAGGCGGTCCAAAACCCCCCAGGTCAGGGCGCCGTGGGCGCCGCCCCCCTGGAGGGCGAGGTCGATGGTTTTGCGCTCCGGGGCGGAGGCGGCGAACTTGCGCGATTTGCTTGGGCTCATGGGCTCGATTCCATAATAGGGGTGAATAATATTTATTGCACAGCAAGGGTTCGGCTTTGTCAATCCCCCTTTTGATGGGCGCCTTTATCAAGGGGGTGAACCAGTAAAAGTCGATATCCAGACAGTTTCGTAAAGGGGTCAAGTTACGGCGCGCAAATCTCAGCGGCGTGAGGTGCACCAATCTGCGCCGCAGCGACTTCCAGATGCAGCGCAACGCAGAAATTGGCCTTTTTACGGAACTGTCAATTTTTGCGCCGGGCCACGATGCGCTCCTGCCCGGGGGTGCGCAGCACCAGGCGGCCTTCGGGGTCGATCTCGAAGCGGTAGGTCTCCTGCAGCAATTTCAAGAAGCGCGCCTCCTGGTCGGCAAGCGGCTGGGGGCAGGCCATCATCGTGCCCCCCATCTGGCCGAAGGTGAGGCCCTCACCGCTCAGTTTGTAGCTGCCGAAAAACCGGTTGCAGGAGGCGCCGCCGGCCATGCGGCCCTCCTCCATGAAGAGAATCGTCACCTCGGCGACGGCGATCACCGGCTGGCCGCCGATCTCCTCCACGACCCATTCCCCGCCGGTCAATAGCGACTTCGGCTCGCCCCCGCAGCCGGAATGCGTCTCCCCGTCCAGATCGTAGCGCACCCGGTAGGGGTGGGGCATGCCGGTGGCGATATCGGCGCAGATCCGCGGCTGGATGGAGACCGAAAGGCTGCGGCCGTCGGCGGCGGTCCGGTAGAGGATGCCCGCGGCGGTGACCTCCGGCTCCGGCCGGGGCATGCGAAGCTGCAGGGCCCCGTAGTCGGCATTGAGCGAAATCGCCTCGGCCGCGATGGTGATCTGCCAGCCGGGCTCCTGGCCACGGGCGGTGAAGGGAAGCTCGGGTGCGGTGACCACCCGGCACTCCGGCAGCGTGACCCCGTGCGCCACCACCGTGGCGCGGTCGCCCTTGCTCCAAAAGCTGGTGTCGCTGTCGTCGAGGGCCACATAGCGGGCGCCGGAGGCCGACACCACGGGTTTGAGGTCATAGCTCCGGCCGCCGACGGCCAACAGGTCATTCGTCCCCAGCGCGCCGAAGACCACCGCGACATCCCCGCAGCGGTAAGGGGTGCCGAAAACGGTCCGCTCCACCGGCCGCAGCCGCAGCTCCCCCAGCGCCACCACCCCCGACTTGACGGCGATCTCCACGCTCTGGGTGACGCGCAGCGGACCAGGGCTCGAGACAATCGCGCCCCGAAAAAGGTGGCGGCCGCCGCTTTGGAGCAAGGCGGGGTCCACGCTCAACTCAAACGGGATCGGCACCTGGCGCCCATCCAGCTGCCGGCGCTGCTCGGCCACCAGGGCCGCTGGCCGGACATCGGTCGCTCGCAGCTCCACTACGGCCGCGCTCGCCGGCGGCAGCGCGATCCGCTCCGGGTAGGACAGCCGGCCCCTGATCACCAGGCGCTCTTCGATTTTGGGAATACTTCCGGCAGGCGCGGCGCAGCCCGCCAGAATGCCGGCCGCCACAAGCCCAAAGGCGATTTTCCAGAGTTTCATAGCCCATTTCCTGTGGATGCTGCGTGGGTGTACCGCACACGAATCTCCGGCCGGCGTGCCGTCGGCTCCGCGATCGATCAGAGGTTCAACTGGGTGATGCGCGTCCCGTCCAGGGAGATCCCCGCCATCAGCCCGTTGTTGACCAGCACAAACCCAACCACCGGCTGCTGGGCCGTGGCGGTGGTCACCTGGGCGTTGGCGCCCACCGAGAGCAGGGTCACCGACGCATCGGCACCCACCGTCCAGCCCCGGCTGTTTTGGAAGCGCGTCAGCGCCTGGTCGGTCATGAAAAGCAGGAAGACCGCGGTGGACTGGGCGCCGGCCTGCAAGCCCAAGGACCCGCCGGTGGTGGCGTGGTAGCTCCGGGTCTCGCCGCCGACCCGCAGCGCACCCTGGCCGCGCGCGACGCCGAAGATGAAGCCGGCCCTGAGCACGGCGGGAAACACCAGCACGCCGCGGGCCTGTGCCACCAGCTCCTGGGAGCCCCCCACCTGCCGAAAGAGTTCGGAGAGGGCGCTGTCCACGCCGGCGTCGATGTTGCGGCGCTCCAAATCGGGGTCCCCCGAACCGGGGCCGGTGGTGGTGCAGCCGGCGAGGAGCACCAGCAAAGCGGCCAGAGTCAATCTCAAAATTCGTTTGTTCACGCCAAACTCCCCATTTATAAAAGTAGGTTGAAGTCCGGGTCAGCTGGAAACCGACATTTCGGGCTGTTGTTTCAGCATGCGGATTCCGGCGAACCCGAACAGGATCGAAATCAGCGGGTTCAAGAGGTTGAAAAAGGTGAAAGGCGCATAGCTCAGCGTGGCTACGCCCAGCGCGGCCGCCATGAAGGCGCCGCAACTATTCCAGGGGATCAGGGCCGAGGTGACGGTGGCCGAATCTCCGAGTGCGCGGGACAGGACAACCGGCGCAAGCCCGCGCTGTCCGAAGGCGCCCTTGAACATCCGGCCGGGAAGCACGATGGCGATGTACTGGTCGGCCGTGACGACGTTGGTCGCCACCGTCGACCCGATCAGGGTCGTCACCAGGGCCCCGGTGGACTTCACCACGGCGAGAAGCGGCGCCGCCAGACGCTCCACCGCACCGGCCTTCTCGACCACGCCGCCGAAGCCCAGGGCGACGATGATCAACCAGACCGTGCTCAGCATGCTATCCATGCCGCCCCGGGAGGCGAGTTGATCGATGGCCGCGTAGCCGGTGGTCGAGACATAGCCGCTTGCCAACGCCTGCCAGGCGCCTTTGAGCAGCGCCAGCGGGGCCGGCAGATGGGGGGCGGCGGCAAACGCGATGACCCGCTCGGGGGCCATGACGACCCCCAGCAGGGCGCCCGCCAGCGCGCCTATCATGATCGTCTTAAAGGGCGGGACTTTCAGCCACGCCAGGGCGAAAACCACCAGAAAGGGCAGGAAGTGGACCGGCGAAACACCGAAAGCCTCCTTGATGGCCCGGGTCTTGGCCGAAACATCGGCATCACCCGGCTCACCCAGAAACCAGAAAAGCGCGACAGCGGCCGCCAGCGTGGGCACCGAGGTCCACAGCGTCTCGCGCAGGTGCTGGTAGAGGTCCGCACCCGCGACGGCGGCGGCCAGATTGGCGGTATCGGAGAGCGGCGAGGACTTGTCTCCGAAATAGGCTCCCGAGATCACCGCCCCCGCCGTGATCGCCGGGCTGAGTTCCATGTTGATGGCAATGCCCACCAGGCCGACGCCGATGGTGCCGACAACCGTCCAGGAACTGCCGATGCTCAGGGAGACGATGGCGCAGATGACGACCGCCGTCGCATAGAAGAAATTCGGGTTGAGCAGTTGCAGGCCGTAGTACACCATGGCCATCAGGGTGCCGCTCATCGCCCAGGTGCCGATCAGGGCGCCGACCGCGAACAGAATCAGGATCGCGCCCACACCGGTGCCGATGCTGGTGCTGGCCGCCTCGCCCAGCGCATCGAGGCTGTGGCCGGCACGCCGTCCGATGAGCGTCGCCACCAGCGCCGCAATCACCAGCGCCACCTGGTTGGGCCCTTTGGCGCCGGCATCGCCGAAGAGGAAGTAGGACAGGCCGACAAGTACGATGAGCGCCAGGATTGGTACCGCCGCCTCGGCCAGGCTGAGCGGTCGGGCCGGTTTGGGGGTCGTTTCGCTCATCGGGGCCCTCATCCTTTATCGTATTCGCATTCGTTCTGGGTGGAAACCAATCAGCCGGAGCCAGGGTGGGTCTTAAAGAGGGCAAGTCATTGCTTTTCTTTAAAATAGCAGAGCGGCAAGGGGTGTCAAGCGGAATTTGGCGGCTCCGACGGGGGCCTCGGCCCGATAGCCTTGGAAAGAGGTGGTAGTGACCGCCGAAAATCTGCTCTTGTGTGAACCGAGGGAAATTATCCTGTTGACAACCAACGGCCCTTCTTGCGATAGCTCGCCTCTAAAATGGACATTTACGCCATCCCCACCTGTTTCAAAGCCGGCTGCCGCGGAAAGACACGATGAACCCGGCCGGTATCTCCCATCATGACTTCCTGAATGAGGTGATCCATGATCTTCCAGCTTTCGCATGGCGCCAGGTCGGCCGCGTTCTGCGCCCTCATCCTGCTTTGCGTCGGCCAGCCGGCAATGGCCCAGACCCCCACCCTGGCGGAGTGCGCGGCGATCCAGTCGGACACTGAACGCCTGGCCTGTTATGACCGCCTCAGCGGCGCCCGGCCGGCGGCGCCCGAGGAGCCGGCGGCCCCGTCGGAATTGGAGATCGTCACCCCTCCGGAGCCCGTCGCGGCCGCCTCGGCCCCGGCGCCCTCCCTGATCGACGCCGCCTGGGGTTTTGCGCCGGACGCCCCCAAATTCATTCTAAGCACCTACCGCCCCAACTACCTCCTGTTCGCCCGCTACACCGACAGAACCAACGACGAGCCCTTCTCGCCCCTGTTCGAGGCCGCCGGTTCGGACCAGGATATCGACGCCGTCGAGGCGGTCTTCCAGATCAGCTTCAAGACCCGCCTCTGGACCACCGACGACCGGCACTGGGGGGCGTGGATCGCCTACACCCAGCAGAGCCACTGGCAGGTTTACAACGACGACGTGTCGCGCCCCTTCCGGGAAACCAACTACATGCCCACAATCTTCCTGAGCTACCGGCCGGGTCTGGAATTTGCCGGCTTCCACTGGCGGCTGCTCAACTTCGGCTACGTCCACCAGTCCAACGGCCGCTCCGATATCCTCTCGCGCAGCTGGGACCGCCTCTTCGCGGAGTTCGGCATCGAGCGCGGCAACTTCGCGCTCCTGGCCCGGCCCTGGTATCGGATCCCGGAAAGCTCTAGCGACGATGACAATGAGGACATCACCGACTACTACGGCTACGGGGACCTCACCGCGATCTACAAGATCGGGGACCACAGCCTATCGCTCATGGGGCGCGGCAACATCAGGGAGGGCAAGGGGGCGGCCCAGTTCACCTGGATGTCGCCGCCCCTGTTGGGGCCGCTGCGCGCCTATGTCAAAGGCTTCACCGGCTACGGCGAAAGCATGATCGACTACAACTGGAACCAGTCCACCATCGGCTTCGGCTTCGCCCTGAATGACACCCTTTGACCGTTCGCAAAAAGGTTGATTTCTGCATTACGCGGCTTCTCCAAAGCGCTGCGGCCCATCTTAATTTAGGCCTCACTTCTCGAGATTTGCGCGCCGTAACTTGCTTTTTGCAGAACCGTTAAAATGAAAGCGCCGCCCCCGTCTCACACCATCGGCGTTTGTCAGAAATCGATGGTGTCGCGGATCAGGGGGCAGGTCATGCAGTGGCCGCCGCCCCGGCCGCGGCCCAGCTCGGCGCCGGCGATGGTGATGACCTCGACCCCGGCCTTGCGCAGCTCGGTGTTGGTCCAGGTGTTGCGGTCGTAGGCGACCACCACCCCCGGGGAGAGGGCCACCAGGTTGTTGCCGCTGTCCCACTGGGCGCGCTCGTTGGCGTAGTGGTCCCCGCCGGTCTCGATGACCCGCAGTTTATTCAGGTTCAAGGCCTCGGCGACCACGTCCACGAAGGGCTTATTTTCGATGGTGGCCTCGATCCCGGAAGGCTTGTCGCTGGGCCGCAGCGTGATGGCGTGCACCTGGTCCATGAGGGGCCGGTAGACCGTCACCAGGTCGCGGTCGGCGAAGGTGAAGACCGTGTCCAGGTGCATGGCGGCGCGCAGCTTGGGCATGGCCGCCACGATCACTTTTTCGGCGGCCCCCTTGGCGAAGAGCGCGGCTGCCGCCAGGGAGATGCCCTGGCGCGAGGTCCGTTCGCTCATCCCGATCAGGACCAACCCGTTGCCCACCGGCATCACGTCCCCGCCCTCCAGCGTCGCCAGGCCGAAACTCTGGTCCGGGTCGCCCCACCAGACCTGGATGCCCGCGTTGGCGAAGGAGGGGTGGAAGCGGTAGATCGCGGTGGTCAGCAGGGTCTCCTCGCGGCGCACCGGCCAGTAGAGGGGGTTGAGGGTGACGCCGCCGTAGATCCAGCAGGTGGTGTCGCGGGTGTAGAGGGTGTTGGGCAGCGGGGGCAGGAGGTACTCCGTCACCCCGTGGGCTTCGCGCACGAGTTCCAGGTAGTCCGAGGTGGCGAACTCCTTGGGGATGTCCACCACCGAGAGCCCGCCGATCAGAAATTCGGCCAGGACCCGCGGCTCCAGGCTCTCCAGGTAGGCCCGGGTGTCCTCGAGCAGCCCCAGGCCGACATTGGTGGGTTTGATCTTGCGGTCCAAAATCCAGGCCCTGGCCTCGGGGATCGCCACCGTCTCGGCCAGGAGGTTGTGCATCTCCACCACCTCGACCCCGCGCTCGCGCATCTTGGTCATGAAGTCGAAGTGGTCGCGCTTGGCGGCCTGCACCCAGAGAACGTCGTCGAAGAGCAGGTAGTCGTTGTTGCTGGGGGTCAGGCGCGTGTGGCCCAGCCCGGGGGCGCAGACCATGACTTTGCGCAGGGTGCCGACCTCGGAGTGGACCCCGTAGACCGGTTGCTTTCCGGCCGTGGTTGTTTGGCTTTGGCTCGTCATTGGCAGTTCCTCCTAAGTTTGCGCGTTGGCGTCAGACGGCGATCAGGCCGGTGACCAGGGCGTAGAGACCCACTACCGCCCCCGCCGCCACGAGGCCGAAGAGCCCCTTCTCGGCCGTGGTGAAGACCGCGGCCCCCTGCTCCCGGCGGGCGATGACGAATAGCAGCGCCCCGGGGGCGAAGAGGATGCAGGAGAGCAGCAGGTGTTTCAGCCCGCCGGCCCACAGCATGAAGAGGGTGTAGACGGTGGCGATAGCCGCCCAGGTCAAGTCCCACCCCAGGTCCTTGGACCCCGGCGCGTAGGTCTCCCGAGTCAGGGCCAGCTTGAGGGCGTAGCCCGCCACCAGGACGTACGGGATCAGGGTCATGGCGCTGGTCATCTCCAGGGCCAGGTCAAAGGCGTAGCGGGCGAACATGGTCAGGATCAGGAAGATCTGGACCAAAATGTTGGTGATCCAGAGCGCGGCGGATGGGACCTGGTGCTGGTTCTCGTGGCCCAGTCCCTGGGGAACCAGGTTGAACTTGGCGGCCGAGTAGAGGACCTCGGCGGCCAGCAGCGACCAGGCCAGGTAAGCGCCCAGGACCGAGACGATCAGCCCGGCACTGACGAACTTGAGCCCCCAGGGGCCGACCACCGCCGCCAGGGCGCCCGCCATGGACGGCTGCCTCAGCCCGGCCAGCTCGGGTCGCTGCAGCACTCCGAAGGGCAGCAGGGTCACCAGCACCAGCAGGCAGAGGACGCCGATGAAGCCCAGCACCGTCGCCCAGCCGACGTCCTCCCGGTGCCTGGCATAGCGCGAATAGACGCTGGCGCCCTCGATCCCGATGAAGACGAAAACCGTCACCAGCATGGTGCTGCGCACCTGGTTGAAAATGTCGGCCCCGCTGTAGTCGCCGCCGCCCCAGAAACTGGCGGCGAAAAGATCGGCCTTGAAGGTGACGGCCATAATCACGATGAAGACGAAGATCGGGACGATCTTGGCGACGGTCACCACCTTGTTGATGAAGGCCGCTTCCTTGATGCCGCGCAGGATCATGAAATGCACCGCCCACAGGATGACCGAGGAGACGATGATGGCCGCCGGCGTGTTGCCGTCGCCGAAGATCGGGAAAAATGCCCCCAGGGTGGATTTGATCAGTATGAAATAGGTCGTGTTGCCCAGGCAGGTCCCGGCCCAGAAGCCGAAGGCCGCGGCGAACCCCAGGAAATTGCCGAACCCCGCCTGGGCGTAGGCGAAGATGCCGGCATCAAGATCGGGCTTGCGTACCGCCAGGGACTGGAAGACAAAGGCCAGCATCAGCATGCCGCCGCCGGCCACCAGCCAGGCGACGATGGCCCCGAAGGGCCCGGTGGACGCCCCGAAACGGGCCGGCAGCGAGAAGATCCCCGCCCCGACCATGGATCCGACCACCATGGCGGTCAGGGTGCCGCGTGAGAATTTTTCAGTCGATTCCATGCGTTATTCCCCTTTCTATTGGATTTCGGGAGTCGCTTTTTGGGGAGCCTTGATCACACCCGCCGGATGAGTGACCGGATGCCCCAAAGGCGGTAATTCCCCGGCCACATCTCGCAGCAAATGGGGCGGCCGCTGCCATCGAGCAAGCCCCCGACAACCATCTGGAAAAGATCCGTGCGGTGAAATAACCGTGAAAAATTCCGAATGGTACTGCCAAGAGCTTTCTTGTTTTTCATAGATAGTCGAAATCGTTAAGAAATAAAAATCGTGGGGTTCAAAATCAGTTTGGATATCCGATGCCGAACCTCGTTGTCATTTTTGAGGTTCAGCCCGAACTGCCCTCATGGATTCCACGCCCGCTGCCTAAGGAAAAAACCTCCGGCTGCCCAGAGCCGGTTGTTATTTCAGAGGACTCGCACAACAAGCTGATGGCACCCAATAATATTTTGTACTGGTCGGAATTTCGGAATGCGGTCAGCTTCTCCTGGGTCTGCCATTCCAAAATCAGGATGACCCTGTTTTCATTTTCGCCTTCCTGGAAAAAGCGGTACCCGATACATCCCGAGTCAGGCTGACAAGTGCTGTATCTGAGTGTTTCCAGTGTTTGCAAAAACTCTGTGCGTTTTTTGGGGGAAGTCACCATTTTCAATAGGGCAAATACGGACAAGGACTTTTCCCCTTCCAGTAAACGGATGCCATTCGATCCGGCAAACGGATAATCATCTTCCATGCCAGATCGAGAAGAAAATTCAACCATTTGATATTATTTGACTAATATGTGATAGGTGGGAGGGGAGCGATCTTAGAGAGGTCGTGATATTTCACGGATCCGTGAAATATCACGATGAGGGGCTTTTACTGATTCCGAAAAATATTAAGTTTTCGCATGCGGGAACGCAGGGTGCTGGGGTTAATGTTCAATCTGGCGGCCGCTCCCTGCTTGCCGTCGATCTTCCAGCCAACCTTCCCGAGAATCTGCAGAATGTGCGACCGTTCCACCGCCTCAAGACTTTCGCTCGGGGAGGCGGGGGGGGCTGGCAGGGGGGTTTTCATTTCTCCTGCCAGTTGCAAAACGGGTCCATCGGTATTGATAACGGCCCCTTCGATGATGTTTTCCAGCTCCCTGACATTTCCGGGCCAGGGATACTGACGCAAGTTCTCCATCACTTGCGGGGGAATTTTGGTAACCTCTTTTCCAATCTTCCTGTTAAACCGCCGGACGAAAGCTTTGACCAGCAAGGGGATATCCTCTTGACGCTGACGCAAGGGCGGCACCGTTATGGGAAATACATGTAACCTGTACCACAAATCTTCCCGGAAGCGCCCCTTTCTCACTTCCTCCTCAAGGTCCCGATTGGTGGCGGCAATGATGCGCACATCGACCTTCAGGGGCTGGGAACTGCCCAGACGCTCGAACTCGCCTTCCTGGACTACCCGCAGCAACTTGGTCTGAAGCTCCAACGGCAGTTCGCCAATTTCGTCCAGGAAGATAGTGGCGTCGTGGGCCAATTCAAACCGGCCGATTTTCCTTGACTGAGCCCCGGTAAAGGCGCCTTTTTCATGGCCGAAGAGTTCGCTTTCGATGAGGGTGGGGGAAAGGCTGGCGCAATCCACTTTGATCAGCGGCCGGTCCCGGCGAGGGCTGGCGCTGTGAATAGCACGGGCGAATAATTCTTTCCCGGTGCCGGTCTCCCCGAGAATCAGGACCGTGGTCCTACTGGGAGCTACTTGTTCGACCTTGTGCAGGACATATTTGAGCTCATTGCTGTTGCCGATAATGTGCTCAAAATCATGGGTTAGTTTGATTTCTTCCCGGAGATAGCGGTAGTCGGCCTGGAGTTGCTCTTTTAAGCGCGCGATCTCCAGTTCACCCTGTTTGCGCTCGGTTATGTCCTGGTTGCCGGCCCGGATGCCGATGAACTCCCCGGCATCGCCGGTCACGGGCTGGCAGACATGTTCAATCCAACGGATGGCGCCGTCGGCACGCTGAATGCGAAACTGGACTTCCCGGACTTCCGGGTCTTCCAGGGCATCACAGTCATGGGCATCCCAGCGGTCCCGGTCCTCGGGCAGGATGATTTCCCGTAAAAGATCCGGGCGGCTGAGGAGCTCTTCGGGCCGGTAACCTGAGATACGCTCACAGGAGGGCGAGACATAGCGCAGACTGCCGTCCAGGTTTTTCCAATACTCCCAGTTATAGGTGAAGTCGGCCACGACGCGGTATTTTAGTTCCGCCTGCTTCAATTCGATATCCGCCTGGGAGCGCCTCAAAGCGTTGGCAAACATTTCGCCAATGGGCCGAAGTTCCTGCACCAGGCCGGGAGGCCAGATTTTATGGGAGCGGAGTGCAGTCATGGAGAGGGTCCCCATGAAATTGCTGCCCATTCCCAAGGGAAAGACGACGAACGATTTGATTCCGGATGCCACCATGGACTGCCGATCGACCTGCGCCTCCTGCGGCAGCTCATCGGGGCGGGAAAAGACCACCGGCCTGCCATGCTGCAATTGACGCATTGTCCAGGGGAAGTGTTCCAGCAACGGCGTTACGGGCATTGGTTCGATTCCGGGAACGGCCCATACGTGGGTGGACACAAGATCATCCCGGTTGGCGGTAAATCGCCACATGCGGGCCCGGTCGGCCCCCAGGAACTCACCCAGCCGTTTCAGCCCCTGGATGATTGCCCGGTCCACCTCATGGGACTCCATTGCGACAAGTTCGGCTGACAGCTCGGCCAGTAATTTCTCAAAATCCAGGCGCCGGGACAGGGACCGCTCCACCCGGCGGCGCCGCACCAGTTCGATGAGGAGACCCACGGCAAGCAGGCAGAGCAGAGAAATTACCGTGGCGGCGCCCACGATCTTTCGCTTGTGTTTTTCCCACAAAGAAGGTTCTTTAAACCGGACCAGGCTGCCGGCGGGCAAGTCCCCCTCCTTGAGGCCCCAACGCTCAAGCTGCCGCCAATCGAACGCGTAAAAATTGGCCTCCTGCCAAACGGCGGGAATATTCTCCGGCTTTTCGCCGTTCAGCACCCTGCGCCCCATTTCTCCCGCCAGGCGGCCCTGTTCCGTGAAGCTTGTGAGATGACCGCCGACAATCCCCTGGCCCAACAGGTTTTCCCAGAGGCCAAAAACGGGGGCATTGGCCGCCTGTGCCACGCGCCCCGCGACTTCCCGGGGCACGAAGGCCTGACCTGTGCTGTCGCTGAACACCGAGAGGTAAAGGACGAGCGTTTGGGGGGGAAGGTTTTCGAGCTGTTTGAGAATTTCCGGTAACGGCAGATCGGTCAAGAAGGTGATTTCGAACCGGCCTTCGTAAGGGCGCAGAGCTTCGCGAGCGATATTCTGGTAGTTCCTTTCAACTTTGCCGGCCCCCCCTACCAGCACCACGCGCCGGGTTCCGGGCTGGAGTTTCAGGGCTGCTGCCAGGGTGCCCTGCACGTCTACCCAGCCCATCACGCCGGTGCTGTTTGGTGGTGGTTTCAGGGCCTCAAGCTGCAGTTTGGGAACATAGCAAAAGACGATCGGGGTGCCGGGAAAGAGTGTGTTGGCATGGGCTTTTATAAAAGAAAAGGCTGAGCTTCCCACCGGGATGAGGAGATCGATTTTTTGATGGCGATACTTGACCCGTAATAAGTTGACAAGGCTTTGAATGTAGGAATCGTCGGCGAAATTTACCAGGTCCAGGAATTCCGTGTAGAATTCTAAGGGTTGTGCCTTTGTGCCTTTTAAAGCCGCGCGGATGCCCTTATCCCACTCGAAGATGGCGGGCAGCATCGATTGATAGGCATAAACCAAGAGGACTTTTTTGGCCGGTGGCGGAGGCGCTCCCTGAACGTCATGCTGGGCCAGGAGCAATGCCAGGCAACTGAGCAGCAAAAAGAGGCCTGGTAAAAAAATCTTTCTGGCTCGTGCAGTCATGAGCATAGGTTAACCCTGCAACGTTACTTTTTCATGACCGATCGCTTCCCGTAGGCGTTGTCGTCGATGTGACACATAGGCCCGATGATTCCGGGTTTGAACCCGGAGGATCTGCTCGATCAGGGTTTCAACGCCGAACACCGCGGCCTGTTTTGGCCTAGTCCGCTCGAAGATGATCTAATCCAGGCCGTTTTCGATGGTTTTCCGGCGCATGGAATAGAAAGATGCTTCCGGAACAGCCACGGCCAGCCCTGTTCGAGTATCTGTCGCCGTTTGGGGCTTGGATAGCCCCATGAGACGACTCCCTTTTCCGCTTGTTTTCGGCCCTTGTTTCCTTGCGAAGCCGCTGCTGCACTCTCCGGCCGACTGCCCGGGTGCCCGTAAGCGGCAGAAACCCGACACGGAAATGATCGCAGAGGGCCACTGCGCCTGGCCCGTGCGCCTCTCAGGGGTGCGTGTCGAGGGGGCCTTCGCACTCCGGCATCGTGTTCGGAATCCGGTAGAGCAGCAGCAGTCCGAAGATCATGGCGAATATCTCACCGCCGAGGGTCAGGATCATGGAGAGCAGGTTGATCATGTCCACCGCCGACACCCATGTGGCAACTCCGTCAAGCGTGGTCTGGAAGGTTGGCAACCCCGCCTGGGGTGCCGAAAGGAAGTAGAAGAGCAGTGTTCCCACCTCAAAGAGCACCACCAGGAAGGAGAAGACGAGCGCCAGGCTGGTCGCCGCGAGACCCGTCCCCACTTTCCGGCGCAGGGAGGCTTCGTTGAGCTCCGCCCCCGGCGCCTCCAGGCGAATGGCAATCCGGGTGTAGCGGTAAAACCAAAAGGTGATAAAGACCAGGAGCGCCAGGCCCATGGTGGAAAAGAACTGCACGAAGGGCAGTCCGGAGCGGTGGGTGCCGGACGGCCGGTCCGAGAAAATAAAGGTATAGATCATGATGATGACGGGGACCGCGCCCATCAGGATCAGCGACCAAAAACCACCCCAGCCGTAGCGCGCAAAGGCCTTGGCAACACGATCGGTTTTCGATGGCCGCAGACTTTCAGTTACATTTTCGGGCATCATAGGGTTCCTCATCAAGAAGGGTTGGGGATTCATTTAGTGGAATACAGAAGACGCCACGGCCGACGGTTGAATCGGCCAAGCATCGTCATATTGGAAGCGGTCCATCTCCCGCTGAATCACGAAAGTCCAGCGGCGTTTCGGCACTTCGGGCCGGGCCGCCGCTGGAGGAAGGCTGACTGTGAATCGCGTTGCCCCGTTACGCATCCGCCAAAACCAGATTGGGGGCTGCGTTAGCCGAGGCTGCGGTGATTCAACCCTCGATCACCTTGCGCAGCATCTCTTCGTCGTCCGTGCTGAGGGAGGTCTTGAGGACCTTGCCCTTGCCATGAAAGCTCTTCAGGCGGTCCAGGACCTTGTCCTGGGTGGCCTCGCGGAAGAGCAGGAAAAGGGCCGATGACCCGGGGGTGAAGGCCTCGCTGAACTCCTTCATGAAGCTGTCGCTGATGCCGATGTCGGTCAGTTTGCCGCTGATGGCGCCGGCGCCGGCGCCCACCGCGGCCCCCAGCAGCGGGTTGAGAAATATAAGCCCGATCAGCATGCCCCAGAAGCTGCCGCCCGCGGCGCCGGTCAGGGTCAGGTTGACGGCCTGATGCAGCTTGACCTTGCCCTTTTCGTTCTTGGTGACCACCACCACGTCGTCCATTTTGATGAGGTACTCTTTCTGCATCTTGGCCAGTTCCGCCCGCATCTCAAACGCGGTGGCCTCGTCGGGAAATTCGATTACCACCAGCTGCGCCATGATGACCTCCTGTTCGTTGTTGGTTGTGATGGGTTCTGAAACTGCGGATTTCACGACCGTCGGCTTGTTGTCGGGCTTCCACTGGGAGATGCCCGAAACCCCGCGGTCACCCGGATTGGCCTCCCCCGGATGCTTTTTTTTATTCTAAGGCGTAAGTGCCCCCCGGGCAAGGCGGCCCCGCGTTTTTGGTCATGGCTGGGGCGGACGCGCCCCGCCCGCGCTCCCGGCGCCATCGCCGCCGGTCTTGCTCAGCCACGCCAGTACGCGCTCCTCCAGGTAGGCGTAAAACGGGTCGTGCCGGAGGCGCAGCAGCCAGTCGGAAGAGAGCTTCAACAGGCCGCGCTCGCCCTGAATGGCCATCTGGCCGAGAAAGAGAACGTCCTCGTTGTCCGGCGGGCGCTGGCCGTAGAGTGGGTCGTCGGTCGGAAAGGGCAGTGCCACGTGGGAGAGCGAGATCACCCCCGCCGGCCAGGCCAGGTCCAGGGGCTCGTCCGGAAACGCCTCCCCGGAGAAGGGCGCCTGCCGGCGGGCGACCACCGCGACGCTTTCCGGGTTCTGGTTGGTGACCAGGGTCACGGTGAACGGCAGGCTGTCGTCGCCCATCAACCGGGTGACCAGCGCCCGCGGGTCGGCGAACAGCAGCATCGACTTGGCGGCGCAGTGGTTGATGTCGAAGAGCACGATTTCGTGATGATGGGGGTCCAGCCGGCCCAGCAGGCGGTCCACCACCGCGTCCGTCGAAACGGTGGCGTCCGCGTTGGATTTGAACACCAGGGTCGGCGGCAGCACGCTCTCCGGGTGGGACCGTGCGCGACCCTGGATGCGCTGGGCGACCGAGCGCGTCAGGCGCTGAACCTGTTCGCCGGCGTTGGTGGCAAACGAGTTGTACTTGTACGGGTCGAATTCCGGCTCGACCACCAGCCAGGCGAGGCTGCCCAGGCCGGGCAGGATCGCCAGCCGGCGCTTCCACTTGGCCAGCGCCGCCGCCGGGTGCAGGCCGATGGCCGGGGAGATCAGCACCAGGCTGGCCGGCACCGGCGCGCTCCGCCCGTCCAGGGCGTCCAGGGCGAAGTCCAGGGCAAGGGTGGCGCCGGTGGAATAGCCGATGATATGGATCGGCTTCTCGCCGAGCTTTGCCGCCAGGTGAGCCATGCCCAGCCGGACGGCGGCGGCCATGTCCTCCCAGTGGATGCTGAGCAGCCCCGAGGGGGCCGTGCCGTGGCCGGGCAGGCGCAGGCCGAGAACCCAGAAGTGGTGCTGGTTCAGGCTCTGGCCGATGGCTCTTAGGCTGTAGGGGGAGTCCGACATCCCATGCAGCAGCAGGACCCCGCCGACCGGCGCTTCGGCCGTCAGTTCGAAGCTGCGGTTCCAGTTGGGTTGGCGGCCCTGGGGGTCGGCGGCGCTGCCCTTGCTGTAGCGCACCAGCGCCTGGGTCGGGCCGGTGGGGGTTTGTGCGACGACCTCTTTCTCCAGCTGGGCGAACAACCGCTCCTCCAGCCGCCGGTAGTCCTCGAAGGTTCGAACCTCATCGGCCTTGCGGGTGGTGAATTCGGCGGTCAGCGCTTCGGTGTGCCAGGGCTCCAGGGGCAGGCCGGTGCAGCCCTGGACGACAAGCGCGGCGGCGCCCGCCAAGGCGATCAACACGCCCCATCGGAGGCGAAGCGGCAGGCGTATGATCCCACAGGCGGTGCGTGTCATAGGTTCTCCGGCTAGCGACCGCGGGTCAGGATCCAGTAGATCGTGCCGTTGGGGGCCTGGACCGCGTAGATCAGGCGGCTGCGGGGGGTTTCGGTGTTGGTCAGACGCAGGAAGACGTCGTCGAAAAACTCCGGCGTTTCCAGGCTGAAATTGTGGAAGTTGCGGGTGCGGTTGACCGGCGTGACATCCACCACGGTGACCTCCTCGCTGTCCGGGTCGTGGTCCACCACCCGCGCGGCCGCTTCCAGCTCGCTGGGGCTCAGGGTGCTTTCCCCCCGCCGCCGGCCGCGGTTGAGGAGGCGGCTGGCCACCAGGGCCCGGTCGTTGGAGGAGACGTAGATCGTGGTTTTGCGGGCCAGGGCCTTGAGGGCCTGCTGGAAATGGGCGTCGAACTCCTCGAAGTCGACGTCCGGTGCGGTCAGCATGACATCGGCGATCTCGGTCTCGGCATCGGCCAGGTCCGCCTGCTCGTAGAGCAGCCGGAAGGCGTCGACGGCCACCTGGGCCCCCATGCTGTTGGCGATCAGCCACAGCCGCTCGGGCTGGATCTCGCGAATGATCAGCTCCAGGGTGCGGGCCAGCTCCGCCCCGGAGGCTTTGGCCACCCGTTGCGCCCGCCGGTAGCCCGCCGGTGAGCTGCCCTGGTTGCCGGGCCAGTCGAAGAGGAGCACCGGCGTGTTGATGTCCAGCACATGGCCCAAAAACGTGGTCTTGCGCAGTGCCGAGGGAAACGCCTCCCGGAACCCGTGCACCACCACCAAGAGCGCGCGGTACGGGGATTCCTGAACGAGCTGTTGCACCTGGGCGACGAACGCCGATTGATCAAGCGTTTGCACCGCCTTGAGCTTGATCTCCTCGTTCTGGAACCACTCGGTGGGGTTGATGATCATCCCCAGGCCCAGGGAGGGCTCGATCTTGACGTCAAAAAACCCGAATTTGAGGGCCTCCTCGCGCTCGGTCCCGAAGCGCTCCTCCAGCGACCCTTCATCGCCCTCCGCACGGCGGTTGGTGACGAAAAAAAAACGGTACTCGCCCTGCTGGTTGAGCTGCGCGACCTGCATGCGGCGAAACAAAAAGGCCTCGGCGCGCTGCAGGGCGCTGACCGTGGAGGCAAAATAGACTTGGTAGAACCAGACCCCCAGCCCCGCCAAAACCACCAGGCAGACCCCGAAACCGATCAGCAGGCGGCGTTTGAAGTGGGTCAAGGTATCTCCTGCGCACCGGTACGGTGCGGTTTCATGTCTATGGGCTAGATGATGACCACCCCCGCGGCGGGTTGCAAAAAAAAAAGTCGCAAGGGAGGCCGCGCGCTGGCCAAACCAGGCCTTTGGGGCGGGAAATGTAAGGAAATCGTTAAAAACGCGCCGAAAACCGCCAGCGGTCATTTAAATGGATCTCAATACTATTGCTTAGCTCTACTTGTCAAGTCAGTAAATCGCGCCGAAGGGCGCACTGCGGTCGGCGGCAGGCAGCCGCAGAGGGGAGGTTGAGGTTGTCCAGGCGGTGGGGTGACGGGCGGGTTTAATCCGACGGATGCTGCCGCCGTTAGGAATGGGCCCCCAATTTGACTTGATTGTTCCCAGCGAAATAGTTACTAAATGACTGTCAGTTCTTGAAACAGCCGCAAGGCGACCACCGCCCGCATCCAATCGAAGAAGGGGTCGAACATGAATGCCAATAGGATCGTTTGCTCACTGACCGCTTTATACTTTGTCCTGGCCGTGGGCTGTGCCTCCGAAACCGGCGGCACCTTCTCGTCCAACCAGGCCCGGGTTGCACAGTCGGTTTCTTTCGGGACCATCACCCATCTGGCCAATGCCACCATCGAGAACAATCCCAGCGGGTTCGGCGCCGCCGCCGGCGGTGTCGCCGGCGGTGTGGTCGGCAGCACCATCGGCAGCGGGCGCGGCAGCACCCTGGCCGCCGTGGCCGGCGCCCTGCTGGGCGCCGGTGCCGGGCAATTGGCGGAGGGGGCCGCGCGCAGAAGCCCGGCCCTGGAGATCACCGTGCGGCTTGAAAACGGCCAGATGATTTCGGTGGTGCAGGAGCTCGGCGCCGAGGAGCGGACGTTTGCCGTCGGGGACCCGGTGCGGGTGCTGCGCGGCGCCGACGGCTCCACCCGGGTGCGCCGATAGTCACCGTTGCGGCCGGGAGGCCTCAGGCGCGCCGCTGCAGCACGCCCAGGGTTCCGGTCATGGGCAGTGGGTCGAACCGCCCGCTGGCGCGGGCGATCGCGTAGACTTCGCGCGGTGCCTGGCCGCCCGCGGCGGGGTCCAAAAATATGTCGTGGATCAGCAGATAGCCGCCCGGCATGAGATGCCCGGACCAGGCGCGGTAGTCGTCGTGGGCCGCCTCGAAGCTGTGGCCGCCGTCGATGAAGACCAGGGAAAGCGGTGTGGCCCACCCCCGCGCGGCCAGGGCCGAGGGGCAGACCAGGGGCACCACCGTGCCCTCCAGGCCCGTCGCCGCCAGGGTCCTGCGAAAGGCGGGGAAGGTGTCCACGCAGCCGCTGGCGGAATCAAAGAGTTCGGGGTCGAAGTAGGCCTCGCTGGGCTGCTGCTCCTCCGAGCCGCGGTGGTGATCCACCGAGAAGAGAACCCCCCCGTTTTGGCGGCAGCCGCAGCCCAGATAGACGGTGGATTTGCCGCAGTAGCTGCCGATCTCCAGGCAGGGGCCTTGCCTGCTGGCCGCCGCGGCGAGCTCGAAGAGGCGGCGCCCCTCCAGCGGATCCAGAAACCCCTTGACCGATGCTGCCAGACGGTCAGGGCATCTCATCATAACCCCGTGCCAGCACCTCGCGCGGCTTGACGCCGTCCGAGGGCCCCACCACCCCCTCCTTTTCCATGGTTTCGATGATCCGCGCCGCCCGGTTGTAGCCGATGCGCAAGTGGCGCTGGACCATCGAGATCGAAGCCTGCCCCGTGCGGGTCACCAGGGCCAAGGCCTCGTCGTAGCGCTCGTCGAAGTCCGCGGGGGCCTCCGCCTCGTTCTGGGCCTCGGCGGCGCCCTCCACCACGGCCGCGTCGTAGTCGGGCTTCTGCTGGGCGCGTAAAAACGAGGTGATCCGGTCCAGCTCCGCCTCGGAGATGTAGGCGCCGTGAATCCGCTGGAGCTTGGCGGTGCCCGGCGGCATGAAGAGCATGTCGCCGTTGCCCAGCAGGTTTTCCGCGCCGTTGGTGTCGATGATGGTGCGCGAATCGATTTTCGATGACACCTGAAAGGTCAGGCGGGTGGGAAAGTTGGCCTTGATGATGCCGGTGAGGACATCCACCGACGGGCGCTGGGTGGCGAGAATCAGGTGGATGCCGGCGGCCCGGGCCATTTGGGCGAGGCGGGTCAGGGCCACCTCCACGTCCCGCGAGGCCACCATCATCAGGTCGGCCAACTCGTCGATGATGATCACGATCAGCGGCAGCCTGGTCGGGGGCGGCGCCTGGTCCGCGTCGGCTTCCGGCGGCGGCTCCTTTTCGATTTTCTGGTTGTACTGGTGGATGTTTTTGGCCTGAAAGCGCGACAGCAGCTCGTAGCGGTGCTCCATCTCGCGAACCGCCCAGAAGAGGGCGTTGGTGGCCTTGCTGACATCGGTGACCACCGGGGTGATCAGGTGGGGGATGCCGTCGTAGAGGGAGAGCTCGATGCGCTTGGGGTCCACCATGATCAGGCGGATGTCCTCGGGGGTCGAGCGGTAGAGGAAGCTGCAGATCATGGCGTTGAGGGCCACGCTTTTGCCGGCCCCGGTGGCGCCGGCGATCAAGAGGTGCGGCATCTTCTCGAGGTCCGTCACCACCGGGTTACCGACGATGTCCTTGCCCAGGCAGAGGGGCAGTTTGGACCGCGACTTTTCGAACACCCGGGAGCCGACGACCTCCTTGAAGCAGACCATCTCGCGGTCCTCGTTGGGGACCTCGATCCCGATCACGGATTTCCCCGGAATGGCCACCGTCCGGATGCTGAGGGCCCGCAGGGCCAGGGCCAGGTCGTCGGAGAGGTTGACGATCTTATTGATCTTGACCCCCGGCGCGGGCTCGTACTCATAGGTGGTGATCACCGGTCCGGGGGTGACCGCCACCACCTTGCCGTTGACCCCGAAATCCTCGAGTTTCTTCTCGATCAACTGGGATTGGGCCCGCAGGTTGTCGGAGTTGACCTTGGCCGAGCGCTCGGGCGGGTCCTCCAGAAAGGCGAGCGCCGGCAGGCGGAAATCGCCCTCCTGGTGCATGAACGCGAATTCCTCTTGCTGGGGGGCCGGCAGGCTCTTGGGGGGCGGCGGCGGGGGGGCCTTGATCTCGATCGGCGTCGCTTTCTGGACCACCGGCCGGCGCCGGTTGCCCGCCCGGCGGCGCTGCCGCTCCTCCCGGCGGACCTGCCACTGCAGCCGCAGCTGGCTCAGGCCCTCGCCGCAGCGCAGCGCTAGTTGCCAGGCCCGTCCGGCGAAGGCCAGGAGCGAGAACCCGGTGGCCATGATGAAACCCACCAGCCACAGCAGTGCCAGGATGACGGCCGCGCCGGTGGTATTGGCGTAGCGCACCAGCAAAGACTTCAGCGGAATGCCGAGAATGCCGCCGGCGGAGAAGCGGCTGCCGAAGACCTCGTAGTGGTCCTGCTGCAGGGCCATCAGGCTGCCGCTGGTGACCACCAGCAGCAGGCCGCCGATCAACACCCCGGCCAGGGTGCGGGCGGGCCGGCTGCCGAAGAAGTGCAGGCTGGAAAAGAGCAACAGCAGCGGCAGCCAGAAGGCGCCCAGACCGAAGAGGCCCACCAGCAGGCCGGCCAGGTGGGCGCCCACCAGGCCGAAGAGGTTGAGGATCTCGCCTTCGGCGCGGGCGTTGTGGATCGAGGGGTCGTCGGGGCTGTAAGATAGCAAGCTGGTGAGGGTCAGGATGACCAGGAAAAAGAGGAAAATCCCGATGATTTCCTTGCGCATCAGGCTGGGTGCTGGGGTGGTTTTTTTGACGTCTGCTCGTGCCACGGGTAAGCGTCTTCCAGTCTCG
>Ga0272444_10001016_pt1 | contig 27960 bp, 30 predicted proteins | sample SSMForm13_FD_201033 | JGI IMG/M metagenome (GOLD analysis project Ga0272444, IMG submission 201033) | Marine sediment archaeal communities from Little Sippewissett salt marsh, Falmouth, MA, United States - SSM-Form-13 | ecosystem: Environmental > Aquatic > Marine > Wetlands > Sediment ...
TGAGCGCGACGGTCCCCGAGCCGATTTGCACGACCACGTGCTTCCGTTGGGCGGCGACCAAGGGAACCTTCATCGACCCGACGGCGAAGGATCCGCTCTACTTCGCGCCGGCGGTTCAAATGCCCGGCGGCGAGGACGTGTTGATCACGCTGCTGATCACGGTTTCAGACGGGGCGCGGTACACGGACAAGATCCGACTGCACGTGCGAAACTTGCCGTAGCCGCGATCCGGACTTCGGAATCATGGAGCAGCTTCCTCGACGCGGGGAAGCTGCTCTTCACTTCAGGGATGTCCGTCGTCCAGCGAAGTACACTCCCTCGCCATGGCGATCCGAGCGGTGCTGTTTGACATGGACGGGACGATCTACGATTCGGGGATCGACTGGCGAGCCCTTCGAGAGGAGATTGACATCCCCTGGGACGGCCGCCCGATTCTCGCGCAGCTGGCCGACGTCGATACCGCGACGCGAGAGCGGGGGATTGCCGCTCTTCATCGAGCAGAAGCCGAAGGTGCGACCCACGGGCGCCTCATCGAGGGAGCGGAGAACCTCCTCTCGACCCTTCACAAGCGCGGTATTCCGTGTGCACTGGTCACCAATAACTCCCGTCGGAGCGCGGAGACGGTGTTGGAACGCCACGGTCTGAGCTTCGATCTCGTCCTGTCGCGAGATGACGGAGCGACCAAACCGGATCCGTACCTCTTCTGCGAGGCGCTTGAGCGGCTGGGCGTTCGCCCGGCCGATGCGCTCGTCATCGGCGACGCACACCTGGATTTGCTCGCCGCGGAGGCTGCCGGAGTCCCGGAGATCATTCTGGTTGGCACGCCGCCGTGGATGAAGGACCACATTCCTGCGGACACGCCGTATCGGGAGGCGCGCGATCTTCACCACGTCGAAGAACTCGCGATTGAGCTCCTCGGGAGCGAATCAGGGGCCGGCTAGCGCGATCTTGTCCAGAAAGTTCCGCCGGTGCCGTCCTTGAGGCCGATGCCGAGTTCCGCGAGGCGATCTCGGATGCGATCGGCGAGCTCGAACTCCTTTTTCGATCGAAGCTCTTCGCGCAGATCGAGCAGGAGATCGATCAGCTCCCCATCGATGCCTGGTTCGTCCTTCGCAATCCGCGCCTGGAAGAGGCCTAGTGGATAGCCGAGTTCGCGGATCAGGGTGATTGCGGAGCCAAGGGCCAACCGATCCTGCCCATGCGCCTCGCGCCGGAACCTGTTTGCTTCGGCGACCAGCTCCTGGATCACACCGATCGCGCCGACCGTGTTCAGGTCGTCGTCCATCGATGCGATGTAACGGTCGCGGAAGGGTCCGAGCGATTCGATGAACGCGAGTCCTCCCTCCGCAGGTTCGCCGCTTGCGATCGATCGGAATTCCGCTTCAACGTCGTCCAGCAGGGTCACGATGCGGCCGAGTGCGGTTGCCGCCTCGTGGAGGCCGTCTTCCGAGTACGCGAGCGGTTTGCGGTAGTGCCGCGACAGGTAGAAGTAGCGAACGGTGTCGGAGTCGAACTGCTCGAGGACACGGTACGCGTACTCGAAGTTCCCGAGCGATTTCGACATCTTCTCTCCGCCGAAGGAGAGCATCCCGTTGTGCAGCCAGAAGCGGAAGAACGGCGCTCCGCGGGAACCTTCGGCCTGGGCGATCTCGTTCTCGTGATGGGGAAAGACGAGATCGTTCCCTCCGGCATGGATGTCGAGGTGATCGCCCAGGTACTCGTAGGAGAGGACGACGCATTCCGTGTGCCAGCCTGGCCGCCCTTCGCCCCACGGAGACGCCCATTTCGGCTCGCCCGGCTTGGCCGCCTTCCATAGCGTGAAATCGAGCGGGTTCTCTTTCCGCGAGGAGGTCTCGACCCGTGCTCCGGCCTCCTGATCGTCGAGCGCGCGGCCGGAGAGCTTGCCGTATTCGGGGGCGGCTGCGATGCGGAAGTAGACGTCGCCGTCCTGCTCGTAGGCGAGCCCCTTCTCGACGAGGTCCGCGATCAGTTCGATCATCCCATCGATGTGCTCGGTTGCGAGCGGGCTGTGCGTCGGTGGGAGAACCCGGAGGTCCTCAAGCAGTTTGAAGTACGCTTCCGTGTAGGTCTTGGCGATCGACTCGACGGACTCGCCGCTTTCGATTGAGCGGTGGATCAGTTTGTCGTCGACGTCGGTCACGTTCTGAACGTGGACGACGGACCAGCCCTTGAATGCCTCCATGTAGCGGCGAAGGGTGTCGAAGACGATGATCGGCCTGACGTTTCCGATGTGAATGTGGTCGTAGACGGTGGGGCCACAGACGTACATCCCCACAGTCTTTCCGCCGGTCGGCGCGAAGGGTTCGTCCGCGCGGGCAAGCGTGTTGTAGAGCTTCATCTGACCCCACCTCCTTTGCGAACGATTATAGGAGAGGGCCGTTCCTGGCACCACGGAGCGGATCCTGCGGCCACGCTCCACCGCCTGACGCCGATCGGGGGCTCTGTCTCCGGCGGCCTCTCATCAAAGGCGCTTTCTGACCTGCGTGACTCCGTGCAATCGAGCCGATGAGCAAGCTCCCAAGGGTGGTGCCGGGTTTGCAGTAGGAGAGGGCCACCCGACCTACCATGACGTTCCTGGCTTCGTTGCGATGCTGCCGCTGGTGACATCGGGCAGGTGAATGTCAGTGCCTTCATCGCCCCACCGATTGCGGAGTGGTGTAGCCCGTCGCAGTGGCGCTTCCCCGCAGAATCTCGCTTGCCTTGCCGCCTCTCGTGTAGGAGATGCCGAATGCGAGTACCATGACGTGGAACCTGCCGCTACACTCTCCCCCGTGACGCTGATCGACGTTCTGATCACCTTGGGCCTGTCGGCCGCCCCGGTCGCCGAACTGCGCGGCGGACTCCCGTTCGCTCTCGCTCTCGGGATCCACCCTGCCGCCGCGTTCGCGCTCGCCGTCGCTGGGAATCTGCTCATCGTGCCGATTCTGCTGTTTGGGCTTGGCACGATCGAGCGGGTCCTGCGTGGCTGGCGGCCGACCGAGCGGCTCATGGAAGCGGTCTTCGCCAGAACGCGCCGTAAGGGAAGACTGCTCGACCGCTTCGGCGCCGCCGGTCTGATCTTGCTTGTCGCGATTCCGCTTCCCGGGACCGGTGCTTGGACCGGTGCAATCGCGGCGATTCTGCTCGGTGTTCCCGCGCGCAGAGCCTTCCTGTTGATCACGATCGGCGTCCTCATTGCCGGAATCCTCGTGCTTCTCGCCAGCCTTGGAGCGTTTAGGCTCTTCGGCGTCGGCTAGGCACCGGCGCGAGGCAATCGTGATGACCTAAGTACGCTGGGGCCGGATGACGTAGCGTGCGAGGACGGGGAACAGGATCAGGGCCCCTACGAGGAACGCGAGAACGATCAACCAGAAGCGCACGGGGGACATGTCGTTGACGCCTGTCGCGAAGCGCATTCCGTCGGCGAGGTGGCGCAGGGGGAGCGCGAGGCTGAGCGTTCTCAGAAACCTCGGCATGAACTCGATCGGGAAGTAGATCCCGGAGAGGAACATCATCACCATCGCCAGCACATTGGCGACATTCCCGGCGCTCGATGGGCGCCGGACGATCAACGCGATGACGGTTCCGAGGCCCATCATCCCGAGCGTGGCGCAGCCGACGAGGAGCGTGTACGCAAGCCAATCGATCGAAAAGGTCAGGTCGAAGATGGCGATGCTGGCGAAGAGGGTGATCAGGGTCGAGAGGTAGACGATGATGAGGCGAACGGCCGCCATCGCTGCAAGGAGCGCCACCGGCGGCATCGGCGTCACCAGGAGACGATCGAGCGTCCTTCGTTCCTTCATTGCCGTCAGGTGCCCGGAGACGGCGAACAGGCCGGAAGCGAGGATCGAAAAGGCGATGATCCCGGGGACCATCTGGTTGAACCAGCGCGTGGACGCCTCCGTGCCGACGTGGCGTTTCACCACGGGCAGGACCGGCTCCAGACCCTGTACGCGCAGGTTCACGGCGTCGCTGATTCCGGATGCAATCTGTTGGAACGCGTAGTTTTCCTGGACCCGACTCGGATGGTAGAGAAACTCGAGTGTCTCGCCGCTCCAGATCAGGCCGAAGTCAACGGTCCGGCTTCGGACGGCGGTCCGAAGCGCCTCCGCGTCCTCGTAGTCGAGAATCTCGTCGACGCCGCTCGACTCGAGGAGATCGCGGGGCAGCGAGGGCGCGGAGCCGATCGTCTCGATGAGGCCCAAGCGTGCGGCGGGCCGATCGACGTCGCCCATCAGGAATCCGAAGATCATGATGAAGATGAACGGGAACAGGAACGTGAAGAAGACGGTCGCCTTATCACGGAGGAGGATTGCGGCCTCCGTTCGAAGGAGAGCGCGGAAGGCGGTCATCGCCCCACGTCCCAACGGAGCCGCCAGGCAGCGACGCCCGACGACAACGCAATCCACGCGAGCGGAACGGCGAGGACGAGCGCCGTAGGGAAGATGGCCGAGTCGACGCCGAGGTGTGATCGGAGCCCGTCGGCGAGGTAGCTGACGGGATTTACGAAGACGATCGCCTTGACGAAGACGGGCAGGCCGGCGATTGGAAAGAACAAGCCGGAAAGGAACATCATCGGCATGTTGAGGATGTTGGCGATTGCCATCCCCGAGTTGGCCGTCTTCGAGACCGACGCGATCAGAAATCCGAATGCCATGAACGTGGCTGTCGCCAACAGGAGCAACAGCACGGCGACCGGAGAGGCAAAGGAGACGGTGGCACCGAGGGCGAAGCGCCCGATGGAGAACAGGATCCCGAACTGGAGAGCGCTGAGGCCGATGTGTCCGATCGACATCCCCGCGAGGAAACGGGGAACGGTCAGTGGGGTCACCCAGTATCGGCGTAAGACGCGCTGATCGCGTGAGAAGAGGATCGCTCCCGGAACGCCGAACAGGCCGTTCGTGAACAGCCCCATCAAGATGATCCCCGGCAGGAGGAAATCGATGTAGGCCGTCTGGCCCGACCCCGAGCCGACCCACGTCGTCTTCGCCGGGATCGCGGCCGCCGGGTCGAACCGGCCGGCGCGCGAGAGGATCTCCCGATCGACCCCGGCGAGAACCTGGTCGATGATCGAAACGGCCATGCCGGATGTGGCGTTCCCTTCGCCGAAGTAGATGATCAACGCCGACTCGCTCTCAGGTTGAGAATCCGAGAGGACGGGCAGGGGAGCGAGCTGCGACTCGATTTGGCGATCGAAGCCCTCCGGGATCAGGATGACGGCGGCACGGCGGCCCCGTCGAACGGCCAACAGCTCCGAATCGAGGAACGCGTCGGTGTCGTCGGTCGGTTCGGGTTTCCGCAGACGAAACAACGCCTCCTTGTCAGACGATTCGACGTGCGCGAGGTCGGTGAAGACGGTTTCGATGATTCCCGAGAAGGTGCCGGACCCCTCGCTATCGAGATTGACCAACGTGATGTCGAAGCTGATCTCCCCCTCCTGAGCGATCTGCCCGAAGATGAAGAAGAGGATGACGAGGAGGAAGACGGGGAAAACCAGGAACCAGAAAAGCGTGATGCGCTCACGGAGAGCGATCAGAACGTGATTGCGCGCGATCAGCAGGATGTCGATCATGTCCTATGCTCCATGCCAGTGAGCGCGATCACTCGCGGAGCCTCCTGCCGGTGAGCGAGAGGAAGACGTCCTCCAGGTTTGGTTGGCGGACCGACATGCTGTTGAGCGGGATCGATCTCTCCTTCGACCAGGACAGGAGCTTCTCCATTGTCGCTACCAGATCAGTCGTTTCGACTGCGACGAGGTCTCCTCCGGAGCGGACACCCTTGCAGCAGGCTGCGAGCGGCTCCAGATCGGCGTCGGAGACGTCGCGGGCGTCGAACTCGATAATCGTCTCCTGTCCGAGCTGTTCGGTGAGCTCGCGTGGCGAGCCTTCGGCGATCACCTTTCCGTAGTCCATGATGCAGACGCGATCAGAGAGGGTTTCAGCCTCCTCCATATAGTGCGTTGTCAGGATGATCGCTACGCCGGTCGCCCTGAGGTCCGTCACGACGGACCAGACATTTCGCCGTGCCTGTGGATCGAGCCCCGTCGTTGGCTCGTCGAGGAAGACGAGATCCGGATCGTTGACCAACGCCGCCGCGATGGCGAGTCGCTGCTTCTGTCCACCGGAGAGGCTCTTGACGTAGGAGTTTGCCTTCTCGGTGAGCGACACACGTTCAAGCATCTCGTCCGCGGAGCGGGCTCTCGGGAAGAAGGAAGCGAACAGGGCGATGACCTCGCGTGCCTTCAGGTAGGGCTCGAAGTTCCCCTCCTGCAGAAGGACGCCGAGGCGCTGTTTCGTCTCGCGATCGACTCGGTGCATCCGGCGGCCGAAGATCTCGATCTCCCCGCGATCCGGCTCTCGGATTCCCTCGAGGATCTCGAGTGTTGTCGTCTTCCCGGCGCCATTTGGGCCGAGGAGAGTGAAGACGGCGGCATCCGCCACGGAGAAGGAGATCCCGTCGACGGCCCGCGTCTCTCCGTAGTGCTTCTGCAGGTCGGTCACGCGCATCAGGAAGGACTCAGGCATGCCGGCTCACCTCGCTCGATCTCGATAGTATCGCTGCCGGCGCCTCAGCCCAACTCGCGCGTTAGTCGGATCCTGAGATGGCCTCTCCTGCGGCGAGAGCGGCGAGGCTCTCGGAAATCCACGTCGGTCGGATCGAACTCGATGCGTCTTCGCGGGTGGCGACACCGGTGAGGACGAGCGCAGTGTCGAGTCTGGCGTTGGCGCCTCCGAGGATGTCGGTCTCGAGACGGTCTCCGACCATGAGAATGGACGCGGGATCTACGTCGAGGCGCTCGAGGGCGACGCGGAAGGCAATCGGCGACGGCTTCCCGACGACGGCCTCTGCAGGGAAGCCCATCCCGGCAAGCGCTCCCATGATTGCGCCCGCTCCGGGGAGCAAGCCTTCGGAGCCAGGGAACGTCGGATCGATGTTCGTCCCCAGCAGTGGAGCGCCGGAGCGGAGGGCGCGCAACGCGTCGCCGAGCTTCTCGTAGCTGAGTGCCCGATCGATCCCCGCGACGACCCAGTCAGCATCCTCGGGGCGATCGGCCGGGTTGTGTCCTGCCTGACGCAGCTCCTCGCCGAGCCCGTCTTCCCCGATCAGCCAGTAGGTGACTTGACCAGCGACGGTCGCGAGGTGTCGCGCGGCGATGTAGGAACTCGGCACGACGTCGTCGACGTCGGCAGAGAAGCCGAGGCCCGTCAGTCGTTCCGCGAGAACGCGGCGTGAACGGCTCGAGTTGTTTGTCAGGAAGAGACAGCGCCCGCGCTGTTGGAGGCTTCGAACGGCGTAAGCGGCGCCGCTGAGGGGCACCGCTCCGCGGACGAGGACGCCGTCGATGTCGAGGAGGAAAGCGTCGTAGCGCTCAAGGAACCCGCGATCCGTCATGGGCGAACGGTACTCGAAACCGGGTAGACCTGCATGCGGTGAGCTTGGTGTTAGCCGATGAGAAGGAGAACGTAGATCAGGAAGAACCCGGCGAGGATGACGAGCGTTCCCTCTTCGATTCGGAAGACGCTCTGCGGAAGACGGAAGGGTCGATTGCGGATGAGGCGGTGGAGACCGAGTCCGAGCAGGATCGCCGCGACCGCCTCAAGAATGGCGGGCCAACCCAGGCAAGCCGTGTGGAGAGACCGAGGGACGATCGCGGCCGAGAGCGGAAGAAAGAGGACGACGGCTCCGCCGAGCCAGCCATAGGAGACGGCTCGGAGCCGATCGGTCTGCCCGGAGGAGTCAGCAAAAAGAAGAGGCATGAGCTTGGCGAACGAGACGGTTGTACCGACGGAGAGCAGACCGACGGCGGCGTGGAAGAGTGTCGGGTGCAGCGCTGACTCGAGCACCGCCTTCGCGGCGAAACCGGCAAACGGCGGCATCCCGATGATCCCCAAGACGCCTACGATCAGAGCGGCCCGTGTTGCCTTCGGGATTGCGCTTCGGTTGAGAATGAGGGCACGCAGATCCGACGTGCCGACGGTGCGAGCCGCTTCTCCGACGGCAAGGAAGAGAAGACCTTTGAACAGGCCGTGGGCAACTGCGTAGTCGATGACGCCGAGGCGAGCTGGCTCCGAACCGACGCCGAGGCCGATCAGGAGATAGCCAATCTGAGAGAGTGTGCTGAAAGCAAGGAGCCGCTTCAGGTCGTAGGTCTGAACTGCGTAGAGGATTCCGAGAAACCCGGTCGCGAATCCGAGGACGGTGAGTGTCAAGCCGAGAGAGAAGACTTCGGAGAGGCGGAAGAGAACGACAACCCCCATCTTGATCACGACGCCGGACAGGAGGGCGGAGACCGCGGGAATCGCACGAGCGTGTGCTGCCGGGAGCCAGAGCGAGAACAGGAAGACGCCGGCCTTCACCGCGACACCTCCAACCAGGAGCGCCGCGGCGAGCCGCACCCAGGCGGCAGTTGGGTCGATCGAGACCTGAGCGGCAACGTCGGCCAGGTTGAGACTGCGAGTGTGGTAGTAGATGACGGCGACTCCGAACAGGAAGAGGCTCATGCCCAACGAACAGAGAATCAAGTAGCGTAAACTCGCCCAAATCTGACGGGGTCGTCGCCCGTATCCAACGAGGAGGAAGCTCGCAAGGGTCAGGAGTTCGAGGATAACGTACGCATTGAACAAGTCCTTTGTCAGAACGAGGGCGTAGCTCGCGCCGATCAGCAGATGAAGGAGGACGAAGAAGTATGGGCGGAGGGCGTCCCTCCACGTGTAGAGGACGACGGCGACGGCCAGTCCCCACGTGAGGGCGGCGAACGTCAGCCCGATGCGATCGCCGACGAACGCAATGCCGAGTCCACGATCCCACCCCCCTAGGATGATCGCCGGAGGGACTCCCGTGGAGAGGGAGAATGCGAGCTTGCCGAGAAGGACGGCGTCTGCAACGAGAGCGAGGATGGCGAGAACCCGGCTCGCTCGACCCGACGCCATCGAGAGGCCGCCGAAAAGGAACCGGATCAGCGGCAGAAGGATCAGTTCCATGAATCCTCCTCGGCTGCCGTTTCGCGCTCGATTCGATGGGCGTCGGTGGTGTGATAGCGCTCGACGAGGAGCATGACGAAGACGAGGGCGAGAGCGAGGATGGCGAAGTTGATGACGATTGCGGAGAGAACGATCGCCTGCGGGAGAGGGTCGACCATCGCGCCCGCTGCGGGAGTCAGCAACAGGGGCGGCGCGCCGTCGTGCCGTGCGCCGAGGGAGACGAGACAGAGGATGGCGGCGCTGTTCACCAGTCCGAGAGCGAGCAGCTTGACGACAAGATCGCGGCGCAGGATCAGTCCGAGCAGACCAATGCCGAAGAGGAGGACCGAGATCGTGACGCCGTTGAACCCGAGCATCAGATCTCTCCTCGGTGGTCAACGAAGTGACGAACGATGACCCAGCTTCCGATGAAGACCTTGACGCCGATGAGTCCGTTGTAGAGAAGGATGCTCCCACCGCTGGCGATCCGGCCCGGCGTTCCGGGAGGGAGAAGGTCGGAGAGCGGCGGGCGTGCGAGCAGAGCCGGTATGGCAGCGAGCAACAGGATCCCGAGCAACGCGCCCCACTCGAGACGTTCGAGTAAGTGAGGGCCGAAGCGCGCGGCAACGGTTCTCGTTCCGAGTGCGATCGCGGTCAGCAGGAGGCCGGTCCCGGCGATGACGCCACCGCTAAAGCCCCCGCCCGGAGAGATGTGTCCGTGCAGGACGATGTAGATGGAGACGAGGAGGATCAGCGGCAGCAGGAGATTGGCGGCGATTCGGACGACGCTCGACTCCGGAATCGACTCGACCGGCTCGGGACGCCCTCGCGTGGTGAGGTAAAAGTGGACGCCGAGGACGGCGACGGCGAAGACGAGAACCTCAAGGACCGTGTCAAACAGGCGCGTGTTCAGGTAGATGGCCGAGACCACGTTGACCGCCCCTGTCTCCCGAGCAGCCTCGATCCATGCACTGGAAGCGGGCTCACTCGGGCCCTGGAACCCGAACTCGGCCAGGATCAGGACGCAGAACCCGGTGACGAAGAGGATCGCGGCGAGAACGAGGCCGAGCGGTGTGCGCCTCACGGGAAACACCTTCGAATCATGGCATCCAGTTCGCCGGTCTCCTCCAGTTGTGCGAGGATCGCATGAAGGCGTCGCTGAAGAGCCTGACGTGAGGGAGCCAGCACGAACGTGTAGACGTGGTCTCCCTCCTCGCGCTCGACATCGTAGGCGGCGAGGTTGTGACGCGAGAGGACGAGGAACCGGGCGAGATCGAGAGAGGCGGAGACCGGTGCGCGGCGGCGGACGGCATCGATCACGTCTCTTACGTCCCCGCGAAAGCTCGTATTGGCTTCCGATCCTGCGTTTGAGCGCGGTCCGGTAACGGCGAAGCGTGCCGTCTTGAGGTGTCCTGAGGTCTGTAGGGAACGCTCGCTGCAGTAGGCCGAGATGACTCCGCCCGCTCCGATGTCTGCGTCTCCCCGAAGGACCGTTTCCTCGATCTCTTCGTACGAGACGAACTGGGCGACCACCTCGAGGCCCAGACTCTGCCCGAGACGCTGGAGGATCTCCCATTCGAGGCCCGCGATCTGCTCTCCTGCACGCTCGAGTAACCCCGGGGCCTCGTTCGCGGCGACCGTCAGTCTCCCGGTCTTCCGAATGGCGAGGACGTAGACGAGCGTGACAAGGGCCGCACCGATCGCTGCCTCGGTGATCGCGACGTCGGGAGCGTGGGCCAAGAAGAAGACCGATGCCAGGAGGAGGCTGAACACGGCCATCCCGATGATCGCGTACAGGCGGCGTCGCTGAGCAAGTGCGAATCCGGCAGTGATCGGAAGAAGAGCGAGGAGGACGAGTCGCGCGGTCACCGGCGATCTCCTCTGTGACCGCGAGTGAACGCGCTCTTGGCAATGCTGTGGGTCGCGATCGGATTCGTGAGCAACAGCAGGAAGAGCAGCAGGAGGAGCGTTGCGTCGTGCGGCTGCCAGCCACCCCAGACGATGAGGCCGATCAAGATCAATGCGGTTCCTGCGTTGTCTGATACGCCGCTCGCCTGGAGGCGCGAGTAGACGTCGCCGAGACGAAGGACGCCGAGGGTGCCGATCAGGACGAAGGCGGCTCCGAGCCCGGAAAGAATCAGCGTGATCATCGATTCTCACCGCCGCGCTCCATGAAACGGGCGAGGATGATGATGCCGAGGAAGCTGAGAGCGACGTAGACCACGGCGACGTCGAGCAGGACCGAGCGGCCGGCCGTGACCGCCGCGATGGCGAGGACGACGACGACGCGATTAGATGCCGAGTTGTAGGCGAGCAGGCGATCCCACGGCGTCGGCCCCTTCACGAGGCGCCAGAGGACGAGAACGAGCGACAAGAGAAGGGTCGCTTCAACGATCGCCATGCTCACCTGGTGGGAAGAGGGCAAGGACGCGGCGCTCGATCGATTCTTTCACCGCGCGCCAATCGCCCTTACCGTCCCGCGATTGCAGCCAGTGAAGGTAGACCACGTCTCCTTCAACGAGGAGAGAAATCGTTGAGGGAGTGAGTGTGATGGAGTTGAGAAGGACAAACTGCCCGAGGGGGTGCGCAACACGGATCGGAAGCGCCATGAGCCGGCCTTCGGCTTTCCCGGAGAGGATGAGCCAGGACGTGTAGCACGTCGAGACGACGAGCCGTGCGATGAGCGTGACAGCGAAAGCGAGGAGCCGATGCGGCCTGCGAAGGAGCGTGGAGACGAACGGCTCGACCCGTGGGAAGAGCATGCGCTGAAGGAGAACGACTCCGATCGCCGCAGCGACGCCGAACGCGATTCGAACGGGGTCAAGACTCCTCGAGAGAGCAATCCACAGGACGGTCAGCGCTAGAACGGCGGGAACCAACCCTCTCTCCTCCTGTTCGTCCCGGGTGTGCTCGCCGCTCCTGCGCGGCGAGCGGAACTCACTCCTCGATGCTGACTTGAATGTCGTCGTAGTACGCGCTGCACGCTTCGGTGGAGCTCTCCTCCCCCAGCATGATGAACCAATCGCCGCCCTGAGCCAGATCGAGGGAGACCGGACCCTGCTCCCACAGGACATCGTCGATCCAGAGCTCGTAGGCATCCTCGGAGTAGACGAGTCGATACGTGTGCCATTGGTAGATCTTCGGCAGGAACGCGACGGGATGGGCGACGCCGCTTCCGTAGGCCGTCGGCTCACGGACGTACGATCCGCCTCCGTTGCTGGTGAACTCGAAATAGGGAAGGGACCCCGCGGGCGACTCGATCTCGTGTCGCGCGGGGACGATGAGGAAGGTGTGAGCGTTTTGGTTCTGAAGGGTCATCGCCTCGCAGACGAAGACGAGCGTCTGGCCGACGCGCAAGGGCGGGACCGAAATCGTCGCGAATCGCCGGTGCCAGCTCTCGCCTTCGCTGTGCACGTAGAGGCAGTCGCCGTGCGGCCCGAGGATACGCTCGATCCGGCTTTCGGTCGCGGTTGCCCAGGTCGGATCGAGTGGCCAACGCCCGAGCGCTTCATCGCCTCCGGAAAAGTCCTCGCGGAAGATGCGCGTTCCGCCGCGGACGTAGACTGTGATTTCCTCGGTGGTCGTGTCCGTCCCTCCGAAGGAATCCTCGACGGTCAGTCTGACGGTGTGGGGTCCTGGAGCTGCGAAGATCGCCGTGACCTCGCGACCGGAGGCGGTCTCTCCATTTCCGAGATCCCACGTGAACTCCACGATCAAGGGTCCCGAGATCGATGGGCTTGCGTCGAACTGGATCGGCTCGCCTGCGTAGAGGATCGGAGGATTGACATCGAACCGTGCGATCGGTTGCGGCGCGAAAAGAGAACAGCCTGCGGTCGCAGCGAGAAGCCCGAGGAGAAGGACCATCACGCTCCAGCTGCGCCCGCGCATCCTAGCCCACCTCGATCAAGCGATCCTTCGGAAACGCCGTGATGACTTCGCACCCGTCCTCCGTGATCACGACATCGTCCTCGATCCGGACGCCTCCCCGCCCTGGGAGGTAAACGCCGGGTTCGATCGTGGCGACCATGCCCGGCGTCAGCGTGTCCTCGCTCCGCGGCGAGAGGGATGGTCCTTCGTGCACCTCAAGGCCGATTCCGTGGCCTAACCCGTGTCCGAAGTGCTCTCCATGCCCGCCGGACACGATGACCTCTCGGGCGATCGCGTCGACCTCCACTCCCGTGCGACCGGTCCTCACTCCGTCGATTGCAGCGAGGTTCGCTCGTAGGACCAGATCGTAGATAGCGCGCATCTCCGGATCCGATTCGCCGACGGAGAACGTGCGGGTGATGTCGGACCGGTACCCTCCGACGCAGGCGCCGAAATCGAGCAGCAGAAGATCCCCTTGCCGAAGCGGTTGCGGGTCGAAGAACGGGTTGTAGTGATTCAGCGCGGTGTTGGGCCCACTCGAGACGTTCGACTCGAACGCGATGTGCTCCGCGCCCCGCGTGTTGCGAATGAGCCACTCGAGTCGTAGTGCAATCTCCGCTTCGTCCATCCCGATGCGGATCTCTCTCTGGAGCTTGGAGAGGGCATCCTCGGCGATCTCGGCGGCGCGTTTCAGCAGGTCGACTTCGTCGTCGCTCTTCACGCAGCGAAGCGGCGCGACGGGATCCTTGAGAGAGACAAGCTCGATGCTGCTGGACGTGCGCATCGTCTCGAGCCAGTGGCACGACGCCCGCTTCGATGAGAACGCGATGCGCTCGAACGAACGGCATTCGAGGGCCGCGGCGCTCCCCTTCCCTGTCCACGTTGGCGACTCCTCAACCTGAATGCCGTCCGTCTCTCGCTCGGCCTGCTCCATGTAGCGCGAATCCGTGAGAAGAACTGTCTCACCACGGCCGACAATGAGGACTCCCTCCCCGGTAAATCCGGTGAGGTACCGGATCGTCGCACAGTCGGAGTGCTCGAGGTTATAGGCGATGAACGCGTCCTCTTCGATCGTCTCCAGCAGGCTACGGCAGCGGGTCACGTGGTCGGGCATCGGTGTGCACTCCCTTTCTCGGCCCGTGAGATCCGGCACCTTGCGGAGTCTTGGACCGGCCTCCGCTGGAAGACTATACGCGCTGAAACCTGCTTGTCAATAAGAGAATCGCCCTCTATAATGCCGAGCCATGCCCACTGGCGAACGATTTCGCGAAGCATTCTCCGAGCTCGAACGGGACATCGATGAGCGGCTCCCCCATCTCGGGGATCAGACCGAACTCGATCAGTTTCGAGTCGACTTCCTCGGCCGGAAAGGGCGACTGAGCCAGATGCTGAAGACGCTCGGGCAGCTTGATGGGGACTCTCGCAAGGAGGCAGGACGTCTTCTGAATGAGCTCAAGCGGCGGGCGAGCCAGGCTGTTGCCGATCGAGAAACCGAACTCGATGGCGCCGAGATGGCGAGGCGCCTTGAGAGCGAAGACGTCGATTTGAGCCTCCCCGGCGTCTCCCGTGGTCTCGGACACCGGCATCCGTTGTCGGAAGTGCAGGCACAGATCGAGTCGATCTTCATGCGAATGGGCTTCGACGTGGCGACCGGCCCGGAGATCGAGACCGAGTACTACAACTTCGAGGCGCTCAACATCCCCGCCGAGCATCCGGCACGAGCCGATTGGGACACATTCTACATCGGTGAGGACACGCTCCTGCGGCCTCACACCTCGCCGGTACAGATCCGGGTGATGGAAAAGACCGAGCCGCCCGTACGGATCATCTGTCCCGGACGTTGCTTCCGTCGGGACGCGCAAGATGCCACTCATTCGCCCGTCTTTCACCAGATCGAGCTACTCTGGGTTGAGCAAGGCCTGACACTGGCCAACTTGAAGCACGTCCTCGAGGTGTTCACGTACGAGTTCTTCGGGGAGGGCTACGAGATGCGGTTTTCCGGGGACTTCTTTCCGTTCACGGAGCCGTCGGTCCAGGTGCACATCCGTGCCCCGGGGGCGGACAACTGGCTCGAGATCATGGGAGCGGGGATGGTCGACCCGGCCGTCTTGACGGCCGTCGGCTATGACCCGGAGGAGGTTTCTGGCTTCGCCTTCGGACTCGGGATCGAACGGATGGCGATGCTCAAGTACGGCATCCAGGACATCCGAACCTTCCTGACGAATGACCTCCGTTTCCTCAAGCAGTTCTAGAGCGCCTACGAGGCCAAGGCGGATTCAATTGCAGTCGTTGCGCACGAACAGGAGCGTCGCGTTCTGCCCGCCGAACCCGAACGAGTTGGAACACGCGACATGGATTGGCATGGAGACGGGCTCGGGCGTGTAGTCAAGATCGCAAGTGGGATCTGGCGTCTCGTAGTTGAGCGTCGCCGGGATGTGCCCGTGCTCCATGCTCAGGAGCGTCGCGATCGTCTCGACGCCGCCGGCGGCGCCGAGGAGGTGTCCGATCTGGGACTTGGTGGAGCTGATCTTCACGTCCTTCGCAGCATCGCCGAGCGCTCCCTTGATGGCGAGGGTCTCCGCCGCATCGTTCAACGGCGTCGACGTCCCGTGCGCGTTGATGTAGTCGATCTGGTGAGGTTCGATGCCCGCACCCTCCGCGGCCAGCTCCATCGCTCGACGTTGACCGGCGCCATCCTCTGCCGGTGCCGTGATGTGGGACGCGTCGGCGGTCATGCCGAAGCCGGCGAGTTCTGCGTAGACGTGGGCGCCGCGGGCCTCCGCGTGCTCTTGGGATTCGAGGAAGACGAAGCCGCCCCCTTCGCCCATAACGAACCCGTCTCTGTCGAGATCGAATGGACGTGACGCACGCTCCGGCTCGTCGTTGCGTGCCGAGATGGCGCCGATACGAGCGAACCCGGCGAACGTGATGCGAAGCAGGACAGCCTCGGCGCCGCCTGCGAGGACACAATCCGCCGCCCCGGAGCGAACGAGTTCCGCTGCCAGGCCGATGGCGTGTGCGGAACTTGCGCACGCGGAGACCACTCCGAAATTCGCTCCACGTAGACCGAAGGCGATCGAGATCTCTCCGGCGATGGCATTCGGCATCATGCGAGGGACGAAGAACGGACTGACCCGACGTGGTCCCTTCTCGTTCAGGATGTGGAAGTTCTCCTCGAAGGTCTGCATCCCGCCGATACCTGTTCCTGCCACAACGCCGGTTCGATCACAATCGAGTTGATCGAGGTCGATTCCCGCATCGGCGATCGCCAGACCAGCCGCGGCAAGCGCGAGCTGGGTCGATCGGTCGAGGCGGCGGGATTTTTTCGGCTCGATGTGGCGAAGCGGATCGAATTCGGCGACTGGCGCGCCGATGAGAACCGGGATTCCCTCGAGGTCGATCAGGTCATCGACTCGACAAACGCCGCTACGCCCCTCGCAGAGCCCGCGCCAGAAGCTCTCCTTGCCCTCTCCGAGCGACGTCACAGGGCCGAGACCCGTGACCACGACCCGCCTAGCCATGGTTCTCCTTGACGTGTTGGAGAACGGCTCGTCGATCCTCAGCTTCGTCGGCGAGAGTGGAGAGATCGATCTCCTCGAGAGGGACGGCGTCTTCGACCAAGACGGTGACCGCCGCGTCGGCCGATACACGGAGAGAGCCGCCGAAACAAGCGAAGATGCGTTCCTGTTCGGACGTCTTCACCCGCAACGGGCCGCTCTGGATGGAAGCGAGGAGGGGAGCATGGTCTTCCATCACGGCGAACTCGCCGCGCGAGCTTCGTGCAACGACCATCGTGGCCTCTCCGTCGAAGAACGTGCGGTCGGCGGAGCGGATTTGGCACTGCATGGCTACCTCCGATTGGCGGAGACTATAGGGAGCTGCGCGAGCCGGTTCAAGAGCCGCCGGACCGGGTGCTCCTCGCCCAAGACCAGCTACGCTTCGGCGCTGTCGAGAATGGTGATCGTGCGGCTCGCGCCGATGCGGCTTGCCCCCGCCTCGATCATCGCCAGAGCGGTTTCGTAGTCGCGGATGCCTCCGGCCGCCTTGACGCCCATCTCCTCTCCGACAGTCTTGCGGAGCAGAGCGACATCTTCGACGGTCGCTCCGCCGGGTCCGAACCCGGTCGAGGTCTTCACGTAGTCTGCGCCCGCCTTCTTCGCAAGCTTCGCTCCGGTCACCTTCTCCTCGTCTGTGAGGAGTGCGGTTTCGAGGATCACCTTGACCGTGACGGGACGGTCGGTCGCTTGGGCGGCGGCGCAAACCCCCTGAATGTCTTTCTCCACGGCCTTGTAATCTCCTTCTTTGAGGGCAGCCACGTTGATGACCATGTCAAGTTCATCAGCGCCTGCGGCGACCGCTTCGCGTGCCTCCTCTGCCTTCGTTCCGCTCGTTGTCATACCGTGCGGGAAGCCGATCACGACACAGAGCTTGACGGGAGACCCCTTCAGTGCCTCGTGGGCGACCGTCGCGTGGTACGGATTGACGCAGGCTGCTGCGACGCCGTGACGAACGGCCTCTTCGCACAGGGTCACCACCCCTTCTCGCGTCGCGGTCGGGCCGAGGAGCGTGTGGTCGATTCGCTCGGCGAGTTCGTTCCGTTTCACAGTCACACCTCCTGGGATCTTCCGAGAACCGTTCCTCGGTCCTCACGTTCGAACAGGTGGAAACTTCGGCCCCCTTCGTGAACGAATCCAACGATCGTGTATCCACTCGCGAATAGCAACTCGAAGACATCGCGGGTCATGAGACGCCAATCCCGAGCGGCCGAAGGATCTTGCTTGCGGAGCCGCTCAAGATCGACGGGAACCTCCACCAAGGCGAACGGCTTCGACGCCGTCTCGTCGATCCCGGTGAGGTTCCGTGAGCCCGACGGGCGGCCGGTCGTCTTTGTGATCACTTGCATCCGATCCAATCCAAGTCCGTAATGTGGCGGGAGGCGCCCGCAGTCGAGGATTGCACGGACGCGGGGAGAGCTGATCCACCATTCGACCCGGAGGCGGTCGGTCGCGAGGCCGCGATTCGGACGATCGTCAAGTGGACCGAGCGCGTTGCGCCTGTGCGCGGTCCCGATGGCGCCCAGCTTGTTGAAGGCGACGTGCGAGGCAGCGCTTCCGAGCGGGTCGGACCACCAGAAGACGACGTCAGCATGTGCCTTGACGCACGCGGAACGTTCGGAGGCGCGCAAGAGCTGGGCAATGCCTCGGTTGGCGAGTGCCGGATCGACGCAGAGGAGCGCCGTGAACCGGGCGGGAAACTCGTCCGCCTCGGCGACGAGATCGACGAGGGCTCCGCGCAATGACGGCCGGCCTCCCTCGCGCTCCCAGGCACCGAGGAGGAGGCCGCCAGATCGCCGGATCGCCGCGAGCGTGGGGACCGCGAGGATCGAGCGAGCGTGGTGTCCGAGCAGTCTACGCTGGAGTTCCTCACACGCGAGAAGATCGTCGAGGCTCGTCAGTTGGTCAACGGTGATCGCCATCGTCGAAGCGAGCGCTCTCCCTCCGCTTGTCCGCATACATCCGTCGGTCGACCTCCTCGAGGATCGCTTCCAGGGTGCGTGTCTCCTTGGGCCCTCGCGTGTAGATTCCGATCGACAAGCCGATCTCGACACCGTGGACTCCTATCCTCCGAGGGATCGACGTGATCCGATCGCGCAGCCGTTGTGCGACGTGAGGCGCCTCTTCGTCGGTCTCGGGCATGAAGATGAGGAATTCGTCTCCTCCGTACCGGATGACGCGATCGGCTGCGCGAACGCTCTCGGTCAAGAAGATGGCGACCTCCCTGAGGACTTCGTCTCCCTTGAGATGTCCGAAGCGGTTGTTGATCGCCCGGAAGCCGTCGACGTCGACCATCATCAGCGTCAGCGGGTGGCCGTATCGATCGCTTCGGTTGAGCTCTGGCGCGATGAGTGAGTTGAAGTAATGCCGGTTGTACAGACCGGTCAGCGGGTCGCGGATGGCCTGATCCCGAAGGCTCTCCTGCGAGGCGAGATTGGCGAGTGCGATCGCCAGGTGATTGGCGATGACCTCGAGGAGCTGCCTGTCCTCGTCGTCGAAGAAGCTCCGAAGGCGGCTCTCGATGTTGAGGACGCCGAGGAGGTTGCCACTGAGCAGGATGGGCACTGCGAGCTCCGAGCGCGTCTCGCCGAACGCCTCGAAGTAGCGAGGGTCGTCGGTCACGTCCTCGGCGAGAATCGCTCGCTGGTTGCGGGCGACCCAGCCGACGATCCCGGCACCCGACGGGAGGATCCACCCCGGCTCGACGCCGCTCTGGGCGTAGGGGCCGCGGACGTCGGCGATCGCGAGGCGCCCCGCGGCGTTCGTCAGGAACAGCGCGCTCAGCTCGTAGTCGAACTGATCGTCGAGGAAATCAAGCGTGCTTGAGACGACTTGCTCGGTGGCGGACGCTGCGGCGACCCGTTGTCCGAAAGCGTAGATCCGCTGCAGCGCGTCGCGGCGTTGAAGGGCGGAGATGGCGACGCAGAGCTGGCTTGCCAACGCGGAGAGGACCTCGATGTCTTCGTCCCCGAACGCGGCGAGTCGCCGGCTCTCGACGCCGATGACGCCCAGCGGCCCTCTTCTCCCACTCAGGGGAATGGCGATGACCGATCGGATCGAGGCACGCGAGCCGTTGTAGCGATCGTCGGAACGGACGTCCGGCACGATCACGGGCTCTTGATACTTGAGCGCCCAACGGGTGAGTCCCTTCCCTTCGAGCGGCGCCCGCAGACCCTTCCCGGGAACCTCCTCCGGCGGGAAGAGCGGCTTCGTCGACATCCCGAGTTTGACCATTTCGGTCCCTTCGACGATCCAGATCGCGCAGTAGTCGTAGTCCATGTCGTCGCGGGCACGTCGGGCAGCGAGTTCGCAGAGCGTCTCGACGTCGTCGGTCCCGGAGAGTTCGCTGCCGAAGCCCCAGAGCCCGCGGAGCCGATCCTTCTGCCTGCGGAGCTGATTCAGCTTGTAGACGCGCTCGACGGCAAGCGCGGCGAAGCTCGCCAAGGATGCGACCGGCTCGATCGATGCGATTGTCGGAGCGCTTCGGTCGATCGGATCGTCGACCGAGATGCTCCCGATGATTCCACTCGTTCCACGCAGCGGGATAAACAGGAAGTCGTCGACGTGCCATCCCTCGATCGAAACGGTCCCTGCGATCCCCCACGCGGTCGACCACGGCGTCTTGCTGTGCGGAATGTAGTACGCGGGTCCGAGACGGAACTTCTCACTGAAAGCAAGTCTCCGTTGCGCGACCGGCATCGCCTCTTGTGCGAGAAGGGCGGCCTCCTCCTCTCGGGAGAGTCCGGAAGAGAGGACCTTGTACACGTCTCCGTCAAACGGAATTGGGATGGAGAGATCGTAGAGAGAGAGGACGGCTCGCCGAAATCCGCTGTGCTCGGTGATTGTGTCGAGCACGAGGTGCAGGATCCGGTCGATGTCCTGCTCGCCGAGAATCGTCTCGCCGAGTTCGAGGACCGCACGATGAAGACGAGTCAGGCGGGTTTCGCGGGTAATGTCGCGGATCGTCCCCTCGAGTTTCACCGGATTCGAGCCGGCGATGAGTCGGGACCGGACCTCCCCAACGTAGATCTCGCCGGTCTTTCCTACGAGGCTGTAGACGGACGGGGGCTCAGAGGTTGCGCGCTGCGATCGCAAAGAGAGCGCGGCGACGAGGCGCTCGCGGTCTCCGTTGGCGACGAGTTCGACCACCGGACGCCCGATCAGTTCCTCGCGGGAGTAGCCGGACACCTGTTCAAGGAAGTCGTTGACGTAGGTCAGCATTCCGTCCTCGATCTCGAACACGCCGATCGGGGCGTTGTCGACGAGCTGTCGGTACCGATGTTGTACCTCGGAAGTGCCTTCGCGCGATCTGCGGCGGCCGAGCGCGCGGACGAGCAGTCGCTCGATGATCGATAGGTCGCAAGGCCATCGAATTGCACAGGAGGCCCCCGCGGAGAGAGCGGCGATCTCGACGGTGGGGTCCGACCCGCCGAGGAGAACGATCGTCTCGAGGTCGGAGTGCATTTCCGCGTGGCGGCGCAGATCCTTCGCCTCGTCGAGAGACTCGAGGGCGAGGTGCGCCACGATCACGTCGAACGGGCGGGCACCGGGCTGAGTCGTCTCTCCCAGCAAGCTCGTCGTGACGTCGTGCCCAAGGTCGGCGAGTCGCTCGATCAACGACGGATCGGGGAGAGGGTCAGTGTGGATGAACAGGACTCTCGCTACGCCATTGCCGCTCATGGTGGGGTCACGATTCGGTGATCTCTCGTATCCTCTCTTCGTCCTCCGTCCAGCGAGGGGAGACCTGGATGATCAGATCGAGGAAGACGCGCTTCCCAAGCAGTTTCTCGATCTCCTCGCGTGCGAGGGTGCCGATCTGCTTGATCATCCGGCCTCTCTTGCCGACGAGGATCCCCTTCTGTGAGTCTCGTGCGACGAGGATTTCTGCTCGAATCTCTGACAGCTCAGGACTTGCCTCTCGGAACCACTTCACGCGGACCGCGACCGAGTACGGGATCTCGTCGAACGTTCTCTGAAACACTTTCTCGCGGATGATCTCCTCGATCAAGAACTCCACGGGACGATCGCACTTCACCTCGGCCGGGAAGATGGGAGATCCCTCCGGGAGATACGAGATGATCGTCTCGACGACGTCATCGAGGCCGATCCGGCGCGTGGCGGAGATCGGGATGAGTTCCGCGAAGAGATCGGTGGCAGCGTACGCGAGGAGCGTCTCCTCCAGAGAGTTCCCCTTGGCGAGATCGATCTTGTTGACCAGGAGGATGATCGGAACGTCGGAAGCATCCAGTCGATCGAGCGCCTGGCGATCGAACCCGGGGACCTTTCCCCAAGGCTCGACAACGTAGAGGAGAAGATCGATGCCGCGCAATCCGCGATACGCCTCGCGCACGAGCTTGCGGCTCAGCTTCGTCTTCGGGCGATGAATCCCTGGGGTGTCGACGAAGATAATCTGCGCCGCATCGGTCGTCAGAACGCAACGGATGCGGTTTCTCGTTGCCTGTGGCTTCGACGAAGAGATGAGGAGCTTCTCGCCGAGGACGGCGTTGAGAAACGTTGACTTGCCGACGTTGGTCTGCCCGAGGACTCCGACAAACCCCACCTTGAGAGCCCTCACCGTGTTTGCCGCGGCATCTGCAGGACTCTGAGAGTCTCCCGCGCCGTTCGATGACGTCCGCTTCTCGGTCCCCGCTTTGCCCTCTGCCATGTCGTCCATCTGATCGCTGAGGATCGAGTATACTTCCCGAAAAGCCCGTTGTAAAGCGAACCGTAGCCACCTATACTCCCCACCGGAGCCCCCATGATCACTCTCATCACCAACATCAGTCAGCTCATCACGCCGGAGGGGAGAGGCGCCTCTTTCGGAGCGAGGATGGGTGATCTGAGGGTTCGTGATGGCGTCGAGGTGCTGATCTCGGACGGACGGATCGAATCGATTGGGCCGGCGGGAAGCCACCCGAGTGTCGGCGAGGTCGTCGACGCGGAAGGGTGCGTGGTCCTTCCCGGATTGGTCGACCCGCACAGGCATTTCGGGGCACCGTGCGTCTCCGGCATCGGGTCCGGTTCATCCGTGGAGACGGGCACGCATTCGGCGAAGCAGGGCGAGTCGGGTGCGGACGAACGGCGACTCCTCCGGGGGCTCCGACGCGCTCTCGCAGAGGGGACGTCCACCGTCGAGATCAAGTGCGGATCCGACCAGACCGTGGAGGACGAGGTCGAACTCCTGGCACGCGCTCGCCGGATTGGACGGGCAACCTCGCTGAGGGTTTCGTCGACGCTGCTTGGCACGCCGCGAGGGACCGAGAGGTGGAGACGGGACGACGGGATCTCAGCGTTGATTGGAGAGGCGATCCCGGCCGCGCGCCGTCGCCGTCTGGCGAGGTTCTGCGACGTGGTCTGCGGCGACGGAGGCTACGCACCATCCGAAGCCGACGCGATCCTGCGCGCCGGGCGTGGCGCAGGCCTGAGCCCGAAGGTCCACGTGGCGGGAGGCGACTTCGATGCCGCGGCTCTGCTCGCGGCGAGGCTCGACGCGGCGTCGATTGACCACTTGCCGGACTGTGGGAGGAGAGCGGCCGGGGCTTTGAGGAAGAGCGGCGTCGTCTGCGTCCTCCTTCCCGGGACGGCTTTCCTCTACGGCGAGCCGTATCCGAATGCGCGCGGGATGATCGAAGCGGGGATGGCGGTCGCGCTTGGCACCGACTACGGCTTCGAGGGGCACGGAGTGGAGTCGGTCTGGATGAGCTTGGCAATGGCGCTGGAGAAGCTGGATATGTCGCTCGAGGAGGCGATTACGGCCGTTACGCTGAACGCAGCTGCGGCACTCGAAATCGCCGACGAGACCGGATCGCTGGAGCCGGGGAAGGCGGCCGACCTTGCGATCCTTGACGTCGAGGACCATCGCGAGATCGCCGGCAGCGTCGGATGTGATCCGGTTCGGATGACGATCGTCGGCGGGCGGAGGGTCTCCTCGCCATGATTCGCCTGCTCGCCTTCGCCAAGATCAACCTCACGCTCTCCGTCCTGCAGCGCCGGCCCGACGGGTATCACGAAATCGACTCCATCGTTCAGACGATCGATTTGGCCGACCTTGTAACCGTCTCGCGGTGCGACGGCGGGATTCGAGTCGAGAACGACCTCGTGGGTCTGCAGGGGCGCGACGTGGCGGAGGTTGCGGCGGAGAGAATCCTGCAGGCAAAGCGTGCGGCGTGCGGTTTGGCAATCGGGATCGAGAAGAGGATCCCTCCCGGTGCGGGGCTGGGAGGCGGATCGTCGGACGCGGCAGCGGTTCTCTCGGCGGCGAACCGACTCATCCCTCCGTGGCTGGGGGTGGACGCGATGGTCCGGCTCGCATCGGAGGTGGGCTCCGATGTTCCGCTCTTCCTCGAGGGCGGGCTCGTCAGGATGACCGGTCGGGGGGAGGTCCTTCAGCCGACAGCTGAGCCGGCACCCTCGTGGTTCGCTCTCCTCGTCCCTCCGATCGAGTGCAACACGGGCGAAGTCTATCGGTGCTTCGCGGAGTTGCGCGCGCAGGACGAAGCCCGCGGCGCTGAGGGCGGGAACGATCTGCTCGACGCGGCACTGTCTGCGTACCCATCCTTGGAGCGATACCATGAAGCGATCGAGGAAATCGAAGCCGAGCACGCGGGGATGAGCGGGAGCGGGTCGACGTTCTTCGCCGGCTTCTCGAGCGTCATGTGTGCGGAGAGCGCAGCGGAGTATCTCCGGGAGCGGCTCCCTGAGGCGAAGGTGTTCGTCTGCTCTGCGACGGGCGAAGGCCACCGGATCATCGAAGGAGATGCGTAGGTGCAGATTGCCATCGACGGCCCCGCGGGATCGGGAAAGACGTCTCTTGCTCGCGCACTGGCCGACCACTACGGATGTCGATTCGTCGAGACGGGGAAGATGTATCGTGCCGTTGCGCTCGCATTCAAACGCGGCTTGGCGCTCGCGGAGATCGAGCTGGACGTGACGAGAGCGGGCGAGTTGATGCTGAACGGTGAGGATGTGAGCGCGCTCCTTCACACGCCCGAGATCGACCAGGCCTCTTCCGAGGTTGCGACGCTCCCGGCGGTCAGAGAGCGCCTCGTCGAGCTCCAGCGGGCGATCGCGGCAGGCGAAGACGTCGTGATGGAAGGGAGGGACATTGGGACCGTCGTCCTCCCTGATGCCGACGTGAAGATCTTCCTCGGCGCGAGTCCCGAGGAGCGTGCGAGGCGGCGCGCGGCCGAGCAGGCGTCAGGCGGTGTCGAGGAGACCTTGAACGAAATTCTGATCCGGGACGAACGGGACTCGACGAGACCGATCGCACCCTTGAACCCCGCATCGGACGCGACTATAATCGATACCGATCGAAAGCCCCTCGTAGAGGTCGTTTCAGAGGCAATACACTTGGTCAAGGAGCGGTTGGACGGACGTTGTTTCGGCGGCTGAGGCGCGGACTCAAGAACGGGATCTACTCCACCACCGTGTGGCTGTGTTTGGTGTTGGTGAAGATCTTCTTTGGGGCACGCATCGTCGGGAAGCAGAACCTCAAGCGAGACGGAGCCTACATCGTCGTCGCTCGGCATCGCAGCTACTGGGACATCCCGCTCACGGTCGTCGCGCTCGGCGCGCGGAACAGAATCCACTTCATTTCGCGGCGAGGCTTGATGAGATGGAACCCGCTCTTCAGGCCGTTGATCCGAGCCTACACGACGATCATCGACCGAGAGCGCTTCTCGAGGGACGACTTCCGACGGATGCTTTTGGCGTGCAAGCGCGAGCGCTTGATCGGCCTCTTCCCCGAGGGGACGACGAAGCGTCGCGTCGACGCGAAGGCAGGCGCAGTCCGGTTCGCTGCGCTCACCGACAAGCAGTTCCTGCCGGTGAACATCCGGCCGCAGGGGCCGTATCCGCCGCAGTATCCGTTTCGCTATCCGCGAGTGACGGTCTCGATCGGCGCGGCGTTTTCGGTGGGGGATCTTGAGGCGGAGCTCCCCGGCGAGGCGACGCGATCGGATCGGTACCGGATGATGAGTATGCGGCTGATGGAGCGAGTTGATACGGCCTGAGGAATGAGGGAGGATAACGCCCAAAGCAGGTTTCAAGGGCCCGACGGACGGGAAGCGGGGACGAAAACTCGGGAGATGGCTGGGACGTATGGAAAACAAGATCAAGATGGAAGACGCTTTCTCGGAAAGCGACGTTAAGACCTACAGTCGCGGAGACACGATCTCCGGAACGGTTCTCCAAGTCAACGATAGCGAGATTCTCGTCGACATCGGATACAAGTCGGAGGGGATTCTTCCGGTTGCAGAACTCTCTCCCTTCCGAGACGGTGGCGCCGTGGCGGAGGGCGAGGAGATCGAGGTGCTCGTCACCTACATCGACGAGGAGAAGGGAACGGTCTACGCCTCCGAGAAGCAGGCGGTGTACGAGAAGCGGATCGATGTCCTCGAGGATGCACACCGGGATGGAGAGGTTGTCGAAGGAGACATCACAAGCGAGGTCAAGGGGGCCGGATACCACGTCAACCTCGACGGGATCCGAGCGTTTCTCCCCGGGTCACATCTGGGAAGCGACCTTCCAAGCGCGATCGAAGAACTACGCGGGCAGCGGGTGCAGTTCAAGATCTTAGAGCTCTCGCGGCGCGATAAGAACCTCGTTGTTTCACATAAGGTCTACCTCAAGGAACGCGAGCGCGAGCAGCGTATGGCGCTCTTTGACTCGCTCGAAAAGGGGCAAGAGATCGACGGCGTCGTTCGAAGCATCGTCGACTTCGGGATGTTCGTCGACATCGGTGGGTTCGAAGGGCTCGTTCACCGCTCGGAGATCGCATGGAAGGACCTCCCCGTTCCGCCGCCGGAGTACAGCGTCGGCAGCGACGTCAGAGTCAAGGTCATCGACTTCGACAAGGAGAAGGGGAAGGTCTCCCTTTCGATCAAACGGCTCCGGATGAACCCCTGGGACGGTATCTCCGAACGATATCCTGTTGGAGCACAAATTGAGGGGAAGGTCGTCAGCGTCACGGACTTCGGGGCGTTTATCGAACTCGAGCAGGACGTGGAGGGGCTCGTTCACGTGTCCGAGCTCTCGTGGGGACACCCCGAGAACCCGAAGGAAGTCGTCAACGAGGGCGATGAGGCGACGGTCGTCGTTCTTGGATGCGATGAAGACGCGCACCGGATCAGCCTCTCGCTCCGCCGGATGCAGAGGGATCCGTGGGAGGACGTCGAATCCAAGTACCCGCGCGGGCAGGTCATCGCGGGAGCCGTGACCAAGATCACCGACTTCGGTGCGTTCGTGAAGCTCGAGGACGGAGTCGAGGGTTTGGTTCATGTCTCAGAGCTTGATTGGGGCCACGTCAACCATCCGCGTGACGTTCTGAAAGAGGGCGAAGAGGTCGAGGTCAAGGTCCTCAACGCCGATCCGAACGAGCGGCGGATCTCCCTGTCGATCCGCGAGCTGAAAGACAACCCGTGGCGGCGTTTCGTTGACAAGTTCGCGATCGATGAGGTGATTGAAGGGGAGATCACCGAGATCAAGGACTTTGGTGCGTTCATGAAAATCACCGAGGACGTCGATGGCCTCATTCACGTCTCTGAGATCAGCGACGAGCGGATCGGGACCCCGGCGGATGTGCTTGCGATCGGTCAGAAGGTGCAGGCGAAGATCATCGGGATCAACGAGGAGAAACGCCAGGTCCGCCTCAGCATGAGGAACCTCTTCGGTCCACCAGAGATCCCGGTCATTCGGTCGGAAGAGGGCGGAGGCCGGGAGCGCTCGCCCGAGGGTGGAAGAAGGCGCGCCGGAGGAGAGCGCCGCGGTGGCAAGGAACGCGGCGGTCGGCAGCGGGAGAAAGTTGACCGGCGATTCCTCGATGACGGTGGGCACGAAGCGCTGAGCATGCGAGATCTCTTGGAGGATACGGGCATCGACGAAGAAGAAGGATAGGTGCCCGGAGGATTGAGGACACAAAGGAGGCAGAAGGATGAACAAGGGCGAATTCATCGACCGGCTGGCTGATCGGACGGACCTGACGAAGAAGGAGGCCCGGAGCCTGCTCGACAGCGTTCTGGACCTGGTCCAGGAGACCCTCCTTCAGGGTGAGGACGTCAAGCTCGTCGGATTCGGGAAGTTCGCAGTTCGCGCTCGAAAAGCGTCGAGCCGAATCAACCCGCAGACGAAGCGTCCGATCCAAGTCGCGGCGAAGGTCGTCCCGCTGTTCAAGCCAGGCAAAGAGCTGAGGCGGCAGGTCGAGAAAACGCTCAAGGTGACCGCGAACGGAGTCGCCAAGAAGTAGATCGAGCTCACTCGACCCTGCAAGATGTTGATATCGAAGAAGCGGCCGATTCGTCGGCCGCTTCTTTCCGTCCGCGTTCGGTTCTTCGTCTCTCTCGCCTTCAGCCGTTTGCGATGCGCAGTCGCTCAGCGGTGATGATCGACGACAACTCGGCCACCGCGGCATCGAGATCGTCGTTGAGAACCAGATAGTCGAACGAGTTGAGCGCGATCATTTCTCGAGCTGCGACGGCGATGCGCTCGGAGATTTTCGCCTCCGATTCGGTGCCGCGTGTGCGGAGTCGCTTGGCAAGACGATCGAGCGTCGACGGAGCGAGGAAGACGAAGACGATCGGATG
>Ga0272444_10001017_pt1 | contig 27960 bp, 29 predicted proteins | sample SSMForm13_FD_201033 | JGI IMG/M metagenome (GOLD analysis project Ga0272444, IMG submission 201033) | Marine sediment archaeal communities from Little Sippewissett salt marsh, Falmouth, MA, United States - SSM-Form-13 | ecosystem: Environmental > Aquatic > Marine > Wetlands > Sediment ...
GTACGGCCTCGGAGACGAGATCGCGCGCAGACTCGAAGACAATAATATCGTATGCAATTACCAGGCTCTCGCCGATGACGAGACCTTCTTAGAGCCGAGCGGCCTCCGGACGGGCGTCCAGGAGATGACGCGCTTCGGCATGGTCGAAGAAGACTTCGGCAAGCTGGCCGAGTTTATAGCGGAAGTCGTCATCCGGAACAAGAACGTCGGCGATGAGGTCACAGCCTACCGCCAGAAGTTCCTCGAGATGAAGTTCTGCCTCTCGCCCGACGACTCGGCAGCGCTCGGCGCGTCGGTCCTGGAATCGGTGTTCCCGACGAGCGGCTATGCCGCCAGGTTCGCCGAGAACATGCTCAAGGTCGCCGGAGGCATATAGACGGAGGTACACAGGAGATGAAGTGCGCGCACTGCGATAACAAGCAATGCACATCGGGGAAGGACTGCACGGGCAAAGCGGACGATGTGATCGGGCTATACAAAGGTGAAGTACTGGACCTCGCCCGGACGGCGTCCCGCACCGAAGCCAGGTACTACATGAAAGAGCCCCGCATAGTGGAAGTGATCGAGTTTGCCAAGGCCATGGGGTATAAGAAGATAGGCATCGCCTTCTGCATAGGTCTCTCGCGGGAAGCCGAGATCGTCCACTCGATTTTCGAGCGCGACTTCGAGGTCTACTCGGTATGCTGCAAGATCTGCGGCATCTCTAAGAAGGACTTCGCCTTCGAACCCGTATCGGACAATCCCGAGGAAGTAATGTGTAACCCGGCAGGCCAGGCCGCCATGCTCAACGACAAAGGCACCGACTTGAATCTCATCGTGGGGCTATGTATAGGTCACGACGTCATATTTACGAGGGTGTCGGAAGCGCCCGTATCGACGCTGGTGGTGAAGGACAGGGTGCTGGCGCACAACCCCTGCGGGGCGATTTACTCCAGATACTATCTGCGCAAACTGGACCCTGACCGCAAGATAGACTAGGCCGGCTCGTCAGGCAGCGGGGCCGGACGGCTTCTCCTTGTCTTCCTTGGGCTCCGGGGGCGGAGCTTCGGTCTTGGCAGCCGTATCGGCGGGCGCCTCATCGTCTCCTTCGCCGCGCATGCCCTTCTTGAACTCGCGCGAACCGGCTCCCAGGGAGCGCATGAGCTCCGGGATCTTGCGGGCGCCGAAGAGAAGCAGGACAACGGCCGCGATGAGGATAATTTCTGTCGTGCCTATTCTGAGTAGTGGTAACAGTTTACTGCCCCCTGTTTGAGTACGCTCTACCAATATCCTTACTCCTACCCAGCCCCGAGGTCAACCCTTTTTCGAGGGGTCAGGTCTTGAAATGCACAGTTTCCGGGGGCCCGCCCCCCTCTCAGCTAACCCATTTTCGGCGTTTCTAGGTGTTGACGAGCCCCACCCCTTTTGATATGTTTTTCTGGCAGCCGGAGGGCTCACTCTGGCTCAACTCACGAAATCGGGAAGGGAATCACAGGGGGAAAAGGTATGCCAATCATCGACTCCAAGTCGGGAAATGTTATCAAGGATTACTCCATCGCCGAGCTGGAAGAGGCTGCGAATCGCATGCGCGGCTACAACCTGATATCGCTGGCATGCGCCAAGTCCGGGCACTCGGGCGGGACGCTATCCATCATGGATATCGCGGCGGCCCTGTATCTTAAAGTCGCCAAGCACGATCCCAAGGACGCCTTCTGGGACGGGCGCGACCGCATAGTGTGGTCCGCGGGCCACAAGGCGCCGGCGCTCTATGTATCGCTGGGCATGGCGGGCTACTTCCCCATCGAGGAAGTGGCCACACTCCGCAAACTTTACTCCCCCTACCAGGGCCACCCGCACTGGCTTAAGCTCGACGGAGTCGAGGTTTCAACGGGCTCCTTAGGCCAGGGGCTCTCCATCGCTGTCGGACAGGCCCTCGCCGGCAGGCTCGACGAGAAGGACTATCACGTCTTCTGCATCATGGGTGACGGCGAGCAGCAGGAAGGCCAGATATGGGAAGCCGTCATGGAGGCCGCCCATTACAAGCTCGACAACCTCACGGCCATTCTCGACAAGAACCTCCTCCAGATCGACGGCTGGGTCAAGGACGTAATGGGAATCGACTCCATAATAGACAAGTACAAGTCATTCAACTGGGAAGTCATCGAGTGCGACGGCCACGACATGAAGCAGGTCGTGGACGCGCTCGAGAAGGCCAAGACCATAAAGGGAAAGCCCACCATCATCATCGCCAACACCATAAAGGGCAAGGGCGTGAGCTTCATGGAAAACATCGCCGGCTGGCACGGCAGGCCGCCGACCGTTGAGGAAATGGAAAAGAGCCTCACCGAACTCGGTCTCGACGGCAAGATGCCCGTCGATGAGATGTTCAAGATTTCTGCCGACTGCCAGGAAGCGGCGACGGCCAAACTCGAGGCCAAGATGCCCAAGTTCAGCAAGGACTATTTCTGGAACGCCGGAGAGCGCATGAAGACCGAGATGAGCCCCACGCGGAAGGGTTTCGGGCAGGCGCTCTGCGACCTCGGCGACCAGCGGCAGATCATATGCCTGGGGGCCGACATCTCCGACTCCATCACCATAAGCCAGTTCTACAAGGGCTGCCCGGGCCGTGACGAGCGTTTCCTGAGCATGGGTATCGCCGAGCAGAGCGCCACGGGCGTCGCGGCGGGCCTCGCCAAGGAAGGCAAGCTCCCCGTGTTCGGGACTTACGGCGTGTTCGCTTCAGGCAGGAACCTAGACCAGATCCGCACAACCGTCTGCTACGGCGAGTTCAGCGTATTCATCGCGGGCGCACACGGCGGCGTCTCCGTGGGACCCGACGGCGCCACGCATCAGGCGCTCGAGGAGCTCTTCCAGATGTGCGGCATTCCCAATATGACCGTAGAGGCCCCGTGCGACTACTACGAGACGCGCCGCGCCTCCGAGCATCTCCTGTTCGATGTCAAGGGGCCCAAGTACATAAGGTTCGCGCGCGAGGCGACGCCGACCGTCACGAGTGAGAGCACCCCCTGGGTCTTCGGCAGAGCCAACGTTATCCGTTATCGCGGCGAAGAGGACAAGTTCGCCGACGCCTTCGAGCACACTCTCGCCGAGAAATACAAGGGCGAGAAAGAGGACATAGCCATCATAGCCTGCGGACCGAGCGTCCCCGAGGCGATGCGGGCGGCCTATATTCTCAAGGAGGAGTACGGCATCGAGACGCGCGTGGTGAACATACACACCATAAAGCCGCTGGACAGAGCCGCCATCGTACAGGCGGCCAAGGACGTCAATGTCGTCATTACGGCAGAGGAGCATCAGGTCGGCGGCCTCGGGAATCGGGTAGCGGCGGCCATGGCCGAGTCCAAGGAGCTCTACGGAAAGCCCGTGATCATGGGTATGATAGGAGTGCAGGACCGCTTCGGCGAAAGCGGCGCGCCCTGGGAACTCGTCAAGGAGTTCGAGGTGAGCGCCGAGCATATAGCTGCCAAGGCCAAGGAACTCTACGACTTCGCCAAGAAGTAGGCGAAAAGGAACACGGACTTATGCATAAAGCGCAATCGGCATCTGCTCTGCTAATAGGCCTGGGCATGCTGATTGCGCTTGGCTTTTTGCCGGCGGCGGGCGCCGGCGTGAATGAGGCCGTCCCCGCGGCAGGCCCCGACAGCGCGGGCGTACCCGGCGTTCTCCCACCCACAATCACCGCCATCGAAGATACACCGAATGACGGCGGCACCAGCATAGACATCACCTGGGAAGCCTCTCCGTCTGAGGCCATCGCTCCGGGGAGCGTGATCGAGTACAGCATCATGCGCTCGGATGCCGAGGCCGGCGAGTTCGAGAACTTTGGCACGGTGCCGGCTGGATCGACCACCTACAGCGACGGGGGCCTGCAACACGACAGGCCCTACTGGTACAAGGTCACGGCCGTCGGGCTGGATAGCGAGGCCGCCTCTGAGGTTTCCGGGCCGGGCTACGGCCGCATGCAGTGGTTCGACGACGGCCTCGAAAGCGTGCTCGCGCTCACGGTGCTCATATGCGCGCTCATAATCGGATCCATCATTTATGCCCGCCACAAATCGGGGCTCATGTATCTCCGCAGACTCCCCGTGTTCGACGCCATAGACGAGGCCATCGGGCGGGCGACCGAGATGGGCAAGAAGGTCCTCTTCATTATGGGCCAGCTCGATGTCGATGATCCCCAGACCGTAGCGAGCATGAACATATTGGCGCGCGTGGCGGACCGCACCGCGACTTACGGCGCGACCCTGGACATCCCCTGCGTCTGGCCCATGGCCATGAGCATGGCGCGTGAGACGGTTAAGGAGAGCTATCTGAGGGCCGGGAAACCCGACGAATACGACGAGGACGACATCTATTATATGACCACAGACCAGTTCGGCTACGTGGCCGGGGTCGACGGCATCATGATGCGCGACCGCCCGGCCGCCAATTTCTACCTGGGCGCGTTCTACGCGGAGTCCTTGATCTTCGCAGAAACCGGCTACACCATAGGAGCCATACAGATCGCCGGCACGGCCGAGGTCGACCAGCTCCCCTTCTTCGTCGTGGCCTGCGACTATACTTTGATCGGGGAAGAGCTCTACGCGGCCGGGGCCTCCCTCTCGGGCGACCCCGTGCAGGTAGGGAGTATCAGGGGCCAGGATATCGCCAAGGCGGTTTTCGTCGTGATGATTCTCGTCGGCGTGATCCTGAGGCTAATAGGCATAGACATTTTCACCGAGTGGCTGGCAATCGGATAGGAAGGTGAAATGAGACTCAGAATTCCCCTTGCCATCATATTCGTGATGGGGATATTCACCATAGTCAGCCACTTCATACCCGCACAGCCCGTGGCCGACCTCAACCAGACGTTCAGGAACTGGTATATAGGCATCATCTCTTTCTTCATCTTCCTCGGAACCGTGAACCTGGCCCGCTCCAACAGCGAGAAGATCAAGACCAGGGCGCGTGACTGGAAGTACTCCATCATTCTCATCATCTCGCTCGCGGTGATGCTGGTGGCGGGCTTTTACAAGGGGCGCACGAGCATGGAAGAGGGCAACCCTTTCATGTATCTGTACTTCAACGTGCAGTATCCGCTCGAGTCCACCATGTATTCACTTCTCGCTTTCTTCATCACCTCGGCGGCTTTCCGGGCGTTCCGGGCGCGCAACAGGGAAGCCGTGCTGCTTCTGGTGGCTGCCGTACTGGTGATGCTGGGCAGAGTGCCAATAGGGGCAGCCATGTGGGACGGTTTCCCCGACGTCACCGAATGGATAATGAGCTTTCCCAACGCGGCCGCCAAGCGGGGTATCAGGCTGGGCATAGATCTCGGCCTCATATCCATGGCGCTGCGCATGATACTGGGCATAGAGCGTTCGTACATGCAATAGGAGGACAGTAGGACACTGTGAGCGTATTCGAGAAAATCCAGAATCTCGACCGCCGCATCATATTCGTCACGGTGGCCCTGGCCGTGATCCTGCCGCTGTTCTTCCCCTTGAAGCTGCCGGTTGACATCACGGCTCCGGTGCAGCAGCTCTATGACGTCATCGAGGATTTGCCCGAGGGCTCCGTCGTCCTGATTTCCATCGACTACGACCCCTCGGGCGCGCCCGAACTGGACCCCGCCACGTGGTCGGTGATGCGGCACTGCTTCTCGAGGAACCATAAGATATTCGTGATGGGGCTGTGGGCGACCGGCGTGCCCCTCGGCATGAGAGCGCTCGAGACAGTGGGCGCCGGCGAGTACAACAAAGAATACGGCATCGACTACGTCGACTTCGGATATATCCCCGGGGGCGCCATCGCCCTTGTTAACCTTGGAAGGGACGTGCACGACGTCTGCCGGGAGGACGTGTACGGGACGGCGGTGGACGAAATCCCGATGATGAAGAGCATCAAGTCGGCAGATGCCTTCGGCCTCGTACTGTCCATGTCGATGGGCGTCCCGGGCAGCGACCAGTGGATACTCTATTACCACGCCCGCTACCGGGGCAATCTCGCAACCGCCCAGACGGCTATCGGCGCCCCCAAGTATTACCAGTACCTCCAGACGGGGCAGCTCGTCGGGCTCATCGGCGGCATGAAGGGCGCGGCCGAGTACGAACGTCTCGTGAACAAATACGGGCTCGCCACTATCGGCATGGACTCCCAGTCCATCGCCCATCTTCTCATCATCGCCTTCATAGTGCTGGGCAATGTCATTTACTGGATGGAAAAGCGGAGGAAGAACTAGCGTGCTGATGACCTCGGGCGTATGGGTATGGATCGCAGGAGCGCTTACGCTCGCCATCTACTCCTTCCTCTATAAGGATAACCCGTTCTACAAAGTCGCCGAGTACATCTTCGTGGGGCTCTCGGCGGGCTACTGGGCCGTGTACCTGTTCTGGAACTTCGCCTACCCCAACCTGTTCCAGCCCCTCTTCAGCGAGGGCAACTACTGGAACATAATCCCGCTGGCGCTTGGCTTCATGATGTTCACGCAGCTCTCGCGGCGCTCGGCATGGCTGGTGAGGTTCCCGCTCACATTCGTGCTGGGGGTGAGCCTCGGGCTGCAGCTCATAGCCGCCGTCGAGGGAGACGTGGTGCCGCAGCTCGCAGGCACCTTCGAGCCGTTCTCCCGGGGCGCGCTCTTTAACACATACGATTTCTGGACCTCGATCGGCTACATCGTGCTGCTCGTGGGCGTGCTCTCGACGCTGGTCTACTTCTTCTTCTCGCGGGAGCATAAGGGCGTGTTCGGCGGTATCGCGCGCACGGGCGTTTTCTATCTCATGATCGCTTTCGGCGCCTCATTCGGGTACACCGTCATGGCGCGCGTATCGCTCCTGTTCGGGCGGGTCCACTTCATCTTCCACGACTGGCTGCATATAATCAGATAGCCCGAGAGGTAATCCCGATGTATTCACTCAGTGAAGAGGAGTTCGCCGAGGTAGTCGCCGAGGTCATCGGGAGCCTTCCAAAGGACTTCAGGGACCGCATCGACAATGTCGAGGTCATGGTGGTCGACTACCCATCCCGGGCCATGATGCGCAGGGTGCCGCGCGGCCGCATGCTGCTCGGGCTGTACCAGGGGGTGCCCCACAAGCACCGCGGCGCGTGGTACGGAATGCGGCCGGTTATGCCCGACACTATAACCCTGTTTAAGAAGAACATCGAGTCCATATGCTCGAGCCGCGAAGCCGTCTACCACAGGATAAGGAAAACCCTGCTCCACGAGATCGGGCATCACTTCTCCTTGAGCGACAAGGACCTAAGGGGTATAGGCTGGTAGGCCCCCGTTCTTGAGATACTCGTCGAAGAACTCCACCATCTTGCGGTAGAAGATAAGCCTGTTGGACAGCTTACCGATGCCGTGGCCCTCATCGGGGAAGATGAGGGTCTCGACCGTGCCGCCGCGGGCCTTTATTTCCCGGGCTATCTGGCGCGCCTCGTCCACAGGGACTCGCGGGTCGTTCTCGCCGTGCACGAGAAGAAGTGGAGCCCGTATCTGCTCGGCATGGGTCAGGGGCGAGATCTCGTTCAGGAACTCCGCGTCCGAGAGCGGCCCGTACTCGGCCTCCCGAAGCGCCCGCCTATAGTCGGCGGTGTTCTGGAGGAAAGTGACGAAATTGGATATGCCCACCGAGCAGATGCCGGCGCCGAATATCTCGGGATAGTCAACGAGCGCGGCAAGCGTCACGTAGCCGCCGTAGGAGCCGCCCTTGACGGCGATCTTGCCGTAGTCGGCATAGCCTGTATCGACGAGCCACCTGGCGGCTTCGTATATGTCCTTTATGGAGTCCTTGCGTTTCTTATAGTCATCCATCTGCATGTACTCTCTGCCGTAGCCCGAGCTCCCCCTGATATTGGGAGCGAGTATGCCGTAGCCGTTCAAGATGAGGTACTGGAAATGCCGCTGGAAGCTGGGCCTGAACTGCGACTCGGGACCGCCGTGGGCGTGGATGATGAAAGGAAGCGGCCCGCCGTCCCAGTCCTCGGGCACATAGAGAAAGGCGGGGACCTCGACATCATCGAAGCTCCGGTACTTGATGAGCTCGGGCTCGACGAACATCTTCCGGTCGGTGCCCGCATAGCTGGAGTGCGTAAGCTGCAGGAGCTCTCCGCTCACGACATCGTACTTCCAAACGTCGAAGGTGCGTGACGCGCTCGCGAAGGCGAAGACGAGTTTGCCGTCGTCGGCGAAGTACAGGTTCTGGGCGACCCCCTTCATATGATCCAGGCTCCACTTCCGCCCGGTCTTGAGGTTCATGATATAGAGGAGGCCGTAGCCCTCGACATTCTCCACCCAGGCGAGGTATCTGGCGTCGCGGGTCATGGCCATTTCCTCGGTCTCCCAGGGCGAGTCGGCGTTGAGAAACTCTATTTCCTCGTCGCCGATCTTCATGCGCGCCACCCGGACCATGCCGTCAGTGTTCTTGTTGGTGAGGAAGTACACGTGCTCGAGGTCGGGATCGAGCCTGCCGTTAAAGAACACGTAATCGCCGCGGTGTTCGGTAAGATGCTGCTCTGCCCTGTGGGCGAGATCGAGAAGATAGAGGTCGGTATCGACATTGGACGAGTAGTGGGTCATGAGAAGCTTGGAGCCGTCGGCCGAGACATTGATGGGAGCGTTCCAGCCCTGCATGCTCGATATCTTGTCCACCCTCTTGTCCGCGACCGATATGCGGTAGATGAAGAAGTCGGTGCCGTTTTCCTGGTTGCTCTGGAAATAGACGTACTTCTCGTCCGGGCTCCACACGGGCGCGCGGTGGCGGATGCCCTCGGCTGCCTTGAAAGTGGCTATCGAGCCCGTGTCGGTATTGAGAAGATAGAAGTCGGACTGCTCGCTCCCGCCTATGCTGGCGCCTACGATCGCCTGTGTCCCGGAGGGGGAAGGCACAAAGAAATCTATGCCGTCTTCGAATACGGTGAGCTGGTAGGGCCAGCCCGAGGGAAGAATCTCGTAAACCTGGTCCACGCCCGACATGAATGTAGTAAAGAAGATACGGCTCCCGTCGGCGCTTATGGCCGGGTCGGTCGCCGCGCCAATCTGCATAAAGGTTTCGATATCCGGAATGACGAGTGAGTCGCCGGGCGCCGGAGCGGCGGTCACCGGAGAAATCGTGAACGCGAAGACGATTGAAAGCAAGGCCACACAAACTCTAATTGACATGCTCGCCCTCCTTGAGCAATATACTGGGTAAAAGTCAGATACCCAATTCTACTACCTTTCAGGCCCTGCGCAACAACAGAATAGGACTGTGCATTATGGCTGAAAAAGAGGGGGATAGGGAACATCAGGGCATTGCCAGAAGAGGCAGCGTCCTTGCGGTGCTTGGTAGCCCGAGACGCAGTGGCAATACGGACATCCTGGCTGCGGAGTTCCTGCGCGGAGCCGCTGCGGCCGGCTTCCAGCCCGAATTCATCATCCCCACCGACCTCGGCATGAGCCCTTGCGACGGCATGAGCCAGTGTTTTGAGACCGGAAAGTGCGCCATCCAGGACGGCATGAACGAGGCCTACGAGGACGTGCTGGGCGCAACCCACATACTCGTGGCAACGCCCGTGTATTTCATGGGGCCCCCCGGCTCGCTCAAGTCTTTCATAGACCGCTTCCAGGCAGTATGGGCGAGGTTCGAGATCCTGAAAGAGCCGCGGCCCGACGCCTCCACGCGCAAGGGCTTCGCCATCATAGTCGGCGCGACGCCCGAAGAGGGCAGGATGTACCGGCCCACCGTGAGCATCATCAAGGCTTTCCTCAATGTCACGGGCTTCACTTACTCGGGGGAGCTGGTGGCCACGGGGCTGGATGAAAAGGTGGAAGCCGGGGAGAAGAAGGACCTTCTGGCCAGGGCGTTCGAGGCCGGGCGGGAGTTCGTCTCCTAGACCACGAAGTTGAGGTCCTCACCGCAGGCCCTGCATTTCCTGCCGTCAAGACCCACGTTGCGCGAGGCGAATCCCGAGCGCTCCATCACTCTCTCGCCGCATGACGGGCAGCACGTGTGCTCGAGGTCGCCGGCCGGGAGATTGCCCGGATAGATGTACTTAAGGCCCGCCTTCCGGCCTATCTCCACGGCGCCGAATATGGTATCGGGCGGCGTCCGGTCCTTGCCGGTTTGCTTGTACTGCGGGTGAAACCTCGATATATGCCAGGGTATATCCGCCGAGAACGACGCTATGAACTCGGCTATCCGGCGGATCTCGTCGTCACCGTCGTTCTCGCCGGGAATGAGAAGCGTCGTGATCTCCAAGAAAATGCCGGCCCCGTGCATGAGTTCTATGGCCTTCAGGACGGGCCCGAGCCTGGCGCCGCAGCGGTTCTCATAGAACTCGTCGCTCATGGCCTTGAGATCGACATTCGCCGCATCGATGACACCCGTCATTTTCTCAATCGTCTCGGGCGTCTGGTAGCCGTTGGTGACGAATACATTCTTGAGCCCGGCCCCGTGTGCGAGCAGGCCGCAGTCATAGGCGAACTCGAAGAATATAGTGGGCTCGGTGTAGGTGTAAGCGATGCTCGCGCAGCCGGCCGCCCGGGCCTGGGCGACGACGGCCCCGGGCGTGAAGTCCTCGCCGTATATGCTGCCGTCATCATGCGACATCTGGCTGATCTGCCAGTTCTGACAGAAGTCGCAGAAGAAGTTACAGCCCGCCGTCGCGATGGAAAAACTCCCGGTGCCCGGAAGGAAATGATAGAGAGGCTTCTTCTCGATGGGGTCGACGCCGTGCGCGATGAGCTTGCCATAGACCGCCGAGTAGAGCTTGCCCTCCAGGTTGAGCCTGACGCCGCACTTGCCCCTTGCCCCTCCCGCTATCCGGCAGCGATGGGCGCAAAGCCGGCAGAGGACCTCGCCTCCACGGGCTTCATAGAGCATGGCTTCCTTCATGTGGCATCTCCTCCTGAGCCTACAGAACCATGATATTGCCCCTCGCATCTAATGTAAAGAAGCGAGACCCGTGTTGACATCGGGCCAGCGCCTGATAAGATAGGCGTCAGCAGCGTGAATAAGGAGGAAGAGATGCCTGGAACACCTACTGAGGAAATCATCAACTTCGCAATAGAGCAGGAAATCGAGGCGGCCGCCTTCTACGAAAACCTGGCCGGCAAGGTCAAGAACCCCGTCATGAAGGATGCCGTGCTGTTGATGGCGGACGAAGAGCGTAAGCACCATCGCATACTGTCAAATCTCACGCCCAAGCAGGTTAGCACCTTTACCGAGCCCGCGATCGAGGACTTCAAGATAAGCGAATATATGATAGATCCCCCCGTTACCGAGGACATCAAGTACGCCGACCTCCTCCTGCTCGCCATGAAGCGCGAGGAAAAGGCCCACCAGATGTACGCCGACCTCGAGGCGCGCGCGGCCGATGAGGCCACCAAGAAGGTCTTCGCGCTCTTAAAAACGGAAGAGCTAAAGCACAAGCGCAAGCTCGAGGGCGAGTACGAAGACAATGTCCTCGAGGGCTATTGAGATCTGACCGGGGCGCCTTGTGCGCCTTGAGACCTGTGCATCTTGAGACCTGACCCCCCGCATTTGTGCATATCAAGACCTGACCCCCCAGGTACTGACCCCGGACGCCGCTCCTCTAAACAGCCCCTTAACAGTTCGCCAAATCTGTGGTATAATAGGCTTGGGTGATTTCGCAATGCTCAGGCACCAGCCTGATGTCGACCTTACGCTCACACGGAGGGCTGCACCGATGTGTTCAAGGAGAACTGTTCCCCTGTTTCTAATAATGGCGCTGGCGGTGGGGCTGCCGGCTTTTTCGATGACCGAAGGCCGCTTCATCAGACCGCCTACACCGCCAACGCTTCAATCTACTCGAGACATAATGTCTCCGCCTATGCTCTCGTCCGGGGGCGACACCGCGTGGATCCAGGTACACAATGATTCATCCAACTGCCCGGGCGACCCCCTCATGGGACATGGCGGAGAAGCCACCGGAGGTCCGGGGCCCATGGAGACCTGGTGTTTCGAGGCCGGTCCCGGGGACTCGTGCGGCACCAATCCACCGTGGGATGTGAAGTGCTTCGACCACATTGACGTGCGAACGCTCTCGTCGCCCACGGGGATCAATTACTGGCATGTGGACGCTTACAGGGCCGATCAGCGCCCCTATTGCGGAGACTACGCGCTCTGGTGCGGATCTGACTCCATCTGGGACGGGGCCCCCGTCGAATGCGGCACGTGGCATAATCCTCCGGGCTATGGCGACCAGTGGAATTGCATAGCGCAGCTCACGCTGCCCGGCACCTTCAATGTCGCCAATGGCTGCACCCTCCTATTCGACCCCCGGTATGACACCGAGTGCAAGTACGACTACTTCTATGTCGACATGTGGGACGGAACCACATGGGTCACGCTCGCGAGGTTCAACGCGACGAGCAACAACCCGGGCGATGAATGCGGCTACGGCAGCGGTGGGAACCCCGACTTCTGGGGCAATACCGATACCGACCGGTTGGCCAATGTGGACTGGCAGGAGCGCTCCGACCCTTCGTGGCCCGCGTTTGTGGCGGGCATCGACGCCAGCCAGTATTCCTACACATCGGGCCCGAAGTTCCGCTGGCGTTTCGTTTCAGACGGGGCTTACAGTGACGCCGACGGACAGGGCAACACGGATGGTGGCGCGTGGATAGACAATGTCCGGGTCTGGGGTAACGCCATCCGGTACGAGGAGGACTTCGAGAGCGGCATCCTGGATACGGCCTACTGGAGCACGCCCGACGCCGAGGGCGTGATCGACCAGTGGCATATTGTCCATGACCCGGACCCGCTCTATGAGGGCGGCGATGGCGACGACCGCAGTACTTGCAGGCTGGATTCCTCACAGGTCTACCGCGCCAGGCCCGAAGGCGGTTACCCGTCCGGTGCAGCGTGGAGGAACGGGTGGTTCTACAGGCTCATGACCCCGTCGCTTCCCATGCTCAACTCGGGTTGCGTCGTGCAGTACGACACCTATCAATGTGCCACGGAGGTCACATGCGACTATCCCAATACCAGGGTCAGATTTTACAGCGGAACGTACGAGACCTGGTGTCCCTGGATCGTGGAACCCTTTTTCTTTCCGGTCGGCTGCTTCTTCTGGAATTTAGACACCAATGAGGATTGGACGTGGTACGCGCCGGCAGCGGCCGAGTCGGTGCAGTACTGCTGGGATATTCATGATGTCGGTACACCGTGGGATTTCTGCTGGGGTAAGCACAAAGGGACCGACTACCAGATCGACAATGTCTCCATGGGCTTTTACGATGTGGACGCCACCCTCTTCAGTGCCCGCGGTATAGACATGCTCCAGGACATGTTCTTCACAGACCTCTGCGCTTTCAACTCCTACTTTGATGCCTACAATGAAGACACGCTGGATTACTATGCCGGGGGGGCACATCCCTATCGCGCCGAGAGTCAGCTCTACGTGGAGGTCCGCGATAACAATCTCATTCAGTCCTTACGCCTGTATGGCTCCCTGGACGGGGGTGGGTCCTGGGTGTCGGTTCCCATGACGCAGCGCTGGCCATGGACACCAGACGAGCCCGACTTGGGCGGCGACTACTACGCCACTCTCTGCCCGTCGGACTTCAGTCTCGCCGAATGGGACACGGGGACCGTCGTATGGTATTACGTGAAATGTACCGACCGGCTCGCCAATGAGGAGTACTTCCCGGGCGCGGCCAGCCCGTCCAATCCGTATCACACGGGGACGGAGCAGGACTATTTCGAGTTCTCTATTCTGCCTCTGTATCCTGAGGACTACACGGGTCCCAAGGTGCTGCTCGTAGACGGCAATAGCAGGCCATACAATGACTACTCGCCCTGCTTAAGCCGTGTCGACAGTGTTGTCCCCCTCGAAGACATCTACATGCAGACGCTCACGGACGCGGGCTACTGCTTCGACAAATACGACATAAACGGTGGGGGGACCAATGTTCACGTGGATTACCTCTGCACCTGGAATACGGACTACGATGCCGTCGTGTGGTTCACGGGACCTTACTACACTAACTACCTCTTCGATGCCACGGCCCAGTACGCCATGAGAGACTATCTGGGTGTGGGTGGGAAAGTCGTGCTCCTGGGTGATCGGATAGCGTTGAACATGGCCCCATGCCCCGTGGGCATATGCGAAGACTCCCTGGGCGGTGACTTCCTGAGCGGTATCATGGGGGCCGACTATCTCGAGGAGATGGCCTCGCCCTTCACCAAACCCTACGTTTACTGCGCCGGTGTAGAGTCACTCACCATACTCGGAACACCAACAACAATCGATTTCGACACGCTGCTCGTTTACCGCGAGTGCCCCTACCTCAGGGACATGAGCTGGATAAAGACGGAGACCGCGCCCCCCATGGGCTACCACGCTCAGCCGCTCGTTACGGTGCTCAACCCCGATGTCCCCGTGGCAGACATGGTGACTTACTCGGAGTACCTGAATGTGGGCCAGTCGGTATTTGTGAACTTCGACCTATGCGGGTCGGTCAACCACAGCTCGACCTATTGCAGCGGCGGTGCTGCACTGGCGCCCGCGTATGACGCCGGGGTCTACGAGGGGCGCGTCGAACTCATGCGTCTCATATTAGAGGATGTCTTCGGCCTCCCACCCTCGGGAGGCGGCATGGCCGGGAACCCGGATACACCCGGGCAGGTGTACGGCTGGCGCCTTGCCCAGAACGCGCCAAATCCGTGCATCTCGATAACCGAGATCAGATTCGAGCTGCCGCACAGGGCTGTAGTCAGGGTCACGGTCTATAACGCCCTCGGACAGAAGGTTCGCGTCCTTGTGGACGAGAGCCTGGAGGCCGGCGAGCACAGCATATCCTGGGACGGCCGCAATGCCTCCGGGCAGCGCGTCTCGAGCGGCGTCTACTTCTATAGAATGCACGCTCAAGGCTTCACCACGACGAAGAAGATGCTGGTAGTCAACTAGGTCGTAAGTGGGGGCAGAGCTGCGAGTTCGGTTTGGGCACCTTCCGCGTACCCCTCCTTTATTGTGCATGTCGAGACCTGACCCCAAATTGTTGTGCATTCTAAGACCTGACCCCGGGTTTAGGGCTTTTGGGGCGCCCCGGTATCGGGTATAGTATGGGTGATGCGGAGAACTTTCAAATTACTGGCAATCATGGCGTTAGTGGGGGCGATCACCGCCCCGTTTGTCTATGCCGAGACACCCGTCTCGTTGGAATTCGGCTACCTCAATACCAACCACGACAATTACGGCTCGGGTTTCATGTGGGGAGTAACCGTGAAGGGTGAGCAAAGGCTCACTTTCGGGGTTTCGGTACGGTTATACGAGAACAGCATAGAATGGGAAACCGAGATCGACGACAATGGCGAGCCCGTTATCTTCTGGTACGAGGAGAAGTACCGGATCTCTTCCATATCGCCTTATGCTTACTTCAGCCTATTCAAGGGTGACCCGGTCAACCAGATCATGATTGGGGCCGGGCCGCAGGTTCACTTCGTCACCGCCGAGAAACTGTTCATCCGCGAGCGCTTCTCGCAGCAGGTCCGGGAAAGCAGGCTTGGTTTCGGAGCCCTCGTCCGCTACGAGCGCCGCATAGAGATGTTCGCGCAGTTGTTCTTCGTCGCCGAAGCCTACTATTCCTATATGGAGGGCACCTTCCTCAAGATAGACAACTACCAGCCGCCCCTGGAATCCGTGAATATGACCGGGTTCGTCCTGGGGCTGGGTTATCCCCTCTAACCGCGCCGCGGCCGTTTTCATGATTGGACTAAGGGCCGCCTCTTGATATAACATAGAGGCATGGGACTTCTAGAAGAACTCATCGACAGCGCCCGCGGCCATGACGAGGATGTCTCCAACATTATCATGACCCCCTACTGGACCCTGGTAACGTCGGGGGCCCCGGGTATCGCCTCGACCCTGGGCTACCAGCCCGAATGCGGCGCCGCTCTCAAGGACACCATATTGCGTTCGAGAACGCCGGCCCTGCTGGACCTCGCTTTCTCGGATGACCTGGCCGAGGCCTCGGTGGGTGTGGCCACCCTAAACTCCATCGTGAGCAGGTACACCGAGCCGGGGAAGACGAAGCGCGGCATGCTGCCCCGGGCGAGGGATAAGAAGGTTGCCGTCGTGGGGAAGTTCCCTTTCATAGACCGTCTCAAGGAGCTCGCGGGCGAGGTGTGGACCATCTCGAGCGACCTCGGCGGCGGCGAGTACCCCGAGGAGAAGGCAGCCAGCATATTGCACGTGGCCGACATCTCCATCATCGCGGGCTCGGCCATTGTCAACCGGTCCCTGGAGCGCTATCTCAAGTGGGCCGAGCCAAGTTATACCATCGTCTTCGGGCCCTCGACCCCGCTATCCCCCATCCTCTTCAAGTACGGAGCCGACCAGCTCGGCGGGATCAAGATCACCAATGAAGGCCGCGTGGCCACGGCCATAGCGGCGGGAGCTGAGGATATCTCAGATTCGACCGGAATCGCCCCCATCACGCTGGAGGCTCCGCGGGATTAGGACCGGGGGCGGGGCGCATTGTGCATCTTAAGACCTGACCCCCAATGAATGTGCATTTCGAGACCTGACCCCAGTCGCTGACCCCAACTAGCAGTCGAGGTAGAGCTCTATCTCATGGGGATGCGGCAGCCTGCTTATGGGCAGCACTTCGCTCTTGTACTTGGCGTCGATCCAGGCCCCGATTACGTCGTCGCTGAAGACGCCGCCCTCTAAGAGGAAGTCGTGATCGGACTTGAGCCCCTCCAGGGCCTCAGGAAGCGAGTACGGCACGGGTTCCATGCCGCAGGCCTCCATCTCGGCAAGACCCGTAATATCGACGTCCAGCGGCCCGTAGCCGGCCTTTACGGGGTCAATCTTGTTCCTGATCCCGTCCAGGCCCGCCATCAGCATGGCCGATAGCGAGAGGTATATGTTGGCCGTGGCGTCCGACGGCCGGTACTCGATGCGCGCGATGTCGGGCCGCGTTATGTCCATGGGTATCCTTATGGCGGCGCTGCGATTGCCTATTGAGAAAAAGAAGCATGTCGGGGCCTCGTAGCCCGGCACCAGCCGCCTGTAGGAGTTGGTGCTGGGGCAGGCCAGCGCCATAAGAGCTTTGCCATGCTTCAAGATGCCGCCGATGTAGTAAAGGCCCAGCTGGCTGATATTGCCGTAGCCACCCTTCTTAAAGAAGAGGTTCTTGCCGCCCTTCCAGAGGCACTGGTGGACATGCAGGCCGTTTCCCGGCTGGTCCCTTAAGATCTTGGGGATGAAGGTCGCGACGAGTCCGTGCTCGGCGGCGACGTTCTTTATGATGTATCTTGCGAGCATCACGTGGTCGCCGCAGAGGGCGAAGTCGACCCACCTGAGCTCGATCTCGCACTGGCCCGCCGAGCCGACCTCGTGATGCGAGTACTTGACGGGAATCCCCGCCCGCTCTATCTCCTCCACCATTCGCGCGCGCACCTTCATGAAACTGTCTACTGGGGGCACGGTGTGATAACCGCTTCGCGAGCCGACGTGGGGAAGTTCCTTCTCTATGGTATCGGGCCCGATGCCGGCCTCCGTGGACTCGACGAAGTAGCCGTGTCCATGCGGCGGGCCGATCAGCGTCACGCTATCAAACAGGTTGAACTCGAGCTCGGGAATGAGGAGGGCCTGGTCTGCGATGCCTGATTTCTTAAGATACGCGAAAGCCTTCTCGCAAATATGCCGCGGATCGCGCCGGAAGTATTCCTTGGTGTTGGCCTCGGCGATATAGCATATGAAAGTCATATTGTTGACGCCGCCGAACCCGTCGAGATACGAGGCATCCGGGTCGGGAATTAGCGAGAGGTCCCCGCTCTTCATATGTGTAAAGCCCTTGACGCTCGAGCCGTCGAAGCCCACGCCGTATTTGAAAGTGCCGGCATTCACATTGCTCACCGGCACGGTGACCTGATGCCAGGTTCCCATGAGATCGGTGAACCTGAAGTTGACGCCATCCACTTTGGCCTTCTTGATCCTGGCAAGCGCATTGGCCACAGCATCCGTCTTCCGAGCCATGTAGTCCCTCCTCGCAGCCTTGTCCTGTACCCGGGATTCCCCGGTTACTCGCACTCGAGGCCGAGTATTTCCATCATGCTGAAGAATATGTCCGTATTGTCGATGATGCCCGAGAATCTCTCCTCGCCCGGGCCGATAGCGAATACGGGAACCAGGTTCGCCGTATGGTCGCCCGAGACCCAGCGCACCACGGGGCTGCTCTCATCATCAAGTGTATGGTACTGGTCGATATCGGGATAACCCGAGTATCCCCCCTTCATGGCGGTTATCGCGGGCCCGCCGCAGTCATGGTCTGCGGTGACTATGACCGTTACATTGGGGTTCTCCTCCTGGTACTCCATGACGTACCCCACTGCCGCGTCGAAGGCGAGGAAGTCGGCAAGGGCATGGGCAATGTTGTTCTCGTGCTCGGCGTGGTCGATTCTCCCTCCCTCGACCATGAGCACGAAGCCGTCTTCGTCCCTTGAGAGGATCTCGATCGCCTTGGCCGTCATCTCGGTAAGCGACGGGACGCTATCCATGTCCCGGTCGAGCTCGAAGGGGATGTTCTCGGGGGCGAAGAGTCCCATGAGGCGGTCTGCGTCCGACGCCAGCATGGCGTCCCTGTCGTAGACAACTTCGAAACCCCTCCCCTCGGCCACTGTCGTGAGGTCGCCGTCGCGCCGGCCGCCCCCGCGCTCGGGCGGAAGGAAGTACTTGCTTCCGCCGCCCAGGACTACCGCGGCATCGGTCTCGGCTATCTGGGCGGCAATGTCCCACTGATATGTCCGGTACCTGTGATGAGCAAGGAAGCAGGCCGGAGTGGCATGAGTAACCGCCGTCGTGGTGACGGCGCCCACGGCCACGCCCCGGAGGAGGGCTATGTCGAAGATGTTCACAACCGATGTCGTGTCGGGAAGCACTCCGACCTTACCGTTGTCAGTTTTCTCACCGCAGGCGAGCGCAGTTCCGGAAGCGGCCGAATCGGTAACGAGTTTGTCGGCCGAATAGGTGCTCATATAGCCCGTGGCACCCCTGTTGGCCAGATGCTCCATGCTGAGCACCGCATCCAGCTCCATATCGGAGTACATCTTGCCTATCGAGAGTATACCCGGGCCCATCCCGTCTCCGATGAGCAGGATAACGCCCCTGGCCCCGGCCTCCTCTGCGGCTCCCGCCTGGAACGCGACTCCAAGCGCGCCCAGCGATATGATGAAAGCCAGGACAATCCCAACCCGGTTTCTCTTATTCATAACCATCTCCTTTTCAGCTCGAGTACTTATACCTTAATAATCACGAGGCGGGGCGGCGTTGTCAATAGGCGGGTCGCGGTCTAGTCCTGAAGGGAGTTTATGGCACCGGCGAGCTGCCGCGCGGCCTTCTCGACCTCGGGGGCCATCTTCTCGCCGAACTTGATGGTCCCTGGCTGGATGCCTATGAAGTAGGTCCTGGTATCGATCTGGCTCTCGACGAAATCGGTGAAGAGCGACAGGGTCGGCATGTGGGTCGAGTAGCCCCCCTCGGCCAGCTCCTCCTTACGGATGGCCCTCACCTCCCCCACTTCCGCCCCCATGAAGACGGCGTCGATGACTACCACCTTCTCGGGCTTCTCGCGTATGATCACGCCCAGGTAGTTCTCGGGAGTCTCGCCGCAGTCGACGACTTTAAGATCCGGGGTCTCTTCGAGGAGCCCGGCTATTAGAGGCCCCACGCCGTCGTCGGCGCGCAATTTGTTGCCCACGCATGCGATGACGGCCTTACCGGCCAGCATTTCCTTGAGAAGACACTCATCCAGCATAAGCTTAAACCGCGTACGGGCCAGGCTAGCAGTCCCGGCCCCGGGTTGGCTCCAATTCAGCTCAGGGCGGCAATCGGCTTAGGCCTTGAGCTGTATCTCCCGCCTGCAAGTCGGACAGAGGACTCTCATGACGTCATGCCTTCCCGCATCCATGTCGGCCTGGCGGTCGGGCACTTCGCCGAGCATGCTGGAGTCCCTCATCGTCGAGAGAAGAAGCGTGGGGTTCGAGTAGGCGAGCGGGCCGAGCCTATCGGCGACCCACCGGATATGGTCGGGTGTCCCGACTATAGCGCCGCACTTCTCGCAGAGAACGAGGTCCTTTTCGATCTGGGTGAACGCGTCTTTCCTGTCGAGATAGACGGTGGCATAGTCCCTGGTAAGTTTGATCCCCTTACCGGTTATGCAAGTCGCCTCGCAGGTGCCGCAGTAGATGCACTTATCGTAGCGAAGCGAGATAGTTCTTTTCTTCCTCACCGGGTCATCGACAACCTGTATGTCGTCTCCCGGGCAGGTTTCAGCACATGCACCACAGCCCACACACCCCTCCTCGTCGAACTTCGGCATGCCCCTGTACCGCTTCGCGGGTTCAGAGGGCTGATTGGGAAACGGATGCGTATAAGGTCCGGTAAACAGTGCAGTCAGTGCTTCCTTTAGAACTCTAACCTGAAGGATACCTGGTAACTTCATTTCTTCTCTCCATGCTGAGCCTTAATCTCTTCTGCACGTTCTTTAAACAGATCAACCACACTATTCTCCCAGAGGCCCACACCCGAAAGATAGGCGCCGCGCGCGAGCGCATGAGCTCCGGTTGGAGAAGTCAGAACAATAAACGCGGCGCAAAGCAGCGCTTTTATAGCGATGGTGGCCTCCGCGGTCACCACGGCCGTTCCCAGGAGAATCATCACGGTTCCCAGGGTGACGCACTTGGTGGCGGCCTGCAGCCGGTTATAGACATCCGGGAATCTCACGAGGCCGACGCAGCCGAAGAAGTCGAAGAGCGCGCCTATGGCAATGAGGACATAGCCTATGATCACGTTGCTACTCATCGAACCGCCTCCCTTCCAGATGCTTGGAGAGGGCCAGCGTTCCCACATAACTGACCAGCGCCCATGCTATCGCCAGGTTTATGTAGAAGTCCCTCCGCATCGTGATTGCCGAGAGGCAAACAAAGCCAACGACAACGGTTCCGAGGATATCAATCGCAACGCTTCGATCCGGGGCCGTGGGGCCATGACCGATTCTGTACAGGCACATGAAGCACGAGACCGACAGAATGGCCGCGATGAAATAGATGAACGTCATTCAAACATCCTCCTTATCATCTTCTCGAATTTCCCGACGATGTATTCTGTCGCTCCCTCGACATCCTGGGCCTGTACATTGATCCAGTGGACGTAGAGATACCCGTCGTCGGTTATGTCGACGGTCAGCGTTCCGGGTGTAAGGGTGATCGAGTTAGCGAGCATCGTCCGTCCGGCATCGCTCTTAAGACCGGTCTTCACCTTGACGATCCCCGGGTGAATCGGCATGTCGGGATGGATAACCCTGTAAACGACGTCGAGGTTCGCGAGCAGCACGTACCACGAGAAGTAGGGAATGTAGATGATGAACCAGAAAATCCTCCGGAACGCGGTCCCTGCACCGAGGTTACCCGGAATCTTGTCCCCCATGTAAAGGCCTACGAACAGCGCAACAAAGATACCCACCACCGTGCTCTGCATCTCGAGTTCGCCGGTGACGGGATCAAACGGCCACACCAGGAGGAACCAAAGCAAGTACGAGATAATTGTCAGGGTTAGCTTTCTCAAACCAGCCCTCCTTACATACCCAGAATGCCAGAAGCGTAATTTAGTCCCTCTTGCAGCACTTTAGCGGCCGGAGTCAAGAAGACTTCTCTTGCCTGAGGGATCCACAGCAACCCCATGAAAATAGTCAGCGCCGCCAGGCCCAGCATAGATACCTGCATGAAACCCGGCACTTCCTTAGCGTTTGCATAAGCCTCTTTCGGCTCCCCGAAGAAGGTCCTCCGCTGGAGCCTCATATAGGCGGCGAGCGTCAGCACGCTCACGCCGGCCGCCCAGGTCGCGTAGCCATAGCGCTCGGCCTGGACGCAGGCGACGATTATGAAGAGCTTGCTCCAGAAACCCGCGAATGGCGGGACGCCGGCGATCGACATGGAGCCGATCATGGACGTCGCGCTCGTAACCGGCATCTTGTCGCGCAGGCCCCCCATCTTGTTGAGGTCTCTCGTCCCCGTGGCGTACTCGACGGCGCCGGCGTTGAGGAAGAGAAGCGACTTGAAGACGGCATGGTTCAAGAGATGGAACAGGGCCGCGGCTATGCCCAGCCGGGTGCCGAGCCCGAGCCCAAGTATGATGTAACCTACCTGGCTGATACTCGAATAGGCCAGGAAGCGCTTGATGTCGTCCTGCCCCATACAAAGGAGCACGCCTATCACCATGGATACGGTGCCGAAAACAAGGAGAATGGTCGAAATCGCGGGCGTGAGCCCGATGACGTTGAGCAGTATCCTCGCCATGGCGTAGATACCGATGGTCTTGATTACGAGACCCGAAAGCATCGCCGAGATGGGAGCCGGGGCCGAGGGGTGCGCGTCCGGCAGCCACGCGTGGAAGGGGATGAGCGCCGCCTTCAGGCCGAATCCGGCGATGAAGAGGGCTATGGCGAACAGGTGGATCGGCTGGAAACCTCCGCCGAGCTGCATGGACATCTGCGCCATGTTAAGGGTCCCCGTGAGCGAGTACATAATCGCTATGGCGAACAGGATCAGCGACGAGCCGACGCTCCCTAAGACGAGATACTTGAAAGACGCCTCGAGCTCCTCATGCTGGCAGCCGAAAGCCACCAGGGCGTACGAGGCGATCGAAGCGATCTCCAGGAAGACGTAGAGGTTAAAGAGGTCGCCTGTGAGCGAGACTCCTATCATGCCCGTCACCATCAACAGGAACAGGCTGTAGAAGCGCGATTTGGATGTGAACTTGTCCATGTACTGGATCGAATAGAGCGTCGCCATGAACGAGATCAACGTAATCGTGACGAGCATGAATACCGAAACCCCGTCCAGCACGAGGTTGATACCCACCGGTATCCCCAGTCTCGGTACCCAGCCACCCATCCAGTAAACGCCGTTCTTACCGATGACCGAGATCGCCATGACGAGCAATGCGAGCGTCACCAGATTCGCCAGGGTGTCAGAAAGCCGCGGGTTCTTCCGCCCCACCATGGGGATAAAGAACGCTGCACCCAGGGGAATCGCCACAAAAAGAGGAATAATCTGCATAGCTTTCTTCCCTAACCTCTCAGCCTTCTAATTTCCCTAACGTCGTAAGTGCCGTATCTTTCGTAAAGCCTCATGGCTATGGACACCGTCATCGCGGTAACACCGAGGCCGATGACGATCGCTGTAAGCACGAGCGCCTGCGGCACCGGGTCGACCGAAGTGCGCACGAAGACCTCCGGCGCCATCGTCTGCTGCATGATGGGGGCCATGCCATCGCTCCGGTAACCGATCATGATTATGAACACGTTAATCGCCGTCTCCATGATGACGAGGCTGATTATGATCTTGATGAGATTGCGCTTAACCACAACCCCGTAGAGGCCAATCATGAAGAGCATGAGGACCAGCGCGTAATGCATAACCCTCTCCTCCTAGAGTTTACTCGTTCGGCCCGTGAACTACTTTCGTAGTCACGAGAAGCATGAATATCAGGAACAGCGAAGCCGCCACCTTGAGGGCGATCGCGATATTGCAAAGCGGGATCGTTCCCGAACTGAATATGTGATAAGGGAGTCCCGGATTCCACCTGGCGATATAGTTGGTGAAGAAAGAACCGCCCAGTATGCTCCACATTCCGAGCCAGGCGATGATAAGGAACATGATAGCGCCGACACTGTCGAGCTCCGCCGCCCAATGGAGGGGCAGCTTCTCGAACGCCTTCTGCTTGCCGCAGCATAGCGTCATGAGCACGTAAACCAGCGCGAGAATAACACCGCCGGCGAAACCCCCGCCCGGCGTAATATGGCCGAACAGGATAATATACAGGCCGAAGAGGAAGGTAATTCCCCTGACCCACCCCGCTACTGTCTTGACTATCGGGGTCATACCCCTGTTTGGTGTGATATCTACCATTCGTCGGCCTCCGGCTCAGAGGGTTTCTTGCGAGCTTTCCTGCGGAGTATGGCCACGGCGCCCACGATCGACGTGAAGAGAACGGTGGCTTCACCCAGCGTATCATAGGCCCTGTAATCCAGGAGAACTGCCGTCACGATGTTGGTAGCGCCCGTGTCCGCAAGGCCTCTCTCTATATAGACCTTGGAGGGCGCCTCTGCAATCCTCGCCACTACAGGGTCCCCGAATGCGGGCAGCCCGTCGATCACCATGACCCCGGCCAGGAAAATAACCACGAGCAGAGCGGTCGTAACCAGGTAGCCGAAGAACGCCCGGTTCCCGATGAACGTCTTGAGGCCGACGCGGAGCGTGGCCCTTATCAGGATGACGAGCACGAGCACTTCGACCACGATGGGAACGACTGCCACGTCAGGCGCGCGCAGATAGAAAAACGCGATGACGCTGCCGAATCCTACCGCGGTCACGGAAATCACCGAGGCCAAAAGGTCCCTGGTCTCGATGGCGATTATCGCCCCCATTACCATGAACAGCAGTAAAACGCCTGTCAACTCAAGCATACATTCACCTCAGTAGAATGACTATGAGCACAAGTAAACCGGCAAGCACCCAAGTGAGGTACTCTGGAAGAATACCGCTATGTAATGCCCTCAAACCTCTTATGAAGTAGAACGAGATCCGGGACCCGACATCATACGCGTCGAAAGCCCGGCTCATCGCCCATTTGTACATCGTCCTGAAGAAGCCCATGCTCTCGACGGTCTCGTAGAAGTCAACACCGGTGACCCTGACCTCTTCTCCGATGACCTCACCGCCGATATAGGCTGGGCTCCTCCTCGGGGTCCTGAAAGTACCCGCGAGGTAAATGATCAGGCCCATGAGAATGCCCAATATGATGAGCAGCGTTGCCATCACCGGACTCCACCAGCCGAGCCAGGCCGAGGGGTCGGGTATGCTCATGGCCCTGCTGATGGCCGGGAGCACCCAGATCCTCAAGGGGATGGCGTAGGCGAAAACGCCGAAGATGATGCAGAGCAGGGAGAGGACGATCATGGGTATGAGCATCACCGCGCTCGACTCGCGGGGCTTGTCCTTGCGCGCCCGCGCGCCGAGGAAGACCGCGTGCAGGGCCTTCATGAAACTCGCGAGCGTGAGGGCCGACCCGAACATGGCGGCGGAGAGCCATACGACCCAGAGCCAGCCACCGGTCTTACCCATCTCGATGACGCCCTGGTAGACCATCCACTTCGAGACGAAACCGTTAAACGGGGGAATCCCCGAAATCGCCAGTGCGGCCACCAGGAAGGCGAAGAAGGTAACCGGCATGAACTTGGCGAGCCCGCCGAGGTCATCCAGCTCCATCGTCTTCTCCTGGTTCTCGACCGAACCGGCGCACAGGAAGAGGCAGCCCTTGTAAATGGCGTGATTGAGCATATGGAAGAGACCGCCGGCGACACCGATGGGGTTTAGGGTGCCGATTCCCAGGACCATGTAGCCGACCTGGGAAACCGCGTGATAGCCGAGAAGCCTCTTGAGGTTATGCTGAACCAGCGCCATGAGGACGGCCGCGATTATGGTGAAGGCGCCGACAATGAGCAGCATGAGCTGCATGCCGGGCGATAAGTTGAACAGCGTAAGCGAAATACGAGCCAGAAGGTAAATCCCGAGGAGTTTGTCTACCGACGCCGGTAGATAGGCGACGACGGGCGCGTGGGCGTATTCCGCCGCGTCCGGTATCCACGAGTGGAAGGGCATGGCCCCCGCCTTCGCGAAAGCCGCGCAGGCGAACAGGATAAAGGCGAAAATGCTTAAGCCCGTTATCGTCGGTATCTGCGTTTGCGTGAAGCTCGTCGAACCCGTCATCATCCACACGATCGCCACGCCGAGAACCAGCAGGGCGTCGGTTCCGCCGACAACCACCATGGTCTTTTTCGCGGCAGCCGCGGCCTTGGGGCCGGCGACGTTGATGAGCAGGTAGAGGGTCAGCGCCAGGAAGCCCCAGAAGACGAGCAGGACTATCATGTCATTGGCGAGCACCGCGCCATAGCCGGCGCCGAGCGTCATGAGCATGTAGCTGTAGTACGCCTTGAAGTTGATTTTCTTCCCCTTCATGAAACCGGCGGAGTAGAGAATCATGGCGACCCCGAAGAAGCCCACCCATAGAAGGATGAAGGATGAAAGGGTATCGAGCCTGAATACAGTGAACCCGTACCACCGCGTCTCCATAAACCCTTGCCGGAAGAGATCAATAGTGAACCAGAACGTGAGGAGGGCCACGATAAGGGAGAGCCCCTCTTTCACGCCCTTCATCACATCGGGGATGATCCTGACAATCAATCCAACGACAATGGGAATAAGAACGGTGTAGACCATTAAGTCCATATTCTGTCCATCCTCGAGTTATATTTCTCCAAAAGCCTCTCAGTCTTCTGCCTTGAAAGCTTCAGAAGATCCTTCGCTGTCATGACTCGCTTGCCGCTCGCGGCGTCGATGACCGCAGTCCTCTCCGTGCAGCAGTAGCACGGGTCGATCGCCGCCAGCGTTATGGTCGCGTCCGAAACCGTGTAGCCGACACAGGCGCGGTAGTTGGTGGGAACGTTCATGAAGCTGGGCGCCCTCACCTTGTACCTCACCGGGCGGTTGGTTCCGTCAGATCTCGTGTAATGGAATACCTCTCCCCTCGGGGCCTCGTGATGTCCCATGCCCTCGCCGGGAGGTATCTCCTTGAGGTTGCAGTCTATGCCGTCGTCTACTTCTCTCAGCTTGTCGAGGCACTGCTTGCAGATCTTCACCGACTCGACCATCTCCAGGACGCGGACGACTACCTTGTCGAAGACATCCCCGTTGGCCGTGCAGATAACGTCCCAGTCCACCTTGTCATAGGAGGCGTAGGGATGGTCCCTTCTCACGTCAATGTCATAGCCGGACGCCCTGGCCGTGGGCCCGAGCGCGCCGAGCTCGATGCAGTCCTGCTTGGTGAGAACACCCACGTCCACCGTCCTCGCCTGCAGCACCGGGTCCTGCAGTGCGACATCGCGGAACATGATGAGGGGCTTCATGAGGTCGTCCAGTAGCCGCATGGCCCCGGGGAAGTCCTCCTGGTAGAAGTCCCTTCTCACGCCGCCGGGCTTGAACATGGCGTAATGGTTCCTGTTTCCCGTCATGAGTTCGAAGAGGTCGAGCACGGGTTCGCGGTACTTCCAGGCCCACATCCACACGGTATTGTACCCGAGGAAGTGGCCGGCCAGGCCGAGCCAGAGAAGGTGAGAGTGAATTCTCTCGAGCTCGCCCACGAACGTCCTTATGTACTTGGCCCTCTCCGGGACGTCGACGCCGCCGACATCCTCGATGGCGTTCACGCAGGCGAACGGATGGGAGCTCGAGCAGATGCCGCATATCCTCTCCACGAGGAAGGGAATCTGGTCGTAGGAGAGATCCTCGGCCAGCCTCTCGATGCCTCTGTGGTTGTAGCCGATCTCGATCTCGAGCTTCACGACCCTCTCGCCGATGACGTGGAGCTTGAAAAACTCAGGCTCCTCCTGCAGCGGATGATACGGGCCAATCGGAATTATGGTCGTCTTCGCACTTGCTTTATCACTCATTTTCCCCCAACCCCTCGAAGTCTTGCCTGAGAGGATACTTGCCCTCAGGCCAATCATCTGTGAGTAGTAAATGTCTCATATCGGGATGGTTCCTGAACTCGATACCGAGAAGCTCCCACATCTCGCGCTCAATCCACTCGGCGGCGGGAACCCTGACCGCGATGGACTCGACCGAAGGCTTGTCGCGGTCCAGGATGACCCTGAGGTTAAGGATGTGATTAGCGTTGTCCAAGCAGAAGTGCCAGAGGATCTGGATGTCCGTTTCCATATCCATCCCCGTGGCAATTGCGAGCCTCGCCCCAAGGCCCTTATAAACGTGCTCCGCGACTTCGGGGAACTTCCCGGGGTCGACGGTTACATAAGTGCGCCTGGCGCCCTTCTCGTAGACGTCGACGATCGCGTCTCCGAACTTGGATTTTAACCCTTCGACTACCTCACCCATCTTCGCCCTCCTAACCCTTTGCTCC
>Ga0272444_10001018_pt1 | contig 27960 bp, 10 predicted proteins | sample SSMForm13_FD_201033 | JGI IMG/M metagenome (GOLD analysis project Ga0272444, IMG submission 201033) | Marine sediment archaeal communities from Little Sippewissett salt marsh, Falmouth, MA, United States - SSM-Form-13 | ecosystem: Environmental > Aquatic > Marine > Wetlands > Sediment ...
GGTCCCCGATCTCTCTGGCGATGTGTTCGGCCTCTGAAGCGTGCTCTTGCGCCTCATCCCACCTCTTTGTCTCGGCAAAGACGTGTCCCATGCCGGAAAGTGTTAACGAGATACCCGACCGATCACCTAACTGGCGAGAAATCGATAGTGCCTCGCTTAAGGACTTGAGGGCCTCATCGTGCTTTCCACGAATACTGTATATCTCCCCGACGTTGTGCAGCGTCGTCGCAACACCCCGCCGGTCGCCCAATTCTCGTTTTATCGAAAGCGACGGCAGGTAGTACCGAAGGGCAGAATCGAGATTGCCTTGGACGAAGTAAACGACTCCAATGTTGTTGAGGCAGTGGCCCATGCGGGAACGGTCGGATATCTCCCGCCCTATATGAAGCGATTCCTCCAAATGATTGAGCGCCTCCTCATACTCGCATCGGCGTCTGTGGACGAGACCGATGTTGTTGAGCAGCCCAGCGGTCAGCCAGCGGTCGTTCAGACGACGGGCTATCTCGACCGACTCGTTATAGCTCTTGAGCGCCTCATCAATATCACCGCGACAGGAGAAGACGTTACCCATGATATTTAGGGCGTCTCCTTCGGTCTTCGCGGCGCCGCCCGCCCTGGCGTTCTCGAGCGCATCTTTGGCGAGGGCCAACGAGCATTCGTAATCACCCATTAGGAGCCTCGATTTGGCCTCCTTCGATAGCGCGAGAGCCTTTCGGGCTGTATCATCGCCGGCGCTGGAAAGGAGGAGGTGACATAGCTCAAAGGACTCCTCATAGCGCCCCAGGAATTGAAGCACTTCTATTCGGCCTACTAGTACTTCTTCCCGTTCCTCTGGCGAGAGCGGGTCCTCAGTCAAGCTCTTGGCCAGACGCTCGTATTTCTCAAACGCCTCCTGCGCCGAGAGATGTCTCTGCCGCCTAAGGTTGTAAATGCCCCAAAGCGCAGAATACCGCGTTGCACGACTCACATCCCCTGCGGTCTCCCAGTGGCTCGAGAGCATTCCATAGAACTCATCGATGCGCTCAACTTGGAGCTCCTCCACCCGAACGGCGATAAGCCTGGAAAGCTCCCTGCGGAGGCTCTCCATCAGCCGCTGATTGAGTATCTCGCGTATCAGAGAGTGTCTGAAAGCGTATTCTCTCTCGGGGCCGCTAGGTTTCTTGAAGATGATGCCTCGCCTAATCAGCGCATTCAGAGAATCCGAAATATCCTCGACGCCGCCAAGTGAGTCATAAACGTCAGCTAGAAGACCATAGGGGAACGCCCGACCGATGACTGCCGCACAATACGCAACCCTCTTGTCGCGCTTCGATAACGTGTCGAAACGCTCGGATAACACCTCCGAGAGCCTTGTGGGTAAAGGCATCTTCTCAACGTCATGCGTGAGGCGCAGCTTGCCATCGTGCTCCTCTAACTTGCCCTGCTCATAAGTCAGGAGAAGCAGCTCTTCCAGAAAAAGAGGATTGCCCTCTGAGTACTCCAGCAGCTTCCGGACGAAAACCTGCTCCTTTGACCCGGGGTGGATATACGAGTCCAGAAGCTCCCTCTCCGCTGACGAAGAAAGCGGCGACAGACGAATCTGCGTAAATGGAGCTCTTCTGCCTCTCGCAAAGCTCGGCGTATAGTCCGGTCGATAAAGCAGTATGACAAATATCGGGAAATCGCCGACGAAATCTGACAAATAGTCAACGAAGTCCGCGCTTCCGTCGTCCGCCCACTGTATATCCTCAAAGACAAGAACGGTCGGCTTGATCTCAGCCCATCGGCCGTAGAGACGCCTGACCGCCAGCCATAGATTCTCCTTGATCGTCTTCGCGTCCAGCTGGGCGAGATAGCCCGCCTTATACTCAAGACCAAACAGGTGAAACAAATAGGTCAGAACGCTCTCTTTGTCGCTTTTGGGAACCGGAAGCTCGAGGAGGCGGTCACGGACAATCCGCTGAGAGCCTGTCATATCAAAGCCCGCACCAGACGAGATGGTCGCCTTTAGCGACCAGTAAAGAGGAGTTTGGCCAATGCTCCATGCGCTTCCCGCAAGCCACGTGAATCCGTCGCTTCCCAGGACATTACGTAGATGATGCTTAAACTCGCGCTTTAGACGCGATTTGCCGACTCCGGCGTCACCCACAACTCCGAAGATGTGCGAGACATCGCGATAGGCGCCCTCTCCGGGCTCACAGAGCTTCGGGTTTGGATAGCAGCATAAGAGGCTCTCAAAAGCTGACTTCAACTTGCCTAGCTCCGAGTCGCGGCCGATCATGGGAGCGCCCAAACGTCCGAATCTCGGGTGTTTTCTCTTCGCGGTCCGCGGACCCAAAGCCCGAAAAACCTGAACAGGTCCTGCAATGCCCTCAAGCTGAAGCTCCCCGAGGCCCTCAAACTCGAAACGATCCAAAGCCTGCGCCCGCGTATGATCACAAACAAAGACCGCCCCGGCGGGCGCAGCATCGGTCAGGCGCTTGGCGAGTGTGACAGCCTCACCCAAGACTGTGTATTGCAGCTCCCGCGAATCGCCGAATCGACCTGCCTCAACCTCTCCGAAAGCGATCCCAGAATGTATCGAAAGAGGTTCTGGGAGTATGTCCTTGAAGCGGTAGTTCACGCCGCCAAGTCCAATTGCTATCTCGCTGGCCACGGTTATGGCCCTATCACAAGGATGCTCCAACGCGATCGGCGCTCCAAACAGAGACATCGCCTCGTCACCAAAGAACTTGTCAACGTAGCCCCCAAATTTGGTGATCGCCTCGGTCATTACTGAATAGACATCGTACATGACCATCCTGAGTTGCTCCTGAGAGATCACCGAAGACATGCGAGTGAAGCCCGAAACATCCACGAACATTATCGCGATGTCTCTTCGTTCTATTGAGAGACCATCCTGAGCAATGTCTCGAAGCTTGGAGAGATACTCGTCCGTCTCGAAGTGAGCTCGGATATCGGCTATCTCCCGATCGCTGAAGATCGCCCGCCTCGAAGGCCCCTGCTTCTCACCACACTCTGGACAGAACTTGGCATTCTGAGGCAGTTTTGCCCCACAGCGTAAGCATATCACTTGAATCCCTCCAAACCTGAAGCCGACAGTCATTCTTTGCATTCGAATCTGCCACACTCTGTCACTTAGGTAAATCCCACACACCCGAAAATTTAGGAATCGAATGTCAGCCCAAGACCACTCAACGGCCATAGCGACCTCTTAGCGGTGTCGAGACTCGCCCGTTACACTCAAAGGCCCGCTCGCCATTCATAGGCTGTGTCGCTGCTTCTAGAGCGGACTCCATCGGATAAAACACACGCTTCAGATGTCATTCTACTTGAGGAAACAAGTAGCAGAACGGCAATCACCTGCAATTCAGATATGACCCACTGAACTGGGGGTTTGACTCGATGCCTTACTCCGCCTACCATAATGATCAACACGTGGAAAACCATAAACCTGGGAGGCTAAACCCATGTCTGTACTCTTTGAGAGAAGATGGCGAAGGATATCTATCCCGATTCTGATTGTTATCATTGGGACCGCGATTAGTGGAGTGCTGTTTTCCGGATACTCGCCGCCGGAAACTGAGATAGGATATAGGCTCGAACTCAACCAACGCTCTGACGCAGAGATCGCTTTTGAGCCCTTGACCGCATCGCCATACTGGCAACAGTTTGGCAACAACAGAGCGCACAAGGCCCGCTCAGGTCTGCGAGGCTCACAGAGCGACAGGCTGCGGTGGACCTATGACGCCGGCGATTCTCCGGTGGACAGCATCTCGATTTCTGGTGATGACAAAGTGGCGCTTTGCACATCTCCGGACTACTCCACGGGCTATATGTATTGGGTCGATATGGACGACGGGGCCCTAAATTGGAGCCGTGACTTCTATGGCGAAACGACACATCCCGCACTCTCTGCCGACAGCGAAGTGGCCTATACAGTGGCAGAAGGCGACCTCTGCGCCATCGATTCAAGCGGCTCCTACATTTGGTCTTACTATTTGGGTTATAGCGGCAACGAGACCGGGCCAACCGTAGGTGACGATGGGACTGTTTATGCGGGCTGCGAGGACAGGTTCTATGCGATCAACTCATCGGGCGGCCTCGACTGGAGCTACTCGCTGCCATACTACATGTGGCATCTCACCCAGACGCCAGCCGTAACATCCGACGGCTTCGTTTACTTCGCCACCAACGAAAACAAAGTTTATGCACTCAACTCGTCCGGCGGCCATCGCTGGACATACAACGTCGATGGCAGAATCGATGGCGTTCTAACGCTCAGCGAGGATGGCAACAACATCTATTTTGGTACCGGCGACCACAAGCTCCTAGCGCTCGATACTGCTGGCTCACTCGACTGGAGCTTCGACACGAGGTCCTCGAGCAACGTTGTCGGCTCCGTGGCCGTCGATTCCGACGGCGCAATAGTCTTTGGGGCCAGCAACGGCGAGATCATAACGGACCTTTGCGTTCTGCGCTCGGACGGCACGCTGAGGTGGTCACTGCCTTTGAGTGGTCCGATAAAAACATCGCCCGCGATCGATGCGGATGGCTCCATCTACTTCGACTTCTACAGATCGCTCTATTCTGTCAACTCCTTTGGCCTCATCAAATGGTCCTACAACACGGGCAGCTACATCTGCGCTTGCCCCTCAATCGGCCCGTATGAGACCGTCATATTCGGTGCGGACGATGACAGAGTTTATTGCCTAGAATCCCTGCCGCGACTGTCCGATGGCCGTGTCACGCCAAGCGTCGGCGACGACTCAGATTCCTACACGTATTGGGTCCATTACTTCAGCCCGGCTGAAAGGGCGCCAAATCTGATACGAGTCAACATCACTCTCGGCGACGGCACCGATTACGACATGACGCTTCATACGGGTGATGCTCACAACGGATTGTACTACGCCGATGGAATCGTAGGTCCAGAACGTGTCGGAGCGTTCGAGTTTAGAGCTCGCGACAAAAGCGATGCCCCTTTTGTCTATCTTCCCTCTTCGGGCCGCTTCCCAGGACCGATTGTTGACAACGACGGCGACGACTATGAATCGGACGACAGCTGTGAGGAGGCGCAAAGCAACGGACGCACTATCCAGACAAACGGCACACCGCAACACAGGACGCTACTCCCAGGCGACATGGATTGGGTCCAGTTTGATGCGCAGAAATACTTGTCATACTTCGCCCGGACGGTTCTCGCCTCTTCAGATTGCGGTACGAACCTCTACATCTACGATCCCAGCTGCTCTATCGAGCTTGCTTTTGACGGTGGCTCAGGCCCTGACGGTGGCTCCGCAATAGCCTGGACCTGTCAGTCTAGCGGGACCTATTTCCTGGGCGTCGAGCACAGCCAGGGAACAGACGGCGTCGGCGAATACTACCTGAGCATCGAGATCGCACACTGGCCAGTCTTCAAATGCGCCTCAACTCGGCGGTCGCGCTCCCCAGCTTTAGGCTGCCCCGGTGACAACGTCGATTGGTCGAAGGCGGGCTTCGCGGACGACCGTATGCCGGTGGTTGACATGACAGGAAACGTCTATTGCGAGAACTCCTCCGGATGGCTCTACTGCCTCAACTCGGCCGGTGCAGCTCAATGGAGCTATGACGCGAATCTCGCTGACTACACTAACGTCTCTATTGCTCCGAGCGGCAATATCTATCTGCGCTCTCAAAATTCCTACATTCACGCGCTTGCGTCAGATGGCGGCTTCCGCTGGTCCTACGGCATAGATGACGATTCCGGAGGGCTGGTTGCGCTCAGTGCCGACGAGGACGTCTATTTCGGGAGGGATAACAGGCTCATCGCGCTCGAGAGCGACGGCTCATTCGACTGGACCTTCAATTCAAAGCACGATATAGCCGCGCCACCCGCGATAGGCATTGGAGGTCGGCTCTATTTCGGCAACACGTTCGGCTTTCTCTTCAGCCTCGAAAGCGATGGTTCATTTGTGTGGTATAAGGACCTCGAGCAGGGAGTCTCGACCACGCCGCTCGTGAATTCGACGGGCGACGTAGTAACGCTGACCGATGACGGCTTCGTCTTCTGCTTCGGCGCAGACGGCGACTTCAACTGGAGCTATGAATGCGAAAGCGGCGACGTTACGTCGGCTCCGGCTCTTGGCTTGGACGACAGAGTCCTCGCCCGTATTGGGACTAATAAGCTATTCTGCCTTACCTCAGACGGCTCCTTCGACTGGAGATATCTCGGCATGATGGACTTACACAGCACTCCAGCTGTCGATCGAGACGGCCACATCTATGTCGGTCGTCAGGGCATAAAATGCCTGAATCCGGACGGGACGCTTCGATGGACTCATAGCGAGGTCGGCTTGGATGCCGACTCATCGCCGGCAATAGGCCCTGATGGCGCGGTTTACCTCGAAGTGGGCACGAGCCTCTACAAGTTCGCGGAGGAGGATGTGGACCTAAGTGGCGGCAGTGTTGACCCGGACCAGGGACAAGGATCGACGGAATACCACTTCGACGTGAGCTATGAGTCAACAGCCGCCCCGGAAATGATACAGGTTTACATAGATGGCGCCCCGTTCGACATGTCGCTCGAGGAGGGCAATGCGAACAGCGGACTCTATCGATATCAGCCCAGCGGGATCGACGAAGGCACACACGAGTTTTATTTCTGTGCGGAAAGCCCTACCGGCAGATGGGACCGCGACCCGGAGAGCGGAACCTACGACGGGCCGCTGGTTGACGATACGCCTCCCGAATCAGCGACGGACTCGCCGGTATACCGCACGTCTGGGGGTATTCCCGTTGACTTCGAGGCGGCGGACGACCCGACCGGCATAGACGTTGTATCCCTTTATTACGCCTTCAGGGATGGAGATTGGACGCTGTTCGATTCCGTAAGCGCCAAGACCGGCACAGCCTGGTGCGACCCGGTTCACGGTGATGGCGAGTATCACTTCTGCTCGCGAGCGACCGACGGCGCCGGGAACCAGGAAGATTTCCCCCAAGACCCCGATTGCACGACAATCTACGACGCGACGAGGCCAACGTCGAGCTGCACATCGCCGCAGTCCACAAACGATTCGCCCTTCGGTGTCGCCTTCAACGCCGATGACGAGACGGCTGGTGTGGCTGAAGTTGAGCTCTGGTTCAACAAGGACGGCGGCGCATGGAACTACTACGATACGATAGCGGACGCCAAGGAGGGCACGTTCGATTTCACGCCTTCAGGTCAAGGTGAATACGGGTTCTACACCCGAGCCGCAGACCACGCTGGCAATGTCGAGGACCCATCCGCATCTGCGGACAGCAACACCATCTACGACACCACTCTCCCCTCTTCCGATTGCACCTCCGCTTCCTTCGCCTCGAGCTCTCCTTTTAACGTCGATTTCACTGCAGACGACAACGCCAGCGGCGTGGCTGAAGTGTCGCTCTGGTTCAGCAAAGACGGCAGCGCCTGGACCTACTATGATGCGATATCGGACACAACCGACGGCGCGTTCGATTTCACCCCTTCGGGTGAAGGTGAATACAGGTTTTATACCCGTGCGGAGGACCACGCAGGCAACGTCGAGGACGCCCCGGGGACGCCGGACAGCTATACGGTTTATGACGCGACCGACCCCGATTCCTACTGCTCGTCGCCTTCTTTCGCTTCGACCTCACCGTTCGATGTCGATTTTGTGGCCGATGACGAGACCACTGGTGTGGCTGAGGTTGGGCTCTGGTTCAGCAAAGACGGCGGCGCCTGGACGTTCTACGACACAATACCGGACGAGACGCAGGGCGCTTTCGCGTTTGCTCCACCTGGCGACGGCGAATACCAGTTCTACACGCGCGCCACAGACCACGCAGGAAACGTCGAGGAGCCACCAGGAGCACCAGACAGCGCCACGGTTTACGACAGCACAAAACCAGCGTCATGGTGCGATTCCCCTCAATATGACCCTGATATACCCATACCTGTTGACTATCAGGCCTATGCTGGCGGAGGCACGAGCATTCAGAAAGTCGAGCTATACTTCCGGTTTGAGGAGGCAGAATACCGTCTATTCGGAGACCAGTCTTATGAGACGGGCACGTTCGATTTCGACGCTGTAGCCACGCCCGGAACGTATTGCTTCTATACTATCGCATACGACGAGGTCGGGAATGTGGAGGACCCGCCCGGCGAGCCGGACTCCGAGACTGTGTTCGACGACGTAGCTCCCACGTCAGCTTGCACCTCACCTGAGTTCGTGACTGGTGCGACGATTGCGGTTACATTCAGCGCTGCGGATTCCCACTCGGGCATCGCCCAGGTCGATCTTCTGTGGAAGACACAGGGCGCGGCGTGGGAGGTGTTTGACACCGTGAGCAATGAGGACAGTGGGACCGTAGGATTCAATCCACCCGGAGACGACAAGTACTTCTTCGCAGCAAGGGCAAAAGACCACGCCGATAACCAGGAGGACTTCGACGGCACGGCTGACAGCCAGACGGTCTATGACACGCAGCGGCCGGCGTCTGACTGCGACGCTCCCCAATACGCATCCGGCGCTACGATAGCCGTCTCCTATACCGCAGATGACGCAGAGAGCGGAGTCAAAAACGTCAAGCTATGGTATCGGCTCGAGGGCGGCACTTGGACCTACAGTGGCCATCTTTCGACCGACTCAACGGTCGGCGTGTTTCAGTTCTTGCCTGAAGACTACGCAAATACTGGCTTCTGGGCCGGCGACACCGACGGCAAATACGACTTCTTTACTATCGCATACGATCATGCTGGCTGGCCTGAGGAGCCGCCTGCGAGCCCCGACGCTAGCACCATCCACGACACTACAGAACCAGAATCGACATGTTCTTCCCCGGACTTCTCAACCTCCGCCTCGATCATCGTCAGCTTCGCTGCGACCGACATAACGGCCGGCATCGCTTCCGTTGACCTATACTACACTCAAGACGGCTCAGGGCCGGTTCTCTGGGCGACAAGCACGGAAGGAACTGTAGGGGCATTCGACTTCGTTGCCCCATCTCCTGGGTACTACGACTTCTTCACCATCGCTCAAGATCTCGTGGGCAACAAAGAGGGAGCACCGGGCGCTCCCGATTGCCAGACGATCTACGACGATCTCTCTCCTACGTCCGAGGCGAGCTGCGATGCTTTCACAAACGCTTCACCGATACCTGTCTCTTTTGAGGCAGAGGACGATGCGGCCGGCCTCGATCGAGTGGAATTATACATCAAAGGTGGCGCAGGCTGGATGTTCTTGGACGAAGCATACGCCGCCTCTGGCACATTCGACGTCTCACTTCCTTCCGAGGGAGTCTATGAGTTCGCCACGATAGCCTATGATCTGGCTGGCAACCATGAGAACTTCCCCAGTCAGCCCGACTGCTCATGTACACTCGACACCACCGACCCTGCATCCGTCTGCTACGCCCCACAATACTCTAATGCAGCTACATTCAACGTTGACTATGATGCACAAGATGTGTTGTCCGGGATTGATCAAGTCGAGGTTTACCTCAAGGATGGCGCCGACTGGGTCCTTCTGGATGCGGCGCCTGGCGCCTCGGTTGGGACCTTTCAGGTGACGTTTGCCACTGAGGGTGTATATGAATTCGCGACGGTAGCCCACGACTTCGCAGGCAATGTCGAAGGCTTCCCTGAAGATGCGGATTGCTCTTGTCTTCTGGACATGAGCAGCCCCTCATCAGTCTGCTTCGCGCCGCAATACTCGACTTCTGCGACGATTGCTGTTGATTTCGATGCGCAGGATGAGTTGTCAGGTCTCGGACATGTTGAACTCTATTTGCGAGGCCCTCTCGGGTGGGTGTTCTTGGATACGCAGGCTGGCGCCACCGAGGGGACTTTTGGGATGACGTGTGCCACCGAGGGGGTATATGAGTTCGCCACGGTTGCATTCGACATCGCGGGCAATGCAGAGGACTTGCCGCCCCAGCCTGATTGCTCCTGCACTTTCGATGTAAGCAGCCCCTCGTCAATCTGCTATGCCCCGGACTTTGCCGGCACACCCACCTTTGAGATCGGTTTCGAGGCCAACGACGGTGGATCAGGCGTAGCAGTAGTAAGTCTGTTTCACAGCTCTGACATCGACGAGACCTGGCGGCTCTATAGCGAGAGCACAATCGGGACAGTTGGCTCATTCACATACGATGTCCCATTACCAAATGAGAGGCACGTCCGCTACTTCTTCTCTACCCGTGCTGCCGACAACGCCGGCAACAACGAGCTCCCGCCAACGACACCAGACGCCGAGACCATCTACGATTCAGCGGCGCCAACGACCTCGTGCATTGTCCCGCCCTATGCGAGCTTGAGCACGATTGAGGTCGAGTTCGCCATTGACGAGCGCCTCGCCGGAGTTGATTGGGCCAAACTCTACTACCAGTTCGGCTCTGATGACTGGAAAGAGGGCTCCCAGCCGACAACTGCAACGGTCGGCGCGTTCGCCTTTCTGCCCCTGGACGGCGATGGCCTCTATGAATTCTCAGTGGAGGCAGCGGACAGATGCGGCAACGTCGCCTTCCCTCCCGACCCCTGCTGTTCGGCTACCTATGATACGATCAAGCCCGTCTCAACCTGCTCCTCCGATAGCTTCGTTACAGCCTCGTCGGTTGAATTGAGTTTCACAGCATCCGATGAGCTCTCAGGACTCCAATCGGTCGGGTTCTGGTATAAGTATGCCGATGGGGTGTGGCGCGAGACAGCGCTGGTGTCTTCGGACCCATCAGGAGTGGTGTCCTTCATACCACCGGATGGTGACGGCATATACCGCTTCTACTCGAGGGCCGTCGATAACGCGGGCAACAGAGAGGATGCGCCGGCCGATGCGGACTGCGTTGTGGTGATTGATAGAAGCCTACCCGTGCTGTTGATCGGGCGAGTGAACCCACAAGCCGGGACACCCGATTTCGATTACACGTTTTCGGTCGTTTACAGGGATGCAGACGGCGCGCCGCCATCCGAGAGCACCGTGGTCGTCGATGGGGTAGCTTGGCCGATGACGCTGGCGACTGGTGACCCAGCCGATGGAACATATAGCTACACGACGCAGCTTTCGGGAGGGGTCCATGCGTTCTTCTTCTACTTCATCGACGCATACGGACTTGATGTCAGACTACCGACGACTGGGGCCTTCTCGGGCCCTACGATAAACTCATTCCCAAACCTCGATAGCGGAGAAGTCGAACCAACCGTTGGAGACACCGAGACGGTGTTCGAGTTCTCGGTCGACTACCACGATGACGATGGCGACGAGCCGCTGCACGTTCAGGTTGTCATTGACGGCACGCCGAGCGATATGGCGCCGGCGACTCCAGCCACGCGCGAACCTTACGATATGCGATACAGCTATATCAGGAAGCTCGCTGAAGGCCCGCACAATTTCTTCTTCAGGTGTCAAGATCTGAATGGCGCCTCTGATAGGCTGCCAGCTGTGGGTCAGTATGCCGGGCCAGAGGTTAGCGCGTTCGATGATGCGCCACCTTATTGCAGGGCAATGGCGCCAGCGCCCGGCGAGACTGACGTCCCTTCCGATACGACGATATCGCTGGAGATCGTTGATGACACATCTGGTGTTGATCCATCATCAGTTGAGATGACGGTTGGCGGCGTTGTGGCGATCCCATCGGTGATGGCGGCCCCGGGTGGGTATCACGTTAGTTTTACTCCGACACGGCCATTCCCCCAGAGAATGGTCGTGGCGGTCACGGTCTCAGTTTGTGATACCTCCATCCGGCACAACTGCCTCGACGGATTCGCATATAGCTTCACGGTTGAGGATGTCACTCCTCCCATGATAATACCGCGCTCGATTTCATGTGACGCTGGCGCGAATGTGGCTGTTGTTGAGTGGGTAACCAACGAACCTGCAGATAGCCTGCTCGAGTACTTCCCCGAGGGAGGCCTTACATCTTCTACGGATTCCACCGTCATGCGATGCTTCCACACACTCTGTGTGAGAGGGCTTACGCCGGCCACCACCTATCACTACCGCGTAGCATCAACTGACGAGGCCGGCAACGGCCCAACATATAGCGACTGGCGAGTCTTCGCTACGTTGCGAGAACCCGACGAATCGCCACCCGTAATAGTCGCGGGGCCAGCTGCTACTGTGTTCGAGACGAGCATAACCATCGTCTGGGCCACGGATGAACCTGCGACCAGTTCAGCAGAGATATCAACTTCTCCAGAGGATGTCTCCCGCGGTCGAAAGACGAGGTCAATCGAGACCGACGAGGAGTACAGCCGCAGGCACACGATGCTAATGAGCGGTCTGGAGCCGAATACGACCTATTACGCGCGTGTCATCAGCGCCGATATGTCCGGCAATACCGTCAGATCGGGCTTCTTTGAGTTCGCCACGCTCGGGCTGCCCGACACACGAGCTCCAGAGATTCTCGAGGGACCACGCCCCATCTACGTTAGCGATTCGATTGCTATCATCGGCTGGACAGTCGATGAACTTGCCCTATCGTGGGTGCAATTCGGGATGAGCGACAGTTATGGCCAGACGACTAGCGATCATCGCATTTCGTTGGTTCACGGCATTATACTGACTGGTCTTCTACCCGACACGGAGTATCACTACAAGGTGTTCTGCAAGGACCTCATGGACAACGGCCCAAGCTCTTCGGCGGACCTGACATTCACAACGCTGGCCGACCCTGACAGCGCCGGCTTGTTCTGTGTTTCGGGTCCGGAAGTGACTTACTTGACCGACGAGCTCGCGAAAATCGAGTGGGAAACGAATAGAGTGAGCGACACAAGGGTCTTGTTCTGGGAGGTTATCTCCGGACCCGAGGAAGCTCAGCCGTGGCGCGACGGCCGGTTTAGGCGCCTGCACGAGGCGTTCTTGGGCAACCTCAGCCCGAACACAACGTACAGGTATATCATCTCGTCAACGGACCCGCTCGGCAACTCGCTGGCTTCACCTCAGATTGGCGCCTTCACGACGCCTCTGGAGCCCGACACTCAGGCGCCTGCAATAGCCGGCATAGGGCTCTCCTACAACGCCCAGGGTAAGGTGCGCATTGACTGGCATACCTCAGAGCCAGCCGACAGCAGGATCGAGTTCTGGGAGCTGGGCAGTCGGCAAAGGAGCAAGGGGAGCTGGGCAGGCTCCGAGAACAAACAGGACCACTCGGGTTGGCTGGGCGACCTCGATGTGGGTCTTGGTTACGAATACAGGGTCGGCTCCTCCGATTCGAGTGGGAATACATCGTGGTCAGCATCTACCTCGTTCACTCCCAATCGGGAGGATGACGTCCTTTCACCATCGTTCAAATCTGGACCTGACGTGGAGACCCGGCGGGGGCCTGCACAGCTTGCTGTCGTCTGGACAACCAGCGAGATTGCCGATACCCAGCTCGTCTATTGGAAACAGGCCCCAGCGGAGATGGAGAAATTCACATGGGCGAGCTACGAGCACTCCACTGACCATAGGGTCGAGCTCAACGGTCTAGAGCCGGGCGCTTATGAATTCGAGGCATCATCAAGGGACCCAGCCGGTAACTCAACGCAGCCACAGGGCGGGACGTTCAGCATCTCCGGTTCAGCGGGCGCTCCACGGCTTTCGAATCCCTATGTGGAGCCCGTGTTTGGCTCACCTGAGACCAACTTCACCTACTGTGTCAACTACATCCACCCAGATGGCACCGCCCCTCAGCAAGCAAACGTCGTGATCGACGGCAATCGCGTGGAAGATATGTTGCTCGCTCAAGGAGCTCCGAACGACGGCGTGTACGAGCTCACAGCGAAGCTCTCAGCCGGGACGCACACCTTCGTTTTCAAATTCCAGAGCTCCGCGGCCGAGTGGGTTATGAGTCCTGAAAGCGGGGCCTACGAAGGACCTGTGGTTACTGACATTCCGGATTTCACAATCAGTGTAAGGACCGACAGCAATATCTATCAAAGGGGGGATATGCAGACCGTAGTGGTCGATGCCGCTAATAAGGGAGACTCCATCGATGTCGATCTCTACGCCTGCCTCTTGACGCCCGGAGGCGAGCTGCTCTTCTGGCCGGCTATGAGCACGGATGCCGCGCCGTTCCCGCTGACGCCCTTTCCAGGCCACAGCTCTTTCCTCGACTACGAGCTTCACACTTTCGCGATACCTGCTGACTGGGCTGTAGGGGACTACACCTGGTTCGTGGGGCTGGCCGAGCCCGGCACTTGGGACACTACCTGTAAAATAGCGACCAGCATTTTCACGATATCATCTCTCGAACTGGACTTGACCCTCAACGACACAGTCTTCATTCCGGGAGACGAGATGATCGTTAACCTCTCTCTTTCAAATCTCGGTGATGAGATCGACGCGGACCTTTATGTGTATGTAACTCTCCCGAACGAGGCCGCGCTTTACCTCCCGGGCTTCACGACGGAGGCGACTCCCTTCGCTCTAAACGTTCCCGTGGGCTTCTCGTACACCGATTACGAGATGTTCAGAATCACAATGATGGAGGGGCTTCCGGACGGGCGCTATACGTGGTCAGCGTTCCTTAACGAGCATGGTCTGTCGGAGAGACTCAGCAACATAACATCTGCGGATTTCGAGATATTCAACGTAAGGCTAACAATGTCGGTGAACAAGACAGATTTTGGGCCGGGCGACGAGTTCATCGCCAGTGTGGCCGTGGAGAATTACGGCCCTGAAATCTACCTTGAGCTCTTTAGCTGGGTTATAGCGCCTGACGGGGCGTTCTATTACATTCCGCGCCTCGACACGATTGTGAGCCCTGTGCATGAGTTCAGTCCGTTACCTGAGGGCGCCAAGTATGATGCGATATCCGTTCTCGAGATGACACTTCCCGATGCCCTTCCGAACGGCGCCTATTGCATTCAGGCGGCACTTCTTGTGCCGGGCAACGAATCGCATTCCGGCAAAATCGCTGAAGCGTGGTTCGCTTTCTCCAATGACTAGGCTTGTTCGAGGTGGAGTTTAGGTGCACTGCAACCAATGTGGCGCGGCCGTACAAGAGGGCAGCAAGTTCTGTGCAAACTGCGGCGCGAAGCTAATCACGCTCTGCCCGTCCTGCCAAAAGGAGAATGCTCCCGACAGTCGGTTCTGTCGCCACTGTGGAACAGCTCTTACTGGAGCAGTGCCGCCGCCGAAGCCTTCGCCTAAACCCGCTCCGCCACCGGCGCCCGCTCCAGAGCTTGCGGCCGAGCGCAGAATAACCGCCGTGATATTTGCCGACATCGTGGGCTCAACACCGATGTCGGAGGCGCTGGACCCGGAGGAGTTTAGGGAGGTTATGAACCAGTGCTTCCACATCCTGACAAAGCCAATCGCTAAGTATGATGGGACGGTAGATAAGTTCATCGGTGACTGCATAATGGCGCTGTTCGGCGCACCTCACGCACATGAAAACGACCCCGAGCGAGCGATTCGAGCTGCCCTCGAGATGCAACAGGCCGCGCACCGGCTTGCCGAGACAGTAGAGCTCCCCGTTTCGGAGCCGATCCGCCTACGAGTAGGAATAAACTGCGGCCTGGTCATCACGGGTGGGGTGGGGTCCGAGGCTAAACGTGACTACACGGCGATGGGAAGGGTCGTGAACGTTGCTGAGCGAATGCAGAAGCTCTGCGAGCCCGGCTCGGTCATGGTATCCGAGTCGGTTCACAGCGCCACGCGGCAGCTATTCGACTTCGAGGACGCGGGGAAACATTCGGTAAAGGGCGTGGCGCATGAGATCAGCGTCTATCGGGTTCTTTCGGCGCTGTCGCGGGGTGCGACGACACGAGGTCTTCAAGAGATCGGTTTCACGACTTACATCAACAGGCAGGAGGAACTTGAGAGCCTCAAGCGCACGGTTGAGGAAGCGCTCCAAGGAAAGGCGACGGTGGTTGCCATCAAAGGGCCAGCAGGCATTGGCAAGACGCGCCTCCTATCGGAGTGTCAGCGCGTGATGGAGCCCGCCGGCATAAGGTGGTTCTGGGCAAGGTCGCTTGAATATCAACGCAATGTCCCATACGCGCCAGTAGCGGAGTTGTTCGAGCAGATACTTGGCCTTCAACCGGAGGTCGAGATGGTAACTGAGGAGCACATCGAGGGCGCGCTGGGCGCTGTTCCCCCATCGGACGAGGAGTGCCCAATGGTGACAGGGCTCTCTTTCATCATCAGAGGCGGCACTCAGGAGGCGGCATTTCAGGGCCTGCAAGGCGAGGAAATCCAGAAGTGCATTTACAACGCAGCAGAGAGCCTGGTTGAGGGATTGCTTTCACAGTCTGCAGTTGCGATCGTGATAGATGACCTTCAGTGGTGCGACAGAGCGTCGTTGGACCTGTTCTCTCACATCTTGAAACGCTTCTTTTCGTCCAGATTGATCCTCTGTACATCATATCGCCCTTATTCACCACCGGAGTGGGATGGCCTGAACAACGCTCAGAAGATCATATTGGGCAGGCTTTCAGAAAAAGACACGCAGCGATTGACGTATTCAATCCTCGATAGGGCAGATGATTATGTGGCGCTCTCAAAGGTCCGGGAGCTAATCCTAGACAAGTGTGAAGGCAACGCGCTGTTCGTCGAGGAGATGGTTAAACTACTGATTGACAAGGGAATACTCGCACGAGACGAGTCCCAGTGGAAGATAACCGGCCGCCCGGACGATCAGCAGCTGCCTGACAGTCTTCGGGGAATGGTCATGGCGAGAATCGACCGGCTTCAAGCCGCCCAAAAACAGCTGCTGCAAGCGCTCTCTGTTCTTGGTTCTGAGACGTCATTCGAGGTCCTGTCGGAGCTCACATCAAGCCTCGATCGCGATGCCACCCAAAACTGTGCTTCACAGTTAGTCGATCTTCAGATTCTGAACGAGGAATCCTCGGACGGGGGAGCGTCGTATTCATTCAGTCGGGCATTCTTCAGGGACGCGATCTACGACAGCCTTCTGAAGAGCAGGCGACGGGCGCTACATTCAAGAGCGGCGGAGTTTCTTGAGAGCTTCCTGGGCGAAAAAGACAGGAGCCGATCGGCGCTCCTTGCTTATCATTACGAGCGAGCAGGTCACTTTGAGAGAGCATATTATCATACTAGGGAGGCGGCCCGCCAGGTAGCCCTGATCTACGCGAACAGCGACGCGATCGACCTCTTCGAGCGCTGCATTGAGCTGTTGAAGAAATGGCAGGACGAGCCTGACGCTCAGGAGCTTCTGGACCTGATGAACAACCTTGCTCACGTTCATTACTTGACCGGAAATCTGAGCCGCTCGATCGATGTCTTGGAGGAACAGATAGAGCTGGCGCGTCGCGCATCCGATGACCTTTTCGTCGCAAGGACGCACAACAACATCGGCCTTCTCCACGAACACGAGGGCAACTGGGATACAGCAAGGGGCCATTTCAGGCGAGCCGTGGACATAGCATGGCGACTAAGCGACAAGCCCTTGACCGGCCAGTGCCTGACGAACTTGGGGAGGCTGGATATAGCGGTTGGCTCGTTGAAGGCCGCCCGTAAGTCGTTTGATGATGCGCTTCGTATAGCCGAATCGGCGGACTCTGATCAGCTTCACTTCGATTCGATAATCAACCTCGCACTTGTAAGTCTCTATCGATGCGAACTCGCCAGAGCCGACGAATTGGGACGGAAGGCGAAGCAGCTGGCGGTCTCGGAGCAGGATGACTATAACCTGGCGTGGGCGCTTCGCGTTCTCGGTGAGACGAGCTTCTATCAGGGCAGGCTGGGCGAGGCTCAAAAGAGGTTTGAGCAGTATCTGGAGTTGGCCACGAAGATGGAGGCTTCTGAGCTGCAAAGCGCTGCCCACAGGTTCCTCGCGGATACGAAGACCCTCTTTATGCCATCGGAGGAGGTGCTAGAAATGCTCAGGCCGGCTCTGGGCAGAGCAGCAAGCTCCTCGCATCAAGAGCAGAAACTGGAAGCGCTCGCAAGCTTGTCGAGAGTCTTCCTCTATTCCGGGAGGTTCGAGCTGGCGGACAAGGTCTCCGACCGACTTGCCCGGCAGGCCGACCAGTTCGGCGACAATCATCTCAAGATAAGCGCTCTTTTGGACCGCTGTGAGTGGGCGCTTACCGTCGGTAAAACGTTCGACGCTGAGCAGCAGCTTCTTATGGTCGAACCGCTACTTGATGTGTCCGGTATGCTCCTGCACAAACCTCGATATCTGCTTTTTATGGCCCGGGCCGCTCGCCTGTCAGGTAGGGGCGAGGAGGACCTGGAGCTCGTCGAGAAATCGGTTCAATTCTGTCGAGAAAAGGGCCTGCAGGTGCTCCTCGCGCGGTCGCTCCTGGAGAAGGCGCTAGTCCATTTCGACCGGGCCGAATACGGTCTGTGTGAGGCTGTCTGCAGGGATGGGCTCGACGTCTGTCGAGCTCTTGAGATGCCAGATGACGAGTCGCTCAACTCACGCAGAACGTGGCCCGAGGAGGAGCTGCTGATCGTTTTGGGACAGTGCTTCCACGACTCCCGAAAGGGCGCCCCGCCGTCTCAGATAATGCAAGGGCTGAGCGACATCGCGCGGCGACCCACCTCGCAGGTGCGGTCGGTAAAGGCTCTATGCCTCCTAGGGATGTTCAAGGGTACTGACGAACATCTCAACCAAGTGCTAGAGGGCCTTGAAAGGCTCTTCGGGCGGACCAAATCCGACGAAATCAAACGAGGGGTCCTCCTCGGACGGGGCATCTTCTGGTTTGTGCGGCGCACCGCGGAGGCTCTCGAGAAGCAAGGAGACAAGGGCAAGATCAAGGCCATCTCGGGCTTCTTCGACCACGCCTAAAACGAGCCGGATTGAGACGGGCTGGCGCACGAGACGCACTGGCCGAATACTGAACTACTCACTCAACAGCGCGGTGTATAACCTGTCGGTCTTCTCGCTCATACGCTCGATGCTGAAGAGCGAGGCGCGCTCTTGGGCTTTGCTCGAGATGCTCTTGTGTAACGCTTGATCGGTCAGAAGTGCCAGGACGCGCTTCGCCTGAACGGCTGGTTGGCGGGTTGGGACGATGAAGCCGGACTCAGAATCGACGAGCGCCTCGGCATTTCCCCCAACATCGGTCGCAACGACGGGAACCCCTGCCGCCATCGCCTCGAGCACCGAGTTCGAGAATCCCTCCCTGTCCGAGCACATCACGACAACGTCAGTCAGCGCGAGCAACCTGGGGATGTCGCTTCTGTGTCCCGCGAATATCACTCGCTTAGATATGCCAAGTTCAGCCGCCTTCCGTTCAATATCACCTCGCAGTTTGCCCTTGCCGGCTATTAGGAACTTGACTTTGGGAAGGACCTTGAGCACGTCTGCCGCCATTGTCAGGAAATCGATATGGCGCTTCTGCTCGACAAGCCTCGCGAATATGGCTACGACTCTTTCGCCTTCCTCTACGCCGAGTTCGGTTGCGAGTTCGGGGTCGAAAGCGGCCTCCTGAAACGGCTTCAAATCCACTCCATTATGGATGGTGATGACCTTTGTGGGGGGGATACGGGTTCTTTCGAGGTAGTTTCGCCTGACACCCTCCGACACCGCAATGATCTTGTCCTTGTAACGGGCGAGCATCCGATCCACGAGAAGCTGCTTTGCGTCATCCCACTCGTTGACGTTATGAACATTTGAGATCACCGCTTTGACGCGGGCAAGCCGAGCAGCGACAGTTCCCGAGGTGTTGCACCGATACATGTGGGTATGGACAATGTCAACGCCGACCTGCGTCAACCGTCGCGCCAGCTGCTTCAGTGAGCGAGGCGACCAGCGCGAACTGAATGGGATAACCTCTACTGGTATGCTTGCCCGTTCAAAGAGAGGCGCCATTTGGCCGGCTTCTCGGATGCAGATGACGGACACGATCCAATCGAGATCACGAAGCCGAGGGAGAAGTGACAGAAGGCGCCGCTCCACCCCGCCGTACGGCAGGTCCGAGACAATCCGAACGACACGCCCTTTTGCGTTAGGCATCACTCTTTGACTTCATCGATCGTGCAAACGGCGATTAGTGAATCGCCTTCACAGACTCAGGTTCCATCATCTTCCGATATACAGTCAGTGTGTCGGTTGCGAGCTTCCGTTCGGTGAACCTATTTATCACCTTCGACCTGCCAGCCAAACCCATTCGACTTCGAAGCGCCGGGTCCCTAAGCAGGCGCCGAATCGCACCCGCTAGAGCAGATGCATCCCCAGGTAAGACAATTAGGCCATCCGCCTCATCGTCGATTATCTCCGCCGCGCCGCCTATCCTCGTAGCAACCACAGGGAGCTGCATCGCCATCGCCTCCTTGATCGAGGCGGACGAGGCGTCGCAGTCAATTGACGGGAGAACGGAGACATCAGCCGCGGCTAGCACTCTCGGGACGTCCTCACGAAAGCCAAGAAAGCGGACATTGTCGGATAGGCCCAGCTCCCGCGTCAGGGCTTTCAGGGAACTTTCTTGATTGCCTTCGCCAGCGAGAAGAACGAACACGTCCGGAAACTCAGTCCGAAGCGAGGCCACCGCCTCGAGCAAAAACTTGTGGCCCTTCTCACGCGCAAGCCTCGCCGCCACAACGATGACCGGGGCATCGCGCGGTATATCAAGCGCGACCCTCGTCTCCTCTCTATCCATCCCTTCAGGATCGAACTGCTCCACTCTTATGCAACTGTGGATGGTCGAGACATGGTTCTGCATGATGATGCCGCTCTCGATGAACTTCGCGTATCGCTCCATCACACTATCGCTGACGATGATGAGCCGGTCGATCAGCCAGCGATAGAGAAATCTGTTGACGGCGCTGTATCTGACCGGGAACGTGTTATGCCTCGTCCGGACGACCGCCGGCCGCGATCGTTTGGGGCAGCGCGCTGCAGCCACGGCCCCTGACCATGTGTCCTGCGCCCCGTGTGTGTGCAGGACATTGATTCGATTCGCAACTATGAAGCTCTTGATCGACCGCACGTCGTGACAGAAATTGACCGGTCGGAAGCCCTTTGAGAAATGAACGTCGTCAAGGGTCTGGACCCCTGCGTCTCTGCATTTCTTGACGAGGACGCTTCCTTTGGGCGCGGCGACCGCAACATCGATCCCCATGCGACGAAGGCCTTTGCATAAGCAGAATACGCGAGCCGCCTGGCCACCCCACCCGAGGTGGAAATTCGTGTGCAGCACACGGATTTCGGCGCTAGCGAATCGCCCTATCCGGCGCCGCATGCGGCTATTAGTAAGGTCTGCCTGCTTCAGCAGTTGAAGTCCCGTCTTACGGCTTTAGAACTGGGTCTTGCCTGAGAAGTTGAATCCCCGGATAATCGCGCCAGGGACTCTCATGCCAAACCAGCCGCCTACGAACATGGTCTCCTCGGTCAGCCCGTCCAGGCTGTTGAAGGCCTCGATCATGCTCATCGTGAAGCGGAGGTTCTTGGCCGCCTTGGTCATCTTGCCGTTCTCGATGACGAATGTGCCGTCCCGTGTCATTCCCGTGAAGAGCGCCTTTTTCAGGTCGAGGTACGGATTGATGTAGTGGAATCTTGTTACGTAAAGACCCTTGTTGACCTTTGATACCAGACCATCAAGCGTGTCCGAGCCGTGCTTCATGAACATGTTGATCGGTATGGGTCCCCAGGTGTTGCCTGCCGGCAGCCCATGCCCCGTCGATTCCTTGCCCTCCTTGCGAGCGGTGGCGGTGTCATAGACCACGTTTTTGGCCACACCGTCCTCGATCAGGACGATCTTCTGTTTCGGAACGCCCTCGAAGTCAAACGGCAACGGCATGCCTGATGTGTTCAGCCCATCGTCCCAAACCGTCAGACTGTCGCTGAAGATCTTCTGCCCCATCTTCTCACTCATGAAGCTGCGCCCCTCCTGCATCGAAAGTGCGCCAAACTCAAGCGCGCACATCATAGCGATCAAGTCGGCGACAGCGTAAGGATGAAGCACTACATCGTGTTTGCCAGGCTCTACTTCCACTTGGTCTGCATTCCGGCGGCATACGTCGGCAGCCTCCTCGGCGATGCTCTTCATGTGTATGTCCGCTACGTGGTTTGAGCTCGCCGCCGCATAGCCGGACTGACCACCCTTCATCACCACGGTCGAGACCTCAGCAGTCGTGCTCGGGAAATATGCAGCCACGCCTTTGGAGTTCGCTATCGCAATCTCGCCGGCCTCGGTCTTGAGCGAGCCAGAAGCGATGATCGACTCCTTGGCGCAGATATCGATCAACGTCTTCACAGCATCTGCCCGCTGAGAAGGGGAATAAGCTGCCGTGGCCTCACAAAACGCATCCACGTCCTTGGTTGGCGCGGGGTCCGGCATCCCCTGATAATGGGGATTCTCCTCCTGGAAGTCAGCGATCGTCGACGCAGTCTTGACTAGATTCCTAAGGCTATCCTTATCATGAAGCCGGTCGGTCGAAGCAACACCGATTCGCTTTCCTTTGACGACCCTGATGGTCATATCTGACGACGACTGCGAGACATTCTGATGAATCATCGAGTTCGCAAACCGTGTCAGTGCGCTCTGCTTTGCGGTGAGCATCGCATCGGTTTCATCTCCATCGGAGATGGCAATAACTTCTTTTAGAATCTCGAGAGCTCTTTCCTTCCCGATCATTTGCTCACACCTACCTTTACGTTTCTAAATCTAGACGGAGCCGTCCCGTGCGCAACGTGCGCAGTCTGAGGGGGCTCGCCCTTGCCGCAGTTGGGTGTTCCCCAGACTACCCAATGGTTCTTGTTGCATATCGCATCGCATGAGTTCCAGAACTCGGGAGTTATTCCTGTGTACGTTGGGTTCTTGATCATATCGCCCAGCACACCGTTTTTGATCTCCCAGCCGATCTCGCATCCAAACTGGAAGTTCAGCCGCTTGTCGTCGATGCTCCAGCTCTTGTTGGTCTCGACCAGGATGCCATCGTCAGTGTCCTTGATCAGGTCATCGAACTCCCAGTCACCAGCCTCGAGGTTCACGTTGACCATACGGATGAGCGGGATGTTCCACCAACCGTCAGCACGGGACGTTCCATTACTTCTCTGGCCAAGCTTGATCGCCGTCTCCCGAGACGTCAGGTAACCCACGAAGAGCCCTTCCCTGATTATCGGCGTGCGCTGTGCCTTTACTCCCTCATCGTCGTAACCGAATGTGCCCAAGCCACCCGGCGTCGTGGCATCAGCGAAGATATTCACGATCTTCGAACCATACTGGAGATTATTGAGCTTTTCTGGCGTCATGAAGCTCGTCCCCGCGTAGCTCGCCTCCATCCCGAAGACCCGGTCCAGCTCAATCGGGTGGCCGCACGATTCATGCACCTGAAGCGCCAGCTGAGAACCACCGATGATGAGTGAAGTCGTCTTGCTAGGGCATTCCTTAGCCTTGAGCAGCGCCACCGCCTCCTCTGCAACTCGGGGAGCGTGGCTCACCATGTCGAGCCCCTCGATAAACTCGTAACCCGCGGTCCCGTAGTTGCCGCGGAAACTGTTGGGATACGAACGAATCTGCATCTGGTCGCCCTCGATCGCAGTCGCGGCTATCCCACCACCTGACTCGTATATCACCTGCTCAATATCGGCCCCCTCGCTACTGATGAACGTCTTCTCCGTCCTGAAGAACCGCATGTTCGTCTGCGCTATCTTCACACCATCTCTCGCACGCAGCAACTTGTCCGCCTCCAGAAGAACCGCGAGCTTGGACTTCAACGGTACCCCGAACGGGTCGCTCTTGATTGGTGTTACGTACCTGTCCCGGTGTATTTCAGTATCAGCTAAGACTACGTCGTCCTTCTTCAGTGTCGAACTCGCCTTCGCAATCTGCACTGCGAGGTCGGCGATGCGCTTCATCTCGTTTTCGTCAACCTGCGAACTGCTAGCAAAGCCCCATGAACCGTTCGCAATCACGCGAATACCGAAACCCATCGTCTCACGAGAGGTGATCGCCTCGACTGTCCCGTTCTTGACCTGGATGTTCTCAGTGACGAGGTTAAGTAACCTTATGTCTGCGTAAGACGCGCCGAGCTTCGTAGCGTGCTCAACGGCGCCTCGCAACCGATCTTTCAATTGAGATTCCTCCTATGGCACTATTAACAACCTACAAGGATACAAGGCAATCCATACTACTTGCGGGCGCGCACGCTGTCAACGGTATCGAGTTCCAAATGAATCGACTTCCCGAATCCGGCACATATCAGCGCCCGGCTGGTTTTCTTTTTGGGTGATGGCCATATTATGCAAAGCATCATTGTGGACGAGAAGCGTTGGGAACGTTGCGGTCAACCAACCGTGTTGACATAGAAGGATCATTTTGCTATCTTGAAACTGTGATAGGCGGACCTCCGAAGTTCAGTTTCAGGCGGGGTGCAGCGTAGTGGAAGGGCTCTGGCTGGGCATCCCAGCATTTCTGCTTGCGCTGACGTGCCATGAAGTCGCTCATGGTTACGTCGCAAAGCGTTTGGGTGACCCGACAGCGGAAGAACTCGGGCGCCTGACGCTGAATCCTATCAAGCACATCAGCATGTTCGGCACGATCTTATTCCCAATCATGCTATACTTGGCCCATTCCCCAGTGATTTTCGGGTGGGCAAAGCCCGTCCCTGTCGATCCGCGATACTTCCGAAATCCGCTACGAGGAATGATGTGGGTCGGCATGGCAGGACCGATAGCGAACTTCATACTGGCTACAATAGCGGCAGCCGCGTTTTGGCTGCTCAAGCCGCTGATGTCGGGGCAGTCTATATTGCTGGATTTCGTGATCTTATTCATGCTCGTCAACATCGTCCTAGGATTCTTCAACCTGATACCGATTCCCCCGCTGGACGGCAGCCGCATCGTCACAGGGCTTCTACCCAGAAAGCTCGCGATTGAATACATGAAGATTGAGCGGTTTGGCTTTCTTATTCTCTTCGGCCTCCTGTATCTGGGGATATTCAGGCGACTCATTTTCCCGTTCGCAATTCGGTTCGCCGAGTTTCTGGTTGGCTGATGGGCGGAAGGCTGAGACGAAAGCTGACTTGGTTTGGTAACGCACTCGATGGAGGCAATGATTGGAAGCGCAGGAGATTGAGCACCGGCTCCAGGAGCTGTCGGCTCGCATAGAGATGATACGGGGGTATCTTTGACGTAGATGCCGCCGAAAAGGAGATCAAGTCGCTCGATGAGAAGCTCAAGTCAGAAGACCTCTGGTCGGACCCGAACGCCGCGCAAGAGCTCATGAAGCAACGTGCTATCTACGCAAAGCGAGTGGATGAGTTCTCGGCTCTTAAGGGGCGATTCGAGGACGCCACTGTCATGGCCGAGCTCGGCGCCTCGGAGGACGATGCCTCTGTCCTCAAAGAAGTCGTTGATGAAATCAGCGCAATGGACGACGCGATCTCGGACATGGAGGTTAAGGCGCTTCTCTCAGGCGAAAGCGACGAACGAAATGCCATCCTGCAGATTCAGCCAGGCGCCGGAGGCACCGAGGCGCAGGATTGGGCTGAGATGCTGATGCGGATGTACGTTCACTGGGCGGAGGCACACGGCTTCCCATCCCAGGTTCTCGACCGCCTTCCGGGCGACGAGGCGGGCATCAAGAGCGTCGTCATCCAGATCACAGGTCTGCACGCCTACGGGTACCTGAAGGGCGAGACTGGTGTTCACCGGCTTGTCCGAATATCGCCGTTCGATGCCAACCGCAGGCGTCACACGTCATTTGCGGCGGTCTCAGTCACGCCCGAGGTGGATGAGTCGATTGAGGTCAATATCGATGAGAAAGACCTTCGCATAGACACATTCCGCGCGAGCGGCAAGGGCGGCCAACACGTCAATACGACCGATTCCGCGGTCCGGATAACACACATCCCGAGCGGCGTGGTCGTTCAGTGCCAGAACGAACGCTCCCAACATCGCAACCGCGACGTTGCGATGAAGATACTGAAATCGCACCTGTATCAGATGGAGCTCGACAAACGGCGACAGGCTGAGCAAGACGAACACAGTGCCAAGAAAGAAATCGCTTGGGGCAGCCAAATCCGCTCCTACGTAATGCAGCCTTACCAGCTGGTAAAAGACCACAGAACCAACGTTGACGTCGGGAACGTTGACGCCGTTCTGGACGGCCGTATAGACCCGTTTGTTCGTGCATACTTGAAAGAAGAGGCAAGGAAGTAAGAATGGCAGTCGCGCCTCGCAGAAGCAGGCTTGGACCTGACAATTACACGCATATTTCAGATGATGTGTTTCAGGGGCGTCATCACCCGGCTTTGGCCGAGGCGAAGCAAGAGGGATATCATTATCCTAACCCCCATCTTCAGGTGGGGGATTTGGGGCAGCCCGACATTCTCCCCTCTTCTCTCCAGATGAGGCTTTCGGGGAGGAATCGCCGGGCCGTCTGGGCTTCGAAGGCCACCCGAGTGAATTCGTGTGCTAGAATAATAAGGGCCATATATATCACAGCGTTGAAACGCGGTGATTCAGAGTGCCATACCTCCAGAATACGGGTACATTCGTTAGGGCTTAGGCTGCTTTGCCTACTAGCGGCCCTGCTCACTCTGAGCATTGGGGCAGGCTGCGGCAACGAGAAGCCGACAGCGCCACCCCCGAGACTCGTCGCCAAGTGCAGGGCCAGCGTGATAACACGGGACGAGTTTCTGGCCGGATTCGCGAAGGCCAACTATCGTCAGGCGTCGGCCTGCCTCGAGGAGATGGCGCTTCAAGAGGTCATGAATCAGGAGGCCAAATCGAGCGGCGTTGAGTTCACACATGTGGAGCTGGCAACCTACGTTCAGGAGCTCAAGGAGGCCTACGGTGCGGACAATTTCGACCGCTACCTTTCGCGAAGTGGCCTCAGCTACTCCGACTGGCTGAGTCAGGCCAAGTCTGACCTTCTGCGCTCGAAGTTAGTTGAGACCAACGTGACGGCGAAGGTGGAGGTCTCACAGGAGGACCTAGAGAAATACTACGAGGAGCACGGCTCAGAGTTTGAGGAGCCTCGTAGAGTCAGAGCGCGTCAGATACTCGTGAAAAACAGCGAGACGGCGAAGCAGATACTGCGGTTCCTGTCTCGGCGCAAGCGCAGTTTCGAGAGCCTTGCTAGCGAGTATTCCGCGGCGCCCGAGGCCGCTCAGGGAGGGGATTTGGGCTGGGTCACAAAGGGTGATCTTCCGCCAGAAATGGAGACCCCGATATTCTCGCTGAAGGAGGGTAAGCGGAGCAAGGTTGTTCACACGTCTTTTGGCTATCACATCTTCAAAGTGGAGAAGATACAGGAGGCGCGGGTACCGCCTCTCGCTGAGGTTAAGGAGAAAGTCAGAGTTAGCGTTTTTGACAAGAAAGCCAAGTCGCGCTATGATGAATGGGTGAAGGATCTCAAGTCGAAATGGCAGCTTCAGGTTTTCCCGGAGGAGATTTTGTGATGATCGCGCCAAGATCGATGCTATCGCGGCCTCTTTTGTGTTGGCTGGCTCTTGCGGTTGCGCTTTTGGTTTCCCAGGACTCTCTTTTCGCAGAGCAACCTGTCCGGAGGCAGCTAGTGGATGGGATTGTCGCGATAGCCAATGACCAGGTGGTAACCAGGCACCAGCTGGAGCAGTCGTTGTCCGCAAACCGCGAGTATATCTCGCTGAGGCAGCAGATGCCTTCCAGCGAGAGAACAGAGATGCTAAAAAAGCGGAAACGGGAGATACTGGACCGGCTGATCGAGAGACGTCTGATCGTCTCCGAGGGGGTGCGAATCGGCGTGGAACCGAATGAGGCGCTGATTCAGCAGCAGATCGATCGGACCATGCAGAGATTTGGGATTGGCACGACAGATGAGTTTGAGCAAGTCCTCGCTCGCGAGGGGCTTACGCTAGCTTTGCTGAAAGCGCTATACACTGACGAGTTTATCGAGCAGGCGGTCTTGGACGGCAGAGTGCGCGCGATGATCGACATTTCCGAGGCGCAGATCATTGCCTACGCGGAGGAGAACAGGGATGTCTTGTCCTCGCCCCAGCGGGTCAATTTCGCCCAAATACTCTTCAAGGTGACAGATTCTGGCGATGAGGCCAGCGTTGCCGCCGCCCAAACTGATGCCGAACGGGTTCTGGACCGGCTTCATTCGGGTGACCCATTCGACAA
>Ga0272444_10001020_pt1 | contig 27927 bp, 24 predicted proteins | sample SSMForm13_FD_201033 | JGI IMG/M metagenome (GOLD analysis project Ga0272444, IMG submission 201033) | Marine sediment archaeal communities from Little Sippewissett salt marsh, Falmouth, MA, United States - SSM-Form-13 | ecosystem: Environmental > Aquatic > Marine > Wetlands > Sediment ...
AAGTACGCTGAGAAGCTCGAACTCCGAGGGTTACGTGTTGTGTCACCGAGACTCCCAGGCGACCGCAAGACCCTAGACGCGACTCTGAGCCGCCAGGATTCGAAAATAAAGGCCTGACCCGTAATCCCCGTAATCCCCTCGATTGATCCCGAACCCTCACTCTCCGATACTTTTTTCATGCAGAAGCGCATCCTCGTTCTCGGCAACTCGCTCGATCGTTCGGTCTATCGTCCGGTTGAGGAGTGGTCGCGGACCTACGGGGACGTGGCGTTTGATGCGGTCCACGTCCCGCCAGGAGAGCCCATCCCGGCCCTCGACCGATACACGCACCTCCTTCTGACCGGCTCGGACGCGTCGTTCGCGAAACCCGAGTCGTGGTTCGATGTGGAGGCTAACGCCGTCCGCGATGCCGTGGGACGAGGACTCCCCGTTCTCGGCAGCTGTTTCGGCCATCAGATGCTGGCGTGGGCGCTCTCGGGGCACGAGTGCGTGCGACGCGCGCCGATGCCGGAGCTTGGCTGGGTCGCCATCGACATCGTGCAACCGGATCCCCTTCTCGCCGATCTTCCCAATCCGTGGCACACGTTCGCCGCGCACCTCGACGAGGTCATCGCCCCGCCGGAACCATGGCGCATCCTGGCGTCCAACGAAGCCTGCGCTGTGCAGGCGATGCGCTACGGGGACCTTCCGGTGTGGGGAATTCAGCCACACCCTGAGACCACCCCGAGCGAGGCCCGGTTGCAGATGGAGGCCGCGTTCGAGCAGTACCCCGAGTATGCTCGCGAGATCCGACAGGCCATCGAGTCGCCGATCCGTGACGATCGCGCTACGCCCCTGCTGATCGCGGCGTTTCTCCGAGCGTAGAGTGGCGCGAAGCGGCAGCTTCGTGGTCGGATCCGTTCAGCTTCTTTCGGGGTAGTAAGAGCTCAATGCGGGTTGACGCCCCCGACTCACTGCCCCGCTGCTGAGACTACGCTGCTTCCTTGATCTCCGCTGGGACGTTCAAGTTCGCGAACGAACGGAGGAGGGGATCGTGGAGGCGGGCCTGCTCTTCGTCCACCCTACGCTCGTCTACGAGCGGATACAGCTCGGAGACCTTAAGCGTGCCGCGTTCGATTAGCCGTTCGATCGATCGCACACACGATGTGCGGTAGACGGCGCAGAGCGGCTCGTAGTAACCGCGGACGACGGGGACGACGACGTCGACGTTGTCAGCTCGGTCGAGGAGGAATGAAACGAGCGCGGGTTCGACGTACGGCATGTCGCAGGCGATGACGAAGGTGAGATCGGTTCGTGAGGCTGAGAGGCCGCCGTGGATGCCGACGAGCGGGCTGCGGGCGATGAAACGATCTTCGGCGATGCGAACGTCTTCGGGCGCGAAATCTAAGTCGCGGCCGACAACGATCGTCTCGACGAACAGGTGCCCGAGTCTTCCGTTCAGATGGGTGAGGACATCGCGTCCGTCGAGGGTGAGTTGGTACTTCGGGAAGCCCATCCGTTTCGACTCTCCGCCTGCGAGGATGATGAGCGTCGCCGGTTCGCGGGTCACAGCCCGACCCTCCACCCGTGCGCGTAGACGTTCAGCCGCTCGTCACGAACGAACCCGCACAGGCAGACGTTCAGCTCCTCTGCCATCCTGACTGCGTCGATCGTCGGGGCCGAGACCGCAGCCACAATTGGGATCCCGCACCGCGCAAGCTTGGCGATCATCCGCGACGGCACACGCGACGAGAGGAAGGCGAACGATCGACCGAAGTCGACGCCTCGCAGGAGCGCTTCTCCGATCGTCTTCTCAAGTGCGCAGGTCCGGCTGATGTCTTCGACGAGCGTGAGGATCTCTTCCTGGGTGGCGATCGCCATCGCGTGCGTGCCCCCCGTCTGCTCGAACACGCGTGCTCGGCCGACGATCTCTCCTGCCGCCGCAAGAAGACGATCGGTTCCCACGACCAAGCTACTCGTCACGCGGGTCGGCCGCTCGGGATCCGCGCGACGGCCCAGGCGGACGGAGAAGGCGCCGTCTTCGTTGTGGATTGCGTCGACGTTCTCCGGAGAGGCAATCAGCCCCTCGGAGAAGAGGTAGCCGATGACCCACGCACCGAGCTCGCCGGGCGAGCAGGTCGTCCGGAAGAGAACCTCTCCGTCGAGTTCGATGGCGACGTTCTGTTCAACGACGAGGGTGTCGTCGACCGACTCGACCACGCCCGCCTGCAGACGGTGAATCGGGACTTGTTCGGTGATCTCCACGGGCACCTCTCACGGGTTATGCTGCATGTTCGATCCGGCAGGCCGCCACCTTCAGTTCGGGGATCTTGGCCTTCGGATCGAGCGCGTCGTTTGTCAGCCGATTCGCGGCCGCCTCGACGAAGTGGAACGGGATGAAGATCGAGCCCTCGTCGACCCGCTCGGTCGCCAGTGCCTTGGTCACGATCTCGCCACGGCGGGTGACAACCCGAACCTTCTCTCCGTCCTCGACGCCGATCCGCTCGAGATCGGCCGGATGAATCTCGGCGTAGGCCTCACTGACGTAGGCGTTCAACGCGGTCGACCGTCGGCTCATCGAGCCGGTGTGGAAGTGCGGCAGGATCCGGCCGGTCGACAGGACGATCGGATACTCGTCGTCCGGAAGCTCCGCCGACGGCGTGTACTCGACGGCGTGGAACTTTCCAAGACCTCGGCTGAACCGGCGTTCATGGAGAAAGATGGTTCCCGGGTGATCGTCGGACGGGCACGGCCACTGCAGGCCGTCCGGGTCCAACCGGTCGTGATGGATTCCTCCGTAGATCGGTGAGACGGTGGCGATTTCGTCCATGATCGCCGCGGCGTTCGGGTAGTCCATCGGGTAGCCCATTCGCGTCGAGAGATCGCAGAGAATCTGCCAATCGGGGCGTGCCTCGCCGGGTGAATCGACGGCCTTGTTGACCAAGAGGACACGTCGCTCGGTGTTGGTGAACGTTCCGTTCGTCTCGGCGAACGACGCCGCGGGGAGAACGACATCGGCGAGCCGCGCCGTCTCGGTGAGAAAGACGTCCTGGACGACGAGAAAGTCGAGCGCGTTCAGCGCCTCCTCGACGTGGTTCAGATTCGGGTCGGAGATCATCGGGTTCTCGCCCATGATGACCATCGCACGCAGCTTCCTCTCGGCCGCTGCGTGCATCATCTCGACGACCGTCAAGCCGACCTCGGGCTGGGGCGCGACGCCCCACGCCGCCGCGAACTTCGCTCGAACGTCGGGCTCGGCGACCTTCTGGTAGCCGGGGCAGACGTTTGGCAGCGCGCCAAGGTCGCAGGCTCCCTGGACGTTGTTCTGCCCGCGCAAGGGGTTCACACCGGACGAGAGCTTCCCGATGTTGCCGGTCAGCATCGCCAGGTTGGCGAGCGAGAGGACGTTGTCGGTTCCGTGGGTGTGCTGGGTGATCCCCATCGCGTAGACGATGGCTGCTGCATCTGCGGCAGCATACACCTTGGCGGCGGCCTTGAGCTCCTCCGCCGAGATCCCGCTGATCTCGGCCGCGCGCTCGACGGAGAACCCCTCGACCACGGAACGTAGCTCGTCGAACCCCTCGGTTCGGTCGGCGATGAAGGCTTCATCGTGGAGGCCCTCGGAGAGGATGGCGTTCATCATCCCGTTGATCCACGCAACGTCGGTTCCGTTGCGCTGCCGGAGCCAGAGCGCCGCGTGCTTGACAAGGTCGATCCGCCGCGGATCGACGACGATCAGCCGCGCGCCGCGATAGCGAACGGCTCGCTTGATGAGGTTCGCGATCACCGGGTGGGTCTCGGTCGTGTTCGAGCCGGTGACGAGGATGCAGTCGGCGAGCTCCAGCTCGGCGATCGAGTTGGTCATCGCGCCGGAGCCAAACGCAGCCGCGAGACCGGCGACCGTCGACGCGTGGCACAGACGTGCGCAGTGATCGACGTTGTTCGTTCCGATGCAAGCGCGGACGAACTTCTGGAACAGGTAGTTCTCCTCGTTGGTGCACGTCGCAGATGACAGGCCACCGATCGCATCAGCGCCGTGCGTGCTCTTGATGGCGTTCAGGCGGCTCGCGACCTCATCGACTGCCTCGTCCCACGTCACCTCGACGAAGTCGCCGTCGCGCTTGACGAGCGGGCGGGTCAGCCGATCGGGTGCCTGGATGTAGTTGTGGCCGAACCGGCCCTTGACGCAGGTCGAGCCGGAGTTGGGGATCGCGTCCGAGCCGGTGACGTTGACGATCCGATCTTCGTGGACCCAAAGATCGAGTTGGCAGCCGACGCCGCAGTATGAGCACGTCGTCTGTACCGGCTCCATCTCCCAGTGGCGTGGGGGGCGGACGTCGAGTTTCTCACGGATTGCCCCGGTCGGGCAGAGCTGGACGCACTCACCACAGCCATCGCAGTCGGACTCGTTCCAACCGTGCGGTCCGGCAGTGACAACCGCGCTGAGACCGCGATAGGCGTAGCTGAGGATCTCCTTCCCCTGGATCTCGTCGCACGCCTTGACGCAACGCTCGCAGAGAATGCACTTCGACGGATCGTAGACGAGAACCGGCGAGGACGCGTCCTCGTCGGGCAGGTCTCGGGTCGGAAGCCGGTATCGGCGGGCCCGCTTGTCGAGGCCGTACCGGTAGGCGAGTTCTTGGAGCTCACAGTCTCCGGCTGACTCGCAGACGAGACAGTCGCAGTTGTGCTCCGCGAGAAGCAGCTCAAGCAGCGATCGACGATCCGCCTCGAGCTCGTCGTCGAACGCAGTGATCGTCAAACCGTCCGTGGCCTGGAGGGTGCAGGCGGTCGTTGTGCCTGGCCGCCCTTCGATCTTGACGAGGCAGAGGCGGCAACCTCCGGTCGGCGTCAGCCGTTCGTGGTAGCAGAGTCCGGGGATGTCGAAGCCGCTGCGGCGAGCGACGGCGAGGACGTTCTCGCCCGCCTCGGCCTCGATCTGTCGGCCGTCAATGGTGATCGAGACTCGCTCTGTCATGATCCCGCCCCTCGGGTTACCGCGCCGAACGGGCAAACATCGAAACAGGCGCCGCATCGGATACAGAGCACCTGATCGATCATGTACGGCGGATCTCCCGGCGTCCCCTGCGCTGCTCCAGCCCGGCAAGCCGCCGCGCATCGACCGCAGCCCTTGCAGGCGTCGGGGTCAATGGCGTACGGCGGCGCGAGCGCCTCGCAGACCCCGGATGGGCAGACCCCGTCCTCGATGTGCGCTCGGTACTCGTCCTCGAAATAGCGAAGAGTCGACAGGACCGGATTCGGCGCCGTCTGCCCGAGTCCGCAGAGGGCGCTTGACTTCACCAGCTTGGCCAGCTCCCTCAGCCGATCGAGGTCCTCGAGTTCGCCCTCACCCTCGGTGATCCGGATCAGGATATCGCGCATCGTGGGGATGCCGACGCGGCAGGGGAGGCACTTCCCGCACGATTCACGCGCCGTGAAGTCGAGGAAGTAGCGGGCGACGCTGACCATGCACGCCGTGTCGTCGAGAACGATGACCCCGCCGGAGCCCATGATCGCGCCGTGCTCGCCGAGCGACTCGTAGTCGATCGGCACGTCGAGGAGTTCCGCCGGGAGGCATCCGCCGGATGGTCCGCCGAGTTGCGCCGCTTTGAACGCCCGGCCGTCTCGCATTCCGCCGCCGACGTCGTACACAATGTGGCGGAGAGTCGTCCCCATCGGGACTTCAACCAGACCGTTGTTGGCGACCTTCCCGGTGAGCGAGAAGATCTTCGTCCCCTTGCTCGTCTTGGTTCCGATCCCCGCGTACCACTTGGCGCCCCGAAGGATGATCGACGGGACGTTGGCGTAAGTCTCGACGTTGTTGATGTTCGTTGGATGACCCCACAGGCCAGACTGCGCCGGGAAGGGCGGTCGGGGACGCGGCATCCCGCGCTTCCCCTCGATCGATTGAAGAAGCGCCGTCTCCTCGCCGCAGACGAACGCGCCGGCCCCCTCCATGACATGAACGTCGATCGAGAAGTCAGTCCCGAAGACACCCTCGCCGACGAGGCCGAAATCGGTCGCGTCATCGATAGCTTTGCGAATATGCTCGACCGCGAGCGGGTATTCAGCGCGTACGTAGATGTACGCCTCGCACGCGCTGATCGCGCGGGCAGCGATCAGCATCCCCTCGAGGACGGCATGGGGGGTTGCCTCGATCAAGCTTCGATCCATGAAGGCCCCCGGATCGCCTTCGTCGGCGTTGCAGATCACGTACTTGACCTCCCCCGCCGCGTCTCGGGTGAACTTCCACTTCCGTCCAGTCAGGAATCCGGCTCCGCCGCGGCCTCGGAGGCCGGCACGGAGGATCTCGTCGACGATCCCATCCGGGGTCATTTCGAGGAGGGCCTTCGCTAGCGCTTGATACCCGTCGTGGGCGATGTAGTCGCCAATCGACGTTGGGTCGATCTTCCCGTTGAGGGCGAAGACAATCCGCTGCTGGCCAGTGTAGAAGCGAATGTCGTCATGATGTGGGATCCGCTCCTCAGTGACCGGGTCTTCGAGCAGAAGGTCCTCGACGAGTTCCCCTCGCTCGATGGTCGTCGAGACGATCCGAGGTGCGTCCTCCGGCGCCACGCCGTGGTAGAAGATCCCCGCTGGCTCGACGACGACAAGCGGAGCGCGTTGGCAGTAGCCCTGGCAGCCGGTTGGCATCACCTCGACCCGGTCCGACAGGCCGCGCTTCTCGATCTCCTCGATCAGCGCGTCCTTCACCTCGACGCCGCCGCACGCCCGGCACCCGGTGCCGTTGCAGACGGTGATCCGCTGCTCGACTGCGGCCAAACGAACGAGCTCCTGTTGTTTGAGCGCATCGAGTTCTGCGCGGGAAGTGATTCGGTCGCTCATCCGGCCTCCTCGAGAACCTGGTCGACGATTGCGACGGCCTCGTCCGGAGTCAGCAATCCATGGTACGCATCGTCGACGACCATCACCGGGGAGAGGGCGCACGTCCCGAGGCAGGCGACCGTCTCGAGTGTGACGGCAAGGTCGTCCGTTGTCTCGCCCGGGGCGATCCCGAGGCGAGCCTTCAAGGCGGTCAGGATCCGCTCTGCCCCGCCGACGTGGCACGCTGTTCCCTGACAGAGGCGGACCGTGTGCTTGCCACGGGGGGTCGTGTAGAACAGGTGGTAGAAGGTGACGACGCCGTGGACACGTGAGATGGAGACGCCGAGACGGTCGGCGACGAACGCCTCGGACCCTGGCGAGATGTATCCGACCGTCTCCTGAACGCGTCGCAGCACATGGATCAGACTCTCGGGATGTCCCGCGTGGCGCTCGATCTCACTGCGCAGCTCATCCGGCAATCGGTCCGGCATCGGCGCCCCTTTCAGTGGTTCCTGCGCCTCGGCCTAGAACAGGCCGGTGATCTCGCCGTCCTCGTCGATGTCGATGTTCATGAACGCCGGGTGCGTAGCGAGTCCAGGCATCGTGCTCATCGTTCCGATCAAGGGGTAAATGAACCCCGCGCCGGCGGAAGCGCGCACTTCGCGGACCGGTACCGTGAATCCGGTCGGCGCTCCCTTGAGATTGGGATCATGCGACAGCGAGAGATGGGTCTTCGCCATGCAGATCGGGAGTTTCCCGAACCCCGCACGCTCGTAGTCGGCGATCTGCTTCTCGGCGAGCGGCTCGTAAGAGACGCCGTCTGCACCGTAGATGTCAGTCGCGATCTTCTCGATCTTCTGCTTGATCGACCATTCGAGCGGGTAGAGGAACTCGAAGCTCGACGGCTTCTCGCACGCCGCGACGACCGCCTCGGCCAGCTTCGCCGCGCCCTTGCCCCCGTCGGCCCAGTGGGTCGTCACCACCGAGTCCTCGGCACCCTGGCCTACCGCGTACTCGCGGATCATCTCCAGTTCCGCCGGAGCGTCGTCCTTGAACGCGTTGACGGCAACAACGACCGGGATCCCGAACTTGAGCGCATTCTTGATGTGGACACCCAGATTGCACAACCCTTTCTCGAGGAGCGGCAGATTCTCCTTCGTGTACGCCTCGTCGAGGGGAGCGCCCGGCTTGACGGCGGGACCGCCGCCGTGCATCTTGAGCGCCCGAACCGTTGCCACCAGGACGACGGCGTTCGGGATCAGGCCGGAGTAGCGGCACTTAATGTCGAAGAACTTCTCCATCCCGATGTCGGCGCCGAATCCGCTCTCGGTAACGACATAGTCGCCGAGCTTGATCGCGATCTTGTCGGCGACAATCGAGCTGTTCCCGTGAGCGATGTTGGCAAACGGGCCGGCGTGAACAAACGCCGGCTGGCCCTCGAGCGTCTGCATTAGCGTCGGCATGAGGGCTTCCTTCATCAGCACCGCCACCGCGCCGGCAACGCCGAGCTGCTCGACGGTCACCGGCTCACCGTTCTTGTTGAGGCCGACGACCATCTTCCCGAATCGCTCGCGCATGTCCTTGAGCGACGTGGCGAGCGCGAGAACGGCCATGATCTCCGACGCCACCGTGATGTCGAAACCGGTCTTCCGCGGGAAGATAGGACTTGGGGAGCCGTCCTTCAGCACCCCATCGTTGAAGCCGACCTGGATCTCGCGCAGAGAGCGATCGCAAATGTCGACGACCCGCCGCCAAGTGATCGTCTCCGGATCGATGTCGAGTCGGGTGATGCCGCGCTTGGCGAGCGCTTCGTCGCTCTGACGGCTCTCGTGGAACAAGCGCGTGTCGAGTGCCGCGGCGACGAGGTTGTGCGCCACGCTGATCGCGTGGATGTCGCCGGTCATGTGGAGATTGAAGTCTTCCATCGGAACGATCTGCGAGTAGCCGCCGCCGGCCGCGCCCCCCTTGATGTTGAACGTCGGCCCCATGCTCGGCTGACGGATGCAGCAGATCACATTCTTCCCGAGCACCGTGCCGAGGGCCTGGGTCAGTCCGACCATCGTCGTCGACTTCCCTTCGCCGAGTGGCGTCGGCGTGATCGCGGTCACGTCGATGTACTTCCCACTCGGTCGATCGGTGAGCCGCTCGAGGATCGAGAGCTTGACCTTCGCCTTCAGCTTCCCGTGGGGATCGAGTTCGTCTTCGAGGATGCCGAGGTCCGCCGCAATCTGCGTGATCGGCTTCGGCTTCGCCGCCTGTGCAATCTCAAGGTCCGATGGGACTCTCCCTGCCACGCTACCTCCTTGCTGTCTCTTGCCCGCTCCTCTTCTGTCCGTCATCCACGCTGCTTCTGCCTCAGGCGTACATGACCTCCTTCAGCTTCAGCGCCGCTCGCTTCGCATTGATGTGATCGATCATCAAGTGGGCGGACTTGATCGGATCCGGCTCGAACGCAAACTTGCCGCCGACGATTTGCTCCATTTCGTCGGTGACATACCGAGTGAGGTTTTCGGAGCCTTCGATCGGGAATGGCATCCCGAGCGTCGTGAACACGCCGGAAGCGGCGAAGTAGAACCCGATCGAGACGGCCTTCTCGCTCATCCACTCCGGCGCGGCGCCGGCGACCGGCAGATCGGAGATGTCGTCACCGAGTCCGCCTTCGTTGACCATGTTCGTTAGGACCATCAGGATCCGGGCGTTGTCGACACACGAGCCGACATGGAGGACCGGTGGGATTCCGACTGTCTCGCAGATCTCCTTGAGGCCGTCGCCAGCCAGGTCAAACGCGACCTCCGGGCGGAGCAGTCCGTGCTTCGCATCGGCGATCGCCGAGCAGCCGGTCGTGACGACGAGGACGTCGTTCTTGATCAGTTCCTTCGTCATCTCGACGTGTGCCCAGTCGTGGGTGATCTTGGGATTGTTGCAGCCAACGACGCCGGCGGCACCCCGTAGGCGACCGTCGATGATCGCGTCGTTCAACGGTCGGTACGTCGATCGGTAGGTCCCCCCGAGGAATGTGAACACCGACTCCGCGGTGAACCCAGCGATCAGATCCATCGTCTCATCCGGGATAAACGGCTTCCGATCCCGCCGGCCGAAGTTCTCAATCGCCATGCGGACGATCGTCTTGGCGACGTCCAGTGCATGCTCCTCGCTGAATTCGACGTGTTCCACGCCGGGGAACTTCGCCTTCGGTGAAGTCGAGACCAGCTTGGTGTGGTAGTGATTCACGAGGTCGGCGAGCGCGGGCATGATGCATTGCACATCGACCATCATCAGATCGACCGCTCCGGTCATCACGGCCAGTTCTTGTTGGAGGAAATTGCCGGCGATTGGCACGCCGTGGCGCATCAGGATCTCGTTGGCGGTGCAGCAGATCCCGGAAACATTGATCCCGGTGGCGCCGGCGTCGGAGGCCAGCTTCAGTAGTTCGGGATCCCGCGCCGCTTCGACGGCCATCTCCGATAGGACCGGCTCATGGCCGTGAACGACGAAATTCACCTGCTTCTCGTCGAGAACGCCCAGGTTGACCTTCCCGCGAATCGGCGTCGGTGTGCCGAACAGGACGTCTTGAAGCTCGGTGGCGATCATCGAGCCCCCCCATCCGTCGGCGAGTGAGCAGCGGATCCCTTGCTGAATGATGTTCTTGTAGTCCGCATCAACGCCCATGTGGGTACGGTGCATGATCTCGACGATCTCGCGATCGATGCCGCGAGGGATGACGCCCGCCGTCTTCCAGCGCTCGACACGCTTCGCTGGAGCTCGGAAGGCGAGTTCGAGTTCACCTTCCTGCTGACCGAAGTTGGCGAGCGCCCGCTCGGCGAGCGTGACCGCGATCTCCCGATCCGATGCACCGTTCTGGCCGATCCCGTACGCACTCGCTACCTGACGGAGCTTCACCGGGTCCTTGATCTCGTAATCGCTTCCCTCGTCGCGTGCGGCGAGGAGGAGCGCATGCGCGACGTCCCGGCCATGATCAGAGTGAGCGGCCGCGCCCCCGGCGATCATTCGCACGAGATTGCGCGCGGCGATCGTGTCCACTGTCGCCCCACAGACGCCGCGATCCGTTTTCCCGGGGATGATCCGACACGGGCCCATGCTGCAGATCCGACAGCAGACGCCCTCGCTTCCGAACTTGCATTGGGGCTGCATCGCATCCAACCGGTCCCACGCGGTCTCGTGCTGTCCGGCGTCGGCTTCGAGGACGTCGAGCGAGGCCTTGTCGATGCTTCGTGGTTTTTCGTTCGTCACCGTCTCCTCCTTCATGATCCTTGACGCATCAGGAACGCACGGATGTACGAGTCGCTGTAGATCTCCTTGTTCAGCATCAGCTCGGCTGTCGCCACGGCGGCGATCGTCTCTTCGTCGCAGACGTTGCAGATTGCCGCGTCGAGGCCGTGGGCCATCGCCATGACGAGGAACGTGCGAACAATCCGTCCGCGTTCGGTCGTCTTCGACCCGATGTTCGACAAACCGACCGAGATGTGGGGCGGTGGGTCCGACAGGTGCGTGTACTGATCGATCGCCTCGAGGACGAAAGGCACCTGCTCCTGCATGAACTTGATCGGCATCAGAATGGGATCGAGGATGATCTGGTCCGGGGCGAGTCCGCCCTCCATCGCCGCCATGAACACCATCGCCCCATTCTCGACCCGTCGCTCGACGTTCTGTGGACTGCCGCGATCGTCCATCGCCAAGCCAAGGAGCATCGCGTTGTGCTTCACGGCAAGAGGGACGATTCTCTCCAACTTGCCCGGATCGGCGGTTGTCGAGTTGATCAAGACGCCTCGGCCGTCGATCACGTCGAGTCCGGCCTCGATGGCCTCGATCTTCGTCGAGTCGACCGAGATCTTCGTCGGGACGGCCTTCTGGACCGTCTCTACCAGCCACGCCATGTCCGCGGGATCGCGCGACGCGGCGCCGATGTTGACATCAAGGTACGTCGCGCCGGCCTCGGACTGCGCCACGGCCCACTTCTCCACCGCAGCCGAATCCTTTGTCCGGATGGCGTTCGCGATGTCCTTGAACCCGGCGTTGATCCGCTCTCCGATCAGGATCATCCGGCACCCCCTCCCATCAGCCGACCGATCGTCTCCTTCGTCAGCCTCACTGCCTCAGGATGGCGCATGACCAGGATGTCGGCCCCGGCGAGAAGATACACCGTCGCTGTCGACGCCTCCCACAGCGGGCCGCGGACCTTCACGTCTCCCCACCCTGGGACCTCACTCTCGGGTGCCCTGGCCTCCTTCACCCCCCACACCTCGGCCCCGATGTCGCAAAGCATCGGCATGGCCACGACCTTGTCGCCTTTCAGCCCGGCGATGCGGAGGCGCTCCATGATCGAGTAGACGTATTCGAGCCCGTAGCCCAGGGCGCCGGTGCTCGGGAAGATCACGAGGTTTTCCGCCGGGAAGCCAACGTCGAGAGCGAGGATGTTGATTTGCTTCGCCATGTTGATGTCGACCGGCGACTCGGCGATCAGCTTGTGTCCGTACGCCGTGCCGAGGGCCGTCAGCGTCTTGTAGTTGTCCTCGGTGATCGTCCCGAGGAGGCAGTTCTCCCCGGAGAGCGCCTCGGCGACGACGGGGAACACCTCGCTGTCCTTGTCGTTGTTTCCACACCCCCAGACGATCAACGGAACACTGACCGCGCCGGCGACCTGCTTCGCGGCTACGGCCGCTTCGTCGGGAGAGCGGTTCGCGCCGTTGGGATCGCACCCCTTGAGGCGAAGGCAGATCATCTCGGCGCCGAACGCATCGACGCACCTCTTCGCCCACGCGCCCGGATCGCTGAGAACGTCGGCGAACGGCTCACGGATCGGGTCGGGCCAATCCTCGGCCGGGATGTCCCACACCTCCATTGCCACGACCGGCTTGTTCGGCATGGCTCCCTCGAAATGGTAGAAGGGGAGCGTCGTCTCGCCTCCAACGGTGACGGTCGACGTCCGTGTGCCGCCTTCGGCGGACGTGGCGCCGATCGTTACAGCATTGATCGAGTGCGGCCAGTTCTTCTTGATATCGGGGATCTCAACGGTCACGCGGCTTCCTCCTTTTGCAGCAGCCTATCGAGCATCGCGGATACTTCGGTCAGTGAGACGGCCTCCAAAGAGAGATCGCCAATGGGTCGATCGGACAGTCTCAATCCGGCGACCTCTTCATCGAACGGGATCCTCCCGACGACCTCAAGCTTGGTCTTCTCCAGTTCGGCGGTCGCACGATCGGACAGGTCCCCTCTCAGGTTGGTCAATACAAGGCAGCGCCGCCCGATCTCCAGCTCAAGGTCATCGGCTATTCCCACGATCCTGCCCGCAGAACGAAGGGCCGTCGGGCTGGCGTCGCTGACAATGACCAGAAAGTCGATTCCGTGGGATACCCGGCGGGACAAGTGCTCCATCCCCGCTTCGTTGTCGAGGATTGTGCAGCGGTACGACGAGCGGAGAGACTCGAGGTAGCGTCTGAGAATGTGATTGACGGCGCAGTAGCACCCCGGTCCCTCGCCGTGTCCCATCATGAGAAGATCGACGCCTTCCCCCTCGGCGATCGCCTGGTGGAGCTCGTACTCCAAGTGACGGCTGAGCGGGACACCGGCTGGCAGGCTATGGACGTGTTTCAGTGTTTCCGACTGCAACTGCCCGATCGACAGGTCGGCGGTCAACCCGAGGGCCTCGCCGAGGTTCGCATTCGGATCGGCATCGACCGCGAGGATCGGCGCCAAGCCGCGCTCGCGAAGAGAGCGGATCATCAGCGCGCAGAGCGTGGTCTTCCCCGTTCCTCCCTTTCCCGCGACAGCAATCGTCAGGCCCATCGGCTAGGTTCGCTCCTCACCGTGCGACGAGGCGACCACGACGTCCGCCACCGTCGGGAAGAGCTCCAGGTCGGTGTGCGGCAGGAACTTGGCCGACATGAACTCCTCGTAGTAGTCCGGGTACGTGATCAGGTCGTAATACGTGGCGCTTTGGGCGATCTGCTCGCTACGTTCGAACGCGGTCACTGACAGAAGAGCCATCTTCGCGCCAATCACGGACGTGTTGCCGACGAATCGAATTCGCTCGACCGGGATGTCGGGGATCATGCCCAGCAGCACTGCCTTCCGACCGTCGAGATAGTTGCCGAATCCCCCGGCGATCAGCAGCTGATCGATGTCGCCGAAGCTGTGTTCGGTCGACTCGAGCAGGATCTTCGCCCCGGCGTAGATCGCCGCCTTGGCGCGGAGGACGTTCTCGATATCCGGTTGGGTAATCACGATGTCTGCGTCCGCTTCGTTCTCCCCGGCGGCAACGAGAACGAACTCCTTCTGTCCACCGACCTCGCGGATCCGGGAAGAGCGATCCGGCAGGAGATGCCCGGAGCGATCGATGACGCCGGCCTCGAACAACCCGGCGATCGCGTCGATCAAGCCCGAGCCACAGATCCCACAGGGCGCGGCATCACCGATGGTCTGAAGCTCGATCGATCCGTCGTCCGTGAAGGCGACGCGTTCGATCGCACCGCGGGAGGCTCGCATGCCGGACTTGACCCCGGTTCCTTCGAACGCCGGACCGGCCGACGTGGCGCACGCCAGCATCCAGTCGTCGTTCCCGAGGACGATCTCTCCGTTCGTCCCGACATCGATCAGCATCGTCAGGCGGGGCGTGTCTGCCAGTCCCGTCGCGAGGATCCCGGCGGTGATGTCGCCACCGACCCAGCCTCCGATCGCAGGCATCGAGTAGAGGATGCCGCGAGGGTTGATCCGGATTCCCACTTCCGCGGCGCGGACCGGGGGAGGGTTTGTTGTGGCGGGAACGTACGGAGATTTGCGGATGTGCGACGCGTCGAGCCCAAGCAAAAAGTGAAGCATCGTCGTGTTCCCGGACGCGAAGCAGGCGATCACGTCGTGAAGCTCAACGCCGGACCGAGTGACAAGCGTGTTGATCAGGCCGTTGATGTCTCCCACGATCGCGTCGCGCAAGGGTCCAGCCCCGTTGCGTTCGGCGTGGATGATCCGCCGAGTCACCTCCGCACCGTAGGGAATTTGCGAGTTGTAGCAGGCCTCCGCGTCGAGCGTCTTCGACGAGATCAAGTCGATCAGATGGGCGACGACGGTCGACGTTCCGATGTCGACAATGATCCCGTAGGATGCGTTGGTTCGATCTCCCTCCTCGATCTGGATGACCTCGATCGTCTCGCCCCGGTGTCCCAGCGTCGCTGTGATCTCCCACTTCCCGCTTCGGTGCTGCTTGGGAAGGGACTGAAGGACCTTCAGTCCCATCTGCATCCTCGGAGCGTCGCAGTGGCGACGGATCTCGCGATAGAGTCGCTCCTTGCAGCCGAGGTAGTCGTGCAGCGTCGGCGGCGGGATCTCGACGCAGAGCTTCGAAACGATCGCGGCGTGCGGGTACTGCTGCGGGCCGTCGATCCCGGGTGTCAGGGCGCGGAACCGGTCCGCCGCCTCATCGACAAGGATCTGAGCCCCATCTCCCCGGGCTTCCGGCGGCACGCTGACCTCAATGTCGTCGGTGACGCGGGTCTGGCAGGCGAGGACGAATCCCTCACGAATCTCCTCGCGGGTGAGCAGGGCGGTCGGTGCCGCGTCGACTGTGCCGGAAAGGATCTGCACTCGGCAACGACCGCAGATCCCGTCTCCGCCGCAGATCGACGCCACGAAGACCCCGGCCGCTCGGGCGGCGTCGAGAAGCGTCGCTCCTTGATGCACCTCGGCGGTCTTTCCATCCGGCTCGAATCTGACGCGGAACGTCTCCATCGCTCGTCGCTAGCCACCCCACTCCGTCTTGAGGAAATGAGGGATCCCGGCGGCATCCTCCGGGCCGACGATTACCTCCCACCCGGACTCCTCCTGAATCTCCATTCGCAGTACGGCGACGAGGCCCGGGATGATGAGCTTGCTGTGGTTCACGCGATTCATCACGCCCTGGGTCGTGACGGCCTTGACGATGCCCTCGGCGGTCAGCTTGTCGTCGGCGTAGGCGTTGAGAACCCCGAGCCCCTCGGTGTCGACAACGCTGATGTAGGCCGGGACTTTGCTGTTCTCTACCTCACCGGCGACGGTGAAGTACGTCAGCGCAAAATTCGTTGTGAGGATCACCGGCGAATCTGCACCAGGACTCCCGATCTCGTAGAGCTTTGCCTCGATCGCATTGGGAACTTGTGGATCGGTGTAGATGTTCTGGCGGATCGTCAGGATCGGGAGGATCTCCTCAGGCGTTGCCGCGTCCGTGATTACGATCCCTGCGTAGCGGCAGACAGCCGTTCCGGCGGCGACCGATTGGTCGACGAGCGTCTCACCGGCCGCGGCAACACACGTTGGATACCCCAGCGGCCGGAACACCTTCTCAAGCGAAAGACGCCGGAGTTGGGTGAGCTGCGTGAGCGTGCCGATCAAATCGGCGGCGGTCGGCTGAAGGACCAGATCCTCGCTTCCCTTGGCCTTGAGGTTCTCCACTAGGGCGGCCAAACCCTCGAGGGAATCGGATCGGACGAGAACAGGCAGCTTCTTCTCCGTCGCAATCTCGGCGATCGCTTCCCAGTTTGCATCGGTCGCCGGGCCAATCAGCGGCCGCTTCGCCGCCGCTCCGTTAAGGGCGTTCTTGAGCGTGCCGGCGTCCTCGCAGAGAAGGATCATCGGGAGATCGGATCCTTCGCTGACGCGTTCGACGGTCGCCCGGAACCGATCGGCGTCGGTTCCGTCCCCGTCGACGGCGATCAGGTCTACGCCGATCTCCTCGCCGACGCGAGTGAAGTGAAGCCGCTCGATGACCTCGAGTCGTGCGTCGATCTCCGCATCCTCCAGCGCGGCGGACACACGGACGGCCACCCCCGTCGGGTGGTAGAACTTCTCCTCGTGCCGGAACAGAACCGTCTCCCCACCTAGCGCCAGCTCCTTCTCTCCGACGCCGATCTTCACGGTGAGCATCGGGGGCGCCTGCGCATCGCCGAGGGCGGACTGCGCATCGTCCGAGACGTGCGGGCATTGATCGAGCGCCGCCTTCTTGGCGGCGACCTGCATTGCGAACGCCATGCACGTCGGGAAGTTGCAGTCGCCACAGTTGGTCTTCGGGAGCAATTTGTAGATGTCGATACCGGTTACCTTCGCCATCGCGTCCCCGTCCCTCCTTACATCATCGGTTCCATCGCGAGAACCGGATGACCGACCTTCTCCAGATGCGCCAGGAGTTCTTCGCTTGTCGTGGCATCCTCTTCGGTGGCGATCTTGTCAAGCAAATCGGCCTTCCCGAGCTCCTCGAACAGCTCTTCGAGCCGATCGCGGATCTCCTCCTTGAGGATCTTGGGCATCCAAACGACGCGCTCGATTCCACCGTCGGCAGAAATGAACTTCTTACTGGAGATGTACAGCTTCCCCATCCCGATGAACCCCGGGGTCTGGATCCCGCCGCCGATTTGACCGGCCATCGTCGAGAAGCTCATCCCGACCGGTGTCATCCCCTCGAACTCGCGGTTGACGATCATCACTCCGTTCGTCTCCGGGAGGATCGCGGTGACGCACTCGAAGCAGCCGCAGCTGGTCATCGGGTCGTCCATCATCGAGTAGGCGTTGAACCGTTCGAGGTTCCCGTTCGACGCGACCTCGAGGTACTCGTTCACGCCCTTCCATTGGCCCTTGACCGCATCGAGGGTATCGCCCTTCTTGATCGGTTGGTTTGGACCGTGGGGGTTCATCTCGTAGCTCGCCGCGCAGTCCAGCCACGTGTACGCCCCGCAGAGCCCGAGCCGTTCGGGGGTGACGACACAGACGTGATCCGGCGCGTACGACTGGCAGAGGATGCAGGAGTAGAACGTGTCGACGTCCTCGTCGATCATCCCCTTGATCCGATCATCGCGCTGGTGATAGACGGTTCGCGCCTCCTCGAACGGCGCGGCCATCTTCTCCTCGTCGGTGTAGATCGTGACTTGGATCTTGTCGATGATCGCGCTGAACTCCTCGCGAAGCTTCGCGACCAGCATTTCCCCGTAGTGCTTCAGGCGGAATCCCTTCTCGTAGGCATCCTTGCTGATCCGCACCCAGACGATCGCCCGCTGCCCCATGTGGAAGACACCGAACGCCCACGACGCGAATTCGTGGATCCGCCGCTCGACGACGGTCTCGAAGTCCTCCCTGAAGCTCCGTCCAGCGACCTCGACCACGACGCCGAACGGTAGCGCGCCACCGACGTCCACTTCGTCGATGTCCGGGCCGATCAGCTCTACGTTCCCGTCCTGGATCGCCTCCATCGGGCGACCGCGCACAAGCTCGAATGCTTCGGTGTACTTCCCGCCGAACTGGATCTGCATCTGCTCCTTGCGAACGCGCTCGCCTTCGAATCCGGCGCCGTAGGGGACGGGAATCGGGATCTCGCTCATCTTCAGCTTGAGGCCGCGAACCTCGACCGCCTTGTTGACGATTCGGTCTCGCGGGATGCCGGAGACGACGTGCTCGTACGTGCAGATACCACGCGGGAGAACCTGTGGGATTTTCACGTCGGAGATGACCGGGAAGCCAAAGTTGATCGCTCCCGCCGCAGTGGCGTACTTCTCGTCGGTCAGGAGCTGTGCCGCATTGCCGTTATCGGAGGGTCCGTAGTCGGCGCCGAGCGCCAACACGAATGCGAAGACGCGTTCCTTGTTGTACATCAGGATCTTTCGTGCCGCGTCGAGGTCGCCCGGTTTGACGCCGCCGAACGTCATCGCGGCACGGGCGGCGAAGTTGAGCGCGAGGACCGCAGCGGACGTCTCTTTCCCGTAGGGGACGAGGAACGTGTCCCAGCTCATCTCGACACCTTCCTCGGCGAGTTGCTCGGCCATCGACTTCCCGCGGCTGTTCGAGGCCATGAAGACGAGGATCGACCGCTCCTGAAGGGACCGGGCAAGTTCGACGGCCTCTTCGTTGGTCGGAAGGGCTCCGACACAGGCGGCGAAACCGGGCATCCGCCCGTCGACGAGCTTGATTCCCTGAAGCCGAAGCGTTGCGTCGCCGGTGAATCCGAGCCACGGCTCCTCCGGTTCGTAGCCGTTGACGTACTTGAGGACCTCGATGATCTCTTCAGCGAGCAACGTGGCTACGCCGGCGTCGAGCGCGTGTCCGAGATACGGGAGCCAGGTGCTCTCGCTGGGGATCGGCGGTAAGAGAGAAGCCGCCCAATCGAGGGCGGCCTGAGCCTTCCCGAGACTGTCAACTTCCCGCCCGGTGAGTGCGAGCGTGAGTGGCAGGTAGTAGGCCGTGTCGGGGAATTCGACCTTTTTGTCGGGGCCGTGGGTCTCGACGGCTTCCAGAAGCTGGGATCGTGCCTGCTCGATGTACCCGTGACCCCCGCGGATCGCCGCCGCAGCGATGATTTTCGACATGCGTCCACCTCCTCGGTGCGCGACTCCGAATCAGACAAGAGCATGCGAGCAGGCGTGTTGTCGTGTGGCATCATCAAGCATGTCGATTGCAGCGTTGCTCGTCCGTCAAACCTTACCATTCAGAGAACGTTTCGGCAAGACTTGAGCTGGTCTGAAGGAGAGGCGATTACGGAAGTGACGATTTCAGCTTCGCTTCAATTGCCGAGAAGAGCTCGCGGAACGAGTTATCGGGGCGTTCGGGAGGAAGCGATCCCGTTCGAGCGGCGGCGCGAATCGCGTCGACGTACGGTACAACGCCGACAATCGCAATCCCGTCGGGCAAGCCTTGGCGGATCTCGTCGATCTCCTCGTCCTCGTACACCTTGTTGGCGACGGCCAAGATCCGTTCGATCCCGAGATCCCGAGCGAGTGCGACGGTCCGCTCCGCCGTCTCCAAGGTCTTTCGATCCGACTCGACGATGAGGAGGAGCGCGTCGACGTTGCGAACGGTTCCGCGGCCAAGGTGCTCGATTCCGGCCTCCATGTCGAGGAGGACCGCGTCGCGCTCCTGCAGGAGGAGATGAGCCAGGAGCGACTTGAGGAGCACGTTCGCCGGGCAGGCACATCCCTCGTCTCCTCCTCGGATCCCGCCGAGGACAATGAGTCGGATTCCCTCTCGCTCGACCGTGTATCGATCGGGGATGTCATCGACCGTCGGATTGAGGCGGACGAACCCGCCGGAGCCCGCGCGTTCGGCGACGAGTTCCTCTTCGTTCGCCAAGGGGGCGATCGGCTCCGGGAACCCGAGCGTCGTCGCCAGATTCGCATCCGGATCGGCGTCGACGACGAGCACGCGGTAGCCAGCGTCCACCGCTTCACGCGCGAGAAGAGCGACGAGCGTCGTCTTCCCCACGCCGCCCTTTCCGGCAACCGCCAGCTTCATGACGAGGTTCCTGCTTTCGCCAGTGTCCGGCAGAGCATCCGGCCGAGAATGGCGAGGCCGTCGGTTGGGAGGTATCGTCCGGAGACCTCGTCGAACAGGACGGTCGCGTTCGCCGGGAACTCGTCATCTCCCGCCCACCAGACGACGGCGAGCGGCACATTCGGCAATACTCGGAACGCGAAGCCGGCATCCCCCGTCTCCAACGGATCCCCGTTGAGCGCCTCCGACGCCCGCCGAAAGGCCTCGATGTCGCCGCCGAGATCGCGGACGAGCTGATCGCCCGAGTACCCCTGGAACGCGTGTCGGTAGAACGCGCCGTTCGGGAGCTCCTGATAGCCGATCCACTTTCCGGTCGGCGCGGAGCCGTCGCCGTGCCGAAGGTAGTCGAGGAAGAGGACTCTCAGATCGTCACGACACGGTTCGCCGTTCGGTTTTCGTGCGATGAAGTCGGGCCCGTCGAGAGTGTACGTCCTCCCGAGGAGGTCCAGCCGGAGCGCATCTCCATCGCGAACGAGGCCTCCGCGGCGCGCCAACTCGCCCGGGGTCAGACCGCGGAGTTCGGCCACGGCGTCGTCGATTCGGGGCCGGAGGGATTCGATGTACTCATCCTTCGGCATAGCGCCTCCTCAGGTCTGTTGCCGTGCGCGGCATCGCGCGAGGTTTGACGAGGAAGGATCGCGCCGCAGTCAGGCGGTGTCAAGCCGCCCACGTACATCCGCTGCGGCGTCTTGCAGGATCCCGAACCGCCGTTCGGCGTCCTCCTCGCTGTACGCCTTGTGCGGCATTCCGCATGGAAGGGTGATCAGATCGCCGGGGCAGAAGTCGGCGATGTCTTCGACGTCCTCGATTCCCCACGCTAGGTGCGCTTCGCCTCGATCTTCGTAGTACCTGGTAATGTCGTACGTCGACGCGTCGAAGCTGATGAGGTCGATCTCGGCGTCGAAGAGGTGATCCCACTGCATGTTCCCGCAGACGTGAACACCACGAACAACAGGGAAGCTCTCGAACAGGGGCTCCCAGAGACGCCGGTAGTCGAACCCGACGTAGCCGAGGGCCGGCTCGTCGAGGAAAAGAAGGACCTCGTCGGCGAGGAGTCCATCGAGGATCGCCTCGATGTGGCAGTAAACGCGGGAGACCGCGTCATCCTCCGCGTGTCCGTTCTGAAGCAGCGTTGCAGGTCCGATGCACTGGACCTTGACCGTCTCGAACCGGTGACGCCTGAACGCCTCGAGGCAGCTGAGCGTCCCCGGCTCCTCGATGTAGCGCATCATTGCGTCGCCGAGCGCAGTCAGCTCGGGAAGGAACGGGATCTCGTGCTTCAGGCTGTAGTCGATCGCTCGGTCGACATCGGTGAACGGGAGAGATCCGATCTGCGTGATCAGCTTGCCGGCTGCCTGATACCGATGCATGGCTTCAGTGTATCTGTCCACCGACGTGCTCGTCCAAGAGAGCTGCTATGTCGCTTCCTGTCTATCGCTCGAACAAGTCATTCGCCGCCAGCGCAGTGAGGTTGACGGGGCATCCGGCGACCATCAGGTAGACGGAGTCTGCGGACGCGGCCAGCCGCTGGTTCGCCCGGCCGAGGAGGTCGCGATAGACGCGTCCGAGCGCGCTCGGCGGGACGACCCCGCTACCGACTTCGTTGCTGACGAGGATCCAGGGAATGCCGCCTCTGCGAACAGCGTCGAGCAGGCCGTCGAGTTCCTTGTCGACCCGGGTCTGGGCTGCGGCTTCATTCACCCTGTCAAGGCTCTCCTCCGGTACGCCGCGAAGGAGGACGTTCGAGACGAGCATCGTCACGCAGTCGAGGATCACCGCGTCCGTCGTTTCGTTCTCAAGCGCATTCAGCACGGACGGGCCGACACCGAATGGGACCTCGAGCGTCTGCCAGGCCGTCGGCCGTCCGGCGCGATGGGTCTCGATTCGAGAGGCCATCTCGGCGTCGTTCGCCTCGGCGGTGGCCACGTAGAGGATGTGGCGACCGTACCGCGAAGCCGCCTTCTCGGCTGCGGACGACTTCCCGCTGCGAACCCCTCCGAGGAGCAGAATGTGCGATCCGTTCACTATCTTCCCTCCATGCGCGTTCTAAGGATCTCGAGACTCCCGAAGAAGGGAGCCTCGGCGAAGACCTCGACGGTCACGACTCCGCGGAAAGCCTCTGCCGTGAGTCCGTCGATCAACGAAGCCAACAAGGAGTCGTCGATCTGCTCGAGCCCAAGATGGTCGCGTCCGTCGGCCGCCGCGTGCAAGTGGATGACCCGGGTGCGATCGAGATGCCCTCGAAGGAAGGGACGGGGATCTCCGCCGGTCTTTAAGACGTGTCCGACATCGAAGCACAGGCTCACCGGGACGCGTTCGAGCAGAGACGCCACGATCGGCGGCGCAACGTCGGTCAGGTTCTCTACGGCGAGGCTCTCCGGATTTTCGACCTCCTTCGCGAGGGCCTCGAGCGATCGGCTCGCGCGGCCCCGCCATGCGTCGAGCGCTGTGGGGGAAACGCTCAAGGCGTCTTCGCCTCCGCAGACGTGAACGACGTAGGCCCACGGATCGAGCGTCCTCGTCGCGTCGATCGCCTCCCGCGCCGCGCGGAGCGAGGCGTCTCTCAGTCCGGCATCGGGAGCCGCAAGCTCCAGGTCAAGCGGGAGGTGGACCGTGTAGGTCAGCGCGTGTTCTTCCGCCAGCGCGCTCAACTCCGCGATTGTCTGTTCTGCCGGCAGGTCGCGCGGAGAACGAACTTCGAACAGCAAGAGCTCGACGTCGTCGACGTACGGTCCGAGGCGAACGACGTTCGGCACGATGTCGGCGGGGTAGACGTACGAGGGTGCGCCGAGCCGAAACGGGAAGCGGGAGGCCATCCTACAAGGCCTCCACGATCAACAGGATGCACAAGAGCGCGCCGACCTCCGAAAGCTCGTTGATCGCGCCGTAGGTGTCTCCGGTGAGGCCCGGGATTCGCCGACGGACCCACCATGCGACGATGATCGTTAGCAGCCAGACGCACGCTCCGGTCGCGAGGCCGATCCAACCGAGAGCGATCGCCGCCGCTGCTGCTGCGGTGATTGCGGCGACTGCGACGTGGCCCCACGTGAGGCCTTCGCGAAACAGGCTCCCGAGTCCCGGCCCGGATCTCGCATACGGGAACGCTCGTACGGCATAGACCACGGTCGCTCGCGACAGGCCGGGAACGACGAGGAGCGCCAGCGCTCGATGCGTTGAGGGCAACTCGACCAGAAGCGCGAACTTCACGATCAGGAGGCAGATTCCGCCGACCACCGCAAACGAGCCGGTATGAACGTCGCGGAGGATGTCGAGTCGCTCGCGGGGCGACCGCGCGGCGAACAGGCCGTCGCACGAATCGAGGAAGCCATCGAGGTGGAGTGCGCCCGTCAGTGCCACCCACAGGCCGAGGAGGAGTCCGGCGCTGACGAGCGGCGGAAGGATGGCTCGAAGTCCCAGATCCGCTAGCGCGAGAACGCCACCGAGCAGGAGGCCGACGACGGGAAACCAGATCATCGCGCGCGCCATTCTCCCCGGCGTGAATTCGGCCGTGGAGCGAACCGGGATGACGGTCAGAAACTGTACCGCGAGGAGGAACGAAGCGAAGAGATCACTGACCATCGGAGACCCCCGCGCTCTCGAACGTCGCCATCTCATCCAGGATCTTGCATGCCGCTTCGACGAAGCTCAGCGCGAGCGCGGCTCCGGTTCCCTCTCCGAGGCGGAAGTCGATGTCGAGGAATGCGGCCAATCCCAATCGATCGAGCATCACCCCATGTCCCGTCTCGACGGAGATGTGCGTACCGATCAAGTAATCGCGCGCCAGCGGCGCCAGACCGTGCGCAATCAGTGCACCGGCGGCGGAAATGAATCCGTCGACGACCACGGGCACGCGTCTTGAGGCCGCACCGAGAATCAGGCCCGAGATCGCGCCGATCTCGAACCCGCCGACTTTGCTCAGAACGTCGAGAGGGTCTGAGGAGTCCGGCCGATTGACGGCGAGCGCCCGCTCGATGACCGCGGCCTTGTGGTCGCGGTCTTCCGTGCTGAGCCCCGTGCCGGTTCCGGTGACCGCGGCCGCCGGGCAGCGGCAGATCGCCGCGGCGATCGCGCTCGACGGGGTCGTGTTGCCGATTCCCATGTCGCCGGTGGCGACGAGAGACGCACCGCGATCGATTTCTCGGCCGACGACGTCGATCCCGGCCTCGATCGCCTCGACCGCCTGCCGGCGGCTCATCGTCGGGCCGAACGTCATGTCGGAGGTTCCGCGCCCGATCTTCTTCACGACGAGGTTTGGGTGCGGAGGGGAGTCGGAGAGCACACCGACATCGAGCACGATCACGCGGGCACCCACATGCCGCGCAAGGACGTTGATTGCCGCACCTCCGGCGAGGATGTTGGCGACCATCTGGCCCGTCACCTCTTGTGGGTATGCGCTCACTCCCTGCGCTACGACGCCGTGATCGCCGGCGCAGACGATCACCGTCTTCCCCGTGATCGCCGGACGCGGATCGGCGCGGACTCCGGCCACCTGGATCGAGATCTCCTCCAGCAGCCCGAGGCTTCCGGGCGGCTTCGTCAGGCGGCCTTGCCGGACACGGGCGGCCGTCATCGCTTCTTCGTCCAACGGACGAATCGACTCGATCGTTCGCTCCAGCAGCGTCATCGTTCTCCTTTCGCGCCGCGTGCCGCGCACCGGAATTGCGTCATGCGGAGAGCACCACCGGCAGACGGTCGTTCGGATGCTCGATCACGGTCACTCGAACGCCGTATGCCCGCTCGATCGAGTCGGCGGTCAGGACGTCGACCGGTGGCCCCGCCGTCAGCACGCTTCCTTCTTTGAGCAGAATCAGACGATCGCAGTACCGCGAAGCGAGATTCAGGTCGTGGAAGATGGCAAGGGTCGCCAATCCACGCTCCCTCACCAGATCTGCGACGAGGGTCAGGATGTCGACCTGATGGTTGAGATCGAGGTGGGCGGTCGGCTCGTCCATCAGAAGCACACGCGGCTCCTGCGCCAGTGCGCGTGCAATGACGACGCGTTGCCGCTCGCCACCGCTCAACTGGTTGATTCGCCGATCGGCGAGGCGGAGGATTCCCGTCTCGGCCATCGCTTCGTGGGCGCGGAGCCGATCTTGTGGTCTCTCGCGTCCGAGCCAGTCGAGATGCGGGGTGCGACCCATCAGGACGATCTCCCAGGCGGTGAACGCGGTAGGGAGTTCCGGATTCTGAGGGACGACGGCCAAGGCACGAGCGAGTTCGATTGCGGACCAATGGTGTAGAGAACGCCCTGCGAGCTCGATCCGACCGGACTCGGGTGCGAGGATTCGGCTGAGCAGCCGGACGAGCGTCGTCTTCCCCGCGCCGTTCGGTCCGATCACACCGACGATCCGGCCCGGCTCGAGCCGTACGTCGACGCCGTCGAGCACACGCTCATTCCCGAACGAGAAGGAGAGGCTTCGGGCGACGAGCGACACGCCCTTCTCGAGCGGGAAGGTCGGACGCTTCGCGGGGAACCCGAGGAACTCCCTCACGGATCGGTTCTCCCGCTCTCCTCCGCCGTGAACGCTCTTCTGCGACTGCCTCGATCGTCTCATTGGAAGAGGAGGCGGCGCTTCCGCCGCAACAGGTACAGGAAGAACGGTGCGCCGAAGAAGGCGGTGACCACGCCGGTCGGAAGCTCCGCCGGCGACAGCAGCGTCCGCGCCAGTCCGTCCGCGATGATCATGAACGCCGCGCCACAGAGAGCGCTCATCGGAAGGAGGAACCGGTGATCAGGTCCCCAAATCAGACGCACGGCGTGCGGCACGATCAACCCGACGAAGCCGATCACGCCGGCGACGGCGACGGCCGTCGCCGTGATGAGAGAGGCGAGCACGATCAGCGTCAGCCGTGTTCGCTCGACGTGGACGCCCAGTTGCTGGGCCTGCTCCTCGTCGAGCTGGAGAACGTTCAAACGATGCCCGTGCACCCAGACGAGGGCTCCCCCGAGGACGTAGACGACGCCGAGCAGTCCGACCTTCAGCCAGCTGGCGAGGCCGAGAGAGCCCATCAGCCATCCGAGGATGTGCACCGTGTAGAACGCGTCCTTCACCTGGAACATGAAGAACATCTGGGTCGCCGTGAAGAATGCGCCAAGAGCGACGCCGGCGAGAACGAGCGTGACGACGGAGGTCCGCCCCCCGACGCGCGACAACGCATAGACGAGCCCTGTCGCCAAGAGCGCGCCGGCGAATGCGAGGAGCGAGACGCCTCCGAGTCCCCCCCACCCGACCGGGATGCCATACGCGATGGCCAGCGTTGCTCCCAGACCCGCACCGGAAGAGACGCCGATCAAGTAAGGATCGGCCAACGGATTCCGAAACAGGCCTTGATAGACGGCTCCTGCCTGCGCGAGTGCTCCGCCGACGAGCGCAGCGAGGGCGATTCGCGGGAGGCGGATTTGGAGGATGATGGTGCTCCACGCCGAGGGCCAGTCGGCCGAGAGCTCTGCCCCGATGAGCCGTCGCCACAGGATCTGCACGATCGCTCCCGGTGGGATGGCGTACGAGCCCCAGATCACGCCGAGCAGGGCGACGCCTACGACGGCCAGAAGCGCGAGCAGAAGGGCGATCAGACGTCGGCGCGGTCCGCGGCCGACTGGGCCGAGCTCCATCCGGGCCGCACCGGATTCGGTCTGAGAGCGCTCACTCCTCGCCATCCGTTCTCCTCTCGCTCCGTGCCTACTCGGAGAATCGCTCCGGGTGAAGGGCTCTCGCCAGGAACTCCAGCGCATCGACGAGCCGGGGGCCTGGGCGGGAGAAGATGTCGTCGTTCGAGAGCTCGATCACACGTCCCTCGACGACCGCCGTGATCCGGCCCCATCCGGGACGGGTCGCCACCTTCTCGAACGTTTCGCCGTAGGCGTGATCAGCAAGGACGATCACATCCGGGTCTTCGAGGAGGATCGTCTCGACGCCCAGCTGCGGCCAGAGACCCTGCGCGCTTGACGCGACGTTCTCCCCTCCTGCAAGTCGAATCAGGTCATCGACGAACGAGCCGGGCCCCGCCGTGTACAGATCCGGCCCCAGCTCCCAGAACACCTTCGGCTCGGGCTCACCCTCGACCGCGTGTGCGACCGCCGCGATCCGCTCCGTCATCTGTGCCACGAGCAGGGCGGCCTGTTGGGTTCTGCCGGTGATGATCCCGACGGTCAGGATGGTCTCCAGCACGTCGGCGACGGTCCTGGGGTCGACGATGAACGTTGTGACGCCGAGCGCCTGCAGCCTGGGTGCCAGCTCGGAGGCGTGCATGCTCGTTCCGAGCACGAGATCCGGCCCGAGGCCGACCACCGTCTCGACGTCGATGTCGGCGAATCCGCCCACCGTCGGTCGGCCCGCCGCCTCTTCGGGGTAGTTGCAGTAGTCGGTCACGCCGACGACCCGATCTCCGAGGCCGAGAGCGAACAGGATTTCGGTGTGGCTTGGCGCAAGCGAGACGATCCGCTCCGGCGTCTCGGGGAGCGACACCGGGTTCCCCGCCTCATCGGTCAACGTCATTGGGAATCGGTCGCCCGCGGTCAGGGCGCCGATCCCGGCGGCGGCGAGAACCAGCAGAACCAACTTCGTGTGTCTGGCGATGTTCACGTCCGATCTCCTTCCTTTCCGTTCGAGTACGCAGTCAGTACTCGATTCCGATTCGCGCCTGGACGCCGCTTGAGAACGGATGCTTCACTTCTCGCATCTCGGTGACGAGATCGGCCTTTTCCAGAATCGACGGAGGGGCGGCTCGGCCGGTGAGAACGAGTTCAACGTCCGACGGTCGGTCATCGATCAGCGTGAGAAGCGATGCTTCGGAAACGAGCCCGAGCCGACAGGCCACGAGGACTTC
>Ga0272444_10001024_pt1 | contig 27862 bp, 20 predicted proteins | sample SSMForm13_FD_201033 | JGI IMG/M metagenome (GOLD analysis project Ga0272444, IMG submission 201033) | Marine sediment archaeal communities from Little Sippewissett salt marsh, Falmouth, MA, United States - SSM-Form-13 | ecosystem: Environmental > Aquatic > Marine > Wetlands > Sediment ...
TGCTCGAGCATGCCGCTCGAACAGACGATGACAGGAAGACCCTTGAAGAGTTACGAAGGGAGATGGACACCGATGAATCGTGAGGAGACTGTGCCTTTCCGTTCAGCCAGCCGTGTCGCGGCATGGGTGTTGGTAATGGTTCTGGCGGCAGGAACGGCTTCCTGCACACCGCCCGATGATGTGGATGCCGGCATCACTTTGATGCCATCTGTAGAAGCGACCGAGTCATCGGCGGAGCCGACCCTGGAACCGGAGCCCGAGGATGTTCTGTTTGTGTGCCTCAATCAACAGCCCGAATCACTGTATCTCTACAGTGATGCCTACCTCTATGGCTCAGCGCGGCTCGAAACCAACGCTGTGCTGCAAGCCATCTATGATGGCCCGTTTGATATCCTCGATTACCAGGTTCAACCGGTAATCCTCGCATCGACGCCATCCCTGGAGGCGGGAGATGTGCGCTTTGAGACGGTCACGGTGGCTGATGGTGAGGTGTATCTCAACCCCGTGACCCTCCAGCCGGAAAACCTGGAGCAAGGGCAATCGTACCTGCCTGCGGATTGTGCAGATTCAAGCTGCATCGAGACCTACGCAGGTGGCGAAGTGGAGATGCTGCAGATGCAGGTTGACTTCCGTCTGCTTGATGGGCTTGCCTGGTCGGATGGCGAGCCGCTCACCGCACATGATTCGGTTTTCTCCTTCGAGCTGGACCAGGATCCGGATACGCCAACAACGAAATACCTTGTGGGGCGGACTTCGTCGTATTCAGCGCTGGATGACGTGACCGTGCGGTGGGTGGGCATTCCCGGATTTCTGGATCCGGACTATGCCACCATTTTCTGGTCTCCGCTTCCCCGACATCAGATTGGTGGTGTCTCTGCAGGGGACATCCTCGCGGCTGAGGAGCCCAATCTGTATCCACTGGGATGGGGAGCGTATCAAATTGACGTCTGGGGGCAGGAAGGGTTGGAAATGGTACCCAACTCAAACTACTTCCGACAGGATGAGGGGATTCCGATGTACGATCGCATCATTTTCCGATTCCTGGGAAGTGGTGGGGCTTCAGCGTTACAGCAAGTCGTGAGTGGTGAGTGTGATGTCGTTGACGAGTCGCTGCTCACATTGGCAGCGCTGCCAACGGTTCAGGAATTGGCCAGTGAAGGCAGGCTGGTCATCGAAGCGGCTCCGGGAGCGGAAGTTGAACGGCTGGATTTCAACCTCCTCAGACAGTACGGGGATGAAGATGGCCTATCCTTTGCCGATGTGCGTCTGCGGGAAGCCATTGGCCGGTGTATTGACCGCGAAAGCTTTGTGGCCGAGACTTTATCAGGCTACGGTCTGGTGACCGAAAGTTTTCTGTCGCCGCAAAACCCGCTTTACCTTACCCCTGAAGAAGGCCTGACCTACGATCCTGAAGCTTCTGCTTTATTGTTGGATCAACTGGGCTGGGTCGATGAAGACGGTGATCCGACGACACCGCGCATTGCACGTGGAGTGCTGGATAATGCGTTCGGGACTTCGCTGGTGTTCGATCTTGCCTACACTCCGACGGGAATTGCAGAAGCGCTGGCAGAACAGATCCAATCAGATCTGGCAATGTGTGGGATCGGTGTGAACCTGGTGGAGATGGATCAGAACGACATCTCGGCGCCCTATCCGGAAGGTGTGATATTTGGCGGGGATTTTGACGCTGTCATTTGGGCCTGGCCTGATTGGATCAGTCCCTTTTGTGAGATGTATGTGGGGTGGGAAATTCCATCAGAATCGAATCCATTTGGGAGCAATGCATCGGGATACGAAAATTCGGCGTATAATGAAGCTTGCCGGAGCGCACTTCTGGGGATTCCGGAGCAGACAACTATGCAGGTGATTCAGGAGCGGTATTGGGAGGATTTCCCCTCGATACCGTTATTCACCTACCCCCGGTATATGGTTCACTCAACCGATGTGGTCGGGTTTGAGCCTGATGACCTGGTGTTCAGTCTTATCTGGAATCTGGAAATGTTTGCGCCCGCGGAATGAGTGCGAAAGAAGCATGAAATTCGTTTGAACCTTTTTGAGCCTTCAGTAGTAAACATTTAATAAGCAATGACAAAATAGGTCGTTCGTTAGGAATATCCGTTGTCCGAATCCATGACTGACCGGCAGCTTGTTCTCAAGCTTCAGATGGGGGATCTTTCTGCCCTCGGGGTGCTGTATGACCGGCATCGCCAGATGGTCTATCGCACTGCGCTGGCCATCACCGGGGATCCGGAAGCCGCCGCGGATTTACTTCAGGATGTCTTTCTGCGTTTGAACCGTTTCTCCAGCCGAATTGACCCTGAGCGGCCTATTGAACCATGGCTATACCGCATGACGGCCAATCTCTGCTACACCTGGATGAAGCGACGGAACCGTTTCATCCGCGCCGTGACCGAAATGGCTGAGTGGATTTCCCGTGAGCATCAGCCTACACCGCAATCCATCGCCGAGCGCGATGAGGAATGGGAATCCGTGAGAGAAGCGGTCGCCTCGCTTCCGCTTCAGCAGCGGGTTGTCGTGGTGATGTACTATGTCAATGATTGTGCGATCCAGGAAATTTCCGACATTCTGGATATACCCGTTGGTACCGTGAAATCGCGATTGTATTACGGTCGCACAGCGCTCAAGAAGCAGTTGAGAATGCAGGGCGACCGCTTGCCCGAGGTGAATTTTGAGTACACATAAGGCTTTCCAAACCAGGCTTGAAGACGAAGCCATTTCACGCAAACTGAAAGACTGGTCTGAACAGGTGCCCCTGCCTGCGGATGGCCGTGAACAGCTCCTTGCCTGTGCCGCGGAAGAGGCGTGCAGGAAGGAACCTTTCAGCATGGAGCGGGTGATCAGCGCCCTGTGGGACCTGTTTGCCTATGACGCAGCCCAGAGTATGATTGCCCCTACCGCGCCGAAAGAGATGAGATTTTTCGATAGTAGAGGTGATAAATCACCCTTTGGAATGTCGGTCTATGCGTTGCAGAATGCGATTACGGTTGGTGCGTGTCTTGTGAGGACCAACTAGACGAATTCAGTTTGACCATGCGAGAACATCGCTTCATAATGTGTCTCGCAACTGGCGAGGTCGACGGCTCCGCAAGAAGTCGTTTGGTTGACGGACTGTTGGTTTCGTGTATAATCGCCAGAATAATCTGCCGATATCAGCGACATCAACTAAAGCATGTTGATCGTTGCTGATTCCAGTAGGATTGGGAGGGTTCCTCCTCCAATCAAGGGAAGACGTTCCATCGAGCGATACCAAAACGCATGACATGACACAGGCCCTTATCCGAGGATTGAATCCCGCAATGCAGGAGAGAGTGCTTTGGCCCCAAAGGTGCTAGAAGTCAAGGATCTCGTTACGCATTTCCACACCCAGGAAGGTGTGGTCCATGCCGTGAATGGCGTGTCGTTTAACGTCAACGAAGGCGAAACGCTGGGAATTGTAGGCGAAAGCGGATGTGGAAAGAGCGTCTCGGTTCTTTCCGTCATGCGACTTCTCCAAGAGCCCCCCGCCAAGGTGCAAGCCTCAAGCGTCAAATTCTACGACCGTGAGTTGCTGGGTCTGGATGAGGATGCAATGCGGGAAATCCGCGGAAGTCAGGTCGCGATGATTTTCCAGGATCCGATGACCTCCCTGAACCCGGTTCTGACGGTGGGGTTCCAACTGATGGAACCGCTGAAACTACACCTGGGGATGAGTGATGAGGAAGCGCGGGAACGGGCTGCCGAATTGCTCCATCTGGTCGGCATTCCGGAAGCGCGCGACCGGCTGGATGACTTCCCGCACCAGTTCTCCGGCGGCATGCGGCAGCGTGCCATGATCGCCATGGGCCTGGCCTGCAACCCGGCTCTCTTGATCGCCGATGAGCCGACGACAGCGCTGGACGTGACGATCCAGGCCCAGATTGTTGACCTGGTGAAACGGCTCCGCGACCAGTTTGGCATGTCCCTCATCTGGATCACGCATGACCTGGGTGTGATTGCGGGTCTGGCTGACCGGGTGAATGTGATGTACGCCGGCTTCATCGTCGAGGAAGCGCAGATTAACGATCTGTACGGAACCCCCCGGCACCCTTACACTATCGGTCTGCTAGGATCGTTGCCTCGCATGGATGGAAGCCCGGGTGAAAAGCTGGATTCAATTGAGGGCTTGCCGCCGGAACAGTATTCACTGCCGGTGGGATGCCCATTTTCTCCCCGCTGCAAATTCCGCAAAGACATCTGCGATGAGAAGAACCCGCCGCTTGAGGAAATTGCCCCGGGGCACAGGATTGCATGCTGGGTAAACACTGAGACAGGTGAGCTTCGATGACGGAAAAAGAAACCCTCGTTCGCATTGAGAATCTAACCAAGCATTTTCCCATCACGCGCGGCATCATCGTTCAGCGAGAGGTCGGAGCGGTTCAGGCGGTCGACAATGTATCGTTTGAGATCCGCAAAGGCGAAACGCTGGGGTTGGTCGGCGAGAGCGGCTGTGGCAAGTCCACCACCGGACGCACCATTTTGCAACTCTACCGCCCGACGTCCGGCAAGGTTTATTACGGCGACAGCGAATTAACCTCGCTTAAAGGGGAATCGCTGCGCCAGATGCGCCGCAATATGCAGATGATTTTCCAGGACCCCTATGCATCCCTGAACCCGCGCCTCACGATCGGCAACATCATTGCCGAGCCGCTGGAAGTGCACAAGATTGGGACGAAGGTTGAGCAGCGTGAGCGGGTGCAGGAACTGCTGCGCCTGGTCGGCCTCAGCCCCTATTTCATCAACCGCTACCCGCACGAATTCTCGGGTGGCCAGCGACAGCGCATCGGCGTAGCCCGCGCGCTGGCCCTTCAGCCGGATTTCATCGTCTGCGATGAGCCCATTTCCGCGCTGGATGTCTCCATCCAGGCGCAGGTCGTCAACCTTCTTGAGGAACTGCAGGAAGAGTTCGGGCTCACCTACCTGTTTATCGCCCACGACCTGAGCATGGTTCGTCACATTTCTGACCGTACTGCCGTGATGTATCTTGGCAAGATTGTCGAGTTGTCGACGCGCGATGAGCTCTACTCCAATCCGCTTCATCCCTACACGCAAGCGCTGCTCTCGGCGGTGCCCGTGCCGGATCCGATTAAGGAAGGCAAGCGCCAGCGCATCATTCTGGAGGGCGATGTTCCCAGCCCGGTGAATCCACCAAAGGGCTGCAGGTTCCATCCCCGCTGTCCGCTGGCAATCGATGTTTGTAAGGAAGCTCAGCCTGAGTGGCGTGAAGTCAGCCCGGATCACTGGGTTGCCTGTCACGTTGTCTGAAGATAAGACGTCGCACGATACCGTTCAAAACACTACACGACGCAGGTATCAGCAGTCGTAACAATCCTGGTATCGATTCTTACTCAGGGAGGGAGGTGGTGCTGGAAGCATAATGAGAACGAAGCAGTGTTGAAACTTTGGTCCGACTTGTACATGTACGTTTTGGAAGGAGAAGAGAGCACCATGAGAGCCAAGAGCTTTACCATTGTTGCCTTGCTGGTTGTAGCAAGCATGCTCCTGGCAGCTTGCGGTGGCGGAGCTGTTGAGACCGTCGTTGTTACGGTTGAGACAGAAGGTGGCGTCGAAGAAGTTGTCGTCACAGCTACCCCTGAAGCCGCAGCAGCTGAACCGATTACCTATGATGGGTATTCGACCACAGACATTCCTACAGCAGACCCGCAAATTGCTGAGGATGTTGTTTCCATCGGCTACATCGAGAACCTGTTTGTCCACCTGACCAACTACGACCTTGAGACAGCGGAAATTGTTCCTGAAGCTGCGACGGGTTGGGTTGCGAGCGAAGACGGGTTGACCTACACCTTCACGATCCGCACGGATATTCCGTGGGTGTATCACAACCCCGCCACTGGCGAGACCACCCAGGTTCTGGATGACGAAGGGAATCCGCGCTTCGTGACCGCCAACGATTTCGTGTACGGCATTCGCCGCGCATGTGATGCGAACACCGGCGGCTACTACAGCAGTGTTGTCGCTCCCCTGATCAAGGGCTGCGCCGACGTGCTGTATTACGAAGATGCCGACAATGTGCCCGCTGAGATGGTTGAGGCCATTGGCGTGTCCGCGCCCGATGACAGCACCCTTGTCGTCGAGCTCGAATTCCCCGCCAGCTACTTCCTGTCGATGACCCCGATGTGGACTCTGGCCGCCGTTCCTGGCTGGACCATTGAAGAATATGGCAGCGACTGGATCGAGGCCGGCAACATCGTCACCAACGGCCGCTATGTGCTGCATGAGTGGGTCCACAACGTCCGCCGCATCCTGTGGCGCAACCCGTTGATGCCTGCTGACATGTACGGCACGGGCAACATCGAGCGCTTCATCGTCAACGTTGTTCCTGACACCAGCACGGGCTACTCGCTGTGGCTGAACTACGACGTCGACACCGCTGGCATCCCCGATGCCGAGCTGCAGGCGCATCTCGAGATGTTCCCCGATGAAACCGATCAGATCCCCGATCTGGCCGTGTTCTACATCGCGTTCCGCATGACCAAGGCCCCCTTCGATGACGCACGCGTTCGCCGGGCGTTCAGCGCAGCCTTCGACCGCGACACGTTCGTGGCTGAGGTTATCCAGGGCCAGGGTCTGCCCATGATCCACTTCGCACCTCCTGGCATCTTCGGCGCACCGCCGATTGACGAAATCGGCATCGCCTTTGACCCCGAATACGCAGCGGCACAGCTGGCTGACGCCGGCTATCCGAACTGCGAAGGCTTCCCGCAGGTCACCCTGCTCGGCTACAGCGGCCAGAGCACCCTGAACTGGATTGAGTACGCTCAGGATCAGTGGTCGACCAACCTCGGTTGCGACCCGTCCCTCATCCAGATCGAGCAGCAGCCGTTCTCCGAGCTGCTGGCAGCCACCGCCGCCAGCACGCCTGATGCGGATGCCCCGCACATGTGGACCCTTGGTTGGGGCCCCGACTATGCGGACGAGAACAACTGGGTTGGCGACGTGCTCTGGTGCGAGGGCGAGAATCGCTCCATCCGCACCTGCAACGAAATCGACGACCTGATCGTCGAAGCACGTGAAGAATCAGATCCGGCACGCCGGGTTGAACTTTACGCTGAGATCGAGGACATGTTCTTCGGTCCGGAGGAGGGTGAGGTCCCGTTCTTCCCGATCTGGGTCCGCATCGCCTTCGCTGCCCGCCACAGCTATCTGGACCGCGTTCCCGCGCTGTTCGGCGGCGAGCAGTACTACAACTGGACATTGGACTGGGACGCCAAACTGGCGGCACAGGAGTAACCTGTTCAGTAACCTCGTATGAGGTGGGGGAGCAGCGCAAGCTGCTCCCCCTTACCAGGATGACCGTCCCCTTCCAAGATAGCGAACGGAATCGATACTCGCATCAAGGAAGGCTTGGAATGAGACTGTTGTCCTGGACCGATATCTAGGAGCCGTAGATGACGAAATACATTTTGCGTCGACTGCTTTTCTCCATACCTGTTCTTTTTGCCATGGTTCTGGCGACTTTTTTACTCATACAGGCGCTTCCAGGCGGTCCCTTTGATACCGTCGGTGAGCGCGCCATGCCCGAGCAGATGCGGCTACTCATGGAGCGGCGATACGGTCTTGACCGCCCCCTCCATGAGCAGTTCTTTGCGTATCTCGGGAACGTCCTTACCGGCAATCTCGGCCCCATGCTGCGACTTCCAAGCCAGACGGTGAATGACATCGTCGCACAAACATTCCCGGTCTCCATCCAGCTCGGACTGCTCTCCATGATGCTGGGCTTCGGGACCGGGATTCCGCTCGGGATTATCGCTGCGCTGCGGCACAATACCATTGTGGACCACGCTGCCACCTTCTTTGCTGTCGCCGGCGTTTCCGTCCCCAATCTCGTGCTGGGACCGCTACTCATCCTGGTTTTCGGGGTGAATCTCCAATGGCTGCCCATCGCATTCTGGGGCGCCGATCCGCCGTTTATTCTCGGCTTCCTGCCGAAACCAACCCTGGATTTTTGGCTGCATGCCGTCATGCCGGTCGTCGCTCTTGGCACGGGCTCAGCGGCAGGCGTTGCACGGCTCACACGCGCCGGGCTGCTTGAAGTCCTCAATGAGGACTACATCCGCACCGCGCGGGCGAAGGGCTTGCGGGAACGTGTGGTCATCGTCATCCACGCGTTGAAGAACTCGCTCATCCCTGTCGCAACCATTCTTGGCCCCTATCTGGCAGCCGTAATCACCGGCTCGTTCGTTACAGAACAGATTTTTGCGCTCAACGGCATGGGCCGAGCCTTTGTGGGGAGTGTGAACGCACGTGAGTATTTCCTGCTCACGAGCCTGAACTTAATCTACGGTGCATTGCTCATCATGGGCAATCTTATGGTGGATATCCTGTATGCATGGCTGGATCCACGCATCCGGTTCGACTGAGGATAGGTGAACAATGGCTGATACTGCCAATCTGAATCTCGAAAACGGTATGAAGAAAGCCGTAAAAGGACGCAGCCCCGGTCAGGACGCATGGCGTGAATTCCGACGCAACAAACTGGCCGTTGGAGGCCTCATCTTTATCGTCCTGGTGATTGTCATTGCACTGATCGCACCTCTTGTAACGCCGTATGGTTTTGCCTACCAAAACAACCTGAATGGTCGTGCGAAACCGATGACCGGCTATATCGTGACGACGGATCGCATCGAGAACTGCCACTGGGCAGGTACACCACTTGAATGGGGATGCACCATTTTCGTCGCGGGATCGGATGCGCTTGGCCGGGACTTGTTGAGCCGTACGATCTATGGAACACGGGTGTCCATCTCCGTCGCGCTCATTGCCTCGCTCGTGAGTCTGCTCATCGGCTCCGTTTACGGAACCATTTCGGGGTTTATAGGTGGGCGAGTGGACAACGCGATGATGCGCGTTGTCGACTTTCTCTATGCCATCCCCTTCCTGCCCATCATCATCCTGATGCAGGTCTATTTCCAGGCGCTTGCCCGGCAGGGTGTATCAGGCGGGCTTATGGCGTTGCTCATCCCGCTCAACCAGAGTACAGGCGGCTTGCTGTTCTTGTTCATCGCCATTGGCGCACTGAACTGGCTGGGCATGTCGCGTCTGGCTCGCGGCCAGGTCCTTTCGTATAAGAAGAAGGAATTTGTCGAAGCAGCCCGCATGGTGGGCGCAAGCAATTCCCGAATTATCTTCCGGCATTTGATGCCCAACATCGTTGGCCCCCTGTTGATTTCCGAGACGCTGGCGATCCCAGGATACATCTTCCTGGAGGCGACGTTGAGTTTCATTGGCCTGGGCATCAGCCCTCCCACACCAAGCTGGGGCGCCATGATTAACGAGGGATATCAGGGACTGCGATCCAATCCGCATCTTGTGCTGGTTCCCGGTCTGGCGTTGACCATATTGACGCTGGCCTTCAACTTCATGGGCGACGGCTTGCGCGATGCCTTCGATCCCAAATTGCGAGGACGACATTAACCCCCGGCCATGGCATGGCCAACCGGGGTGATGTGAGAGAGGACTACGAAAGCAATGAGATCACGGACCAAAGCAATCCTGGCATTGACGGTCATACTCTTGGCAACGCTCGCATGCAGCCGTGCCGGCGAGGTGATTACTCCTGAGGAAGCGACGCTGCGGGCGGAATCAACCGAATCCGCAATCCTGACTCCAGACGTCGCGGAAGGTGCGCTCTACTCCGTTGGTTCGAGTGTTGAGTTCATCGGCGACCAGTACTTGATCCCGCTCACCAGTGAGCCGGGAGAGGTCGTAGCAGAGGCTCATGTGCCGCGCGGCGAAGTGGGTGTTGTCATTGGATCTGAGGAGTATGAAGGTGAGGTGTGGTACCTTGTCGACACCTCTGCCGGACAGGGCTGGATTGTGGAAGTCTCTCTCCTGCAGGCCGAGGATGCCGAGGCGACTGGGCCGCAGGTCGGCGATACGGTCTACCTGACTGGCGTTGGGTATCTCATCAACCTTGCTGATCAACCGGGTAGCAATCGGATTGCCGCCAACCAGGAGCGCGGGGTAGCGGTTACCATTCAGGCTATCACGCAGTTCGAAGGTGAGATATGGTACCTGGTTGATGCGCCAACGGGTGAGGGCTGGATCCGCACCGAGAATATTTCCACCGAGGCCCCCTGAGTCTGTCTCTGAAACCTTTCGTTATCAGCGTACAGGCAGGGAATCTCTCAATGAAAAGGACCATGGACAGGGAGGCGGCGACCGCCTCCCTGTTATTACGTACACGAGGATTGGAAAGCGAATGACGATTTTAGCGCGACGAATGATCTGGGTGATCGCGTCTATTCTCATGAGTGCCTTGCTGATCAGCGGGTGCAGCTCAGGGGAGCAATCGCTCTATACCAATGCCCCGGGGTGGAGCCGGGCGCCGATGATCGGCGTGAGTGCCCTTGTCGACCCTGTCCCCGTTGCACTGGATGATGACGGCAATATCTATTTCTTTTTAATCGGGGTCGCCGAGGATGGCTACGCACCACACGTCATCAAACTGAACCGGGAAGGGGCTCTCGTCCTTGATGTTTCGATTCCTGCTGAACTTGTACAGCCTCACCAGCCGGAAATCCTCTGGGATGGAAGCTCTTTAGACCTGTTCTACATCAGTGACCAGAGCCTCTACCACGCTGAAATCAACACCGAAGGCACGATGATCACAGCCCCCGAGATGGTCAGCGGGGGCATCAAGACGGATCAGTATGCCGTCGCTGCTGGGCCCGAGGGGGGTGTCGCTGTCTTCTTCTCTGGCCCGCGCAGAGAGCCGGGTTTGCACTCGCTTGATCTCAATACAGGAGAGATCCTGATGCTTGATGCACGGGGAGTGCGTCCACAGCTTGTCTATGATGGAGAAGGAACACTGCATGCGCTCTGGGCGCTCTACCCCCCGGGTCTTGCGGATTCGGCGCTGTATTATGCCGCCTATCCTGGTGGCGACATCAGCGCCGGTATGGACGTCATCATTGCAGAACCAAGACTGGGCATATCCAACGTCCTGCAGGGGCCGCAGCTCGGGTTGGACGGGGAACGAGTGTATATCTTCTGGGCCGAGCGGATTATGACAGGCATGCAGGTGGGTGTGGTGCAGTCCAAGTACATCACCTTCCCCATTGGTCGCCCTGACCAGGTCTCGGAAGAACGGGACCTGCGCGCTCCGGAAGCCTATGAACTCCCCTATGCGAGCTGGGAAGGAGACGGATTCGCCATAGGCGACAGGGTCGACCTCGCAGCTGAGCAGATCTCATCGACAAGCTCACTGACCCATGTGTTCCCCATTCGACCAATGGCGGACGAACTCATCGCCGTCTTCGAAATCAAGGCTGATTTCCTGCGGAGGAAATCGGAAATACAGATTGGTGTGCTTTCGTTCGACGAAACACCGGCAAGCTACCAGTTGATCAGTTTTACGAGCATTGGATCGCAATTGCCGTATCTGTTGACAGATGGCGAAGGGCTCTATCTCACATGGATTGAAAAGTCTATCAGCGCAGGATACGAAGTGCGTTTTGCAACGACGGCTCCGGATCTCGCCGCTTCGCTGAACAACCTTACAGGCGATGATGTATTAAGCATTATTGGCAGTATCTTGTTTGGCTTTGTCTCGGGCATCCTGCTGCTTCCGATGGGGCTCATCTGGATTGTCCTTCCGATTCTCATTCTTGCGGTGTTTTCCTTCCTGAGGACAGACGATTCCTCATTCAGTTCGCCGCTCAACATCATCAGCCTGGTGTTGTCGCTTGGCGCGTACTGGGCGAGCAAGTTCGTCATCCTTCCCGGGATCTCCAGCTATGTGCCGTTCTCCGCGTGGATTCCCATCCTTCCGGATGCATGGGATCTTCCCCTTCGAATCGGAGTGCCGGTGTTGATTGCCGCAGTGGGCTTTTTTACGGCCTATCAGTTCGCCATTCGGCGTGAGATGCGGTCGACGTTCTTCTTCATGCTCATGTATGCCATCGTAGACGGTCTGCTCACATTGGGTGTGTACGGGGTGCTCATCTATGGTGGATGACCTGCCCGGGTACCCTTCTCCAGAGCCGGGAATTGAACCTCATCAAGGCTGAAATTGTAAATAACGTGCTTATGTGATGCGCCGGATAAATCGGAAGGATCGGATGCGGCGGGCATGATCGCACAAGGTTCATCTCTGGTGATGGCTTTGCGATGGTGTGGTTTCGGTACGATCAGATGCCACGGGGACGGGTTTGGGTACGAATATATGGACAAGACAGATAGGGCAATTGAATCATATGAATCATAACCAACGGCAATGGCAAAGAGTGGGATGGATTCTCATCCTGATGCTGTTGACAGCCTTTCTCTCAGCTTGTAGTGCGGAGGGGGATCCGCTATGGCTGGACGCTCCCGCATGGGGACGGGCACGTTACGTTCGCACGATCCCCGAAGGAAAGGTGTTTGACTTTGTCGCCGGATATGAGGACGACGTTTACTTCATCATACCGGTTGCCGATAATGGTGTCTATCAGGCAGATGTCTTCAAACTGGATGATGACTTTGAGGTGCAGTGGGAGCGCCGGCTGGACCTGAACTTTCCCTTCCCGCAACAAGTCGACATTCTTCTCATAGAGGATCAATTACACATCCTGTGGGCTGGCGGCGGCGATCTCCACATGCTGGAGATGAGCGCCTCCGGGCAGGGCAGTTATTCCATTCAGGCTGCGGATGCTCCATTCAACCTGGTCATGTTCGCGCCGGTCGTCGATGAGGACGGCGACATCAAAGTCTTCGGATCGGGCGATGAAGATGATCCTGGAATGTATGCACTCAATCACGGGGTGTGGATCCTCATCGATCATCTGGGGATCTCTCCTCGCGCCGGGTATGATCGCTCCGGCGCTTTGCACGCTGTCTGGCTCCATGACGATCGCACGGCCGGTGATAATGGCATTTACTACGCGGGTTTCCCCGGCGGAATCCCATACGGCAATGTGCAGGTCCGCATTGCAGAATTGTCCCTGAACCCGGCGGATGGCATGGATGGACCGGCATTCGGCATCGAAGATGGTCGCGGCTATGTTTTCTGGACCCAGCTTTATCGCACCGGTCTCCGTGCGGGCACTATGGAAGCGCATTCACTGGTCTTTTCCCTGGACGACCCCACAGGTACCAAGCAGGACTCTCTCCTCATGGTCCCGGGGGGATACCATCTTGAGTATGCTCCTTTCCAGGAGGGATCCTACCGAGCAGGATTTCGCTATTCCTGGCTTCCTGAAGCCCTGTATGGCACGGTGGATGTCACGGAGATAAACGCCCTGATTGGAGACGGGGATGAACTCGTGCTGGCTGTGCGGGCGCGCGTGAACTATCTGCGTCGCAAGCAGGAGTGGCAGGTAGGCATGTTATACCTGGATGGAGGGCAGGCGACCTCCTACCAGCTTCTCAGCTTTTCCCCGGGCAACTCCTCGTCACCGGTTGTTCGCTCCAATGCGCTGGGATATCTGCACGCTGCCTGGTTGGAATTTGGGGGCGATGCCGGAGGGCAGTTGTATTTCACATCAACCGCCCCGGGCTTCCAGGAAACCCTTTCTGAGCTGGAATGGGCGGATTATAAGAATGCCATTGGAAGTATGTTGTTCGGCATGTTGTCCGGCGTGGTGATGATCCCCATAGGGCTCATCTGGCTGGTGTTGCCCATGATCGTGATGGCGATTACCGGGAGGATGCGTGATGATTCACTTGACCTCACCTCGTGGGGTGAGCGCATCAGTCTTGCGCTGATTATCGCCACCTACTGGCTCTCCAGGCAGGCGTTCTTCCCGGCGATGTGGCATACCGTACCGTTTCAATCATGGTGGCCGATGTTGCCCGAAATCCTGGGTGAAATCCTCAGGATCACACTTCCATTTCTGGTCACCATCCTGTCGCTGTGGATTGCCTGGCGCAACACGTATGAGCGCGGGCGCCGATCCTTCATTTTCTTCTCGATGCTGTACCTTGCGCTTGACGCTGTCATCATCATGGCAGTGTATGGAGAAACAGTCATCGCGATGTTCTAGTCGTCACCTGTGGCTGTGCCTTTCCTTCAGAACCTATGAAAAAGCGGCTCTTCACCGGGCCGCTTTTTGGTTTTCACCAACTCCGATATAATCAGCCCATTCACGGCCTTCATAAGAACGAGGCGGGAAGTTGAAGAGGAGAGAACCATGACATCAAGGCGAATCAAATTTGGTTGGGTTCTACTGCTGGGCATGTTATTGACAGCCTGTACAGGGACCGTGGTGGAAACGGTCATTGTTGAACTCCCGACGGAAGAACCGGAAGTGGTTGTCGTGGTCGTGACAGACACTCCAGAGCCCACGGCGACAGATCGACCCTTGACCGGCCCGCGAGCAACGGCTGCGGCGCTTTCGGCTGGCGTGACACTGTCGCCGCCGACACCCCGGGCTGAGGGCGAGGAACGTGTCTCTCCGGATGACTACGCCGGAATGGTCCAGTATGCCTGGGAGATCGTGGAAGAGAACTATGTCCGCGACAACTTCAATGGTGTGGACTGGGATGCCGTGCTGGTAGAGTACCTTGAGCGAGCGGCTGACGTGACCAGTCCGGAAGAGCTATGGGATCTCCTGGATGAGATGGTGGGTGAGTTAAATGACAACCACAGCCGTTTTGTACGGCCGGATGAATTTGGGCTTGAATTTGAGGCGCTCGATCCCACCGAAGCACTGGCGGATTACCAGTGGACCGGACTGGATATCTGGCCCGCACGCGAGGATGAGGTCATCTTCGTGTGGGACATCTGCAATTATGGCTCTGCAGCGAATGCAGGTCTTGTCCCGGGTGACCATATCCTTGCGGTAAATGGCACGCCGGTCAGCATCGAGGATGGCGAATACGACAGTGCGCTGATCCGAGCGGCACAGGTGGGTGAGGAAGGCGGCGTCGAACTGCTGGTCCAGCAAGGTCCGAATGCGGTACCACGCACGATCGAACTTACGTACGGGGCTGTCGGGAGTTGTCCCGGATGGGAGCTAGGGATTCTGAGCAATGATCCCTATATCGGTTACCTGCGGATCCCGGATTTCGGTGGCGATGTGTCCACCATGGTTCTGGATGCGATTGAGCAGTTGGAAGAGTATCAGCCGCTGGACGGGCTGGTCCTGGATGTCCGCCATAATCCTGGCGGCAATTCCGACAGCACCATCAAGATCTTCACGAGCGGCGTGTTTGGTCTGGTTGGCCCGTTGCGTGAGGATGCTACCCAGACCACGTATCGCATCCGGGGACCGGTCGAATGGAATGAGACGACACCGGTGGTCGTCCTGATCGACGGAAGCAGCCACAGTGCGGCGGAGTATTTCGCCACGGCCATGCAGCAATCCGGACGGGCGACGTTGATCGGCATGCCCACGGCGGGCAATACGGAAGGGATCAACAGTTGGGGCCTTCCGGACGGTTCCCTCATCCGGCTGGCATGGATGACGCTTGAGCTGCCCGACGGCAGCACACTCGAAGGTGTCGGGGTGCAGCCGGACATTGAAGTCTCGCTGGGCGAGTGGGGCCGACGCGGTGCGGATGTGCAGGTTCAGGCTGCGCTGCAGTTCCTACTGGGCAACTGAAGTGAGCTGAATCGTTACGCTTCCAGAATACGTGAAGAAGGACAGGGCCGGGGTACGCATGTACCCCGGCCTGTGCTACAATCGACGCCATGAACCCCTCCCGGATCCTGATTGTTGATGATCAACGCGAGGTGAGCCGTATGCTGCGGTCGAGCCTCGAATTGTCCGGGCGCCAGGTGGTCATTACCTCGGTCCCATCCGGTGAAGAGGCGCTTCTGGAGCTCAATCAGGGTCCCATCGATCTTCTGGTCACGGACCTTCGCTTGCCGGGTCTCTCCGGATTGGAGTTGCTCGAGCGCACGCGCAGGATGTATCCGGAGTCACAGGGGATCCTCATCACGGGTCAGCCCGATGAGGCTGTTCAGCAGGAGGCAGAAGCCCTCGGCGTGGTGGCTTTCCTCCGGAAACCGGTGAGTGTGGATTCGTTTCTGGACGCGGTGGATGCTGCTCTCTTCCGGCGCCACAGGTCGGAAGTACCTGTCACCATCCCGGAAGCCGTCAAGCCCCGTCTTGTGGTTCGACTTGAGACCATCCGCTACGAAGCCGGTGCAACGGCGGTATTCCTCATGGATCGCTACGGGAAGATTGCTGTGAAATCCGGCGATATGCAGGAGAGCAATCCCTTCGCGGCCATGCCGGCCATCATGAAGGCCTTTTCTGCCGGGCTGCAGGCCAGCAGTTTGATGGGGGCATTCCTGCCTCAGAATATGCACATGATCGAAGGCGAGGGAAATGCGCTTGTTATAACCAACGTTGGAGCCTACTACTGTCTGTTGTTGTTCATGCCGGATACGACGGACCTGGATCTGGCCGCGTTGAACAGCGGGACACGGGCCGCAGCAGTTGATATTCTTGATTTCCTATCAAGCGCCACTGATTTCGCGAAAGACGACCTGGAGGATGCGGACGGGGAAGACCTGGAGCGAGAGATAATGGTAGATGAACAGAAGGCGGACATGGAAGAACGCGAATTGGACATCGATGCTGTGATGGAAGGTGACAGCGGTGATGATCCCGGCCAATTCTGGGACGAAGCCATCAACACCAACCCGGTCGGCGGCGTCGACGATGAGAATACGATGACGTATGACGAAGCTCGAAAGAAAGGCCTGCTTACAGACGAGGAGTAGGCCGTCTCTGTCCCCCTTTGGCGTCCCCGCGCTTGTGTTACAATGTTGTTCCGCTGAAACTTGGCGGATGTGATGGGGCGTGGTGTAATGGCAGCACACCGGACTTTGAATCCGTGGATCTAGGTTCGACTCCTGGCGCCCCAGCCTGACCTTATTATTAGTGAGTTCCGTGCAAGACGACGATCCATCCTCTCCCTTTATGCAACCCCCCGTGACGCATGACCATGCGTTTTCTTTCCGTTTCCCTATCAGGAGTCGTTCATGAAATGTGAAGCCGTGATTCTGGCCGCAGGGCTTGGAACGCGTATGAATTCATCGCTTCCCAAAGTGATGCACCCGCTGGGAGGACGCCCGCTGCTGCGCTGGTCATTCGAAACCTGCTTTGCAGCGACGGATTCTCCACCGACGATTGTGATAGGACCGGAAAGCGATCAGGTGCGTGACCTCCTCCCGGATGCGAAATTTGTGCTGCAGGAGGAGCGACTTGGCACGGGGCATGCAGTCATGCAGGCGGCCGCATCGCTGAAGGGAAACGCCGATCTCATCCTTGTAGCCAATGCTGATCTGCCGCTTTTTCGCCCACAATCGCTGCTGGACCTCATCGAAGTGCAGAAGGACAATCGAGGGCCGCTTTCACTGCTCACGGCCGAGTCGGATGTGAAGCGTGGTTTCGGGCGCATTGTGCGAGATGAGAAAGGGCGTATCACGGACATCGTGGAACAGGCGCATGCGACACCGGAACAACTCGACATACGCGAATTGAATGTCGGCGGCTACTGCTTCGACGCTGCATGGCTATGGGACCATCTCCCGGCGCTGAAGCTCTCACCCAAAGGGGAATACTACCTGACAGACCTGATCGAACTGGCTGCATCAGATGGCCTTTCCATTGCCTCGGCATCCGTCCAGACGCTGGACGAGATGATTGGCATCAACACGCGTGCCCACCTTGCGGAGGCAGAAGAAGCACTCCGAAAACGCATTAACACCATGTGGATGAATCAGGGCGTCACGATGCTGAACCCGGCCACGGTCTACATCGAGTCGGATGTCACCATCGGAAAAGACACCGTCCTTCTTCCCCACACGTACCTTCAGGGAATGACGACTGTGGGGGAGGGCTGCACGCTGGGTCCATCGACCGTCATTCTTGACGCAACCATCGGCAACGAATGTGCGATCCGCATGTCCGTTGTCGAGCAAGCCGTCGTCGAGGATCATGTGGATATCGGTCCCTTCGGGCACCTGCGCAAGGGCGCTCATCTGTGCGAGGGTGTTCACATGGGCAACTTTGGCGAGGTGAAGAACAGCACGCTGAAGCCCGGTGTAAAAATGGGTCACTTCTCCTATGTCGGCGATTCCGAAGTGGGAGAGGAAGCGAATATCGGCGCAGGCACGGTGACGTGCAATTTTGACGGCGCCGAGAAGCATAAAACGATTGTTGGTGAACGAGCCTTCATCGGAAGCGGCACCATGCTGGTAGCACCCCTGGAAATTGGCCCTGATGCGAAAACCGGTGCTGGTGCGGTTGTCACACGAGATGTCGAAGCTGGCGAAGTTGTTGCCGGCGTCCCGGCACGTCCATTGAGGAAGAATGATCGTGAACACAGTGCTGAGTGAAGTCATCATCTTGATCGCGGCAAGTTTGTTCCATTCCCTGGTTGCGCTGGGGTATCTTGCTTTTCTCCACAGCCACCCAACGACGTTGGATGACTTGATTGAAGAAAAGGGCGGTGAAGATACGCTTGCCCACCGTTTGAAGGAGGACTCCACCGGCCTGATCATGACGTTCCGTGTTGCGAAGTCGATTGCCCGCGTCCTCACGTTGTGGGCCGGGACGTCGCTCCTGTTGGATTTCATCATGCATGACGGTTCCTGGACCCCATTGCTGCTTCTGGGCGGGCTGGCTGCATCAACGCTGTTCATCGTTTGCCTTGAACTCACGATCGAGGCGGTGATCCGAAGGTCCCCGGAGCAGTGGGCAGTGCGGGTGGCGCCATTCATCGCTGTGATGAAGCTCCTCCTTCGTCCGACCACATGGGCGCTTGGTAAACTGGTGGATCCGATTAGCACGAACGGCGTGGAGCGGCAGCATCTCATCACGGAAGAGGAAATCATGACCCTCGTCGATGTCGGCGAGGAAGAGGGAGTCATCGAGGAAGATGAAAAAGCGATGATCTACTCCATCTTTCAGTTAGGCGACACGCTGTGTCGCGAAGTCATGGTTCCACGTATCGACATCCTGGCGTTTCGTGAGGATTCGACCCTGCAGGATGCGGCGGACCGGCTGCTGGAAACCGGTTATTCCCGCGCTCCGGTCTTTTCCGGTACGATCGACAATGTGATTGGCTTGCTCTACGCCAAGGATTTATTGGCTGCCTGGCGCGAGGATGATCACAACAAGCCCATCAGTACCATCATGCGGGAAGCCTTCTTCGTTCCCGAGGCGAAGAAAGCTGATGACCTGTTGGCCGAGATGCAAACCAAACGTGTGCATATGGCCGTGGTCGTCGATGAATACGGCGGAACAGCCGGAGTTGTGACCATTGAGGACATCGTTGAAGAAATCGTGGGAGAAATACGCGACGAATACGATTTCGCTGAGGAAATGGCGTTTGAGCAGCTCCGTGATGGTGAATACATGTTCACCGGGGGGATCGACCTGGATGATGTCAACCAGATCACCGGGGCGTACCTTCCGACAGATAACACGGAGACTCTGGCGGGATTCATCTACAGCCAGTTGGGAAAGGTGCCTGCCCCTGGCGAGATCGTGGAAGCGGGAGGTCTTCATCTGGTGGTGACGAATGTTGTCGGTCGCCGGATCCGAAAAGTCCGGGCTACCCGTATTGAGGAACCCGGAGGGGAGTCGGAAAACCATGCAAATCACACCTGAACAACGCGATGAATTGATCCAGCGTGCCCTTGACATCCGTGCGAGCGCCTATGTGCCCTATTCCGGGTATGCAGTTGGCGCCTCGCTCCTGACGACAAGCGGGAAGATGTATGATGGAGTTAACATTGAGAATGCCGCCTATCCTGTAACCATTTGCGCCGAACGAACGGCTGTCTTCAAGGCGGTATCGGAGGGGGAGCGGTCCTTTAAGGCCATTGTCGTTGCAACGGACAATGCCGGATCGCCATGTGGCTCATGCCGGCAGGTGCTGTCGGAGTTCGGTCTCGACACCCTGGTCTACATGGTGGATGGTCAGGGAGTGATCCGGGAGGAGACCACGGTGGGGGATTTGCTGCCGTTTGCGTTCCAGCCTTCGGATTTAGAGAACTCCGCGTAATCGATCCCTCCAGATACATCCCGGGCGGGGTCCTACCCCGCCTTTTTCTATTCTGATGATTTACGAATGGGAGTGAGGCGGCTGCACTGGTATAATCCGTGCATGCCCTCAAGGAGCCGTGTCTATCGGACAGAAGCGGTGATCCTTCGCCGTATCAACCTGGGCGAGGCTGATCGGATTCTCACTGCATTTACACCGGACCATGGAAAACTCAGGGTCATCGCAAAGGGTGTTCGCAAGCCATCCTCACGCAAGGCAGGACACCTCGAACCGTTTACACGGGTGCAACTGCTTCTTGCGCGCGGCCGCGACCTGGATATCGTCACCCAGGCTGAGTCGATGGATATCTATCCCTCTTTACGGGAAGACCTGGGCCGGATAGGCCGCGCAGCATATGTTGCAGAACTGATCGATCGTTTCTCTGTAGAGGGCGAGGGGAGCCGGGACGTCTATCGGCTTGTGCTGGAGACGTATGAGCGATTGACCTCGAGCGTGGACCCATCCATCGTGATGCGTTTCTTTCAGGTCAAACTCTTGCTCTCATCCGGTTTTGGGCCTGAACTCTTTCGCTGTCTGAAGTGCAGCAAGGAGCTTGTCCCTGAGGATCAGTACTTTTCCAACATGGATGGTGGTGTGTACTGTGCGGAATGTGGGCGTCTTCAGCGTGTGGGATTGCAGCCCATATCCGTCGACGCTTTGAAGATGCTGCGGTTCTACCAGCGCAGCAACTATGCACAGGTGTCTGAAGTTGCCATCCGTGGGCGTGTACAGCGCGAAATCGATGCATTGCTCGAAAGCTACCTTCATCACATCCTGGAACGAAGCCTTAATGCTTCCCGCTTTCTTCGCAGGGTCGCTGGTGAGTAGCAGATCTCGGAAATAGAAAAGGATGCGAACGTTGAATACGAAGAACCCCTTGACATTTCAAGCGATGATTCTTGCCCTCCAACAGTACTGGGCTGAACAGGGCTGTGTCATCTGGTCGCCATACCACACTGAAGTGGGTGCGGGCACCATGAACCCGGGAACTGTCCTGCGTGTCCTCGGCCCAGAACCGTGGTGGGTTGCCTATCTCGAGCCGAGTATCCGTCCGGCGGATGGACGCTACGGCGAGAACCCGAATCGCTGGCAGCATTACTATCAATTCCAGGTCATCCTGAAGCCGGATCCCGGCGATCCGCAGGAGCGGTATCTGAATTCACTGGTCGCGCTGGGCATCAACCCGGCGGAGCATGACATCCGCTTTGTGGAAGACAACTGGGAGTCGCCGGCATTGGGCGCCTGGGGCCTCGGATGGGAGGTGTGGTTGGATGGGCAGGAGATTACCCAATACACCTACTTCCAGCAGTCCGGTCAGCGCAACCTGGAAAACGTCGCAGTGGAAATCACCTACGGGATTGAGCGTATCCTGCTTGCGCTGCAGGGTGTGGATAACTTCCTTCAAATCAAGTGGAATGACCACCTCACCTACGGCGATATTCATCTGAGCGGAGAGGTGGAGTACAGCCGCTACAACTTCGAGGAAGCCGACGTGCATCGGCTGCGAACATTGTACGACGAATATGAAGCCGAGGCGCGGCGCTGCCTGGACGCGGGGCTTGTCCTGCCCGCGCATGACTATGTCCTCAAGTGTTCGCATACGTTCAATTTGCTGGACGCACGAGGCGCGGTCGGGGTGACCGAGCGGGCCAGCCTCTTCGGCCGCATGCGGGAGATCTCGCGGGCGGTATCCGACGCGTTTTATGCACAGCGTGAAGAAGCAGGATTTCCATGGGAAGGTGTGTGGACCTTCCCGCAGGAAGAGATCAAACCGGAATCGACGGAGCCAGCTCCCACAGCAACAGCCCCATTCCTGTTTGAGATTGGAACCGAGGAGCTGCCGGCCGGGGATCTCGATCTCATCCTGGCGCAACTGGGGGAGAAAGCCTCCTCGCTGCTGGATGAACTGCGCCTGACCTATGATGGCCTGAAGGTCATGGGGACGCCGCGCAGGCAGGTGCTGTACATCGAGGAACTCGCGCCCGTACAGACGGCGAGTGTGGAACTGGTCAAGGGTCCCCCTGCTGACCGGGCTTTTGATGATGATGGAAACCCCACCAGGGCAGCAGTTGGCTTTGCGCGGAGCAAGGGCATCGAAGTCGGCGACCTGCGCGTGGAGGTTGTCGAGGGCGGCGAGTATGTTGTTGCCGAGGTGCGCGAAGAAGGTTTGCCTGCAGCCAGCGTGCTTGCGGAAGCGCTGCCCGAACTCATCCAGGCACTCACAGTCCCGCGCTCCATGCGCTGGAACGCAAGTCAGGTAGCATATTCACGACCGATACGCTGGCTGCTTGCATTGCACGGCGGGCATGTCATACCCTTTGCCTATGCAGGTGTCCGCAGCGGGGATCGCACACGTCTGATGCGTTTTGACGATCCATCCATGATTGTCGTCGCGGACCCCGACGCGTATTTTGAAGCGATGGATACACGCGGGATCATTCTGGATCCTGAACAGCGCAAAGTGACCATCATGGAGCAGGTGCGGGCAAAAGCCGCGACGGTAGGCGGGGAGCCTCTGGAAGACCCCGCATTGCTTGCGGAGGTCACCCATCTGGTTGAGATCCCAACCGCGCTCATCGGAACCTTTGATGAGGCGTTCCTCGACCTCCCGCGCGCCGTACTTATTTCGGTGATGAAGAAACACCAGCGCTACTTCCCGGTGTTGAAGGGTGAAGCGCTGCTTCCATATTTCATCGCGCTGCGTAATGGCGGCGATGAATACCTCGATACCGTCCGGCACGGGAACGAGCAGGTCATCAAAGCGCGCTTCGCTGATGCTCGCTACTTCGTTCAGAAGGACCTCGAGAAGAGCCTGGAAGACTTCCTGCCGCGACTCAAGACGCTCACCTTCCAGGAAAAACTGGGCTCCATGTACGACAAGACCATCCGACTCGAGGCCCTGAGCGCGGATCTCGCAGGAATGCTGGGGCTCTCCGATGACGATCGTAGCGTGGTGGAGCGAGCGGCTCATCTCGCCAAGGCTGACCTGGGAACCAATATGGTGGTCGAGATGACATCCCTGCAGGGCGAGATGGGACGCGTCTATGCACGGCATGCCGGCGAATCGAAAGCTGTTGCTGAAGCTATCTACGAACACTATCTCCCGCGATCGGCGGGCGATGCACTTCCTCAAACCATGCCGGGTCTCGCGCTGGGATTTGCGGATCGGCTTGATTCCCTTGTCGGTCTGTTTGCGGCAGGCATCCAGCCGACGGGTGCCCGGGATCCATTTGCTCTGCGCAGAACCGCGATGGGCTTGATCCAGACACTGGTCGAAAAGGACCTTGATTTCGACCTGGCTGCAGGATTGAAAGCAGCCGCCGGACATCTTCCCCTGGATGTCTCTGCCGAGACCCTGGAAGCATGCATGTCGTTCATTCGCGCGCGTGAACAGGGCTTGTTCCTTGGCGAGGGGTATCCCCACGATGCTGTCGAAGCCGTCCTTGATGCGCAGCGGACAAATCCTGCCAGGGCGCTGCAGGCGTTGAAAGAACTCGGTACCTGGCGTTCGCGTGAGGATTGGGACGAACTCCTTCAGGCTTATGCGCGTTGCCGTCGCATCACACGCTCCGAGATGGTGGATGGGGCGTGGTCTGAAGACCTCCTGGAGGATCCTGCAGAGAAGGCGCTGGCGAAAGCGCTCACGATTGCACAGGAGGCTCCCCGTCCGGCAGGTTCGGTCGACGCCTTCCTGGAAGCGCTCGTGCCCCTCGTTCCAGCCATCACAAAATTCTTTGACGATGTGCTTGTCATGGTCGAGGATGAGGCGCTGCGTGCCAACCGTCTCGCTCTTGTTGACAACGTTGCTGCGCTGGCAGATGGGGTCATGAACCTGGAACGGCTTGAGGGATTCTAGCCGCACCTGCACAACTGGCCTCTCCCTTTTGCACGGTCTTGCGGTGGGAGCTATAATGCCGAGTCCACCGCTCTAACGGATTCCTGGTATGTGCGTGACTTGCCCCTGCGCGATCTTCAGTATGAGCGAGTGGGAAACGAAGTTCATTCATGACAGTCGTTGATGACATCAAGGACCGAATCGACATCGTCGAGATTGTCGGCGAATCCGTCAAGCTGCGGAAATCCGGCAAGAACTATGTTGGTTTCTGTCCATTCCATCAAAATACGCGTACGCCGTCGTTTGTCGTCTTCCCTGACACCGGCACCTGGCGCTGTTTTGGCGCGTGCAACGAAGGCGGGGATGTCTTCAGTTTCCTGATGAAAAAGGAAGGCTGGGACTTCCGTGAGTCGCTGACGTACCTCGCCGACCGTGCCGGGATTGTTCTGACACCGCTCACGCCGGAACAGGAAGCCGCCCAGGAAGCACATGAGCATCTGAGAGAGGCGCTTGAAGCGGCTGTCGTCTATTACCGGCAGCAACTGTTGCATTCCGACGCCGGCCGGCATGTTCAGGAATACTTGAAGGGGAGACATCTCCAGCAGCCGGTGCTGGAAACCTTCGAACTGGGCTATGCCCCTGACTCCTTTCAGGCGACCAGCGACCATCTCTATTCCAGGGGTTTTACGGAAGAAGACCTGGAACAAACCGGCATGCTCTCCCGCCGCGATTCAGGTGGAACCTATGATCGCTTCCGGCACCGGATCATGATCCCGATCCGGGATGCGCGCGGACGAATGGTGGGTTTTGGAGCGCGTGCAGTGGAGAAAGACGCCGTCCCGAAATACCTGAATTCCCCCCAGACCGTTCTTTTTGATAAGGGACGGTTGTTGTATGGACTGGATAAAGCCCGCAAATCCATCCGCGCCGAAAACCTGGCTGTGATTGTGGAAGGGTACATGGATGTTATCGGCGTTTACCAGGCGGGATTTACCAACCTGGTTTCGCCCATGGGTGTGGCGCTGAGTGAACACCAGATCCGCCAGATAAAGCGGTACAGCCGGCGCATGGTGCTGGCGCTGGATCCTGACGCGGCTGGAATACAGGGGGCACTGCGCGGGTTGAGTGTGGCGCGGGAGACGCTGGAACGGCAGATGGACCCCGTTTTCGATGCGCGCGGCCTGTTGCGATATGAAGGCCGTCTGGATGCCGACATCCGCATCGTGACGCTTCCCGAAGACCTTGATCCAGACGAGGTGGTAGCAAAGGATCCTGAGGAGTGGCGCCGTCTCATTGAACAGGCAAAGACGGTGGTTGATTTCATGATGGACACGCTGGCAGAGCAGTATGACCTGAACGATCCGAAAGCAAAGGGGCAGGTCGCAGAAGAAGTGCTGCCGCTCATTGCCGATGTCGCCGATCCCATCGAGCGGGATACCTACCGTCAGAAACTGGCCCGCCTGCTGCAGGTCGATGAACGCACGCTCTACGCGGACCGGGATGCCTACGCACGCGGAAAACCGGCAAGGGCGGCGCGGCGCATTCAGAGGCAAATCCCTGCGCTTGTCTCGCGGGAGGAGACAGCGCTCGAACGGTTCTGTCTAGGAGTGCTATTGCAAAAACCCGAATTCCTGTATCATGTTGATCGTCTCTTTCAGGAAGCAGATCTGCCGCGCGTTTCCATGGTTGATTTTCAAAGCACGGCGCGGCAGCAGTTGTACGACATCGTCCGGCAGTCACTGGCGCAGGACGAAAGGGAACCCGGCTCGTTCTGGCGGCACACCCTCGATGGAGCCATGCTTGAACTGGCTGAGACGATTGCCGCCATCGCCTCGGATGTGGATTTCAGTTTGCCGCGTACGAGGTCGGAGATTCTCTCAGGTTTTCTTCATCTCCGAAAACGACAGCTCGATGCGAGATTGCAGGAACTTCGCTTTCAGCAGGAAATGGCATACGACGGCGAGGACGAATCCGATCCATCTGAACAACTGCGTCAGATCCAGGAAGTGATGTCGCAGCGCGAGCGTCTGGATCGGGCATTGGCAGCGCAGCCGGGACGAGTGGTATAGGAGCAGAATGCAAGCATGAGCGCGAAGCAAGCCGGACAGGATGAACCCCTCCCCATCGATTCCGATGAGGAGAAGGAAGAGGACATGCTTCCCGAGGATGATCCTGTCGACGTGGTGCAGGGCGAATCGATCGAGGTCGAACCCGACTTTCCGTCGGACAAGACTGCCGAGGATGTTGCCGAGGTTGAACGGCCTGCGCCTGCGGTTGAGATGAGTGATGACCCCGTCCGCCTGTACTTGAAGGAAATCGGACGGGTGGATTTGCTTTCCTCCGATCAGGAGATGTGGCTTTCTGTTCGCATGGAAGTTGTACGAAGGCGGGAGCAGTTGAAGGAAGGGCGTGCTGCCCGGAGGAAAGACACAGCGACACTGCAGGCCACTTACCTTGCGCATTATGATGACATGCGTACCGCATGGAAGCGGGTTTGCGAGGATGCAGAACGTCTGAATCAACCTGAACCTGACCTCTCTCTTATCCTGGCGGAAGCCCGCCATCTACGCGACGCGTGGGACAACGAAACGGTCTCCTACCTCAGGGCATGGCTGAATAACGATATGTGGGGCTCGGATCCGGCGTGGGAACAGGTTGCCCGCAACAGTATCGATGTTTTCCTGATCCTGTACAGCTTCCCTGAAGAAGTTCACGAGAAACTCGCCGAACGTTTCGAGCGCGGGAAGGGCCTTCCCCTGACTCGCACGTTCCGGCGCTGGCTGCCGGACGGCGAACGGCTTGAAGAAGCCGACCGGCATCTTGTCGAGCTGGCTGATGAAGCCCAATCAGCACTCATCCGGGCGAATTTGCGATTGGTCGTCTCGGTTGCCAAGCGATATATGGGGCGCGGGATCGCGTTCCTTGACCTCATTCAGGAAGGCAATATCGGATTGCTGCGGGCGGTCGAAAAGTTTGACCCGGCCAAAGGCTACAAATTCAGCACGTATGCAACCTGGTGGATCCGTCAGGCAATCAGTCGCGCCATTGCCGATCAAGCAAGAACCATCCGTATTCCGGTCCATATGGTGGAGACCATCAACCGCTTGATGCGGATCCAGCGTGGGATGGTTCAGAAACTCGGTCGTGAGCCAACGTCCGAGGAACTGGCGCTGGAGATGGACATGCTTGAGGCTGATGAGGTGCGCGAGATCCGCCAGTCATTGGAGAAGGAAGAACCGGTCGATCCTGCACTGCAGCGAAAATGGCGGCGAGCCGCAGCGAAAGTTCGACGCATCATACGTATTGCCCAGGAGCCGATGTCGCTGGAAACCCCGGTTGGGGCGGAAGAGTCAAGTCAACTTGGTGACTTCATTGAAGATGAAACCATGCCTGAACCGGTCGACGCCGCAGCACGTGAACTGCTCAAGGAGCAGGTGCAGAGCGCACTTTCTGTCCTCACGGAACGTGAGCGCCAGGTGTTGGAGATGCGGTTCGGCCTGCAGGATGGGAAAGACTACACCCTGGAAGAGGTCGGCAAGCATTTCAAGGTCACGCGTGAACGCATTCGCCAGATTGAGGCGAAAGCGCTGCGAAAGCTGCGGCATCCCACTCGCAGCCGGCATCTGCGCGACTATCTTTCCTGAATATCGAAACGCTTTCCCCCTGAATCTGAAGGGTACTTGGCATAGTTATTGTTGGCTCTTACGGCATGTGCTAGAATACGCGCTGGTTTATGGGAGCATGCTGGTCCCAATAGACTGATCATGACTGGGAGGGGTTCCATGCCCGCTGACTATCTCCCCATCGCAACCATCATCATTATCGCTACAGGGTTTGCATTCCTTGTGGTTCTTATCGGGCACCTGTTTGGCCCGCGCGAACCGACAGCGCGAAAGAGTGCGCCGTATGAATCCGGCATGCGTCCCTATGGATCCGGACAACGACGGGTGCGCGTGCAGTACTATCTTATCGCGGTTCTCTTCA
>Ga0272444_10001025_pt1 | contig 27849 bp, 23 predicted proteins | sample SSMForm13_FD_201033 | JGI IMG/M metagenome (GOLD analysis project Ga0272444, IMG submission 201033) | Marine sediment archaeal communities from Little Sippewissett salt marsh, Falmouth, MA, United States - SSM-Form-13 | ecosystem: Environmental > Aquatic > Marine > Wetlands > Sediment ...
AGCTTTCGCTTTATCCACAACCTAAATGTAGATTGCAGTTAAAAAAAAAAGAGTTACTGAGGTTTTTTAAGAAAGGTGAATAAAAAGGTTTTTATCAAGAAATAAAAAGCGAATATCAACAGCTTATAGAGGTCATTTTAACTGGTTATTAATGGAGATCGGAGCGAATTTTTTTGACCTTTTCGGCGAGAGAAGTATCGCCACGAAGCTTATTTTTAACACATTTCAAGGCGTGTATGACTGTAGAATGGTCTCTGCCGCCGAAATAAAGCCCGATAGTTTTAAGGGAATTATCGGTCATTTCACGACAAAGATACATAGCCACCTGTCTTGCAAGGGCTAAAGGTTGAGTTCTTTTGTTATTCTGGAGAGCGGATTCGTTAACACCGAAAATAAGCGCTACTTTTTCACAAATCTGCGTGGGCCCGAGAGAAAGCCTATCATTGCAGTTATGATAATGAGTCAGCACTTCGCGAGCCATATTTATGTCTATGTCAGAACCGGTTATAGAGGCATAAGCGAGAAGTCTTATAAGAGTTCCTTCGAGCTCTCGAACGTTTGAAGTAACATTCTCTGCTATATAAGCGAGAACGTCTTCCGGAAGCGCGATTCCATCGCATTCGGCTTTATGCTGAAGAATTGCCATTCGTCCTTCGAGGTCTGGCGGTCGAATATCTACTACGAGACCCCATTTGAGCCGGGAAAGCAGGCGTTCTTCCAGGCCGGTGATATTTGGCGGAGCGACATCGGAGGTGAGGACTATCTGTTTACCCTTTTGGTGGAGGGAATTAAAAATATGGAAAAATTCGCTCTGAATCGATTCCTTACCCGCAAAGAACTGAACGTCATCCAGAAGAATGACATCCACATTTCGATAAACCCTATTAAATTCAGCAGTCGTCTTTGATCTGAAACTGCCGATGAATTCCCTTGTAAACCTTTCGCTCGTGACGTAGATAATCTTTGCCCGCGGATTTTCCTCTTTAATGAAATGACCGATAGCCTGTATTAAATGTGTTTTGCCGAGACCAGAGCCACCGTAAATGTAGAGGGGAGAATATTTGCACTTGCCGGGGGCTTCCGCGACTGCCATTGCCGCCGCGTTTGCAAACCGGTTGAAATCGCCTACTACGAAAGAATTAAAGGTATATTTTGGATTGAGATGACGGTCTTCGGAGGCCGTTTCGGAATCATACTGTTTGAATTTAGGAAGTTCTGGAATACTATATGTGTAGGAACCGTTTTTCTGTTTGACCGCGAATGTTAAAGTCATTCTGGATTCCAGAACTACTTCGAGAGCATCGTGTATTGTCTCCAGATGATGTTGTTCGAGCCAATCTGCGGTAAAATGGTCGCGGATGCGAACAACAAGATTATCCCCTTCAGCAGGCAAGCCGACGGTGTCGTCGAACCATGTCGCGAAACTCTGTCGGTTGATCTTATTCTTTATTTCGTTAAGGCAGCGTTGCCAAATAATTTCGTTTTTTTCAGCCATTATCCTATTTTCTAAAGCGAAAGAGCTAAATAATTACCAACATTAAGTGTTGATAATAAACGCGCACCTGGCTATTTTTCCATTGTATTAGCAGATCCCCTGTAAAATACATTTGATGTTAGTAACTCTACTTTCCTCTTTAATTCCAATAAATAAGAAAAGGAAAAATATACAGAAAGATATCAAATACGCTTTTCATAGTGTTTTACAGAGAAGTAAGGTCTCAAACCCCACTTTTCCATTAAGCGAACAAAAAATATTGAGTGTAGATAGAAGTGTCAAGGGTCAATTTTAGCGGCAGACGGTTTTTTTTATAATCCCTTGTGGTTCAATAGAAAAGGCTGAATGTGGTGATAATTTACCATTCATCAAGTTTCTTTTGGACTCTGTTGCAGCGTATAGTTTTGCAAAAATCACTTAATTATTATAAAAAAGGGGTTGACTATAAGGAAAAGTGGATTTAAGTTATTTGATTATCATTGTGAGGAATGAAATGAAGCATGTTAGGCTCCCAGTAATCCCACTCCGCGACGTTGTTGGCTTTCCAAATATGATTTTTCCCGTGCTCGTAGGCCGTCCACGAAGCCTGGCAGCGGTTCAGGAAGCGATGGTTACCTCGAGGCGGTTAGTTTTAGTTGCCCAGAAAAACCCGGCAATAGAAGAGGTCCACTCGGGGGATCTTTATCGTTCGGGAATAGTGGTAAAAGTTCTACAGTTACTACGTTTACCTGAAGGCTCAATGAAAGTCTTGGTTGAGGGAGAGAATCGGTGCACGATAATCCGCTTTTTTTACGGGCGTAACTACCTCGAATCGAACGTGGAGCTATTCGAAGACGCACCTCATAAGCAGGTGCCACGCCTCGAAGCTCTTGCTCGAAAGGCAGTGGACAGATTCGTAGTATATGCGCACATGGAAGATAGAGTTCCGGAAGAAATAATCGGCGCTATCGAATCATCATTGGAGAACCCGGGAAAACTGGCGGATATGATCGCGGCCCATATTACTCTTAGGCTCGAGGACAAACAAAAGATTATTGAGACACGCTCTGTTGCGGATCGGTTGGGCAAAATATTATCGCATATAGCGCGAGAGACTGAAATCCTCCGCCTCGAAGAAGATATCGACCGCCAGGTCAAAGACAAAATTTCGGATTCTCAACGGGAGTATTATCTTCGCGAGCAATTGGAGGCTATCCGTCAGGAGTTGGGCGAGAAAAGTTCGCCCGAGACTGAAGCTCTCCATAAGGAATTATTTAAAAAGGCAATGCCTGAATCGGTTCGTGCAAAGGCAGAGGAGGAGCTGGATAAGCTGGATCGCACTTATCCGACAAGCCCGGAGGCGGCGGTTCTGCGTAATTATATCGATTGGCTTATTGCGTTGCCCTGGGAAGAGACAACGCAGGACAATACCGATATAGAAGAAGCGGCCCGGATACTCGATGAAGACCATTACGGATTGAAGAAAATCAAAGAGAGGGTAACAGAACATATTGCGGTTATGGCTCTTTCAGAAAAGGTTCGCGGGCCGATTCTATGTCTGGTTGGTCCGCCGGGTGTCGGAAAAACTTCCCTTGGCAAGAGTATAGCGAGGGCGTTAGCCAGAAATTTTGTTCGGATTTCTCTCGGTGGAGTTCGCGATGAAGCCGAGATAAGGGGTCACCGCCGCACATATATCGGTGCGCTGCCGGGGAGGATAATTCAGCAGATGAAGCGAGCGGGAAGTGTTAATCCTGTTTTTCTCCTCGACGAAATCGATAAAATTGGAGCGGATTTCCGTGGCGACCCGTCTGCGGCCCTTCTCGAAACGCTCGATCCGGAACAGAATTTTCATTTTGTCGATCACTATTTAGAGGTCGATTACGACCTTTCGAAAGTGCTTTTTCTCACAACGGCGAATACTACATCTGGAATTCCACCGGCGCTTACCGATAGGATGGAGATTCTGCACATTCCGGGTTATTTAATAACGGAAAAAATTGCGATTGCACGTGAATACCTTATTCCAAAGCAACGGCATGAAGCGGGTTTGGATGAAATCGAGATTCGTATAAGCAACGAAGCGTTGACCGGGCTGATTCGTGGATGGACGCAAGAGGCCGGGGTGCGTGAACTTGAACGGAATCTCGGTAAGATAATGAGGAAGATCGCGTCGAGAGTAGTCAAACGAAAAAAACGACCGAAACGTGTGGATATTTCCGAAAGCGATCTCGATAAATATCTCGGTGTTTCACATTACAGAGATTTGATCCTTCCAAAAAAACTCCTACCCGGAGAATCGCTCGGTCTTGCGTGGACATCCGCAGGTGGAGAGATACTGCGGATAGAAACAGCTATTACCGAAGGCAAAGACCAATTAATGATTACCGGTAGGATCGGGGATGTAATGCAGGAATCCGCCCGCGCCGCGCTAACCTATGCCCGCGCTAAAATCCCGAAGGGTAAGCGAACGGAAACAACCGGCATGATCCATATTCACGTCCCCGAGGGCGCTACGCCAAAAGATGGTCCATCCGCAGGAGTCGCAATAGCTTCTGCATTGATCTCTCTATTGAAGTCAAAACCTCTTCCCAATAATATAGCCATGACCGGCGAAATTTCGTTGTCCGGTCACGTTCTCCGAATCGGTGGTCTTGCCGAAAAGCTACTCGCAGCTAAGCGGCACGGTCTATTCGCCGTAATTATCCCGAAAAGCAACCTCCCCGATCTTACCGAAATACCTGGCGAGGTGAAAAATGGCCTCGAAATCAAACCTGTTAATCACATGGATGAGGTCCTGCCTATCCTTGGTCTCGATTAAGGGCGGATCAGCCCGAAGACCGACATCGCACTGTTTATTACCCGAATTTTATAGCCGGATAGCGTGACCGCAACGGTCGAAATCGTGCAGGAATTACATCGGAACCCCAGCAACGAGGGCGATTTGATTGTAGTTTTCACACTACAGAATTAGGGATTTCTAATGAATCGAAAGATTAGCACGCTTAGTTTGCGTGTATTAATAAGAAAATGAAATAATAACAGGCGGGCAGGAACGGAAAACTCTCCTTGCGATATTGCGCAGTATATAATATGTTTATATATTACGTGAATTGTGCCAATCGTGCGGTATTAGCTATGGAACCAAAAGAAAAAAAAATAGAAGAACAATACAAACTCGGGCTTTGCCAGTGGATATTTAAAGATTTCGCGGCTTTTCTCCGACACGAAGGTCTCGAGGTTTCAGAAATCGATAAAGACGGTGCGCAAGAGGACTTACTTGGAAGTTTAGACGCAGTTATTATCGATCTTGCGGGAGAAGATTCTGATAAACTCGACGCATGCATCGCCGCTAAAGTTCCTGATGTCCCACGAATTCTCATAACCGAGCATACAGAAGATTTATTCGAAGATAAAGGAGCTTTTGCGTTACTCCACAGGCCGGTTACAGCGATCGAGTTGTTGGATGTGACTTTGTGGGCATGTGAATACAAGCGGGCAAGCGCTAATGATCCCAGCATTCGCAGAATTACGGAACATCCACGGATAGATGTTTTTCTTGAGGAAACGGCGCGGGAACTCCTGCCTAGCACGCGCTGGCTTTCCGCTATTTTTGATTACCTTCCTTTAGGGCTTATCTTAGTTTCTTCGGATGGAAGTATTATTCGCGCTAATAACTCCATTTTACAGGACCTTGGTTTCGAAAAAATCAGCGCAGGAGACAATTGTAATAATGTTGTGCCCTGGCGCGGAATCGAGGATTTAGGGTGTCTCGTTCCGGAATGCCTTGCGCAGAACGAAGTCCTTCGCGATTCATTCGAGTTGACGGACGGGCGTTTTCTCGAAGTAATCCATGTGCCTGTCGTGTCGGATGGAATAATGACCGGAGTCCTTATTATTATTCAGGACGTTTCGCCCGAAGAATCCTTAACGAGTCGTTTTATGAATGTGGCCGGGGTAATCGACGAGGGTATCGCTATTGTCGATAAGGAAATGCGTTATGTTTGGATCAACGATACGATGAAGCAATGGTTCGATATCGGCGAAGACTATACCGAGAAACAATGTAGTTCGGTTCTTGGCGAAGATAGAGGGCTTTGCGCTAACTGTAGTATTATGCCGGTTTTCGAGGACGGTCTCGTTCACCATAGTTATGTAAAAGCAAAGACGGCAATGGGCGAGGAGCGAACGTTCGAGATAATCGCCGGCCCCGTGAAAAACCGTGCCGGAAAAATAAAGCGTGCGGTAAAAATTCTCAGGGACGTTACAAATAGAGAAAAGATCATCAACACTCTGGCTACCACTAAAAGCCGACTCGAAGACGCGAATGCGGAGCTTTCCCAGAGGTTGAACGAACTTCGGATGCTCACCGAGTTATCTGAAGCGCTTCAAACGGTCGAGAGCCTGGAAGAAAACCTGTATATCTTCCTCACGGCAGTTACCGCCAAGCAGGGATGCGGTTTCAATAGGGCGTTTCTGTTTTTGGTCGATAGGTCTAAAAATTTACTGTCGGGAAGGCTTGCAATTGGGCCGTCTAGCGCGGAGGAAGCCGGACAAATATGGCACGAACTCGAATCTCATCCCGCGAAATTTGCCGATGTTCTCGCGTCGTATCGAAAGGGCACGGAGGGCGGGGATATAGAAGTCAACAGGATTATCAAAGATTTATATTACAATCTTTCCGATAAAAACTCACTTCTCGTTAATTGCCTTTTTTCAAAACAAACTCTCATTGTGGATAAAGAGAATAGACCGCCCGGCGCGGATGAGCTTGCGGTAAAATTACAGAACAGGTCTTTCGCCGTTGTTCCGCTGCTTGCCATGGGAAAGCCCGTGGGTATTGTCGTCGCGGACAACAAGCTAAGCAACGCTCCAATAGATAATTCGAAGGTGGATCTCCTAAAAGCGATAGCATCCCATGGTAGTCTTACGATTGAACGTAGCCAACTTCTGGGCCAACTCCGCGAACAAAATGTGATAGTCCAGGAGGCATACCAAAGACTCCAGGAGAACCAGGATATTCTCATTAGAACCGAACGTTTATCGACAATAGGAAAATTTTCGGCACAGGTAGCTCACGAAATACGAAACCCTCTCGTTTCTATCGGTGGTTTTGCAAAAAATATCGCAAAAAGAGTGGAACCGGAAAGCCCTATTCGCAGATATTCTAATATTATATGGGACGAGGCAAAACGCCTGGAGGATATCCTCGAAGACGTCCTGTCTTATTCACGCCAGGCGGAACCAAAAATCCGTTCCTACGATTTGAATAAGCTCGTATTACGGACGATAGATATCCTTAGCGAATTAGCAGAAAAAAACTCGATACTTGTGACTACGAATCTGGCGGAAGAAATCGACAGCATTCCAATGGATCCTGACCAGATCCGTCAGGTCGTGATGAACCTTGTTAAAAATGGCATAGCGGCGATGCCAAAAGGCGGAACTCTTACCGTAACAACGCGTCGCGCAGGCGGTTTTGTTTGGTTGGATGTTACGGACACTGGAGAAGGTATTGCTGAGAAATTCCAGGATAAGATTTTCGAGCCTTTCTTTACGACCAAATCATCTGGGACAGGTCTCGGACTTTCTATCAGTTATCAAATAATAGACGCTCACGGTGGAATGATATGGTTCACGACAACGCCTAAAAAAGGCACCACGTTCCATATCAAGTTACCAAGTGGCGAGAAAAAATTCTAAGGGGGAAAGATGGCAAAGATTCTCGTTGTTGACGACGAAAAAAATATTCGAACGCTCTACGAAGCCGAGCTTGGAGACGAGGGTTACGATGTAACTACCGCATCGTCGGCAAAAGAGGCTTATGATCTTCTAGAAAATGAGTTTTTCGATGTAGTAATCCTCGATATTCGCATGCCGGAAGAGGATGGGATCGCAGCGCTCGAAAAGATGATGGTCAAACGGCGTGATTTACCGGTGCTTATCAATAGCGCCTATTCATCCTATAAGGATAATTTCCTTACGTGGCTCGCCGAGGATTATATTATCAAGTCTGCGGATCTCACAGAGCTTAAAGCCAAAATCGCTCATGTATTAGAGAAAAAGGGTAAAACTTGATCGATGCCGAACCGAAATGGCGCCGACGGGCATTTATCCTGATTGCTGCGCTATGCTTGGCCAGATTGGTTGTTTTATCCGTGATGGACCTACAACCACAGGATGCGTATTATTGGCAGTATTCGAAACATCTCGCCCCCGGCTATTTCGATCACCCGCCGGTTCACGCTTGGACCTGTTGGATAACCACGGCCATTTTTGGCGATAATGCTTTCGGGATTCGGTTCGGACCGTGGTTATTCGGAGTCGGCTTACTGCTTCTAATCTACTTCTCTGGCGAGAAGATATGGGGCCCGAAAGCCGGTTTTTGGGCAACAATGGCGGCGGGAGTAACGCCGCTTTTTGCAATCGGAAGCGCAATTCTCACCCCGGATCCGCCCCTACTATTCTTCTGGACGCTGGCGGTATTTCTCGCTTATATTGCTCTTCAAGATGGTAAGCCGTGGTTATGGCTCCCCGTAGGTTTTATAGGCGGTCTCGCCATGCTCTCGAAATACACGGCAGTTTTTCTTGGTGCGGGATTCCTCATTGCACTTATCTTTTCGCGGACCGGCAGGCGGCAGCTTGCGACGGTTTGGCCATGGTTGGGGCTTGTCGCGGCGGCGGCTGCTTTTTCACCACAGATAATCTGGAACGCGCAACACGAGTGGGCGAGTTTTGCATATCAATCCACAAGACGTGCCGGAGAGTTGTCGCGCTGGCGATTGGATCTTTTAGGGGGGATGGTCGTTTCGCAGGTTCTTCTGGTAAGCCCTGTTCTTTTTGTCGGCGTTGTATGGGCGAGTTTCAAAGGAGGATGGGAAGGGCTTTTCAAGAAGAAATCCCGATTATTCTACCTCTCGGCCTTCGCTGTGCCAACACTCGTATTCTTTACCATAGTTGCGCTGAGATATTGGGTGAAAATGAATTGGCTGGCACCGGCTTATATAGCGGGCATAATTGCATATGTGGGCATGGTTATTTCTTCGAGTAGAGGTTTAAAGGTGCTGAAGTGGGGTATAGGAGCAGCCGCTGTCGAGACGGTTCTATTATATTTAGTCGTCCTTACACCGCTCGTCCCGCTGACCGGCGAATCGGCCTATTGGACTGGATGGCGAGAGATTGCCGCACGGGTCCAAGAGGAGCGGGTGGATATGTCCGGCGATACTTTTATTGCCGGATGGGGATATAAAGTGCCCTCGGAACTACGTTTCTATCTTCCGGATCGACCGGAGACTTACAGCAGCGAAGTTCTCGGTTTCCCCGGTCTTAATTACGAGTATTGGACGAACACGGGAGAGCTTATCGGGCGGAATTGTATTTTTGTTGCCGATGAAAGGGAACCTCTTCGCAATACCGCGCATCTAAACGAGCATTTCGGATATATAGAGGAGATGGAGCCTTTGCGTTACATGCGCGCGGGAGCTTTGGTTACAACATTCCGCATTTGGAGGTGTTTTGGCTATCGCGGTCCGTGAATACGCTCGTCGCGGCTGGAAGTTCTTCATTGTGGGCATCGCAGGCTTTTTAGTCAATCAGGGCGGGCTTATGTTTCTCGTGTCTGTCGCCGGATTGCGGCCATGGGCTGCGGGTTTGATAGCTATCGAGATTTCGATAGTCGCTAACTGGGCGATAAACGATTCTTGGACCTGGCGTGACCGCAGAGGAAGCCCCTGGTTAATTCGGCTTGGTAAATACAACATTGCCGCAGGTTTCACGGCATTCGGAGTGAATTATCCGATATTGCTTTTGCTGAGCGGCCCTGCCGGGATAAATTATGCCGTGGCAAATATCGCCGGTATCGCGTTAGCATCGACAGTTAATTTTTTACTGAACCATCATTGGACGTATCGCGAGGAAAAAGCGGAAGGCTGAGTGGCGAGATTAAGTAAAATACTACGCCGTATCGAGATAATAGTGTTCCCCGTGTTTATTGCGGTGATTTTAATCGTGCTTTTTTTGTCGGCGATTTACTGGGTAAATCCAATACAGGAGTTTTTTATAAGGCGCCTTATAGCCCTTTTTGACCTGCCTTTCGAAATAGACTACGACCGCCTGCGCGTCGGAATGGATTTTCTCGAAGTGGATAACCTATACTTGAAAATTACTACGGATGGCACAGAGATCGTCGTTCGGGCAGATTCGGTTCGCACGAATTTCAATCTGCCGGCTCGTGAGGTGCCGCAATTAGATTTATTTCATCCGGATGTTTCGATTATTTCGAAAGGCGGGGATAACGAAAGCGTTGTTTCGGTTCCGGATTTCGATATTCCAGACTTCCAAATTTATAAACTCACAATCTTCGACGGCCGATTTAGTGCTTCAGAAATAGAAATCGAAGACATCGCTTACCGGGGGTCGATGACATCCGCAGGAGATGGGATAGTCCTCGAACCGGATTCGCTCGGCGCGTATCTTAACGGGCGCGGACGGATTGTGAATGCTACTGGCAAGGTAATACTCGAACGCGGCATCGGCGTCGATATGGATATTCGCCTTGCGCGAAGCATGGTCTCAGGAACCGGCGAAATAACACAGATCGATCCTATTGCGTGGAGATTCGAGGTTGCGGGAAACTCCGTTGACCTCGTCGAGATCGATTCTGTCCTCGGGCTTGGGTTCCTCGAAGGTCACGGCGATATTGAAATCGACCTTGAAGGTCGGGGCGAAGAAGTTTCCGGGGATGTTTTTATCGACGGAGAAGTATTTACAATTCCTGCTGGTAACGCGAGTGGGCATCTCGATTTTCGTGATAACCGCCTTGTAATAACCGATCTTAAAGGCTCTGCATGGGGCGCGACTATGGATGTTCGGCTTCAGATGAGGTTCCCCGAAGAAGAGGGGGCCGCCCCAATAGCGATGGAAATAGAAGGAGATGTAGAGAACTTCAATCTTAATTCCTTTATGGAACCGGGCGACGAATTACCCACCGATTTGACCGGCCACGCCAGAGTAGTCGGGCAGATTGACGATACCCTCGTTACAATGACGATAATTGGCGATCTCGGAGCAGGCAGTATTATGAATATCGCGTTCGACGCAGCATCAGGAAGCCTTTATGTATCGCCCGACTCGATAAATTTCTACCCGGGTTTCGAGGCGTTACGCGCGGGGAATTATCTGACGATGACCGGGATCATTGTTTTCGATAAAGAGATATATATACAGTTTGGTTTATGGGCGCCGAATCTCGCGAATTTAATGCAAATCGTGGATATGCAGGATATTATCGAGGGACGCGCACGGATAGAAAACGGCGAAATTCTCGGGGACCTCGAACACCCGATATTGAGCATGGACCTTGTTAGCGATAATTTAACCACGGCTTCGGTTACACATGACAGGTTCCTGGCTCAGATGACGATCTACGACCTGATAGAAGCCCCGCACGGAGATATTTATATTGAAAGCGAGGGCAAATTCGGCGGAATCTCATACGACTCACTCATCACGCAGGTCGAGATTCACGGAAACCGTTACTATGTAAAACCTTTCCTCCTCTGGGGCGATTCTATCTCGGCAAAAGGCGTTGCGGAAATTGTTACGGAGCCGGATTCTGTCGGGATTCGTGCCGAAGGTTTTGAACTTGAGTATCGCGGTCATTCCGTCGCACTCGAATCGACCTTCGTCGTCGGTGTAAAGGGCGACAAGATAAGCTCGTCTATCCTTTATGCACGATTACTTGGTGGCGAGATAAAAATCGATAACTTCGTTGGTGATAAAGAAAATATTACGCTAAATGCCTGGATAGAAGGTATAAAAATCCAGGAGGTTACGGATTATCTTCCCGTGGATGCAGTTTTAGGCGAACTTTCCGGCGAATTTTTCGTGCGTATGCCCTACGATATTTCTGGAGCGAACGGCAGCTACCATATGAGGCTTTCGCAATTTGCCCTTAATGACCTCGATTTCTCACGTGCAGAAGTAGAGGGGGCAATACACGACGGCGTTTTCGAGATAGAACCGTTGGTTATCGGCCGCGAAACCGAGCAGTATTTCCTTCGCGGATGGGTCGATCCGGCGACGGAAGGAATTCCATTCAATATAGAGATGAACGGTCGCGGGACACGCAGTGATGTTCTTTCGTCCTTTGTTCAGGAGGTCGATTCGATTGTCGGGCCATTCGAGATGACGATGTCCGCAAGCGGTTCAGCAGACTCCCTTTATGCGGATGGCAGAGTATCCTGGAATAATGGCGTTATCGGCCTACAGACTCTCGCTGATCCAGTAGAAAGCCTGTCTCTTGCCATAACCCTTACGGGCGACCGCGTCATAATCGACACGCTTACCGGCGTTATCGGTGCTTTACCTATCGAGAGTAAATCCATTTGGTCGAGAATGGTGGGCTTTTTTAAGAAGGATCGCAAACGTTACGGTCGGTTTTCGGTGGGGGGAGGTATTGACATTACTAATCCCGGTATTCCAAAGATGGACCTATCGGTAACAGCGAAGGGATTGCCATTAAACTTTCCAGAGGAGGGCCTTTTCCTCCGAAGCGATGCTAAATTAACAATAAAAGGCTCTGAATCGATTTTGATTGAGGGTTATATTAAACTCGAAAAAGCGAATATCGTTAAACTTGAAACCGGCGGCGGCGAAAGCGGATTGGATAGCCTTCCAGTCGAGCTTAATGTCCTGCTCGATATTCCCGGCAACGCATGGATACAGACGGATATGCTCGATGCGGAAATCGGCGGTTCGGTTAATATTATGACAGAGCAAAGCGCACTTGCGTTATATGGGGAGTTGGAAGTCCTACACGGCAAGGCGTTTTTCCTGGGGCGGACATTCCAAATTCGCAGGGGACAACTCTATTTCGAGTCCATCGAGGGTGTAAATCCACGGCTGGATATTCAGGCGGTATCGATTGCGGGAGAAGTGGAAATAATACTGGAAATTGGAGGGAATCTAGAGGAGCCGCAGTTGAACTTATACGCTCAGGACCGCTCCGGAAATAGAATACAAACCTATTCTCAGGGGGATCTTTTTTCGCTGCTCGCATTGAATGCGGAGGGCGAAAATATTCAAGCGGGAAGCGTCGTGGAAAACCGCGTTCCACAGGTTATACAGGGGTATTTATCTCAGGAAGTAGAGGACGTAGCCCGCAGGACTCTCGGTGTGGAGACCTTCGAATTTCAACCTTCGGACGAAGATGCTTTCGACCTATCTCAGGCGCAAGTGACAATCGGGAAATACCTAACCGACAGGATCTATCTGACTTATTCCCGTTCGCTTACTTTCGATGAACCAACGTCCAATATTATAAATCTCGAATATGGATTGACCGACCATATAAATCTACAGGCCCGGCGGGAATCCGGCCTCGATAATCGCGACGAATACAGGCTCGAATTACAATTTAAATGGGAGTATTGAGACACATAATATATCTGTTTCTGTTTGTGGCTACGATCTTTGCTGTAAGTAAAGTGGATGGCGTGGTTATCCACGGGAACGAAAATATTGCGAACTGGCAGATCGAGAAACTTGTCCGGACACAAAAGACATCGTGGTTTAAGAGGTTTATGAGGAAGGAACAGTTTTTTAGTTCTAAACGGCTCGAAAACGACCTCGCAATAATCAAGGACTACTACAGCACAAAGGGCTATATCGAGGTCGAGGTTAAAGCTACGGCAACTCCACGCGTTACCGAACCTAATAAGCTACTGATAAACATCTTTATTACAGAGGGCCCGCGTTATAAGCTCGATAGTGTGGTTTTCACGGGAGAATCGCCGCCCGAAATTCCTTTCGAGGTTCTATCAGGCATAATTATTATGGCTTCGGGAGATTATCTCAATCCACTGCAGGTTCGGTTAGACGGAAAACGAATCCAGGCATATCTTCAAAGTAGAGGTTATCCCTATGCGCGCGCCCTCGGGGATTATTCGAAAACAGGCGACGGCACTGCGGTAGCAAAAATCGACGTGGCTCCCGGGAAAAAAGCGTATTTTGGAGGCGTAACTTACGTAGGTCTCGACAATACAAGAGCATCCGCCGTGCGAAGAGAACTTGAATTTGAATTTGGCGACCTTTTTAATACAGCCAATGTGACTGCTACCCGCGAAGCTCTTTACAGGACCGGCTTGTTTTCAATTGCAAGCGTGGAACCGGTTAATATCGAGGAGCAACCTGAAACACTCGATTTTCGAATAACGGTTGCCGAGAAACCCCCGCGCTGGATAATCACGCGCATGGGGGCCGGTAGCGACGAGAATTATCCGATTTTTACGGAAGGCGCACTCGGCTGGGGACACCGGAATCTTTTCGGAACAGGCAGGCGGTTTTCAATAGAAGCGTCGTCTAAGTGGGAATTAGTTATCGAATCATCGGATAAATGGTGGCCAAGGACGGCGGTGTATAATCTGACAAACCGTTTCGATGTTAAATATCGTGAACCATGGATTTTTGGTTCACGCACCCCGATAACACTAAATCTGTATTTCGAACCGTTAAATAGAGAGGAAATCGAACAGTATAAACTACAAACTATCGGCTTTGAAATAAGCGCGGAACATAGTATCGGAGACGATTGGGTTCACAATGTCTTTTTCAATTACGAACGCGCGGACATTTTCGATATCGAGAACGAAGAACTTCAAGAGGAAATACTGGAACGGCGGGATAAACCGATAAGCCGCCGGCTTGGATATACTGCGATGCGCGACAAGCGTGATAATGTTCTGGTCCCCACTACCGGTTCTTATTTTGTTAGCCAGTTGGAAATTGGGGGTTATTTTCTTGGAGGGGATGAGAATTACACTAAGTTCAGCCTTTTAAATCAGCGTTATTATTCTTTCAGGGGAAAATACATACTTGCGTTGCGTGGGCGGCTTTCGGTAATTGGTAATTGGAAAGCCGGCGAAGATGATATTCTCGAGCACCGCAAATACTTTCTGGGCGGCGCGAATACAATTCGTGGCTGGGAGGAACGTTCTATCGGGCCGACATACTCGGATGGTCAACCGAAAGGTGGAAAAGCGGTTATTCTCGGGAATGCGGAACTCCGAACTCCACTGTTCTGGAATTTCTGGGGCCATGTTTTTTTCGATATTGGCAACCTCTGGCCCAATGCGGAAGCATTCAATCCGGACGACCTTCGGGGTAGCGCGGGATGGGGAATAGCATTTATTACGCCGGTAGGTCCGATACGTTTCGACTATGGTTATCAGATAATTAACAAAGACGAATCTGTTGATGGTAATGAAGTTAGCCATAGCAATTGGCATTTATCACTCATGTATGCTTTCTAATTTATCATGCTGAATTCCGACCATAGATTTGTGGCGGATGTTATGCTGGGCGGTCTCTGCCGCTGGTTGAGGTTGCTTGGGTGCGATGTTGTTTATGATCCGGCTGGAGAGGATTCAGCTCTGTTGGCCATCGCTCTCGGGGAAGACCGTATCCTGCTAACCCGCGACAACCGGCTCGCCGGGAGGGCGAAAGATGCCGGATATCTCGTTGGCGTGGATGGCACTAAAGCGCAACTGGGCGAGGTAATCCGACGATTTAATATCGAACCGAAGCTATATGGAAACCATTGCCCCGAATGTAACGGCCCTGTGGAAATCGTCCCTCGTGAGAGCGTGAAAGGCGCGGTTCCAAGAGGGTAGTCATCGGATGTTGGCGGAAGATGACCTACAGGAGATATTGGAGGAATAATTGAGGATTGTCCGGTTGCACGGTTTCGATCTGACTTTCGAGGAAGCGCGGGAGATTCAACGGGAACTGGCGAGCAAGCTAATTACGGTAGGCGGCCCGGCGATTCCCGAAATCCACACTATCGCCGGATGCGATTGTGCTTTCGATAAACGAAGCAATAGGATTTTCGGCGCTCTCGTTGTCCTGTCGTTTCCAAAGATGGAAATCCTTGCCGAATATTTTTCGCAGATGCCCATCAAGTTTCCATACGTGCCTGGTTATTTGAGTTTTCGGGAGCTCGAAGTTTTAGTCGAGCTTTTTGAAAAACTACTGGAGCGCCCCGATGTCGTCTTCGTGGATGGTCAGGGGATCGCGCATCCAAGGGGGATCGGTCTTGCGAGTCATCTTGGGCTATTTCTCGATCTACCGACCGTAGGATGCGCAAAAAGCCGACTGGTCGGCGATTGCGCGGAACCATCTGCGGCGAAAGGCAGTTGGGAGCCGATAAAGTATAGCGGAAAGATTGTCGGTTCTTTGCTAAGAACCAGAAATAATACGAAACCTATGTTCATTTCTCCGGGTCATTTAATCGGAGTGGACAAGGCGCGAGAGTTAACTCTAACTTGCGCTTTGAAATTTCGGATTCCCGAACCCACAAGAATCGCGGATAAAGCCGTAGCAAAATATAAGAAGGAGATGCTTGATGAATAAGTTTTCCGTTTTATCTATACTTCTCGTCGTTACTCTCGTGTTTTCCGGGGCGGAAGAATCTTTCCAAAGAGTGCTTGTGCGCAATTTCCCGGCGCCGGAATCAGGTGCGATAGTTATTAGAAACCCCGTCGGTTTAGTTACCGTGCGTGCAGCCGATCGAAGTGATATTGAAATCCGCTATCGCCTGTATGCCGACGACGGAGATTTTAATAAATCGAGGAATCTTGTGGCGAAAATGGCCATGAGCACGAAGGAGAAGGACGACACTCTGCAGGTCGATATAGAGTTGCCATTCGAACATATAGGAAAACTTAAGTTTCCACGCCTTGGTTCACGATTCGACATAGAATCCAGGTGGAACGGTCGCTCGGTGAAGACCTCGTCTCACAAAGGAACGGAAGTGTTTGCAGAACTTGAAATCTCGGTTCCGAAAAACACTGCGATTATCTACGAGGGTATCGTCGCCGGTGTCGAATTCATTGAAAATTCCGGTAGTCTCGGAATCGCTTTTGAATGCGGTGAAATCGTGTTGTCGAGGACATCCGGTATGCAAAAAATCTCTACAGGCAAAGCGAAAATAAAAACCGAGGATGTTTCCGGTTCAGTCGAAATAGCGACCGGATCTGCAGATATAGAAGGTTCTGTCTATAGTATAGATAGGCTATTCATAACGTCCGCAAGCGGGAATATAGAAATCGAAGCGGCCAATAAGATACAGGAACTTGAAATAGCGGTCCAGTCCGGGAATGTCGAACTAAACACGGTTGAAATCGGTGGCGGCGAAATATCGACGGTTTCCGGTAAGGTTAAACTGGATATAGATTCGGTCCTTACAGGCGAATTATCGATTGCGACGGTGTCGGGAAATGTCAAAATTGTCAGTGAGGCGGCTTTCGCTATAGAAAGACACATAACCCTATCAGGGGCGATTTCCCATCCGGGTATCGAGGGCGGGACGAGAACGATGGAAATAGATAATCCCGATGGATCCGGGATATTACGGATAGATACGATTTCAGGAGATATTAAGGTCGATTTCTAAACCGTGCACTTAACTTAGCGAAGGCTTTCCTCCACGCCGTTTCCACGTCGCGGATGCCCATAACTCTCGATACAGCGAAAAATACTGCGAAGAAGAAAGCCGCCGGAATCAACATTTGAGCAAGCTTAGTTGGGAATTGAGCGCCAAGAGCGATCTGTGGATTCAGCCAATCCTTTAAAAGCCATGTTACGACAGCGGAAACGCCGCCTGCGGTAGCCACCAGTAATTCATTTACCAATAAGGACTTAACCGAGAATAGAGGAACGCGCTTTTTCATATGGAAAATCAGCATCGTCGAAACGATTAATCCGGTAAGCGCGGAGCCGAGTGCTAGTCCGCCATGGGCGAGATAGAACATCAGGATCATGCTTATTTCGATGTTTAGAATAACGCCGATTCCAGAGATATATACCGGTGTGCGCGTGTCTTTCTTGGCGTAGAAAGCCTGTTGCAGCGCGCGTGTGACTCCATGAAACGGTAGCCCTATAATATAAAATAACAAAGCCACCATAACCATTGGCGTCGATGTTGTCGCGCCGAAACGGCCGCGTTCGAACAAGAGTGAGACGATCTCGTAGCGAAGCACTATCGTAACCAATGCGATTGGTGCGAGAATAGTGAAAACAGACCTGACCGTAGTGGAGAGCGTTTTGGCAAAATCTTCGTCTGCGCCACAGGCGGCGGCATCCGAGAGAGTTGGAAGACTTGCCGTGGTGATTGAATAACCAAGAAGGGAGAGGGGCAGGTAGAGAAGCCTCGAACCGTAGGCTAAAGAGCTTACGCTCCCACCCGGAAGCAGAGAGGCTAACATTATATCTGCGAGGTAGTTGATTTCGTGGGATGCAAGGGCGAGGAGACTCGGTAAGAGTAGCAGACCGACCTCGAATACGTCGCGAATGCGACCTTTAATCGCCCAACTAAATCGCCACCCTATTTTGAGAACCCAAATAAATTGCCACAGGAATGCTAAGAAACTCCCAACAACAATAGACCCGGCAACGAATTTTATCTGCTGAGCTTGGTCAGAAAAGAGCAATATAGCCAGACCAATCCCGGCAAGCCACGCGAAATTAGTGAAAGCCGGTGCTACCGAGCTGATAAAAAATCTTCGATATGTGTTGAGAATGGCCTGACAATAGGAGCCCAATCCAAGAAATCCGACGAAAGCGAACAGCACGCGAACTAATTTTGTGGAAAGTTGCATACGTAAAGGTTCGTCTTTCCAACCTATCGCGATAAATTCGATGATATATGGCGCGTAGATAATTCCGAGGACGCAAACCGCAATTAGTATCAGGAAAAGAGCGGTTAGGATTGCCGACGCCATCGCGAAGGCGGATTCCGAACCCTCATTATGTCTGATCTCGGTAAATTTTGGCAGGAATGCCGCAGTGAATGAGTTCTCGCCAAAAATAAATTGGAACAAATTTGGGAAACGCCAGGCAACAATAAAAGAATCCGCGGCGATACCTGTGCCAAACGCCGCAGCCATAGCTATCTCGCGCATAAGGCCGATCACCCGCGTGACTAATGTCCCGAGGCTTACCCAGAAGGCGGAGTAAAATATGCTTTTACGTTCGGTCAAAGGAAGTTATAATGTAACAATATACCGCACGATGCAATATCTAAATTGCGAGGCGGCATTTAAAAAGAAACATTGTGGATAACTACGAACAAAATATCCTCGCTCTGTATTTCAGCCCGCGAAAGCTCTCTAATAGCGGGACTTTGCTGGACTGTGCTCTCGATACCGCATCAGTAAGGGGAATCGAAATCCGAAAGATTAACGTTCGCGATTATAACATTCTCCCCTGCGATTCGTGCGACAAATGCTTATCTGGTGCGCCCTGTCCTATCGCGGATGATATGGGCGTTATCTACGATGCCCTCGAGAAATCCGGGGCAATAATAATAAGCACCCCCATTTATTTTTATGGGGTGCCCGCAAAAGCCAAAGCGATGATTGATCGTTGCCAGACTTTCTGGGCACGAAAATACTTGCACGCAAGTCCTTTGCCACTAGGGCGACATGCGGCGGTTATCGCGGTCGGCGGAAGCGCCGGAGAGAAGGTTGCCGAGGGAGTCCGGTTGACTTTGAAATACTTCCTCGACGCTCTCTCGATAGAGATGCCGGATATGCTGGTTATCCGCAACGCGAGCCGTGTGCCGGGTGAATTGCCGGAAAGCGAATTACGCAGGGCGCGTATATATGGAAATAAATTTGCAGAAAAGATAAAGGAAGGTCGATGTGAGAATTAACAACGCGAGAAAAAAAATAGAGGAACTCGGTCTGGACGGGATAATCTTTACCAACCTCGTCAATATCCGCTATCTGTGCGGTTACAGCGGCTCGAACGGGCTTTTGTTCGTTTCGAAAGACGCCGCCTTGTTTTTCACCGATTTCCGCTACAAGACGCAGATACAAACTGAGGTTATCGGTGTGAAGAAGATAGTCCCCGAGAGTGGTAGTCTTATATCGGCTTTATCCGAACGACCGGAGTTGAAATCGGTGAAGAAAATCGGATTCGAGAAGTCGATAACATACAGCAAACTCGAGGTTATCAAGGAAACTCTAACTAATATAAGCGAGTGGAAACCGACAGACGATTTCGTGGCCGAAATGCGTTGGATAAAAACTCCCGCCGAAATCGCCGGAATCGAAAAAGCTATCGAAGTTGCGGAGAAAGCATTAATCGAGTCGAAGAGTTTTCTTCGCCCCGGAACCACGGAGATTGAATTCGCCGCAGAATTGGAATATAATATGCGTAAAGGCGGTTCGGAAAAACCGGCTTTCGACACTATCACCGTGAGCGGAAAGCGTAGCGCCCTGATCCATGGGATCCCATCGGATAAAGAATTTGAAACGGGAGATTTTATTACGATAGATTTCGGCGCACGCGTAAAAGGGTATCACTCAGATATTACACGGACGTTCATTCTGGGCGAACCAACGGCTAAACAACGCGAAATCTACGAGTTGGTCCTGGCTGCACAGAAAGCCGCAATCGACGGCCTTCGGGCGGGTATGAAAGGCATGGAAATCGACAGCATCGCACGCGAAGTTATCACGAAAGCCGGCTATGGCGAATATTTCGGCCACGGCCTCGGGCACGGTCTCGGACTGGAAGTTCATGACAATCAGGGAATCGGGGCTAAATCAGAAAATATCGTCCCGGAAAACTCAGTTATCACAATCGAGCCGGGAATTTATATTCCGGAACTCGGCGGTGTGCGTATCGAGGACGACGTTCTCGTAACCAAAGACGGTGCGACGGTGCTTTCCGGTTTGCCAAAAGAAATCGACGATGCGATAATAGTATAAGCAATTTATGTGAACGAACCAAAATAGGGTAGGTATAATGAGATTAACAATTTTACTATTCGCGATAATACTCGTAGGTTTCGTAGGGTGCTCCTCCGAAGAGACCGACAGCGAGAATCCTACGGTAGAGATAACGTCTCCAGTTGATGGTGGCGGTGTTACACCGCCCGTAACGATTATCGCAACGGCCTCGGATAATGAGGGAATAGCGGAGGTAACTCTTTATGTCGATAGCGTCGAACTTGGAAGCGATGGAATAGCGCCGTTCCATTTTTCATGGGACGTCTCCGGATTGGAAGACTTAAGCGGGCACGTATTATATGCAATCGCGGAAGACGCATCGGGGAATACCGCTACCAGCGACATGGTAAATACCTGGATAAACCTGACGGGGTGGAATTTCCTCCTTGTCGAAACAGAGCACACGGCATCGTCTGTGAGTCTCGTCTGGCCGTCGTCACCAACAGCACTCGGTAGTTTCCGGCTTCATTACGATTCACTTCCGGGGGTCGATACGACCGACATGGTGGGAATGTCCGTCGGTCTTATCGATACATCGGCGACGATAACCGGGCTTCTTCCAGAATCGAACTATTATTTCCGCGCTTTCCTATTAATCGGAGATAACCTGATTTCCAGCAATGAAATACCTGTTACAACGGACGACGCAGGAGCTATCGAGTGGATTACGGTTGCAGGTGGAGGATTCTCCCGTGGCGCTCTGGACGGCTCCTCCGGGTTGGAAGGCGCGACTCCCGTGCGATGGATAACGGTTACCGGATTTCAAATGAGTAAAAACGAAATAACCTGCGCTCAGTATAGACTATTTATAGATGCCGGCGGCTATGACGACTCGACTTACTGGAGCGCCGACGGTTGGGACGAAAAAGTCGGTGAGGATTGGACGGCTCCCGAGCGATGGAACGAGGGCTCTTCCGGTTGGTTAATTGGCGATGATTACCCCGATAATCCGGTGGCGGGCATTAGCTATTACGAAGCCGAGGCTTATAGTAACTGGATAAGCGGACGGCTTCCCACCGAAGCCGAATGGGAATATGCGGCTCGAGGCGGCTCCGGCGACGATACAAACGGAGATAGTTATCCGGACGGCAACACTTATCCATGGGGAATAATTTTTAGCGCGGATATCGGTGGCGAACTTGTCCATTGCAATTTTAATAACGCCTATTCCGACCCGATGCCGGACTCTCTGGTGGACGATTACGACGATTCCGCGCCGGTCGGCAGTTTCCCTTCGGGAGCAAGCTGGTGTGGAATCGAGGATATGACGGGTAATGTCGCCGAGTGGGTTTCCGACTGGTTCAGCCTTGATTATTACGCAACATCCGGTGATATCGATCCGCAAGGCCCCACCGACGGTGACGAGAAAGTCGTTCGCGGCGGAAGCTTTATTAGTCAAAGCACAAACGGTGATCCCGGCTATAATCTTCGCACATGGCGAAGAGATACGCGCGACGCGGACGACCGTAAAAAGCACATTGGATTCAGGGTGGTGAAGGATTTGTAATGATATCCAAGCCGCGAAAAATCGCCCATATTGGCCTCGGTCTCGTGATTATCGGAGTCATTATATCATTGGTAACCCCGATGGCATATTGGATTTCGCTCGGCATCTGGGCCTTGAGTGTTATAGCGGGAGTATTCGCCATTATCGCAAACGGACGGGCATTCCCGACAACCGCGCAGGTGGTTTCCGGCATAGACCGCGAGCACCTCGACTTGCTTGGATATATAGAGGTTTATCTCGCAATTCTGCCATTAATTGCTACTATCGCTATTGTGATATTCGGCATTATTGTTAAGAATAGTGGATAGACTGAAATAAATGGTTATTTTAATTCTAATAACCGACGCCTGGCGCGACTTTTGCCGGTTGATATAATATTCAATATACAAAAACCGGTGCAAAAGGCGTGACAGGCGGTGCGTAGGTTAAGTAAACAGCTTTATTAGGATACAATTTGGGAATAGTTATTCAAAAATACGGCGGAAGTAGCGTTGCGGATACGGAGCGGATTATTCACGTCGCAGACAGAATTGTCCGCCGGAAACGCGCGGGCGACGATGTTGTCGTAGTCGTATCGGCAATGGCCGACACGACCGACGATCTGATCGAACTGGCCAAGAGTATCGACCCAAATCCGCCTGAACGAGAGTTCGATATGCTGCTGACCGCCGGGGAGCGGATAAGCATGGCGCTCCTGTCGATGGCGATCCAGAAGCTCGGAGAAAAAGCGGTGAGCTTTACCGGCAGCCAAAGCGGGATTATCACCGATGGCGACCATACGCGCGCGCGGATTATCGAGGTTCGTCCAACGCGGATTATCGAGTCATTGAATGAGGGGATAATCGCCATTGTCGCCGGATTCCAGGGTGTTTCAGGAAAGCACGATGTAACGACTCTCGGGCGCGGCGGATCGGATACGACCGCAGTTGCGCTTGCGGTCGCACTCGGAGCATCTGTTTGCGAAATTTACACGGATGTTGACGGCGTATTCTCAGCAGATCCGAACCGCGTTGTTGGCGCGCATCGAATAGATAAGATCACCTATAGCGAGACATTGGACTTAGCTTATTTTGGCGCGAATGTTCTTCACTCGCGTGCGGTAGAACTTGCCCGTGCAAGTAAAATGCCTCTACGCGTGACATCGAGTATTAACGAAGGAAAGGGGACTCTAATAGTGGAAAAAATTAAAGGAATGGAGCGACCGCGTTTCGTAGGCATCTCCCGTCGCGATGATATTTTCTTGTGCAAGGCTTCCCTTCCAGACGGCAAGGTTTTAAATAACCTCCTCTCAATGTTAGAGAAAGAATGTGTGCGGATCGGTTTCCCCAGAATGCGGCGGGATGGCGGCGGATGGCAAGCCTCGTTCTGGGCTGATGAAGGCGATATAGACAGTGTGGATGCAATTGTCGGGCAGTTTGAAATTAGCATCGACCGCGATACATGCCTTATCGCGCTTGTTGGCGAGGAAATAGCGCAACGCGCGGAGGTTCTGCGCGAGATTCTTGGTTTTCTGCTCGAACACGACGCCGAGCCTCTTCTGATAGGTGCCACGCAGACAAGCGTGGCGATAGTCCTGCCGAAACGTGCGGGTGAAAAGATCGAGGAAGCCCTGCACGCGAAATTTATAGAGGGCGGCGCGTTTTGAATATTTCAGGATGCAGATTAGCGATAGTTGGCGCGACCGGCCTCGTGGGAAGCCAGATATTGAAACAACTCGAGAAATCAGGTGATTTTCCGGTAAAACTCGGTTTATTCGCCTCGCAAAGGTCTATCGGAAGGAAAATTGAGTTCGCGAATCGAAATATTGCAGTAAAGGGCCTTGATGAGAAGTCGGTCGAGGATTTCGACGTTGCGATTTTCGCCGCTGGTTCGGTCGTGTCGCGTGAATGTGCGCCGATTTTTGCGGAATCGGGATGTATTGTTATCGACAAGTCTTCCGCCTGGCGCACGGATCCCGATTGTCCGCTTGTGGTGCCGCAAATTAACGCCCACGCGCTCGCCGATATTCCAAAAGGGATTATAGCCAGCCCGAATTGCAGCACAACCGGATTCGTTTTAGCCCTAAAACCGCTTATCGAACTGTTTGGAGTCCCGGAACATGTCATGGTTGCGACCTATCAATCTGTCACGGGGGCGGGAAAAGGAGGTCTGGACGCGCTTCTTCGGCAACGGAAAGGCGACAATTATCTCGGAACATTCGCAGTGCCGATATTCGATAACGTCATTCCGGCAATCGGCGATATAGACGAAACTTCGTTCTACACCGAGGAATCCAAACTGATGACCGAGTCGCGTAAGATATTGGAAATCGACGAGTTAAGTATAAGCGCAACAGCAGTTCGAGTGCCGGTAGCGATAGGGCATTCCGAAGCGGTGACAATTATCTGGCCGAGCGAAATCGACCTGAAAGCAGCGACAGAGGCTTTGAGTAACGCTCCAACCATCGAACTGACCGACGGAACGCCTACGCCTTTAGCCGCAGCGGGACGTGACAATGTCCTTGTTGGCAGGATAAGAAAAACCCCCGATTGTCGGGGGATTCTGAATCTGTTCCTCGCTTTCGATAACCTGCGCAGAGGCGCGGCAACGAACGCGATAGATATTCTGAAGGCTTTACCGGAAAGCTAAACAGCCTCCGGGGACTTTGTAGCCTTATCATAAACGGCTTTGATAACTATAGCGCCAAGAACGAAAACGAAATAGAGAATAGACATCGTTTGCATACTCAAATCCGCGACGATAGTTATTAATGCGGGGATAAGAGCGTAACCGAACCATAAAAGCCAAGCGAGCATTTTTTTCCTCCGTTGTTTAACAATGGAAAAATACCGCGAACGGCGAAAAAGTCAAGGGGTTATTTTGTCCGAACTGAAGGAAAACCACAGCCAAAGACCCGATTGGGATACCTATTTCATGCGCATGGCCGATCTCGTGGCCAGTCGATCGACATGCCTCAGGCGCCATGTCGGCGCGGTTCTCGTGCGCGATAAGCGGATTCTCGCGACGGGATATAACGGCGCTCCGCAGGGCCTCCCGCATTGCGCGGACGTCGGTTGTCTTCGCGCGGAGCTTAATGTTCCCAGTGGCCAACGCCACGAGCTTTGCCGAGGAATACACGCGGAACAAAACGCGATTATCCAATCGGCGATGTTCGGAGTGAGCACACGGAACTCGACGTTATACTGCACAACCAAGCCCTGTATTATCTGCACAAAAATGATGATAAACGCCGGGGTTAAGCGGGTCGTTGTCGGCGAGATGTATCCCGACGATCTCGCGGATAGCTTTCTTGCGGAGGCCGGAATCGAACTTGAATATATGCCGCCAGACGAATATCGATAGAATGCGCGTCTTTTCGATTACAACCGCGCTGCTTCTCCTGCTCGTTGCCGCCTGCAATCTAGGCGAGCGATATGAGGTTCGGTTCGATTTCGACGGTGGGACGTTGCGATCCTCCGGCGCGCAGATAATGCTGTGCCGGGCGTCTCAAGATGAATTCACCGCGATGCTGATCGACCGCGACGGCACATTCGCGATGAGCTGGATGGTCGATGACGATGATCCCTCACGCTGGCGAGGGAAGCGTTACCGCGGAACAGGATATAAAATTGGATTCGATTCAGCGAAATGCGATTTCTCGGGCGAACGGGTGGGAATCCTTATCGAGATTACCGATGTAAATGGTCGGACAGTTTCGGGTCGGTTTTCCGGCAATGTCGGACTCGGCGACGAAACCTACGCAATCGACAACGGCAGTTTCCGCGCACCGGTTTTGAAATAAATCACGCAAAATCTCCTTAGAATGCCGCAAGTCGATCACCGGAAACACCGAGTTCGACTGCGTGTGTATCGATATTGAGCGAAAGCGCAAGCAGGCGTTCGAGCCGCTCGCCGTCTTTATCGAGACTAAAAGCGTTATTTTTTAACATTATTCCCCTTTGTTAGTTTTGTATGGCGTTTAGATTCAATTTTAGAGCGTCGAGATGCGATTAAAGACTTAATTTCAATTAAAACGGTCTTTAATTATGCAAAAACGCCCTATTATTCTTTACCAACGAGCTAAGTTCTTGCAAAAACGCCCTATATTTCTTGTCGGACGCTCTATCTTCTTTCGCGAACGCTCTACGATTGAGTTCAAACGGTCTATATTTAAACATAAACGACCTAATTTTCGACGAAAACGGTCTATAACCGTATGATTTGAAAGAACTTACAGCGATTCGGGTATTTTCACCCACTCTCATCGAACCATTTCAACCACCCGCCTTTAGTTATTTTAGATAAACGACTCTCCGCGTGGCCGTTTCTCCGCCCGTTTTTATGCGAATTAGATAGACGCCGCTGCCGAGGGAGGGGGCAGGTTGCCAGACAAATACATAATTATTAATTGACACGGCGTCTCGCCGTGTGTCGAGCGAGACGCTCGACCTATTAATTTGTGAGATTGCCGCGTCGTCCTGCGGACTTCTCGCAATGACGTCGATGCGGCGCCCGTTCACATCGTAAATCTCAATCGCGTCAATTCCCATTCCTAAATCATCAATCTGAAATCTACAATTCCCATTGAACGGGTTGGGCCAGGCGGAAAAGCTGTAAACAAGGGGCTTAAGCCCCTTGCTGCGGGGCGATTCCTCGACTGGAGAATAGCCAAGCGAATCGACTTTGATAATATACGGATCGGCATCGTCGGTATCGTGATAAACGCGAGAACCGGCGATTATATAGCCGCCGTCGGGTGTGGCAATGATATCGTTGCTATGTTCCGATTTATCAGTTCCGACGCCAAATTTGCGTGTCCAAACCGTATCGCCACTGGAATCGAACTTAAGGAGCCAGATGTCATTGGTCATTGTAGTAGCTGAAAATATAGTCCCGAGAACAACAAAACCGCCGTCTTCAGAGGGAACAATAGCGACTCCGCTACCATAAGATGAGAGAGGGTCAATTGTATTATACCATAGGAGATTACCTATTTCGTCGATACACATAACGAAAAGTTGAGAATGGTCGGATGTAACGTCCCAATCAGCGGTTCCAGTTATAATTGCAGTATCGCCATTGACGAAAAACATGTCGTGAGCGCCGTCGAAATAGCCGCTATCGCTAAAATCGTAGGTTCTGGCCCAAATTGAATCCCCGGCTTGGCTGATTCTCATAACATAAACATCGGAATCGTAAGGGAGAGTGTCTTTGTAAGTTACTCCGCATAACAGAAAATCGCCATCGAGTGTTTGACGTATGCAATAGGCCGTGCTGGTGCTGTCGTTACCGTATGATCGAGTCCAGGTGGTATCGCCAAGACTATCCGCAAGAACTATAAGGAAATCTTGTGCGTTTGCCGGTAGCGATGTCGTTTCTATCCAACCGGTAATTGCAAAACCGTTGTTTTGAGTTTTGATGATATCGAAAGCAGCGCAATCATAACTTAACCTGTAATCCTTAAACCATAGTGTATCGCCGAACATATCGAGTTTTAGGAGACCGAGGTGATGCATGGGGAAGTCGATGGTCATCACAGAAACATAAGCGCTATCCGCCGAGCGGACATGATGAGCGTAACTTTCTCGTGGGATCGGGTCTCCATAAGTAACAGACCATAATATATTTCCATCGATGTCAACTTTTGCAAATAATAAATCGCCCGATGGTGATGTAAAAGACGGCCTTGTAGAACCCGCAAGAAAATATCCGCCGTCCCAAGCAGACGTGATCGTTTCGAACTCCTCGTGGTCTGGGCCGAAATAAATCCGTTCCCACGCGAAAAGCGAAGCCGCGATAAGCGTCATCACAATCGCTAAAACACACAATCTATGTTTCATAGCTATCCCCATCAGAATTTGCATTCGCATATAATATACGAAAATCGCAAGTGAAGGTCAAGCATCGGGGTTAATTTAGGGTAAGGCTAATATAAGTTCACGAGTTGCTCTAACACAATTCATTATCCTCTGCAAACTCCTGCGCCCAACCGTTAAGGCCGGAGGTGATGAAGGCATCGAGAGCGAGCTGCCATTCAGGGGCCGTAATTTTCCGGTTCATCCCGGGGATTTCGCGGGCCTCGTATGCAGGGAAATATT
>Ga0272444_10001026_pt1 | contig 27837 bp, 21 predicted proteins | sample SSMForm13_FD_201033 | JGI IMG/M metagenome (GOLD analysis project Ga0272444, IMG submission 201033) | Marine sediment archaeal communities from Little Sippewissett salt marsh, Falmouth, MA, United States - SSM-Form-13 | ecosystem: Environmental > Aquatic > Marine > Wetlands > Sediment ...
CCCAGGCGGTCGTTCATGAAGCTTCGCCCCTCCTGGAGCGAGAGGGCGTCGAAGCCCAGGTATCCCAGCGTGTCGACCATGTCGGCGACGGCGTTTTCCTCCAGAATGACGGTATATTCGCCCGGCTTCAGATCGGTCGGATTTTTACTTTTCAGGGCCTTATCGACGGCCACCCGGCCCACGGCCTCCGGATCCAGGCCGGTCACGTCCATGGCGTCCGCCGAGGCGTACCCGGAACTGTCCGGGCCCATGATGACGGTGACGATGTGGGCGACGGTCCCGCGGTGGTAAGCCGAGACGCCCAGCGAGTTGACCGCCAGGAGCTCATCCATGGACGTCGAGAAGGCGCCGGCCGCCTCCAGCCCGTTATCTTTGGAGAGAGAACAGATGGCCGCCGCGCCCCGGGCTCTGGTCTCGGGAGCGCAGGAGGCCGTCGATTCGAAGAAAGCCTGCGACGGCTCGATCTCCTGCGGTCCGGGCAGGGAGCCGAATTCAGGATTGTCCTGCTGGAAGCGGGCCACGGTCTGGGCCGAGTCCACCACCTTGCGCAGGGCCTCGTCGCTGAGATCGTTTCCCGAGGCCACGCCGCTCTTCTTGCCGAACACGCAGCGCACCCGAACGGTCACGTTCGTCTCGGAGACGTTCTGGTGGATGGTGTTGACGGCAAAGCGCGTCAGCTGCTCGTCCTTGCCGAAGACCAGCACCTCGGTCTGGTCGGCTTCGGAGAAACCGAGCACCTTCCGGGCGATGGCTTGCATCTTTTCCTTTCCCAGCACGGCAGGCTCCTTTGCCAGAGGTTAACTGAATGAATGAGGTCGGCGTTTACGGTCGATAACGTTCATCCGCGTTCAATTGCAGGAACTCCGGATTGTATCGCAGGATCTTGTCGTGTTCCTCCCCGGCTGCGGCGCTATCGCCCCGGGCCAGGTAAAGCGCTTTCAGGATATAATGAGACAGCACGCAATAATCGTCCATGCCGACGGCCTGACGGGCGAAACGTTCGGCCTCCGCCTGATTTTTCATCAGAAAATGGAGAGAGGCCATTCTATCGTAGGCCCAGGAAAAATCCGGCGGGCCGACGGCGATGATCTCCTCGGTCTTTTCGGCTGCCAGGGCCAGCAGTCCCCTGGATTCCAGGCTCATGACCTGGTTGAACAGATTGGCGAAGGCGGCGTCAGGAAAGAGCCGGTTTGCGGCCGGATCGCCGGGCTTGCGGCGGAACACCACCTGCAGCAGGTCGCCGCGCGGCAGGTAGTAGGGATAATAGTGATCCCGGAACTCCGAGTAGAGCAGCAGCGCCCTTTCGGCCGGGGCGCTGGGCTTCATGCCGGTGGAGAAGATGATCACATCGGGATCGCGGGACAGCAGATAGCGCCCGTTGTAGTTTCTCTCTTTCCATGGAGAGGCGATGCCGGGGATCTCCTCAGGGTGTCTGGCGATCATGGGATCGGTCAATCCCAGCATATCGATGACGGTCGCCTCGCTGTAATACGAGAGAGCTCCGATGGTGCTGGCGGCCATGGTGAAGGAGCCGTCGAAAAGGGCATTCAGCCTGGCCGCGGTATCGGCCATCTTCCGGCCCAGCCCGATCTCCGCCCGGCGGACCGTCAGCAGCCACGGTCGGGGAAGAAAGAAGGTCACCGACAGAAGGGCCGCCAGAGCCGCGGCGGGCAGCCACCGGCGCAGCGGCTCGGATGTGACAGCGCAGCGAAGCCTCAGCAGGCCCCAACCGATGAATAAGTACAGAAAAGGAAGCACGGGCAAGAAAAATCTGTGCCCCTGGAGCACGTCGCCGCCGATCAGGATGACGGCCAGCGAGTAGATCCAGATCATCAGGAGGGCCGGCCGGCGGACCCATGTCGAATTCTCTCTCCCGACGGGTGTTCTTCTCCATCCGATCAGGGTCAGGAGATACAGCCCGCCCCACAGCCCGTAATGCCTTAAAAAACGCCAGAAGTAACCCAGGCCGCTGCGGACGTATTCCCACGAGAAACCGGTCTTGGCATAGAAGGGATTGGGCAGCAGGTCGCCGTAATAAGCGACCTTGAAGATGAGATAGGGCAATAACAGAACCGCATAGGCGGCTGCGAACCGCAGTCCGTTCTTGAGGCCGTCCCTTCTGAACAGAACCTTATCAAGCAAGAAGACGGCGAAGACCAGCGCCCCCTCCGGGCGCACCAGGGTGGCCAGGGCGCCGAAGGGGACCATCAGCCTTTCCCGGGTGAAATAGAAATAGGTCGCGGCCAGGATCATCAAGACGAACAGGCCGCTCTCCAGTCCGCTGATGCACCAGTAGGCGAAAGCCCCGTTGGCTGCCAGCAGGAGGGGCGGCGCCAGGGCCAGCCAGTCCGCCGGCCCAGGCCGGGCCTTTCCTCCCTTCTGACCTTCCTGGTTTTCCTGATCTTGCTTGCGTCTCTCTCTCTCTCGATCTTCCGTCCGTTTCCACTCGACCCCTTCCCCCCGAAGCAGGATCCGGGCGATCCGATACAGCAGCAGCAGCGAGAGACAGCCGCTGGCCAGGCCCAGGAACTTGGAGGCCGCCACGGTGTTCAGCCCCAGGGTGGTGAACAGGGCCAGCAGGATGATCCACAGAAAGTTCGTGTAGCCCTCCACCCGCTCGCCCGTGTTGAAGACCAGGCCCCGGCCGCTGACCAGGTTTTTGACGTAGCGGTAGGAGATGAAGGCGTCATCCTGGATGAAGTTGTAGCTCACGGCATGAAGCAGAAAGAAGAGCAGGATGAGCAGGAGAACGGCGCCGATCTTCTTATTCATCCGACTTCCCGGATTGGCCGCGGCCTGCGCGGTAGACCAGCAGCTCAAGGCCGCATATCAGCAACAGAAACAGGACCAGCCCCAGCAGGATCAGGTAACCCCTCAGGGGAATACAGATCCGGTCGCCGATCAGCAGGGAGGCCAGTGCCAGGCCGGCGAACAGATTGATGAACAGGGCGCCGCCCAGCCCCAGGCCGTCCGCGGTCCCGGAGCGCTTCTCCATTCCCAGGAACAGGGCGATGCCGATGCCGATCAGAACACCCCCCAGGACGGTGGCATAGAAAGGAGGCGTTTCCACCGGCAGCCCCAGCAGGTCAACGACCTTCAGTGGAAAGAACACCAGGAAGAAACCCAGAATGATGTTGACGATGGCGTCGATGATCAGCAGGATAGATCGCATTTTCGGTCAGATGCCCTCCGGGGATCAAGAGCCTGATACTGACACCGGCATGATCCCTTCGGGTGTCCGGTGAGATGCGGCGCTGGGATTTCGTGACGGTGCAAGACCGCCTCGGCCCTTCGCCGCGACGGGATCAATTCATATTTTTGGACTGTCCTCCGGGACGCTTTTTCAACGCGGCCGCCAGGTACCCGATGACGAAGCCGATGACGATCAGGATCGGTATCAGCAGGATGCGGGACATGGTGATGTACCAGAAGAACACCTGCAGGGTGACCACCTCGGTGTTCTGGATGAGGATCACCAGGCAGAGCAGCAGCAGGATCAGAATAATGATGGTCCTGGGTTTCATGAGGGCTCCTTTCATGACCGATCATGTTGTGAATCTTGACAGCGGGTCTTTATAGCCACTCTTTTTTCTTGAAGTAGGCGATCATGACGCCGGCCACGGCGATCATGACGCCCCAGACGACGAAGTAGCTCCACCGCCATCCCAGCTCCGGCATGAACTGGAAGTTCATCCCGTAGATGCCGGCGATAAAGGTCATCGGGATGAAGATGGTGGCGATGATGGTGAGGACCTTCATGACCTCGTTCATCCGGTTGCTGAGGCTGGACAGGTAGGTATCGCGGGTGCCGATGATCATGTCGCGGTAGGAATCGATGGTATCGGCCACCTGGATGGTGTGATCGTAAACGTCCCGCAGATAGGTCCCCGTGGCCTTATGAATCAGGGCGGACCCGCCCCTCTCCAGAGCGCCGATCACCTCCCGCAGTGGCCAGACCGACCTTCGCAGCACGATCATCTCCCGTTTCAGGCCGTTGATGACCTGGAGCGTTTTCGAGGTCGGGTTCTCAATGACGCTGTCCTCGAGGGTCTCGATCCTCTCCCCGAAATTTTCCAGGACGATGAAATAGCCGTCCACGATGGCGTCCAGCAGGGCGTAGGCCAGGTAGTCGGCCCCTGCTTTTCGGATCCGGCCCTTGCTATTGCGGATCCGGTCGCGAATGGAGTCGAAGACGTCACCCTGCCGTTCCTGAAATGAGATGACGAAGTTCGAGCCCAGCAGGAGGCTGACCTGTTCCGCGTTCATCTCGCTCTGGTTCTGGTCGAAGGTCAGCATCTTCACCACCAGGAAGATATAGTCCTCGAAGTCCTCCACCTTCGGGCGCTGCCCGGTGTTGACGATATCCTCCAGCACCAGGGGATGAATCCCGAAATGTTTTCCGATCTTCTCGACGATGTCCATATCGTGGATGCCGTCGATGTTCACCCAGGTGACGCTGGGTTTGTCCTTGAAAGGGAAACATTCCTCGATGGTCTTGGCCTCTTTCTCCTGAAATTTCCCCTCGTCGTAATCCATGATGGTGATGCGGGTCTTCTCGACCCTTCTCTTTCCGATGTGCACCAGGCTGCCCGGCGGCAGGCCGGCCTTGTGGGACATCCTCCTGGTCGGTCCCGGCATAATTCATCAGCTCCTTTCCGGTGGATTTGACGATCGTTTGCAGGATCGGGGAGATGATCCCGTTATGCTCCGGTCACCATCTGGCCCGGTGGCCCCTGACGTCGACATGGACAAAGGGTCCGTGGGAGGCCGTCTTGCGGTACCAGCCCAGACCTCCCGGGAAGCGGCTGTACCAGGGCTTCTGGGATATATCCTCGATGATATCGGAGAGTATCGTTGCGTCTTTAAAGTTGATCCTGCCATCACCATTGAGGTCGTCCATCATCTCATCCCGGGGATCTTCGTCGATGAAAAAGTCGACGGCGCCGCCCCACAGATGGCGGCTGTAGGCGACGTTCCCGATGAGCTTGTTGTAATAGGGCGTCCGGTATCCGCTCATGATGTGCAGCGTCTGGCAGCAGTACCCTCGCCGGTTGAATTCCTCCAGGATACGCTCCAGCTTCAGGAGCAGACGTTCGCGCAGCACCAGATACTTCGGGCAGCCGCATTCCTGCTTGCAGAGGAATTGCCTGATCCGGAAATGGGGAGCGATCAGGGTCTCCTGATTCTCCTCGGTGATCTCGATGAAGCCCCCCGGCGGCTCATAGATGGACAAACCCTTCAGCGGTTTGGAGGGATACCGGCCGATCCGGAAATCCTTGAGGCACTCGTCCTCTATCTGGCTGAACGGGACCATGACAAAAACGTTCAGGGTGACGGAATTTTGTGGTGGGGCCGGAGAGATGGGGGGCGCTGGATGGGCCTGGCGGCTGGCAGAAGTCCTGTGCTGTAAAACAGAATCAGGTATGGCAGCGGGAAAGACGGTAATGGGATAGAGGCCGGCCTCTCGGGGGGCTCTCCAGAACCATCGATTGGGCTGCGTCCGGGTCACCCTGCCGGCGGAGGTTTCCAGGATGTAATCTTCATGCTCGCCGGCGCCCTGAGCCTCCAGACTGAGCAGCTCTCCGGGGAGAACAAAGACGCCCAGGACCCGGTAGGAGGAAATCTCATCGTTGAATTTGATCTGAAATCCGGCTCTCTGAGCGGAGAAAGTGCATTCGGTTTCTGGGAAGGCACTTTTTCCCAGAAAACAGATCAGGGCACAGATGCCGCCGGCCAGCAGAAGCTTCCCCGGCCGGATGTGCGAAGCGTTGGCGGTTTTCATTGAACCTCGTGACCGAAAGGGCGCCTGATCAGGGGGCATCACGATTTCGGCGGTTTCTGCTCCAGGGCTTCGTCGATCAGCCGGTCCCGTTCGTAGATGTCCTTACGGAAGTGGACGATCTTGCTCTGATCCACCCAGGCCGTCCAGTAGAGCAGATGGATCGGAATGGTCTCCGGGAGTTGGATGGTCCGCTCGGCGCCGTCCTCGATGGCGGCCAGAATGGCTTCGCGGTCCCATTTTGGATCGTCCCGCAGAAGATAGGCGGCCAGCTCGATCGGTTTTTCGATGCGGATGCATCCCGAACTGAAGGTTCTCTCGGTCTTTTGAAAAAACTGCCGCGCCGGCGTGTCGTGGAGATACACGTTATACTTGTTGGGGAACATGAACTTTACCCGCCCGAGGGCGTTATGAGGTCCCGGGTCCTGGCGCAGCCGATAAGGGAAATTCTCAGCGGTGATCTGGTCCCAATTGATCGTTCCGGGATCGATCTCTCCGGCATCGGCGCTCCAGCCCTGAAACACATTGATCTTCTCTGTGGCCAGATATCGGCGGTTCTTCTTGATCTTCGGCAGCATGTCCTCGACGGCTATGGTCTCCGGGATATTCCAGTAGGGATTGAGGACCAGGTGGGTCATCTGATCGGTGAAGACCGGCGTGCGGCGATAATCCTTGCCCACCACCGCGCGCATCGACAGAACGACCTTGCCGGCCTCGATCACGGCTATCTCGAAATTGGCGATGTTGACGATGATGTGAAGGCGACCGAGAAAATGGGGCAACCAGCACCAGCGCTGCATGTTCACCGCCAGCTGCCGCAGGCGCTCATCCGCCGTCACGTTGAGGGCTCTGAGGGTGGCGGGACCGACCACACCGTCGGGATCCAGTCCGTGCCGCCACTGAAATTTGATCACGGACAACTCGAGCGCCTCGTCGAACAGGCTAACCTGCTCACCGGGATCCGGAGGAAGATCCCCGGTCACACGTAATCGCTGGCGCAGGATCATGACGCGGTCCCCGCGGTCGCCCCGGCGGATATCGGGGCCATCGGGTATCATGGGCCAGCCGCCGTTCTTGACGATCTCCCCGTAGCGGGCCAGGGCCTGGTGCATCCTGATATACCCCGGCTGCGGCGGCCGGAGACGGCGCAGGGTTTCCTTCAGCGTATTGGCTTCGAGGGCCTTCTGAAGCGCTTCGGCGAGATCGATGTCGCCTCGCAGGGCGGACCATTCCGGGTCGATCGTCTCCGGATTAAGACAGCCGGCAAAGAGATGGGTCCCGTAGATCAGGAACGCATCGGTGCACAGCAGGTCGAAATCGGTCAAGCGGGCCGGATCGACCCACCCCTCCGACGATAGCTGAAGGTGGATATCCTGTAGCAATCTCTCAAGTTCGAGATGGTGGTAAAAAACCGGATTGAGGCCTTCGCCTCCGGCCGCGGCGATGGCCTGAATGAGCGTTTGGGCCTGGGAACCCGGGCCGTTCCGGTTGCTCCAGGCCGGCCGGTAGTCCCTATGGTCATAAAAAATCGGCAGCGTCACCGAGGCATAAATGACCTCTCGACCGAGGCTGATCCTGGGCGAGACGCCGGCCGCTGCGATCCGCTCACGGATCTGTTCGGCGACCAGTTCCGGCAGTGTTTGAGCGCCGGCCGGGGGCCGGGTTAGAAACGCCATCGCCCCGATCAGCATCAGGGTGCACAGCACATTTGTGCGCGTACGAAACGTCAAGGTAACTTTAGACATTAAAAGTCTCATCATGAAGAGGGGTTATAAATTCCTCAACGATCTGGAAGGAATTTATTTTCCGGTTATGCTGCCTACTGAAGGACCACTTCATCCCTATATTCGGGCACCGAGGTTTGCCAGCTGGTCTTCTCCTTCACGAATGCAGCGAAGTGAGCCGCCGCCTCCGGCTCCCCGTGAGTGACGAAGACATGGCGGGGAGCCTTTTTCAGGCTCGACAGCCAGGTCAGCAGCTCGTCCCGGTCGGCGTGGGCCGAGAACCCGTGGATCTGCGCGATCCGGGCCTTCACATCGTAGCGCTGGCCCAGGATGCGGACGTTTGTTGCCCCATCGATGATGTGCCGGCCCAGAGTCCCGAACGCCTGGTATCCGACGAACAGGATGGTGCTTTCCTTTTGGGCGATATTATCGATCAGATGGTATTTGATCCGGCCGCCGGTGCACATGCCGGAGCCGGCGATGATGACGGCCGGGCCCTTGAACTCGGCGATCTTTTTGGACTGCTCCACCGTTCGCGTCTCCCGTAATCCGGGAAAGTCGAAAGGGGATTCCCGCCGGCGAATGAGCGCTATCATCTCCTCGTCGAAATATTCCGGGTGGTGTTCGAACACATCGGTGACCCGGATGGCCATGGGGCTGTCCACGAAGACGGGCATAGCTGGAATGCGGCCCTCCCGGAGCAGCGCGCTGAGATGATAGAGGAGCTCCTGGGCACGCTCCACCGCGAAGCTGGGGATGACGATCTTCCCGCCGGCCTTCTTCGCGCTGGTGACGATGTCACATAGAGCGTCATCGATCTCCCGGCGGTCTTTGTGAATCCGGTCTCCATAGGTCGACTCCACCACCACGTAATCGGCTTCGTCTATGATGGCCGGATCCTGCAGGATGGGCTTGTCTCGCCGGCCCACATCTCCGGAGAACAGTATGTTTCGCCTCTCGCCATTCTGTTCGATTCGCAGCACGATGTGAGCGGCTCCTAAAATATGGCCGGCATCGTGGTAAGTGGCCATCAGGCCATTGCCCAGCTGAACAGGTTGTTCATATCTGGTCGCAGAGAAAAGGGGTGTCACCGCCTCAGCATCCTTGGTGGTATACAGGGGCGCCACGGGATAGGGCCCCTTGCGGCCTTCCCGTTCGTGCCGCTTTTTTTTATATTCAGCATCCTCTTCCTGCAGATGCGCCGAGTCGAGCAGAACGATGCCGGCGATCTCCGCGGTGGGTTCGGTGCAGTGGATCGGGCCGGTAAATCCCTCCCGGACCAGTTTCGGCAGCAGGCCGCAATGATCCAGATGGGCATGGGTCAGCAGCACGGCGTCGATGCTCTCAGGTGGGATTGGAAATGGGTCCCAGTTTCTCGCCCGCAGGTCTCTCTCCTGATACAGCCCGCAATCGATCAGCAGGCGCGAGCCGTTGGTTTCCACCAGATATCGGGAGCCGGTGACGTTCTGCGCGGCGCCCAGGAAGCTCAGCTTGATATTCATAGGATCACCTCTTGTGAAAGTATGGTCTCAGGGGAAATATAAGCATTATCTTCAAGATCGATGCGGTTTTTTTCCGTCGAGGGCCAGGTCGTCATCCAGCAGGCGAACGGCATCGCTCAGAGGCATTCCGGCGCGGCCCTCTGTCAGCGAGGAATCGACCTCCCGCAGGAGAAGGACGACGGCTTGTCCCAATTTATCTCTGGAAAACAATTTCTGGGGTAAAAAGATGTCTCCCCTGAGCGCCAGCAGTAATTGCGCCAGGGTGATCTGAGCGGGATCACGAGACAAACCGTAGCCCGGCTCGTGATCGGTTACCCGGACCAGGATCTTGGTAGCCACGAGAGGCTCGAGAACGGTGCTGAGGACCGGCGCGGGAGTCTTCAGCTCCCGGGCCAGATCTTTCAGATCAGAGGTCTCGTTTCCGGCGATGAAGTTTTTGGTGATGCCCAGGACGGCCCGAACGGCGACGAAACGCCGTAGCGATTCGCCGTACCGTTTTTCCAACTCCCGCCACTCCATGATCCCGACATGCTGGACCACATAGCCGAGCTCGGCGCCTAACAGCAGGATGCTCCAGCTGGCATAGAGCCATAACAGGAACAGCGGCAATGCGGCGAATCCGGCGAAAAGGATGTCCCGCGTGCTGGCCCGGGTTGCTCCGGCGATGAAACGCGCAAATCCCCAGTTGGACAGCTGCCAGAGTAATCCTGAAAAGACCCCGCCGATGAAGGCCGCCCGGATGCTGACCCGGATGTTGGGGACGAACCAGATGACGATGGAGAACAGAAGGCCGCTGAGCACATAGGGCATCAGCTTGAGAAGAACGGTGAACAGCCCGGCAAAATGCTCCAGACTGAGAATTTCGCGCACGAAGTCCAGAGAGGTGATGGAGGCCGTCAGGGCCAGGATGAGAAACAGCGACAAAGGGCCGATCACGGTCAGCAGCGTATAACCGGCCAGCCGGCGCGGCCAGGTCCGCCCCTGGGGCACATGCCAGATGTCGTTATAGGAACCCTCGATCTTGTTCAGGATGCCGTACACGGTGAGCAGCAGGATGGTGGTTCCAACAAGACCGAGGGTGCTGGTCTGTGCGTTGGCCACGAATTCCAGGATCTTCTCGGCGATGATCCCTCCCCGCTCGCCCAGCGGGGCCAGAAAATTATACAGGGCCGGGGCCAGGTCCATGTGCAGGCCGATCGCCTTGAGAAAGGAGAAAACGACGGCCAGGAACGGAACGATGGCCAGCAGGCTGGAGTAGGTGAGAGAGGACGCCCGGATGAGGAGTTTGTCCGAATAGAACTGCCGCAGGACGAAGATGAGCACCTTGGCCTGCCGGATGCCGAAGGCCTGCAAGCGGGACAATTTGGTCAGGTCGAGGCTCCAGATATCTTTCGTCAGGAAGTCCCAAATATCGGTATACAGGGATCGGATCTGAGACCACCAGCGTCCCTTTTCGCCCTGCTGTTTCACGGTTAATAAGACCTCGTTCTTTGAGCGTCGTTGAAGCTAAAAAGCCTGTCCCATATTGAACACCACTCTTCCTGGACCTTCGTCTCGCCTCGGTTTGACATTGATGCCGTAATCGCAGCGGAAGATGCCCAGGGGCGTGTTGATGCGAAGGCCGAAACCGGGGGAGAACCGAACGTCGTCGAAACGAGCTCCTTCCAGTTCTCTCCATACGTTGCCCATGTCGGCGAACAGCACGGCGCCGATCCATTTGTACAAACCCTGTCGAACTTCCAGGCTGAGAGTGGTCTTGAAATTACCTCCCAGCGGGTAATCGTTCTCGTCCAGAGGGCCCACCAGCCGGTATTCGAATCCCCGCAGAGAGTTGGGCCCCCCGGTATAAAAGCGCTCGTTTAGGGGAACCTCGTGAGAGGATCCATAAACGTCCATCCAGCCGGCTTCCAGAGAATGAGCCAGGAGCGTGGAGCCCGTCAGGAGGTGAAAATATTTCGCCCTGCCGATAGAGCGCACGAACGTGTCGGTGCCCTTGAGAAAGGCGCCGGCCATCTCATTGGTCCATTCCAGATACCATCCTGTGGTGCTGTTGAACAGATTGTCCCGGGTGTCGTATACCAGGGACAGAGATAATGTCCGAAGATTGGTCTTGTATTTTTCCGGCACAGGCCGCACCTTGATATGGCGGAGATTCACCTGCTCCTGGCGATAGGTCAAAGAGGCGCTGGAGCGGTGGGTAAAAGAACGGCCGACCTCGACGCGTCCGCCCGTACGGATCAGATCAAAACCGGGTTCCTCGGCATATTCCGTCAACAGATTGATGTCGGTTCGCCATCGATACCCCAGTGTCCACGGTTCGGTGAAGGAAATCTCCGCCCGCCGGTTCACAGAGCTTATCCTGCCCGTCAATCCAATTTTCCTTGCCGTTCCTGCCAGATTCATGTTGGACAGCCCCAGGGTCAGACGGGCCTTTTCAATGGATCCGTATCCGACGCCTGCGTTGAGCTCCCATACCATCCTCTCCCGCAGTTCGATGAGAATATCTTTTTTCAACGAATCCTCATCAGCCGGGGACTGGGGACGGATGAAAATGCTTTCAAATAAGCCGGTCAGATACAGATTACGCTGCGATTTCAGGAGCTGTGAGTAGCGAACGATATCTCCCGGACGGAACGAAAGCTCCCTGGTAACGATGTCCGGTCTCGTTTTGGACAATCCCTCAAGAAGTATTCGGCCAACGCGAAACTGATCGTTTTCCTGAATCAAAAAATCGACCAGGGCGAGATGGTTTTCCCCGTCGATTCGCACATCCGGCGTCACATCCGCTTCGAGGTAACCATTGTTCGAGTAAAGCGTTAAGACGGCCAGGCCGGCGCTCTGAATCTCCAGCCTTTTCAATGGATCTCCGGAGCGGATGGGCACCTTTTTCAGGAGGGCATCATCGGTGAAAACGGTGTTGCCCAGGAGAGCAACATCTTCCACACGGGTTAATTCCCCCTCATCGATGGGTATCAGTATATCGACCGTCTGCTTCGTAGAATCGGTCGCGATGCCGACATCACCCAGAGACGCCTCCAGGTAGCCATTCTGACGGTAGAATTCCTCCAGGCTGAGAAGATCCTCTTTAAAAATATCGGGGTGGTACCGGGAGCGCCTCAGGAATCCGGCCTTGCGGGTGAGCATGACCTTCTTCAGAGAACGGTCGGAGAAGGCCCGGTTGCCCTGAAAAACGACAGATGTGACCTTGAATTTCCCCGCGTCCTTGGCGGCAGGAGTCCCGGAGATGATCAGCAGGCTCACCAGGACGCTCATAGACAGGCAGATCGGTCTATTCATGGAAATCTCAATTTATAGAGCAGGTCGATGCCTGAGCGGCCCTGTTGGTCGGTCTGACTGACCAGGGAGAAATGCGGCGTCAGGCGGTAGCCTAATTGGATGTTAGAGTCGTTCAAATAGCCCACTGTGGTCGTATAGGTCACATCCATGCGTTTGGAGATCTTTTTGGAAGCCACCAGTCTCGGCCCCCACGATTTATCGAATTTAAACAGATTGCCCTCGATGGTGATCTGTTCCAGGCCCAGCAGCCGGCCCAGCTTCCTTTCCGTGTAACCGGTGATCCTTCTGCTGGAGAAATCCTTGGCCCGTTCGACGAGGGCATTGCTGCCGTCCTCGCGGCTGCTCAGTTGTCCTCGGGTTCGGCCCAGGGTCAGCAGCGAGACGATGTCGGATTTGTCGAGGGGCGGCTCCGAGGTGAGCGCTACCTGGACCTCGTCCAGCGGTCCCTGCACCGAGAGGGAAATAAGATAGGTCTGCCACTCTTGCTCTTGATAGCTGCTGACGGACGACTCGGCTGTGAGGTCGATGATGGGGTTGAGGCGGTGGGGATCGGCGAAGTCTACGGTGCCCTTCTGGATCTTGAATTTTCGGTCTAAATAGAGAATATAGCCTTCCTCCACGGAAACCCGTCCTGATAAGTTCGGCCGCGCGGCGGTGCCGATGACGCCTAATTCGGCGTGCAGACGCAGGCGTGCCAGATTGTTATCCACCCAGATATGTTCGCTTTCCCGAAGACGAAGGTCAAGACGGGTCTGTGCCAGGAAGGCGGGAAGTTCCTTCTTGGGACGTTCAACCCGCTGAGCAAAGGGAGAAACGGATTGCGGTTTGAAATTGGCCAGAAAACGTGTTTCACCTAAGACGACATCCCCTTCGAGAAAATATGATCCATTTGCTTTTCGATAGTCCATGTCGATCGATTGGATCCGGGCGTCGATCTCTTTGGGCCGGTTGATATGCACTCCCCTGACCCGGGTTTGCAGATCCACGTCCGTGAGCTCCCCGCGGCTATGAGCCGCGCGGCCGGAGATAAAGACGGTTCCTTCCCCAAAGCGCATGAACAGGGAGTCGATGATGGCCGCGTCCCTGTCGAAACGAGCGGTCACGATCCCCCCGGTGAGGGGCGTGTCTAAGCCTTGAGGCTGAAAAATGAGTTGGCGGATGGCCAACTGTCCCTGCAATTGAGGGTCCTTGGGCGAGCCGGTCAGGAGTATCTCCGTATTCAAGGTGCCGGAGAGTTTTCGAAAGGATGCGAAGAAGGGCTGGATCAGCGACAGATCCATCTCGTCGATATTCGCCGTCAATTGAAGAGTATCCGGTGTGATCGTGCCCCGGCCGGCGATGCTTCCGTAATCGGCCACCGAGAGATCGAGCTGCACATGAAAATCCCGGAATTGGGAAGCGATCATCTGTCCCCGAAGAATCAACGGGGTCTGGCGAAAGGAAGCGGTCAGCCGATCGACATTCAGGACCGAATCCTGCATCGAGAGGGCTGCCTCGATCTGCTCTATGGGCGGCGCCGAGGGATTGCCTCGAAAAGTGCCCTGGTGGATCTGAATCGTTCCGGAAGGATGGGGATTGGCCAGGGTTCCCTCCCAGCTCAGATCGTAGGAACACAGGCCGGCAATTTCCACTTCCGGGGGGAAGAAGATCCGGGCGATGGCCAGGTCGAGCTTTTGCCCCTGGACCCGCCCGCGGAATGCGTTTTGGTCTGAAAGAGCGTATCGGCTGGAGTCTGTTTCGGTCAGTGCCACGAGTGCCGATGCCAGAGAATGATGGTCCTGTTCGAAAACATCCAATGACGTCAGCTGCACCTGTCGATCGGCGAAGACAAGATGCGCCCGTATTGAGTCGATCTCGGCAGAACCGTAGCCTATTTCGTAGCCTCGACAAGCCAATTCGGCGCGGGGATTATCTAGAGTTCCTTGCGTTTCCACATCGAACTTCACAGCGCCTGTGATCGCCATCGGATGAGGGAGCGCCCCGGCCAACGGCCCGAGATCGAGCAACTCTCCATTCAATCGCAGAGCGGGAAGGTCTGGTTTCGAAAGGTCAAAGGCTGCCGTCATCGCGCCGACGTGGGAAAGGTTTTCGCCGTCCGCGACCAATCTCCGGGCAGGGGTCGGCTGGCCGGGGGCGACGCTGTCCGGGCCGCTGCGGATCTGGAATATATCCAGCTGACAGGTCCCCCTTATGGTATCGACGTCGGCTTGCCCGGCAGCTCTGACCAGCAGCGAATCACGTCGCATGTCCAGATGTTTCAGCTCGGCCAGCCGGTGCTCGAGCCCGATCTGCAGGCGGCCCCGGTCGATTCGATACGGCCCATAACCGAATTGATGCAGATCGACGTTCAGGCTGGCGGCCGGTTCATCTATCGGGCCGCTGGCTTCTCCCTGATAGGAGATCGTTCCCCGAAGGCCTTGAAGATGAAATGGAGCCCGGAGGGTATCGGCAAGCGTCAGATCTCCCCGGCAGAACATGTCGGAGACCGACAGCCGACCATCCTGGTAGTTTACCGAACCGGACAGGGTATCGACCGGGAAGTTCTGGTAGACGATATTTCTGCCCACCAGGTTCATCGCCGCCTGAGGCGAGCTCAACGTCCCGGACAGATCTCCCCGGATCTCCATGGTTCCCGTGAGCTCCTGCACATTGGCCATGGCGGCCAGGGGTTCCAGATCGGCGATGTCCACCGAGAAGCTTCCGGTGATACGGTCGTCCTCCAGCCTGGCCCGGGCAGAGATCCTGGAGTCCTGATGGTCGAGGGAAAGCCGTGCCGTTCCCTGGTCATATGAGAGCCGAGCGATATAATCGGGAATATGCTGAGAATGATATTGGACCTGCCGCAGCTGTATGTTCGCAGACGTGGTCCAATCTTCCGGCTGATGTCCTGTTCCGGACAGAGAGACCTGTCCGCTGATCTCGCCCTGATAGGGAGAAGTTTCCTGGTAAAGCATCTGCCACATTTGAGCGATGTCGGCGGCCTGAATATCGAGGGCAAGCTGAAAAGTGTTCAGACTATCCACTTGGTAAAGGCCGCTCCCCGAGAGGCTGCCGCCCAATACATTTAGCTGCAGTTTCTCTAAAGTGGCGGTGCCCGACTCCCATTTTGCCGTCAGCGATCCCCGGGGCAGGTGAATGGAAGCCCCCTGGAAATCGGCCACATCGAGCTGAGCCTGGATGCGTGGTTCGGCAAGCGGCCCTTCGATGGCGGCGATGAGATTGAGCCGGCCGTCCAGCAGGGGCATCTGGCCGGCGAACAGGGGAGAGACCTGTCGCCACAGGCGCCCCGGATTTCCCTGCACCTGGACCTTGCCGGTGATGACGGGCTGCCCATCGCCCGGGAGGACCTCCCCTCGGCCTGTTAAGGCCAGATCCGGCAGGTTCACGGACACCGAATCCAAGGTCCACAGGCTGGGATGCCAGGACCCGCTCATTTGCCACCGGTGGAGAGCGAGAGAGACCTGTTTATAGATGGTGAAGATGGAGTCGATCTCGATGTGGTATCGGTAGGTATCCTGAGCGCCGTATTCGATGGCGCCTGAGAGATCCTCGAATCGTCCCTCGATGGGAACCCGGGCGTCGTGATATTGGAGGGAAGAGTTTTGAATCATCAGCCGGCCGAGAAGAACACCAAATGAAGGCCCTTTTTTTGGGGCAGCGGGTTTGCCGTCAGGTTCCGGCTGAGGGATATTGAGGATTCCCGAGCTGTCCCGGTGGATGGCCACATTGAGGCCATCCAGTTGGAGAGATTGAAGAGAGAGCCGACGGTGAAACAGGCCGGCCAGCCGGTATTCGGCCCCGGCGTATTTGAGACTCAGAAGGACTCGCTCCTCTCCCGCCGACATCGATTGATAGATCCTGACGTCTCTGATCTGAATGCGCGACAGCAGGTTCGTCTCTAACTCTCCGATTCGCACTTCCTGCTGAAGCGCTTTCCGTAGCTGTTTCTCGGCCATACCCTTCAGGAAACGTTCGCCTGGGCTGAGGGTCAGAAGAGCCAACAGAACGATCAATAGTATCAGGAGAAAAAGAAGAAGTGCCGCCAGCAGACGGATGGCAAGACGGCGAGTCTGACGTTGAGGACGCATATTTTTTGCCTGAGGTGGTGAGGAGTTACTTCGCGGACAAGGGCATCCGACGGCGAGCGGTTCACGAACGTGGCGATCTTTCCGACTTACTCCTGGCCGGCGCCTTTTGCAAAGAATTCGTCGATCTGCTGCAGCCCGGCGGTACGGGCTTCCTGCAGCGGTCCGCTGAACAGGACTCGCCCGCCATCCATGAAGACCACGCTGTCGGCGATGCGCAGAATGCTGGGGGCGGAATGCGAGACGATCACCACGGTCATGCCCAGTTCGTCACGCAGGCTGAGGATGAGTCTGTCGAGAGCGTCTGATGTGGCGGGATCCAGCCCCGCCGACGGTTCGTCGCAGAAGAGCAGGGGGGGATCGAGGGCGATGGCTCTGGCCAGGGCGGCTCGTTTTCTCATGCCTCCCGAAAGCTCCGAGGGCAGCATGTCGGCAGCACTCTCCAGGCTGACCAATCGCAGTTTCATTCTCACCAGACGATGGATCATACTCTTCGACAGTTGGGTGTGCTGCGAGAGAGGTATGGCTACATTCTCCGACACGGTGATGGAATTCAACAAAGCCCCATTCTGGAACAAGACGCCGATCTTGAGGAGCAGGGCGTTGAACTCCGGCTCATCCATCGTGGTGATCTCACGCTCGAACAGCTCGATGGAGCCGGACCAGGGCCGGTAGAGCCGGATGAGATGCTTGAGCAGAGTCGTCTTGCCGCAGCCGCTGGCGCCGAGGATGGCGGTGACCTCGTTATATTTGGCCGTCATGGAGACATCTAATAGAATTTGCCGGTCACTATATCCTGAGTTCAGGTGGTTGACCGCCGCGGTATATGGTTTTTCCGGATTTTTCATGATAGACATTCTCTGTATTGGCATTCTCTGTGAAAGAGACGGCTGGAAGCTGGATACTCCTCTTGCCGCGCCATTTAAAAAACACTGGCGCCGGCAGTCGCCGCCGGGTCAGGCGCGGCCTATAGCTGGATACCTCTCCCGAAATAGAAGAACAATCCCAGGATGCTATCGGCCAGGATGACCAGGAAGACCGAGGCCACCACGGAAGCGGTGGTGGCTTTGCCGACGCCCTCGGCTCCGCCCCGGACGCGAAAACCGTAGTAAGCTCCAGTGACGACGATGATCCAGGCGAAGACAATACTTTTCACCAGACCGGTGATGATATCCCTGAAGACCAGGGCATCGACGACCTGCTGATAAAAAGGCAGGATGCCGATGTCCAGGTAGGTATAGCCGATGACCATGGCGCCGAATATGCCGATGAGCATGGACAGGATGGTCAGCAGGGGCATGGTCAGCGTGATGGCGTAGAATTTGGGAACGACGATATAACGGACCGGATTGAGGGCCATCGATTTTAAAGCGTCCGTTTCCTCTGTGACCACCATCGTGGCGATCTCGGAGGCGATCGATGATCCGCTGCGTCCGGCGAAAACGATGGCCGTCATGATGGGACCCATCTCCCGGGTCATGGAGATGGCCACCAGATCGGCCACGTAGATACTGGCCCCGAACTGTCTCAGCTGTGCGGCTGACTGCAGGGCCAGGATAAAGCCGATGAGAAAAGCGATCAGGGCCACAATGGGGAGTGCGTTCATGCCGATCAGGATGCTCTGGTTGACGAATTCTCCTTTCCGAATGCCGCTTCGCCGAACGAGTCCGAGGGCGGCAAAGTACATGGTGTCGGCAACCAGATAGAGAAGATCCAACAGATCCAGGGCGGCCCGATAGGTTGCTCCGCCGATTCTCTCGAAGAATGAAATGGGCGCCGGGCCGGCCGATCGGGCCAGCCCCTTTGATGAGAAGGCGACCAGTGTTTTGCTGACCGCCTCTCGGGCGTTGATACACCGCAAAGCGATGTTTTTTGCCTGCGCGCTCTCCAGCACCTCATCAAGAAAAGCCACCCCGGCACTATCAATTCTGGAAACATCCGAGAGATCTACGATCAGCTCCGAACCCTGGTATGTTCCAATGAAGCCCTCGAAGGCAGAGAAAAGAGGGCCAACGGAATCGATCAGGATCTCACCTTCCAGAAAGATGCTGTTCTCTGAATGTCGAAATCTGGTCATGACGCTCTGAGATAGGGAGTCGAGTTTGTTCGGCGGTCGGCGGACGGACTATCCTTGTTTCCCTTCGAAGCGCGCGGCGATTTTCTCGATAAATATTTTTGTTTCTTGAAATGTCATTTGGCTGATGGCGTTTGCAAAGCCGTTCATACTCCCGTCCTGATCGAGCCTGACCGTGCGGTCGAATTCGTGCCTGACCAGGCGCTGTTCAGATGCCACCTCGATGAGCTCGAACACGACCGCCAGATGGGCGGTGTCGCCATGGCCTTCGAGAAGCCTCTCAAGTTTCATAACCTGGCCGGTGATGATGAAGTCCGGGTGATAGGAGTAGCCCCGCGCACAGCGCTGAAAGAGACCGGCGTGATCGATCTGTTCGTGGACCATATCGGCCAGCGCCATGGACGGCCGTACAGCCCAGTGATGATAGAAGTAATAGTCGAGTTCATTGGAGCCCGAGCGGGCCGCGATACGCGTCTGATCGAAGGCCTTTCCAACCTGAAAATCCCTGACATCGGCGCTGAACGGCAGGGGCGCCGGGACGGTCAGGTCCGACGAGGCGGGGAGCCGCGGATTTTCCAGAAGGTAATATTTCCTGATGATGGCTCTTCTGCCGCAGCTGGAAATGCCCACACAGGCAGCCGTTACAAGAAGGATACCGTTAAGGATTTTCATCGCGTCTCTCCAAAAGATCATCGGGTGCATTTTTCGGTTTGGCTCCCCTGATCAGAACCGAGGGATCCTCACTGATGGTGCGAGAGAACTGAGCCAGATAATCGGCGCTTTCCCGCATCGACTCGATGGAGAAATAGAGATCGGTGCGGCTCTTCGAGAAGATCACCTCAAGATCCCTGAGCATGTTGTTGGTGTGTTCCAATGCCGTGTTCATCTCAATGATCAGATGGACCAGGTCCGATTCCTTGAGAGTACTTGAGACCTCGGCCAGATTCCCGACGATCAGCCCCAGCGTGTCGGAGCTGGTTAAAGCGTGCAGGTCCGATGTGATCTGCTCGGCATGCGCGATGGTGTTGGTCAGAGCTTCTTTGTTCTTGGCGAGGATGCCGTGGAGTTCATCGATCGTTTTAGCGGCGTTGTCCGTCAGGGAGAGGATCTTGTTCCAGTTATCAGGAGCGGTCAGCGCGGCCAGATTATTCAGAATGATTTCCGTTTTGGCGGCCAGGATCTCGGCCTTGTTTGTTACCGTCTCACTCATCGATTTGCCGGGCTGGATGAAGCTGCCCGGCGGCAGGGGATCGGCCTCGGCGCTTCCCCCCTTGAGCTCGATGAACTTCAGGCCGGTGATGCCCAGAAAGGCGATCTCCGCCTGCGTGTCCTCCTTGATCGGGGTTCCGTGGTCGAGGCTCAACTCGACAACGATCCGTTTCAGATCCTGGGGGTCGATGAAGACATCGCTGACATGACCCACGGTGATGCCATGGTACTTGACCGAGCTGCCCTTTTGCAGTCCGGTAACCGAGATATCGGTGAAGCCGACGAAATAGGGATCTCTCACCTCGAGGAACTTCGGCGCCACCAGGATAATGATGATGATGATCAAAGCCAAAAAGGAGATGGCGATGAAGATTCCCAAACGGATCTTTTGTGATTTGGTGACCATGTCTGCTCACCTCGCGCCGATTACGAAAAGAAACCTCACGAATCAGTTCTGGGTATCACGAAGCTCTCTTTCGCTGAGCTCGTTCGCGAACCAGACCGTCCGCTGCGGGAAGGCGATCTCGATGCCCTCGTTTTCCAGGGCCTTTTTGATTTTCCACAGCATTTCCATTTTCAGCTCATACCACTCCTGTGCCGGAGCCCACATCCTGACGACGATGTTGACGGCATTGTCCCCCAAATTGTCGACGAAGATCTGTGGTGATGGCTTTTTCAGAGCAATGGGGTGATCTTCGATAAGATTCTTGATGATCGAGATGGCCTTGTCCGCATCGTCGCTGTAGCGGATGCCCACCACATACTTAAATCGCCGGGCCACATGGGCAACGTAATTGGTTATGCTGGTGGTAAACACTTTTTCATTGGGGATCCTGACATAGAGGCCGTCCCAGGTGCGCAGCGAGGTGGAGATGATGCGGATATCCTCTACCATCCCGGAATATTCGCCGATCCTGACGGAGTTACCGATCTTGATCGGCCGTTCCAGCATTAAAAAGAGACCTGATATCAGATTGCCGACAATACTCTGACTGGCAAAGCCGATGATGATGCCGACGATGCCTCCAGCGACCAGCAGCCCCGACGGATTGATTCCCAATATCGGAAAACTGGCGATGAGGGCGACAGCCATGATTCCGTAAGAGATCGCTTTGGAGATGATCTGCAGCTTGTCCTGGCTGACCTTCTCTTTCAGCGTCCTTCTCAGGTAGATGGTCAATCCCTTGGCTAAAATGACGGCCGCCAGAAAGATCAGAATGACCGACAGGAGATCAAGGGCGGTGACATCTCCATAGATGACTCTGTTGAGCCTCATAGGCCCTGCTCCATGATGAATTTTGGCGCCGCGACGACGAGCTTCCTGGCGGTATAGAGCTCGATGGACTTGGTCATATCCCTTTTCAGCGGTGCGTTGGTGAATTCAGTCTCCGCCATATGCTTGCCCACTATTCTCATGGTTCCCTTCATGGACACCATGTCATCGTCATAGAACAGCTTCATTCCGTAAGCGTTGAAGATCGACCGGGTCGCCTCCACCCAGTGATCGCCGGCATTGACGATGTTCAGCTTCATGATGCCCTGCTGGATGGAATTGACCTGCGGCTCGGCGGCATGAATGCCGCTCTTCCAGTACTTGCAGATGACGCCTGTCCGGGGATCGCCGTACAGGGTGAATTTCTGTTTCTGCAATGTCAGGACATCGATGATCTCAAGTCCTTTTTTGCTGGGCATGAAGATGCCGATCTCGATGGGAAAGGTCAGAAAGATCTTTCTTCTCACTCCTGGTTCGATCATCAGGGGCCGTTCGAACTCCACCATCAGGTAGGAGGTGATATCCTTCGGCCTGTTGAGGGGCTCGACCGGATTGATCAGAACCGTATTGGCGGTTGTGAGGAGTTTTTTCTCGACCCGGTTCCCGTTACACTCTCTGCGGTATAACCAGGTTTCTCCGGCCTGCTCGATGGAAACAGCAAGGCCTTCCCGGGAGATGGAGAGAGGGAGATTGTGGCGGCCGTACAAATGCGTTCCCTCAGAGGGGGAGCGCCGGCCTTCCTGTCCGTCGCCCGGCGATTGCGGGGATGACTGATCGGCATTGGTATTCATCGGGGGATATTCCACCATGTAAAAATGAGGTCGCCGGCCTTTGAAATCAAGGGTTATTTATCATCCGCAGGCCGGATCGATTGGGACATCCCATCCCTCGCCGGCATGCCGAGGCACAGTGCGATCGGCGCTAATTCTCCGGGGGGAAGCTGTCGAGGATATGGAAATGCTGAAATGTCGTCCGGCCGTTACGAATGGCGACCGGTAATGTTCTGGTGAAGGTGCGTGTGCCCTGCGGGGAGTCGCTTCTCAGCTCCATTTCGTAGGTGCCCTGCGGAAGCGGAATTCGGGCGTAGCAGATGTTATAGGGCAGAGTCTGCCAATTCCGGGTGTCGGTCTTCTCGGTGATGGCATTGACTCCCGACAGCAGGGCGCCAAGGCCCTCGCTCTTTTTTCTGACGGCATATTCGGCGGCCTGTTTGACCGCTAGGCGCAGCAGTGAAGTGGCCAGTTCTCGCAGCATCCGGTCTTCCAGAGTTGAGAAAGCGATCCGGTTGATGTCCTGGGATATCTCCAAAGGATATCCTTTCCCAGCTATCACCAGCTCTGCGTTTCGGAAATAGGGTTTTCTCTCCAGGTATTTCGGGAAGGCCGCCCGAACGAATTTCAGATCGCCCAGTTTCGCCGCATCCCCGCTTTTTTCCGCGGGAAACGGGAAGGACAGGCCCATCTCCTCGTTGACGAAGGAGACCACCCCGCCCTGGCCCCTGACCACGAAAAAGTTGATGCTCCACTCCGACTTGACCGGTCCCAATCCATTGTTGAGAAAGAAGATCAGTTCGCCCCCCGGGGGTTCCTGATGACGGTAGCTGATGCCCAGCTCTTTTTCGAATTGGGCCAACTCCTCGTCAAAGCCGTTCAGGTAGGCGCTGCGCAGCAGATCTTTTTTTAGCTGCAGCGGAACCTTGACGTTGAACCGCGGCTGATACTCCTCCCGGTAGGCCTCGTAAGCGTTGCGATAGGAGATGAAGGCGTTGTTGATGTCGCCGCTGGCTTCGAAGATGATGCCCATCAGGTTCAGGGTGAAAGCATCGCGACGGTACCGGTTTTTCCGCTGGGCATAGCGGTCGTTGAGCTGGTTGAGTTTGATATTCAAACGCCGGCACTCCACCTGGGCCTCTTCGTACATGTCCAGACACAGGTAGTTCAATGCCTTGTAGTAGTGGATCTGGACGACCTCGAAGTCCTCACCCCGGTAAGGGATGACAGTGGGATTCGACAGCAGGCTGAATGCTTCCAGGGCATAGTTTCTCTGAACATCCTCGGTGAAGAGATAGGCCTCCTCAAAGAACCTGTTGCTCTCGGCATACTGTCCCAGCATCTGAAGGACCACGCCCTTTTGCAGGTAGTAGAGCAGGCGGTCCTTGCCCTGGCCGGCCTTTTTGTTCTCGTCCAGGATCTTGTTCGCCGCCTCGAAGTCTCCCCGGGTGAAAGACTCCTGGAACTTGATGGTCTTTTGATAGTAGGTGGCGCAGCCGGCGCACAGAAAGAGCGTCAGGGCGAGTGACCATGACCGGAAGCGCCGTGAAGGGCCGGACATCCGTTGCTTATCCTTTCTTGGCCAGTGAACACGTCTTGGCCAGTGAACATGGTCGTCATTCCCGTGCGCCGCGTTGCCCTTGCAGATTACCACGACGATGGTTCCGCAGGAGCTAGTTGGTCACCAGCTTCTTGATCTTCTTCGTGCCGATCCAGTCTTTCTCGTTGGTCTCCAGATCGGTCAGCTCCAGATCCACCTGGTAATAGACCACCTTCTGCTTGCCCTCGGTATCCACGATGGAGTTGATGACGCCCTGCAGGATGAAATCGGCTCCTTTTTCCAGGCCCCATTTCTTTATCGTTTCCGGGGAGGCGAAATCCTGCTGATCCGATCTTTCAGCCCGCAGCTCCTCTCTGGCGGATCCGGCCTGAACGACCTTCACCTTTCCGGAGTTGATGAATTCGCGCTCGATGTCCTTGATGAAGGTCTCGCCGCTGATCAATTCATGACTCTTGTTCTTGATGTAGCCGACGATGATGACCGGCTTGCGGCCCTTCTCCTCGATATAGTCGGTCAGCCAGACGCGGGAAAGGCCGTCCTTGACCATCTCCTCGGCCACCAGTTTGGAATCGGTGTCATTCCATCGGCCGCTGAGATCCATCTGCTGGCCGGGGTCGATACGTTCCACCTGCCGGGCGGTCGAACAGGACAGCATCACCAGGCCGATGACGACCGGGATCCAGAATAGCTTTTTCATCGCTCTTCTCCTTTCTTTTCAGGTGGTGTTCGCTATCTGATGAGGGCAGGGTGTCGAAGGGAACAGACGCTGAACGGCATCCTTGAATTTGGTCAACGATTAGGAGCGATAGCCCCGGGCGTGGATCTGGAGATTTTCGGCCTGGTCGAAGTGGGCCCCGGGGAGCGCCCGGCTGATCTCGGGGGGGAGAAGGCCGCTGCGCGGCCGCTATCGGCCCAGCAGGCTTTTTGCCTGCGCCGCCACCGCCCGGGCGGTGATGTCCAGCTTTTCATACAGCACCGGTCCGGGGGCGCTGGCCCCGAATCGACCCAGCCCGACGATGGCTCCGTCCGTGCCGACGTAATGTTCCCAGCCCAGCTTGACGCCCGCTTCGACCGCCACTCGGGCCGTGACTTCCGGCGGCAGCACCTCCTGACGATAGTCCTCCGGCTGGGCGTCGAACAGCTCCCAGCTGGGCATGGAGACCACCCGGGGATTGATGCCATCGGGTGCCAGCATCTCGCCCGCGGCCAGGGCGATGTGCACCTCGGAGCCGGCAGCGATCAGGATGACGTCCGGCCGGCCGTCCTCCGGCTGCCACAGGATATAGGCGCCGCGGTGCAGCGCTTCGGCCGGCGGGAAAATGGTCCGGTCCAGAGTGGGCAGGTTCTGCCGCGAGAAGACCAGCACGGTGGGACCTTCCCGGCGCAGTACGGCGGCCCTCCAGGCCTGGACCGTCTCGTTGGCGTCGGCCGGCCGGATGACGGTCAGGTTGGGCACCGCCCGCAGGTTCATGAGCTGTTCGACGGGCTGGTGGGTGGGGCCGTCCTCGCCCACCCCGATGCTGTCGTGGGTGAAGACATAGATGACGGGAATTCCCGTCAGGGCGGCCAGACGCATGGGCGGGCGCATGTAGTCGGAGAACACCAGAAAGGTGGCCGTGTAGGGAAGGATGCCGCCGTGCAGGGCCATGCCGCCGGCGATGGCGCCCATGGCATGCTCCCGAACGCCGAAGTGGATGTTGCGGCCGGCATAGCTCCACTCCCCGCCGACGGCCCCCTGAATGTCGGCTGGCTTTTCGGCGGCTGACTGAAAGTCCCCCTGGCCCTTCAGCCAGGTATAGGTGGAAGGATTGAGGTCGGCCGACCCGCCCATCAGCTCCGGAAGCCGCGGCGCCAGGGCCTGCATGACGGCCTCTGAGGCTTTTCGGGTGGCCAGCCCCTTGCGGTCGGCGGCGAACTCGGGCAGATCGCCGTCCCAGCCTGCGGGCAGACGGCCCTCCATTCTCCGGGTCAGTTCCTCGGCCAGTTCGGGGTATCGGCCGGCATAGTGGGCGTATTGTTCATTCCAGCCGGATTCCAGTTCGGCGCCGCTCTGTTGAACCTGGCGGAACCGCCGGAGAGCTTCCTCGGGGATATAGAAGTCCGGCTCCGGGGGCCAGCCGAGGGCTTTTTTAGCCGCCGCCAGCTCCTCCGGTCCCAGGGGCGATCCGTGAACCCCGAAGGTGTTCTGCTTGCCGGGCGCGCCATAGCCGATGACGGTCTTCACGCGGATGATCGAGGGCCGGGTCGATTCCTCCCGGGCCTCCTTCAGCGCCTGGTCGATAGCGGCCGTATCGTTGCCGTCCGTCACGGTGAGAACCTGCCAGCCGTAAGCCTGGAATCGTTGAGCCGTGTCCTCGGTGAAGCTCAGGCCGGTGGAGCCCGCCAGGGAGATGTTGTTATCATCGTAGAGCAGGATGAGCTTGCCCAGACCCCAGTGTCCGGCCAGCGAGCAGGCCTCAGAGGAGACACCCTCCATGAGATCGCCGTCGCCGGCGATGACATAGGTGTGGTGATCGATAATGCGGCTCTCGGGACGGTTATAACGGGCAGCCAGGTGGGCCTCGGCCAGAGCCATGCCCACGGCGTTGCCGACGCCCTGGCCCAGCGGGCCGGTGGTGACCTCCACGCCGGGGGTGAAGAGCCCCTCCGGATGTCCGGGCGTCCGGCTGTCCCACTGGCGAAAGGACTGCAGCTGAGAGAGCGGCAGGTCATAGCCGGTGAGGTGAAGGAGGGCATACAGCAGCATGGATCCATGGCCGGCCGAGAGGACGAAACGATCGCGGTCGATCCAGCCGGGATTGGCGGGATGGTGCCTCAGATGGCGGGTCCACAGAACATAACCCATGGCTGCGGCGCCCATGGGCATTCCGGGGTGTCCGGAGTTGGCTTTTTGGATCGCATCGGCGGCCAGAAACCGGATCGTATTGGTACAGAGTTCGTCAAGGTGCCTGTCAGATGGGCTCATTTGTCCTTTCTCATCGCTGAGTGGCGAAAAAAAAGCCCGGGCTTTCCCGGGCTTTTCTCTATCGCCTGTCGTCATTCACTTTTTGAAACTGACCACGGCCCGGTCCACGGATTCGTAAGTCTCAAAGACGGTGATCAGCTTGGTGATCACCAGCAGGCTCTCGATCTTCTGGGTCACGTTGGCCAGCTTCAGATCGCCGCCGGCATTGCGCAGCGTGGTCAGGGCGGCCATGAGGGCCCCCAGACCGGAGCTGTTCATCCATTTCGTCCTCGACAGGTCGATAACGACCTGCTTGATCCCGTCGGTGATCAGGCCGTGAATTTTATCGTGCATGGCCTGAGAGTCAGGGCCTCCCATGAGCTTTCCCTTGAGCTCCAGGATGGCCACACTGTCCTTGATCGTTTCCTTCATCGCCATGGTCTGTCCTCCTTTACCTTGAGAAAGATAGGATCCGAACGATCCATCCGGCTCCCGGGCTCACAGGTGCAGCTCGATGATATCTCTGTCCTCTAGGACGTGATCCTTGTGTACCTTCTGGCCGTCGTACTTGCCGGACCCCCAGATGCGGGCGGATTTGAGCTGGTGAGAGAAGTCACGATGGATGGTGGCGGCCAGATCCAGGACGGTGCTACCCCTCTTGAGCACGTAGGGCTGCTGCAGGTCCGGTTTCGCTCCGGGCTCCTTGGTATAGACGCGGACGACCTGCAACGCGTGGAAAATGAGGCCTTTCAATTCCTCCAGCCCCTCCCCGGTCTGGGCCGAGAAGGATAGAATTTGATACTCATCCCCAAATCTGCTGCCCAGATCCGCTAATGTTCCGTCCGCGCCGGGCCGTTCCTTTTTACTGCCGGTGATGATGGTTTTCACCAGGGCGATGGACTCCTGACCGTCGTGCAGTCCACCGCGACCGCTGAGGTGGGTGCTGGTGTTCGACATATAATCGATGACGTTTTGGGCCTGAGCGACCGGGTGATCTCCAAGATCGACGATTAGCAGCGCCAGATCGGCCAGTCGAATGAGGTTGGTCATCCAGGGCGGCGTGAACTGATCGGAGATGGCCGGGGTATCGACCAGCTGGATCTGGATGTCCTCATAGGGCCACATGGCCGCCAGCGGCTTCTGGGTGGTGAAAGGATAGCCCCCTATCTCCGGATGAGCATGGGTAACTGCATTAATAAATGATGACTTGCCTGAATTCGGCGGACCAATAACGGCCACCTGGCCGGCACCCTCCTTGGGCACATAGCCCGGTTCGGATCGTCGCCCACCTGCTTTTTTCTGGGCTTTTGCTTCCTGCTGAAGTTTGGCGATTCGTTTCTTGAGATCGGCCTGGAGCTTGTCGGTGCCCTTGTGCTTGGGCATGACGGAGAGCATCTCCCGCAGGGCGGAGATTTGCTCCTCGATGGTGGCGGCCTCCCGCCACCGTTGCTCGGCGGCAAAATATTGCGGTGTCAGATTGGCTGGCATTTCTACGGTGCGATCGATTGAGAGTTGACTGATAAGTTATGAACGTCATCCGTTCGGGGTGATGTCAAGATATTAAGTCATATCGTTATTGTCAACTACAATTTGGAGATAATGACGGCCGCCCGTCGAGC
>Ga0272444_10001028_pt1 | contig 27812 bp, 24 predicted proteins | sample SSMForm13_FD_201033 | JGI IMG/M metagenome (GOLD analysis project Ga0272444, IMG submission 201033) | Marine sediment archaeal communities from Little Sippewissett salt marsh, Falmouth, MA, United States - SSM-Form-13 | ecosystem: Environmental > Aquatic > Marine > Wetlands > Sediment ...
AAAATCGCCGTCGTCAGTCACGCCGTTGACGTCGAGTTCCAAAAAAACCTGCCCCTTCTGCAGCGAATCGATCACACCCATGCTCGACACCAGCGTGACAACGCCCTGCAAGCCGCGCCAGATGAAGCTGTTGTGCGTGGCGCCCAGGTGATAAACGTTGATCGGCAGATCGGGGCGGATAAACTCGGGCGGCAAAGCAGGCGCGGTGTCGTCGTCGCCGGTGTCGTCGTCGACGGTATCGTCATCGACTGTATCATCATCGACTGTATCGTCATCGACCGTATCATCGTCGACTGTATCATCATCGACTGTATCGTCATCGATGGTGTCGTCGTCACTTGGAGTAACATCGTTGTCGTCGTCATCGTGTTCGGAGCCATCGCACCCAAACAAACCAAGCGTGAACATCAGTACAAAAATCAGCGCGAGCCATCCGATGTACCTCATGGTTCGCTCTCCTCGATAACCCACACGAACACATAATAGGATTCGTCAACGCCGAGCAGTCCCGCCGCAGTTTCCAGCGCTCCGCGAACGCTATTGCCGCTGATTTCGACTTCGAAGTTGCCTTCCTGTGTAACATCGAGAGTTACTGTCTCCCCGCCGGGCAAAGAAAGCAGAAACGTCGTCGGGTCTTCGCTGCGACATCGTCCAACCCGGCCCGGCGCCACCGACAAGTCGGCGGTCTGATCGCAGCCGCCAAGCACAACCTGCTCGCCGGTCGTGTTGTTGGCCAGGTAGATCGCCTTTTTTAAAGCGTCCGGTTCCGATGGCTTTGAGCTGTCGGCGCCGAGCAGCAAAGCCACCGAAGGCAACATAACGGCAACCAGGAAATATCGGACAAATCGAGGCACGCCATCGCCCTCCTAACGTTTTTCTAACATAACCAAAATGAAAATTTACGCTAGAGCCCTATGAAAAAACTGCTTGGATCAGGCACTTGGCAAAATCGTCAGAAGCGGGCTAGCATAGGCTTTGTTTCAAACGATCCAACCACGTGCGGAGGTATTGGCGATGAAAGTTCTGTTGTTGGGGGGCGCCGGTGATATGGCGGTGGAAGCGCTGCGCGAGTTCGACCGGGAAGCGGAACAAGTCACGCTGGTTACGATTGTCGATCTGAACGTACCCAAAGCTGAGGCGACGGTTAAACAACTTGGTTTGAAATACAAAACCGAAATCGTCGGACACGATATTCACGACCGCGAATGGCTGGTCGCGCAAGCCAAGGCGCACGATGTGGTGCTGGGTTTCGCCGGGCCGTTTTACATCATGGAACGCTACTGCGCCGAGGTGTGCATCGAAGCGAAAACCAATTACGTTTCGATCAGCGACGACTACGATGCCTTCTTGTCGGTGTTGGAACTGGATGCGGAAGCGAAAAAGAAAAAGGTGAAAATCCTCACCGGCTTCGGCAACAGCCCCGGGATCACGCAGATGCTGGCCCGCAAGGGTTACAACAGCATGGACAAATGCCGGCGAATCAACGTCAACTGGGCGGCCGGCAGCAACGAGGCGGTCGGCGCAACCAACCTGATGCACCTGTTCCACATTTTCCACGGCACAACCAAGCAGACCTTCCGCGGCAAGGAAATCGACGTGCCCACCGGCGAAGGCCGCAAAATGGTTGAGTTCCCTTACCCGATGGGCTGGCTGCCGGTGTACTACACCGGTCATGCCGAAAGCGTTAGCCTGCCGCGCAACCTGCCGGGGTTGGAAGAAGCCACGCTGCACGGCGGCGTGCAACCGCCCTACATTCCAATTCTGGTCAAGGGCTTGTCCAAAACAGGTTTATTCTCGACCCACGACCGGCGCCGGAAAGCGGCTAACTTTTTCCACAAAATCGAAGGCCTTTTTGCTGGGGGCGGGTTGGATAAATCGGTCGGTCGTGTCGACGTCTACGGCATCGAGCAAGACAAAGCGGTGTACCGCTATTACACCTACATCGGCCATATCGCCCAACTGACGGCGTTCCCGACGGTGCAGGCTGCGCTCTGGCTGAAGCAGGGTAAGTTCAAAGGCACGCCCGGCGGCGTCTACAGCGCCGAACGCATTCTCACCGACCCTGACGAATTTTTGGCCGAGTTGATCGGCCGCGGGTTGGAGATTTACTACTACGAATAGTCGACCATGAAGCGTTTGCTCGTTCTTGCACTACTGATTGTTTGCCTGGGGTGCTCGGCCAAAGACAAAGCGCCCGTGCGCGATTTCACCTTGCCCGACCTCGACGGCAACCCATGGACGCTTTCAAACCACCACGACCGCCCGGTGCTGCTCAGTTTTTACGCCACCTGGTGCAAAAAATGCCAGGATGAGTTGGTCGGATTGCAGCAAATCGCCGAGCAATTTCCGGTGCATATTGCCGTTATCTGCCGCGACCCGCAAGACGCGGAAAAAACCAACGAGCGGGTAACGACCACCGGTCTGCGTGCGCCGGTGCTGGCCGATCCGCAGGTGCAAATTTTTGCGCTGTACGACATTCAAGATCTGCCGACCACGGTGCTGGTCGATCAAAGCGGGCGGGAAATCATGCGCGCCACCGGCGGCGCTCCGAGCGAACGCGAACGCATTTCCATATCTCTGAAACATTTGAGTCGACCGAAAAAGCGCTGGTGAGTTTTATCGCCTTGTAAAACGTGCGGTGCGACTTTCCTCGGCGCGGCGGCGCGCCCAGGCGTGCTGCGGCTGCGCTTTGCAGGCGGCGGCGAAAGCGCGGTAGGCCTCACCGTGTTTACCGGCCGCCTGATGTTCGCGTCCGATTTCATATAGAGCGTCAGCCACCCGCCATCCCAATTTGTCCAGTTCGTCGTCTTTGGCATCGATACGCCAGCAGCGTCCGAGCAGATGCGCGGCGGCTTCGTATTCCTGCCGGTCGGCGGCCGCGGCCGCGGCGGCAACGTAAGTGCGCAAACGCAGGCGATCGACTTCGGCGATGCGTTGGAAAACCTCATCGTCAAGACGCATCTCCTGCATATCGCGTAATTTATTCATGGCGTCTATCGGATCATGCAAGGCGCGTCGGAGCGCTTTGATATAGAGACGATCGATTTTGGTTTCACCCCGAATGGCTTCCACCTGTTGCACAACCTTGAAAGCCTGATCGGCGCCGACCGGATCGCGCTCGGCCAAAGCTTGCGCTTGGTCGAGTAACCGATCGATTTCCGCCTTGGCGCGACCGACGCCAACGACTACCTCAACCGGCAGCACCCGCGTTTCACGTTCCTCTCCGGGCGCTTCCACGGCCACCGCCAGCCGGAACGTTCCCTCACGTTTCGGTGCGTGCAAATACACCGTTTCGCGCACGTACCGGCCTTTTTTCCATTTGTCGGTCGGCAGCCAACCCATCATCGGTTCGTATTTTTTCAGGCCGGGTTCTTGTTCGTCCGCCGCGAAACCGGCAAAAAACGTGCATTGGGGCAATTGATGTTGCTCGCTGACCCAAGTGAGGAAAATCGGCGTCTTGCGATTGGGCATCATCGCCGCCGGCGCTTCGACTTTCACCAACCGCAACCCGGTGGAAAAGGCTTCGATCGGTAACGCATCGCCGGAAAACGATTCGCGCTCGAACAGATCACGCCGCACGTAATTGCCGTTGGGCTTCGAACCGAAGCGGCGATCCTCGGGCAGGCGCAAGTATTGCCGCTTGAATTTCGGATTCGTCGGGATGGTGGACTTACGCCCCCAGGACCGGCGCACATGAATGAACTCCGGCCGTCGTTCTTTGAAGTAATATTCGTCGACCATCCGCCGGAAATATTTGGTGTAACGATGCGTGGCCAGCGGAGCGTCGATCAGGTAACCGATGTCGAGCATGACGCCCGGCCAGAAGTAGGTCGTGCCGCCCATGTCCATATCGGTCATCGTCGTGTTTTTCGGCTGCACCGCCAATTGATAGGCGATCTTCGACCACCACCAGGGCCTTACGGAAATACGACTGACCGTCGTTTCCTGTCGCTTGGCGAATTTCTGGGTGTAGGCTTTCGACGGCGCGATGGTGGGAATGATCGGTGCGGCGACCCAGACCACACCGAGTAAGATGGACGCCGCCAGCGCCGTTTTGGCGCCGGTCTTTTTCGCCAGCAACCGGCCGAGGATGCCACCCAGGTTCAGCGCGGCCAGCCCCAAAAGCATCGCCATCGGTAGTGTAAAGCCGGATAAAAAGCGCCAGCCCCGCATCCAATCGCCGCGGCTGTAAATCGGGAAGAACACCAGAAACAGCGCGGTCAGACCGATATACAGCGCCTCGCGCCAAGTGCGTTTGGAAAAGAAGGCGGGAATCGCCATCGCCACCAACGGCACCAACTTGTATTCGGAAAAGTATTGGCCGACGTAGCGCCAGCCTCGATCCTTCAGCTTGCTGATTCTTTCCCAAGTGTCCGGCTCGACCTTGGCGTAGTAGGTGTTGGGAAACGGACGCGCGAAATAAATGTAATGCCAGAGATGATACGCGCCGAACAGCAGCAAAAATCCGCCCGCCCAGACAAACAGGCGCTTGCTCGGCCGCTTGAGCACGATCAGATCGGTCAACAGCAGAAACACGCCGGCGATCGCTGTGTGCGCCACGCCTTCGGGCCGGGTGATCGCCAGCAGCACCAGAGTCAGCGCCGACCACGGTTTCGCGGCAGCATTGCGCGATTCGCGAATGACCAGCACAACCGAGGCGATAATGAGCAACTGGTACAGGCTGTTTTCCATGCCCGATTGATTCCAGATGACGAAACTGGCGTTGAGCGACGCGACCGAAGCGGCCAGCGCCGCCGGCCAGGGACGTCTTCCGTCGCCCATCGGCAGAAAAGCGTACAAACAGATCAACGCTAAGGTAGCCAAGGCGAACGTATAGGCCAGGCGCTGCGACCAGGTGAACGGATCGCCGCCGAGTTTATAGACGACGGCCAGCAGCCCGACCCAGGTCGGGTTGGAAAACCCTTCGACCCGCTCGGTGCCCGGCGCGGCGACCGAGCCATACCCTTCGGCGATGTTGCGCACGAAGCTGAAGCTGATTCCGGCGTCATCGACCCAGAAATCCAGAAACGGCGCGGCCATCGAAGCGTAAAGCACGATGGCCAATCCCCAGGCGAGCACCGCTACCGCGGCGACCGCGACTTTGGGCATGCGAATTGTTGCCTGTTTCTGCTTTTCCTTTTGTTTCGCCAAGTTGCCTCCTGAATCAGGGATGCTAGCGGTACGGCCAAAAACCGTCAAGGTTGATTGATGTAGGAAGAACCTGCCGGGCTAAGGTTGATAGGGCACGATTGTAATTGCGTTGGCTTCGGCGCGCAGGAAGCCTTCGCCGTCCTCGGCCAGCGGCATCAACACGATACGCGTGAAGTTGGCGTTGAAAGGGACGACGAATTCGAACTGCGCCGTCGCTTCGCCTTCGCCTTCGCCTGCCGCCGTTTCGTGCGCAAGTTGCACGGGAATGCCGGCCAGTTCGCCCAAGGCGACAAAACCCAGCGTATCGACGCCGGACGTGCTTTTGGCGTGCACGGTAATCGCCAGCGTATCGCCGATGGTCGCCTCCTGCCCCGCGGCGGGCCGGGAGATCCAAGTCAAATGCTCGTTGGCAAAGGCGCATTCGCAATCGTCATCGTCATCCACGGCGCACGAAGCCAGAAGCAACGATAGGATGACAATCAAAGCGGCCGGCAAGCCGCACCGATATCGATACGGTTGCCGTCGAGTAAATCGTCCCAACTTTCCATCTCCGCGTCGACGCATTCAACGCCGACGTCGTTGTTGACGACCAGGTTCGCCGAAGCGTGCAGCACGCCTTCATCGACGAAAACGCCGGTCCGGTTGTATTCGATAATCGTCGCCGCCACCGTCGCTTCCGCATCGGACAGGTAAACGGCGGTATCGTAATAGGGAAACTTGCAGGAAAGCAGCAGCAGATTGTCGGTGCTTTTCACCAGCAAACCCATGCCCCGCGGCGCATCTTCCGCGCCCACGCCGATGAAACTCAGCCCCTCGATTACCACGTCGTACGCGTTGATCACCCGCGACGGCGCCTGCCCTTCATTCAACACGCGTACGTTGTCGATACCCGCGCCGTGCAGACGCACCGGGCGCCTGATCGTAAAGGAGCGGTAATAGCCGGGGGCGATGCGCACGGTCGCGCCGTTGCCGGCAAGGTCGAGCGCCTGTTGGATATCGGCAAAGGGATATTTCTCGCTGCCGGATTGCCGCATGCCCGCGTCGTCGTCGACGTAGATGACGCGGCCGGTGGGCTGAAAGGCGGTCAACAAAACGAGCAAGGGAAGCATCAGGATAATCGACCGCCGTAGGGTCACTATTCGTCTCCGAAGCTGACGCCGGTGTCTTTCGCCGAGCGTACCCACTCGCCGTTGGGATCGACCCGGCGAATGTCTTCAATCGCCTCAGCAATGGGTACGGTGGTGATTTTGCCCGACTTGATGACGACCATCTTGCCGAAATCGCCTCGCGCCGCAGCATGAGCCGCTTCGGTGCCCATGCGGGTGCACAGGTTGCGGTCAAACGCCGTCGGAATGCCGCCGCGCTGAATGTGCCCGAGCACGGTGGCGCGGCATTCGCCGACTTCTTCGTCTTCCAGCCACTGGCAGATCTGCGCGCTGATGCCGCCCAGGCGCACGGTTTCCGAACTGTCCTTGACGATCCGCTTAATCACAACGTCGCCGCCTTCGGGCTTGGCGCCTTCGGCAACGCAAATGATGGTAAAGCGCCGCTTCATCTTTTCACGTCGCTTAATCGCCGCGATAACGTATTCCAAGCGGAACGGAATTTCGGGAATCAAGATGATATCGCCGCCGCCGGCCAACCCGGACTGCAGCGCAATCCAACCTGCGTTGCGACCCATCGTTTCCACGACCATCACCCGGTGGTGACTCTCGGCGGTAGTCTGCAAACGGTCGATTGCCTCGGTAACTACGTTGACCGCCGTGTCGAAACCGAAGGTCACGTCGGTGCAGCCCAGATCGTTGTCGATTGTTTTGGGGATGCCGATCACCGGCACGCCCTTCTGGAAAAACTTGTAACCGATTGCGTTGGTGCCGTCGCCGCCGACGACGATCAGCGCATCGAGCTCCAGGTTGCGGATGTTCTGCATCGCTTCGTCGCTGCGATCGGTGACTACGACTTTTTCGTCAATGACTTCCTTGTACTCGAACGGGTCGCCCTTGTTGGAACTGCCCAGAATCGTGCCGCCGCGATACAGCAAGCCTTTGACGATCGTGCCCGTCAGACTGAGCGTCTGCCCGTCGCCCAACAATCCTTCGAAACCGTCGCGGATGCCGATTACCGTAGCTCCATAGCGCGAATGGGCGCATTTGGTGACGGCGCGGATGACCGCATTAAGGCCGGCGCAATCGCCACCGCCGGTTAAGATGCCGATTCTTTTTAGTGTCATCGCCCTGTTCCTTTCCCTCAGGCGTCGTTTATTGCATTGTCCCTGGTAACAACCTACTTTCCCGAATCGTCGTGACGAATTCAAGGGCCGTCTTGCACGCATGGCGAGGTCGCGTTACCGTCCGTTCATGCTGACGCAAACCCACATACCGGGCGGCGAGATCGCCTGGCGGGCGCGCAATCCCGAAGCCGGGGGCGTACCGATCGTGATGATCCACGGTGCCGCCGGGCGCAAGGAGATCTGGCTGGCGGTCAGCCGCCGGTTGGCCGACCGTCTTGCTGACCGCCCGATCGTGCTGCTCGACCTGCCCGGACACGGTGACAGCGCCGGACCGGGGCGCGCGAGCATCGCCGATTACGCCGACGCGGTTCGTTCTTTCTGCGAAGCTCAGTCATGGCCACAGGTCGACCTGGTCGGCCACAGCATGGGTGGAGCGATCGCGCAAGTTCTGGCCGCCGAGCACCCGGCCCTTGTGCGACGGATGGTGTTGATCGGCACCGGCCCGCGCTTGGGTGTCGCGCCGCTTCTTCTGCAATTGTTGCCGGATCAGCCGGTCGAAGCCTTCGGTCTGATGCGCCAATTCGCTTTCGGAGCCGAAGCGCCCCCATTGATCGTCGAAGCGGCGATCGAGCAGATGCTCGCCGGCGATGCTCAGGTGGCGCACGACGACTTCGTCGCCTGCGACAACTGGCGGGGCGACGACGGACTGGCGAAAATCACAGCGCCGACGTTGATCGTGGTCGGCGAAGAGGACCATCTGGCCACACCGCGGCTGAACGAGAAGTTGCTGGCGATCAAAGACTCGCGCCTGGAACAACTGCCGCGCACCGGTCACATGGTGCCGGTGGAACAAGATGAAACGCTGGCCGATCTGCTGGCAAAGCATCTCGGAGAATGAGTTGAAGAAGATCACGCACGAACTGCGCGCCATCGTCGGCCGCGAATCCGTGCTGGATGATCCCGGCGATCTGACCGCCTACGACGGCGACGCGAAAGTGCGTGGCGTTGCTCCGTTGGCCGTCGCGTTGGCGACGACTACCGAGCAGGTACAAGCCATCGTGCGTTTGTGCGCACGCACCCGCACCGCCCTGATTCCCCGCGGGGCGGGCACCGGCGTGGTCGGCGGCGCAACTCCGGAAGCCGACGCCATTGTTCTCGACCTTTCGCGCATGAACAAGATTCTCTCCATCGACGCAACCGAACTGTTGGCCGAAGTCGAGCCGGGCGTCATCACCGGCGACCTGCAACAAGCGGTTGAAAAAAAAGGCCTGCTTTATCCGCCCGACCCGGCCAGCCACGCCACCAGCACCGTCGGCGGCAACGCGGCAACCAACGCCGGCGGATTGCGCGCGGTGAAGTATGGTGTCACGTCCGATTGGATCCGCGCCCTCGACGTGGTGCTGGCCGACGGGCAGTTGATCCACACCGGCGCGCGCACGCGCAAAAGCGTGGTCGGCTACGACCTCACGGGCCTGTTTATCGGCAGCGAAGGCACGCTGGGCGTCATTACTGGCCTGACCCTGCGTCTGATACCCAAACCGCCCGCGAAGGCAACGCTGCTGGCGCTGTTTAAAACCCTGCCCTCGGCAGGTGAGGCGGTGCAGGCGGTGTTGCGCGGGGCGGTCACCCCCGCGGCGATGGAGTTGATGGATGCCACCGCATTGGCGGCGGTGCGCGAGAAAATCGGCGACCTGATTCCGCCTGACGTTTCGACGCTGCTGATCGACCTGGACGGCACGCCCGAACAAGTGCAGCACGACGGCAAGCAATTGAGTGATCTGCTCAAGCAGACCGGCGCCGTCGACGTGCACCGCGCCGACAGTGACGACGAAGCAAAAACGTTGTGGAGCGCCCGGCGCGCGCTCAGCCCGGCATTGTACGAAGTGCGCAGTCATAAAGTCGCCGAAGACGTGACCGTGCCGGTGACGCGAATCGTCGATCTGTTCACAGGGGTGGCCGACATTGCCGAGCGCTTCGCTCTGCCCCACGCTTGTTACGGACACGCCGGCGACGGCAACGTTCACGTCAACCTGCTGTACGACCCACAGAATGAAGACGAAACCAATCGCGCCCGGCAAGCGCGACCGGAAATCTTCCGCCTGGCGCTCGACCTGGGCGGCACGATCAGCGGCGAGCACGGCATCGGCATCAGCAAGCGTGAGTTCATGTCCTGGGAACAGGGACCGACGCTGCTCGACCTGCAACGCCGGCTCAAGCGCGTGTTCGACCCGCTGAACATTCTCAATCCCGGCAAGGTGTTTCCGTGACCGACTGGGCCGACGAACTGCGCCGATGTATCCGTTGCGGCGCCTGCCGCGAAGTCTGTCCGGTCTTTCTGCAAACGCTTTTGGAAACCGACGTCGCCCGCGGGCGTCTGGCGCGCATCGAACGGGCCGATCAGACCGGTCGCTTCACCACGGCCGACTGCGAAGCGCTGACGCTTTGTCTGCAATGCGGCAAATGCACGGAAATCTGCAAAGCGGGTGTTGCCGTGCCCGACATTGTCCGCGATGCCAAGGCACGCGCCGGTTGCGCGACCGCGTTGCAAGACACTGCGCTGGCTTTTCTCGGCGACGGGGTGGCGATGGAGCGTCTCACCCGGCGAGCGCGAACGTTTGCCGGGTGGCTGACTAAAACCACGCCCGACGGCAGCGGACTGCGTTTGCGTTTTGCACTGCCCTATCTGCAAAAAAGCCGCTACCTGCCCAAACCGCCGGATGCTCCGTATCTGCAAAACCACGCGGGACGCCAAGCGGACGGTGAGAAGCCTGTGGCCTTGTTTTTGGGTTGCGGCGCCGGCTGGTTGCTGGACCAGGTCGGCGAAGCGATGGATGCCATTCTGGAGCAGATGAACCTGACCGCTGCCGTTCCCGAACAAACCTGCTGCGGCCTGCCCGCCTGGGGCATTGGTGACGTCAAACGGGCGCGGGAAGCGGCGATCAACTTCCTTGAATCCTTCGCCGACTACCCGGCCATTCTTTCGCCCTGCGCCAGTTGCACCGCTCACCTGCAGCAACACCTGCCGCTGGTGCTGGCCGGCACCGTACATGAACAGGCGGCCCGGAAAATCGCCGACAAGGTGCATGATTTCTTCGTCTGGCTGCATCAACAATCCTGGCAACCCGATCTGACCGAACGCCGGGTAGCCGTGCATGTGCCTTGTCACACCCGGCGCGGAGTACGCGGCGGCGACGCCCTGAACGGTCTGCTGCGCAAAGCGGGCGCGCAGATCGTCGCTCTCGACGAAAGTCTTGAACAAAGCTGTTGCGGTATGGGCGGCAGTTTCGGCGTGCTGCACCCGAAGCTTTCGCGCGAGATCGGCCTGGCCAAAGTCCGGGCGATGCTTGCCGCCGAACCCGATGTGATCACCACGTCATGCACCGGTTGCCTGGTGCAGTTGCGCGATCTGGTTGACTTGCATCAAAGTCATGTTCAGGTTGTTCATGCAGCAACGTTACTTAACGGTTGACACAGTGCGGCAAAGCGAACAATACTTCCGGAAGCATAACGCCACCTGGAGGGGATTATGGGCGGTCTGTACTACGAAGATTTCGAAATCGGTACCCGCTACATCAGCAAGGGCCGCACGGTAACGGAATCCGATGTGGTCAACTTTGCCGGCATCTCCGGCGACTTCAATCCGCTGCATACCGATGAACAGTATGCCAAGACCACCATTTTCGGACGGCGCATCGCCCACGGGGCCTTGGGTATTGCCATCATGACCGGCTTGAACCAGTCGCTGGGCATAACCGTCGGCACCATGCACGCTTTTTTGGGGCTGGAAAACTGGGACTTCCACAAACCGATCTTCATGGGCGACACGCTGCATCTTGAGTTGGAAGTGGCTTCCAAGCGTGAAACCAAGAAGACCGACCGCGGCATCGTCAACTTCACCTGCCAAATCATCAATCAGCACAACGAAGTCATACAAAGCGGCGTGCGAAAAATGTTGATGAAGTGCAGGCCGAAAACTTCGACGAATCAACCAGCCTGAAGATTCACCCGCTTACGGATTTTCTCCAGCGCCTCACGTGCGTTTTTCCGGTGTGGACCGGTGTCGGCCAGTTTGGTGTCCACCGCAATTTCGGACAGGAAGTCCATGATCTTGGGATCCTCAATTAACGACAACTCACCCAACAGATAGATGCACCACCGGCTGACCTCGTAATCCGGCGTACGGCTGGACCCGCCTTTTCGTTGCGTTTCAATCGAGCTTCGGTAATGGGCGATGTACTTCATGATCAAGGGGATCGCCGGTTTACCGATTCCTTTGATTCGTTTGACCATCTTCTCGGCGACTTCCACGTCGCGGAAATTTTCTTCCCAATTTTTAATCAGGAATTGTGTCATCCGCTTGGGATACACGCGCACCATAGCGTCCATCAATAGATCAACCAGGCGGGGATCGGCATCGTCCAGATTGCCCTCGATCAAGCCCATCGTCAGTTCGGCGATTTCCTTGTTCTGCCACATGCCGAATAATTCCACAAAACGGTAGGCGCGCTGAACTTGCGGGTCCTTTAACGAGATATTGCCTTCCAAATCTTTCAACACCTGCTCCTGCACCGTCTGATTGGCGACCATGCTGGCGCGCAGGCGATCAGGCTCTTTTTGCCGAACTTCATCGAAGTAACTGTACGCCAGCTTGGCGACCGGTCCGTTGTTGTTCTTTTCGAGGTGAGCAACAATGTCTTCCATCAGATTCGGGTCGCCGGTGCGCAGCAAAGCCTTCCAGGCTTGCTCCTGCACTTGTTCGTGCTTCGCTTTGGTCAGTCGTTTGAGTTTGAGCTGAGCTTTTTCGGACAACTTAGGCACACGCGAGGCCGTTCTTAAAAATGCTTCGCAGGCTTTCCATGCCGTCGCCTGCGACTTGCTGCTCATCAAATCGGCCAATTCATCCACCTGGCCGTTTTGCTCAAACTTTTTAATTTTCATTCCATCAAACAGGCCCATTTCTCTCCCCTATAACAAAAAAAACAAGCATTTATGGTCTACCACTCGAACCATCGGCCTAGTGGTTTTAAGCCTTAAGTATCTTTTTTTTTCGCGGATTAGATAAAGCGGAAGGTCATAGAATCATTGAGGATAACATGCTCGTAAATCTGGTTGTGCGGCTGGTAGGTACACCGCGGACACTGTTGCTGCACCTTGATCCCGGAAAAGATTTTCCAGTGATCGTCGCTGCCCCAGCGCTCGGCCACCTGATTGACATCGACGGCGTCGACGACCAACTCCAGGCGCGGGTCACCACGGCGATCACAGCACAAGCCGAAGGTGAAGGCGTCTTCGTCTATCTCGTCGGCCACCGGCGGCATGAACACGCCGGTCATAAAGACCGCATAACAACGGGCGAATGTATTGGCTTTATTCAACTGCTCGTCGAATTTGTGGGTGATGCCGTAGACGCCGAAGTTGTCGTCTTCCAACTCACGCGCGGCAGCGATCTGCTCGCGGAACTGCGCGGTCGCCTCGGCTGAAAAAGCAAACGACGAATCCAGTTTGTCCCAGGGCGCGCCGGCCGGGCGTAAGTGGAAGTTGCGGCAACCGATTTCCTTGGCGATTTTCACGGCTTCCAGCACTTCACCGGCGTTTTCTTCGTAAAGCAGGTATTTGTAACTGACGCCGTACCCGCTACGGTCCATCGCCAGGCGGCCACCGTTTTTCCGCGCGTAATCAATCAGATCGGCCATGTTGTCGTGCACACGGCCGATCAGGTCTTTGTTGCTTCCCGGAGCCTTCAGCTTGTTGAAGGTTTCGGCCCGGGCTGCGTCGACGCTGACGCCCAGCCAGGTGCAGTTGGTCAACGCCTGTAAATGGTCGTCGATGTTGAGGCCGTTGGTGACTACGCCCGACTCGACGCCGTTGGCCGCCAGGCGCTCGATGAATGCGCCGCAATGCTTGTGCAGCAGCGGTTCGCCGCCGCCGGCGATGCACACCGCCTCGACACCCTTCGCCCAATCGGGCGCGCCCTGCCATTGCGGCAGAAAATCGGCGATGGCGTTCAGCGTTTTCGCGCTGATTTTCTTTTCGCGATCTTCCAGCACCTTGGCCGAGTTGCACCATGTACACTTGAGGTTGCAGCGGTTGATCGGGTCGACCGTCACCAGCACCGGCTGCGGAATCGGCCGACCGCGCTGAATTTTATCCCAGCGGTAAACCTGCGCCAATAATTTATAGGAGTTGAACGGATTCCAGCGTTTTGCCGCCGACCACTCGATGCTTTCGCCCTGCTTCATGTCGTCTTGTCCCGTTTGGCCATCAACCGGTAGATCAGGCTGGTGCGCCGGTAATAAAGCCAGTAATTGATTTTCGCCGCCCAAGGGCGACCGATCGCTTCGGCGTATTTTCGCGATAAATCGTGCGCGACTTTCAACGTCGGGTCAATCGCTCCGCCGGTTTTGCATTCGGTGTAAAAGCGAAACGCGGCCAACTCGGCGTCGATCACCCCCGCCGGTGCAATCCGCCCGAAGCGCAGCCACAAATCGTAATCCATATCGTACACCAGCGATTCGTCGACGCCGCCGACCTCGTCGTAAAACGATTTACGGAAAAAAGTCGACGGTTGGCTGATGTAATTTTCGATCAGCAGCTTGGTGTAGTTGTAGCGGCGCAGCAGCAGGTTTTTGTACCAGGTGATCGGCTTGCGGATTTCGCGATCGTGCTCGTCGATGATCTTGCAGCGCCCGTAAGCCCAGCGGATGTCGGGATATTCGGTGAAATACTGAGCGACGGTCGCCAGTGCACCGGGCAGCAAGATGTCGTCACTGTTGAGCCAGACGATAACTTCGCCGGTCACGCGGGCGATACCCTTGTTCAGCGCATGCGATTGCCCGCGGTCGGCCTCGGACACGAATTGTAAATTGTCAGCCCAACGCTCGAGGATTTCCACGCTGCCGTCGGTGCTGCCGCCGTCGATTACCCAGTGTTCCAGGTCGAAATCGCCGCGCTGCGCATGGATGCTGCGCAGAGTCCGTTCCAGAAAAACGGCCTGGTTGAATGAAGGGGTGACAACGCTTATTTTCACCGGGTCTCCGCATGCAGGTTCGCCGGGTACCTTAACACGCTTTTTGGCCCGTCAACAACGGCTCTTGAGCGCAGTCGGCCCGCTGTGCCATCATCGGAGCAATCACAAGGGGAAACCATGTCCGACGTGCTGGTCATTATTCCGGCTTACAACGAAGGCGAACGCCTGGCCGCGGTATTGCAATCGATTCGCGATCTGGGCCGCGACTGGGATCTGCTGGTGGTCGACGACGGCAGCAGCGACCGAACTGCGCAAATCGCCGCCGACACCGGAGCGTTCGTGGTCAGCCATACCTACAACCTCGGCTACGGCGCGGCGCTGCAAACCGGCTACAAGTTCGCCGCCTCGCACGGTTACCGCTTCGTCGTGCAGATGGACGCCGACGGACAGCACTTGCCTGAGGAGACGATCAAGCTACTGGATCCGGTGCAGGCCGACGAGGCCGACGTGGTCATCGGCTCGCGCTTTCTCGACGGCGGCGGCGGGTACCCGGTTCCGTTGTTACGCAAAGTGGGCATCGGCCTGTTCGGCGGATTGGCCGGCCTGCTTTCCGGCGCGACTATCTCGGATGCAACTTCCGGTTTCTACGCGGTCAACCGCAAGGTCATTGTGTTGTTCGCCAGCGACGTCTTCCCCGCCGACTACCCCGACGCCGATGTCCGCCTGATGCTGCACAAGCTGAAGCTGCGCGTACGCGAGTTGCCGACGACGATGAAACCCGGTCCGCCGGATAAATCAATGCATGGCGGCCTGCGCAGTTTGTGGTACGTCGTCAAAATGATGATCAGCCTGCTGATCGTCTGGATCACGCGCTTTACCCCGCCGGTCGACAAGGAGGGTTCCGCATGACCCCCACGCAACGGATCTTCGCCGCGGTGGTGGCGGTGTTGTTGATGCTGTTCGTCATCAACGCCATCCGCCGCCGTCGCCTGGAAATTCAATACGCCATTCTTTGGCTGATCGTCGCCGTCGGCATCGCCGTGCTGGCCACCTGGTACGATCTGCTGGTCACTCTCACCCACTTCATCGGCGCGGTGCTGCCGACCACGACGCTGTTTTTGTTCGGCATCTTGTTTCTGGTGTTGATCAACATTCAGTTTTCCATGCGCATCAGCCAATTGCAGACGCGCCTGCGCCTGCTCACTCAAGAGCACGCCCTGCTCGTGCAAAAGCTGGCCCGCCACCAAAGCGAGGAAAAGGACGACAGCCCGCAATGAAGCGCGTATTGGCGATCTTCCCGCTGTTGCCCGATCCTTCCGCGTTTCTTGCCGAATTGCGCCGGCGCTTTCCTCATGCGGAATTCGGGTTATACACCGCCAATGCCGAAGCAGCCGAACGGGCGCGGCAGGCGGGATTGACCGACGTGCATCTGCAACCTGCGAGCGCCGTCAGTTTGTCGGCGCCTCGACATCTCCGTAAAAAAAATTACGATGCCGTCGTCGTTGCGGCGACGCGTTCGCACTTCCGTTTTACCCAGCAATACGTGTTACAGGCGATGTTCTGGTTCGGCGTCAAACGCTTCGTGGTGTTGGACGGCGAACTTGTTCCGATGTGGCGCACCGCTTCGCTGATCGTCTGGTCGCTCATTCGCTATCAGATTCCCTCGGTGGCGATGGCATCGTTGACGCACCTCTGGTGGCTGTTGCAGGTCGGCTTCGCCATACAACGCGGCATGAAACGGGGGCGCACACCGGAACAGGTCCGCACGTTGTGGGCGCGAACCAGGCGATTGCTGAGTAATCCGCAGGCGTATCTGATCGTCAATCCGGCGCGCCCGCTATTGCCGTTGGATGCGGTCACCCAGGTGATGCGCGATTTCGCCCGCGGCCCGTTGGCCTCGGAATGGAAAGAAAGTCGTCATCTGTTGTTGATTCGCCTCGACCACCTCGGCGATTTGATCGCCACCACCGGCGTGCTGACCGCGTTGAAAAAGCAGGATCCCCCCTGGCGCGTCACGTTGGTTGTCGGCCCGTGGAGCAAGGCGGTGGTTGAGAACGACGAGAACGTCGATACGCTGCTGGTCTACCCGACCGCCGACCCCACCTTCCGCCGCGGCAAAGTGCCGTCGACCGCCGCCGTCGAGCGGCTGCGGATTCGCCGTTTCCTCGCGCATCAGACCTTCGATGCGGCCGTCGAACCGGCATCGGGCGCCGAGGCAACCTCCCTGCTTTACCTGCCGCCTGCGCGTAAACGAGCAACCATGCAATTCGATCGCTGGTTCGCCCACGGTCTGGCCGAGGTAATCGATCCCGATCCCGACGAGCAGGAACCCGACCGCCTCGCCCGCCTGCTGGCCGCTGCCGGCGTCGACGTTACGCCCGAGCCGACACATCTTGCCCTGTCGAAGGACGCCAAAGACGAAGCTACGCGTCTGCTAAACGATCACGGTTTGACCAAACGCCGATTTCTGGCCATTCACCTCGGCGCGGGCTGGCCCGGCCGGCGCTGGCCGGTCGAGCGTTTCGTCGACGTCGCGCGCCGGGCGCACGATCAATACGATCTCATTCCCGTCGCCCTGGCCGGTCCCGGCGAGCAATCGCTGGTCGATGCGTTCTTGCGCGATACGCGCGATTTAGGCGCGGTCGCTTTCGTCAAACCGCAGCTGCCGGCTATCTTCGCCATCATCGCCCGCGCGCATGCTTTTGTCGGCAACGACTCGGCTTTTATGCACGCCGCCGCCGCCTTCAACGTTCCCACGTTGGGCTTGTTCGGGCCGACCGACGTCCGGCGTTTTTATCCGACGGGCGGCAAGGTCGCCGCGACAACGCTCGGTCTGGCTTGCAGTCCCTGCCCGCAAAGCTATTGCACCGACCCGCGCTGCATCAAAGAATTGGACGCCGATCGGGTTTGGCGCGAACTAACGGATCTGTTGAAACCATGAAACGAGCGAACATGCACGACCGGAAGCAAAACAACCAAAGCGTGTGCGCCGTCTATCCGTTGCTGCCCGACCCCACCGATTTCATTCGCCGCTTGCGCGAGTTTTTCCCCGCCGCGCAAATTACGTTTTACACCGCCAACGCCGAAGCCGCCAAACGCGCCGCTTCCCTCGGGCTGGCCGAAATCCACACGGTCCCGCTGACGGCTGTCTCCTCGTTGCCGCCGACAAAACTGCGCTCGAAACATTTCGACGCCGTCGTTGTCGCCGTAGAATCAAGCCAGTTTCGCCATTACCAGATGTTTCTCGTACAACTGCTTTTTTGGCGGGGCGTGCGGCGTTACCTGCTGTTGGACAATCGCCTGATGCCGATAAAAAAACAGGTTGGCGGCATCCTGCGATTGCTGCTGACCGACATGACGCCGATGGCGGTCGCCGCCGTGTTGCTGCACTTGTTCTGGTTGATCGCCTTGCCCGTCGTTTTACCGCTCGGTTGGTTGCGCGGACGACGCAAAGCCGATACGCAGCGACTGCTGCGTCACACCCGGCGCATGCTGACTTCGCCCCTGGCGTATCTGGTCGTTCACCCTCAACGGCTGCCCGCCGAGTTGTATGCGGCGACTCGTGTTTTAATCGACTTTACCCGCAAACCGACGCCGCCGGGCGAGACGTCATCGCGCAAACTGTTGTTAATCCGCCTCGACCACATTGGCGATCTGGTGCTTAACACCGCGCAGTTAGCCGCGTTGAAACAAGGCGACGAGCCTTGGGAAATCACTCAGGTTATCGGTCCCTGGACGCAAGCGGTGGTCGGGGCCGATCCGCGCATCGACCGCGTGATAATTTACCCCAGCAGCGATCCGCACGTGTTGCGGCAGAAACTCGACCGACAGGCGCGAACGCAGCGCCGGCAGGTGCGTCGCGAGTTGGCGGGGCAGACCTTCGACCTGGTCGTCGACCCCGGAATCGGCGCCGACTCGACTTCCTTGCTTTACCTGCCGCGAGCACGGCGGCGGGCAACGATGCACATGAACCGCTGGTTCGCGCACGGGCTGGCCGAGGTCGTCGACTTTCCCGAGCAGCAAACCGAAATCGAACGCATCGCAAAAATTTTTCGGACCGTCGGCGTCGACCTCAAACCGGAATTGCCGCGACTTTATATTGATGACAACGCCGCCGCCAAAGCGGAAGAACTACACGCCCAATTACTCGGCGGAAAACATTTCGTCGCCGTTCATCCCGGCGCATCCTGGCCCGGCAAGCGTTGGCCGATCGACCGCTTCGTCCGCCTGGCGCATTTGATTCACAAAACCTACGCCCTGACGCCGCTGGCCTTTTTCGTGCCCGGCGAAGAATACCTGCGCGATGCCTTCGTCGCCGGCACTGCCGACATCGGCGGCAACGCAGTCTTGGGTGAATCGCTGGCGACCGTGTTTGCTCTGCTGGCGCGGGCCGATGCGTTTATCGGCAACGACTCCGGCTTGATGCACGCATCCGCTGCGCTCAGCGTTCCCACCCTCGGCATCTTCGGCCCCAGCGACGTCCACCGCTGGCAGCCTTGCGGCAAACAGGCACAAGCTGTATCGCTGCATCTGCGTTGCAGTCCGTGTTACATGAGCTATTGCACCGACCCGCGTTGCATCAAAGAAATGCCGGTCGATCAGGTTTGGCAGGCGTTTGCCAAAATGATGGGCAATCAGGACAACACGTCGACGAGCGCCTGATACACTGCGTCCGCTTCGATCCGCTCCATGCACCATTGTTCCGGAATACGGCAATCGCCACGCTGATAGCATGGGAAAAACGGACAGGTGCGATGCAGCACACGCACCTTGTCACTGATGGGCGCAAAGCGCTCCGGCTCGCTCGAGCCGAATAACGCCACGCCCGCCGCGCCGCTCGCCGCAGCCAGATGCGCCGGTCCGGAATCGACGGCGACAAAACCTTGGCATAATGAAAACAAAGCCGTCAATTGTTGCAGATCGGTCTGGCCGGTCAGGTCGACCACACCCGGAACCGCTTCGATTATTTCGCGCGCCAGAGATGCATCGCCGGCGGCGCCGACTATGGCAACCTGCTTTTTCTCATCCAACAGTTGCTTAACCAACTCGGCAAAATGGGGCCACTGCTTCCACCGCCATTGCGCACCGGGTGCCAGTATAATCGTGCGTGCCGGATTCAGCTTATTGTCTTGATAAATTTGCTTCGCTGCTTTTTGCAACGCGCCGGAAACGTCGAGCGTTGCCGTGCGATCGTCGATTGCCGCTCCCACCGCCGCGGCCACATCCAAGGTGCGATCCACTTCGTGTTGGCGACCGAAACCGACCGGCGGCACGGTTTGCGTCAGAGCGAAACCGCCGCCCCTTGTCGCACGGCCGACGCGCCGGGGAATGCCCCAGAACAGCATCGGCAGCAACGTCAGCAGATCGCCGCGCAGGTCGATCGCTATATCGAAACGTTCGCGTCGAATTTTGCGCAGGGCATCCCAGTCGGTCGACAGGCTGCGATCACTGCGCACCGCACGCAAGCGGCGGTATCCCCAGGGGGCATGGACGAGCAGGCGATCCGGGCCGGGAATCAACTCGGCAACATCCCGGGACCATGGACCGACCATCAACACCAGTTCGGCGTCGCCAAAGCGTTTACGAATGGCGTGGATTGCCGGGATGGAGCAAACCAGGTCGCCGATGCCATCGCAACGAGTGAGTAGAATCTTGCGAATCGGCTGTTGGCGCACGCCGAAACAACGTCGCCAAAGGCGCGTGGGTGCGGTCAGTACGGCACCCAGCAGGTCGACCAGCCAGAGCAGCCGGTTGACCCGCTTGCTCAGCGATTCATAGCGTTTCAGCGGCATCATGATCAACGGATGCTATCATGTTGCGACGGATCTTGGCTACGCTGCCTTCGGCGGGTTAGGATAACGCAATCGTTCAAGGAGTACCGTTGCAGTTTTCCGCACGAGTTCAGTTCGCTTTGGCGTTCGGGCTGCTATTGGCCGTCGCTTTGCTTACGGTCATGCCGTTGGCCGGGACTTACCGCCTGCCTGCGCCCGACGCCATGAGTTACGCCGACGTCGCCCGCAGCATCGTGCTCGGCGAAGGGGCGATGTCCGGCCGTCTGAATCCGTCGCACGTGATTGCGCTGTCTTACCGGCAGCGGCTGCCGGCAACGCTGGCGAAAACACCCTACCGGCAGAATACGGGTTGGCCGCTGGCGATCGCGCCGGCGTTCGCCGTGTTCGGCATCGAAGGAACATCGGTGTTGTGGGCGGCGTTGTTCTGGTGGCTGGTGACCGGCGTCCTGGTCTTCGCTCTGGGACGGCTCTGCGGCGGACCGCTGGTCGGCTGGCTTGCGCTGTGTATTTACGCGCTGCACCCGCGCGTCATCGGTTATGCCCTTTCCGGACTGAGCGAACCGTTGGCGCAGGCACTGATTGTAGGCAGTATCGTTTTACTGTTGCCGCGCGAGAAGCCGGGCGTGCTGCCGCTATTCGCCGGCGTGCTGCTGGCGCTGGCTGCGGGGATTCGGCAGGTGATGCCGTTTCTCGGCCTGGACGTGATCATCGTCATGCCCTGGTTCCAGGCAAAAAAACGATGGACGACGCTGGCCCTGGCGCTGGTCGGGTTCGCCGTCGTCATGCTTGGTTGGCGTTTGGCGCAACCGTGGCTGTACCCGCAATACGATCGTCGGGCTTATCAATGGGTCGCACCGGAAACAAAGCCACACGAGCAACCGGATTACCCGGGCTGGTTCGCCGCCCTGCAAAAGGTGACGCACAACGGCGCGTTGGCCTTTACCGACCTGTACCCCGGTCATCGCATGGAAGGACAGATCGAATTGCCGTCGCCCCCGGCGGATGAAGCGATGGCGGCTTTTTGGCGCAAAACGAAAATCAACCTCGGTAAAATCGGTCGAACGGCAATCGTCGGCCTCGGCGGTTTGCCGCTGACCTTGTTGTTCTGGACCGGGCTTCTGTTGGCGCCACGCCGCGAAGGTACGCAAGCCGTTAAATGGACGACCCTCGCCTTGCTTACGCTGACTGCGGTGATGTGTCTGCCGCTGTTCGTCATGGAGCGGTACTTCGACTTTTTCCTGCCGTTGATCGCCGTGGTCGTCGCCGCCGTTACATCGCCCTGGTTGCAACAACTCAACCGCAAACAAGCGACGGTTGCCGGGCTGACGGCGATCGTCGGTCTGCTTGTCGTAACCTGGCCGACACCGTGGATGGGCGCGATCAATCCCAACTGGGCCGATACCGCCGTTGCCGAAGCGCGCGTCGACCGCCGCGAAAGCTTCGCCGAAATGACAGCGCTGTTGGCGCACACCGAACCGGGCGATGCGATTATCTGCGACGTACCATGGGCCTGCGCCTGGCTGGGCGACCGCGTCTGTATTTTAGCTCCGGCTGATCCGGCCGATGTGGAAGCCTTGCGCCAACGCGTACAAGCCCGTTGGATTTTGCTGACCCTGCAAAACCCGATGGCGCGGGATGCCTGGCAAACATGGGCGCAAGAATTGGACGAACAATCGCCGTGGCGCTTCGTGCGCGGCAAACGACTGGGACCGACGCCGTTGCTGTTGTTCGAAGAAACCGAGCCGCCGCCTCCGCTCTATCCGGCAACCGAAACGACGCCTTAACGGTTAAAGCATTCTCTCGATTTTGACGATCCGATCGCCGGGGATGAGATCTTCCAAAACGCCGACAGCGTTGTCGCCCTCCACCTGACCGAAGGCCGTGTAGCGGCCGTCGAGATGCGGCGTGGGCAACACGGTGGCGAAAAACTGACTGCCGCCGGTGTCGTGCCCGGCCGTGGCCATGCCCAAAACGCCGGTGCCGAACGGCAGCATGCCTTCCTCGTCACGAATGAAATAGCCCGGACCACTCCAGCCGAGACGTTCGGGATCGCCACCCTGCACGACAAACGCGGGTACGACACGATGAAAAACCAATCCGTTGTAAAACTCGGTCGTCGCCAATCGCATGAAATTGTCGGCGGTCAGCGGCGCCAGGTCATAACGAAGCAGCAACGTTACTTCGCCCTTGTTGGTTATCATCTTCAAGCGGGCCTGATGCAAACCTTTCATCAAGCGATTGGCCAGCCGCTGGTAATCGTCCGCGCTGCGGCCGGTCTCCGTTCGATAAAGCGCCGCCTTGTGGATTTCACGCGCGGTCGCGAACAAAACGGCGACCGCTTTACGACGCACGGGCAGACGGCTGTCTTCCAGGCCCCGCCGGGCAACCTCGGTAAGCACTGCCTTGGCGCGGGCTTGGATGTTGCTGCGGCGGTCGGCAATCGCTTCCAACGTTTCCATCACCGACAACGCGACGTCGGCGGAACGATCCGCCATGGCGCGACGCCAGGCTTCGCGGATTCGCTTGAGATCATCGATTTCGTTGGTGTCTCCCAATGCACCGACAGCGACGGCGCGAATGATCGGATCGGGATTATCCAGCCAACCCTCATGCCGCTGTAGCACCTCCATGCGTTTGGCCGCGTTTTGCTCGCCGAGAAGTTCCATCACAATGAGCCGAAAAACGATTTGGTCTTTGGCGAAGATGGACGGGGCGGTATTGCTGTCGATTAAAAATTCGAGCTTGTCCATCAAAGCGGCGGCGGCCAGAACCTCGACGTAATGCAGCGCCGCTTCCCGGTCGACGGCATACCGGTTCATCGACAACGCGCGGACTTGTTTGATCGCGCCGGCTTTCGCCGCGGCAACCCGCGCCATTTTGTGAAAAGGGACCTTGCGCTGACTGACATCCCACAAATAAGCGATCGTTTCATCGGTTTTGATTCCGGCCAGATTTTCCAGAACCGCCTGATGCAAGCTGGTGGCCTTGGCCGTATCGGCGTCGTCCAGAAATCGGCTCAGTACACCAAGCGCCTTTTCCGGCGGTAAAAACTTGGCGATAAAATCCACCGCGGCGATTTTCTCTTGCGTGGTACCCTCACTCAACATCGCCATCGCGGCATCGATGACCTCTTGCGCAGCCTGCTGTTCGCGACGCGTGTAGGCGCGCAACATTTGTGTCCGCACCAGCGGTTCCTGCCGATGCACGCCCCCGGCCAGCAAGTCGGTCAGCGGCACGTCGAACGTCTGCTTGCGCCCGGCCATGTACGCCGCCTGGTAGGCTACCTTCGCACTCGGATGCGACAAGCCGGTCTGTAGAATCGTCGCGCGAGGATCGGTCTGTTGCGTTAACTCTTGAATCGGCGGCAGCTTCTTTTTCGGCGCAACCGCGACGCGCATAACGGCCGTCAACAGCGCTTCGATTTCAGGCGAGGCGTCCCGACCGGCGAATTCACGTGCCGCCTGGGCCGCCCGCACCTGCTCTTCGCCGGGATAAGCCAGGGCTAATGCTTCGAAGGCGGCGGCGCGTACGCCTAGCGACGAATCCCTGCCCGCCGTTTTAAGCAACGCCTCTTTCACGGCCGGCGGATGATTAATCTCATAAGCATTGCTCGGCGTGTTGGCCCACAACCAGCCCAGGGCGCGGCAAATCAAAGCCCGGTCCATCGTCTCGTCATCCAACGCCCGCAACAAAGCCGGTGAACCGTCCGGATCGCCGATGTGCCCGATGGCGCGCGCGGCGTAGGCGCGTTCGGTGGCGGACAATTTTTTATTTTTCAAGATATCGGCCAGAAACGAGTCGTATTGCAATGAGTCTTCGGCTTGCAGAATTTTCGCAATTCGTCCGGTGATCGAATCATCGGTCATACCGGCGACGGTGAACAACAAGATGACGGCAAACATCAAACTCAACAACCCTGAAATTCTTTGCAACAAAGCGCCCTCCCAAAGTGCGATGTGCCGGTAAACGGCTTGCGCATCTATGTTTTTTCCCATCAACCATGCTATGATACCAACATGTTCCCAAAATGTAAGCGTTGCCTGAGTTTGCGGCAAGGATTATTCATCGCCATGACCCTCCTGCTGGTCATGTTGATCCTATATTTCAGCGCCCCCGACCTTTTTGAAGTCGCCGAAAACCATATGCTTGATATCCGCTTTCGTTTGCGCGGCCCGGAAGATCCCGGGAGCCTGGTCAAAATCATCTTTATCGACAGTTCCAGCTTGATGACCTATGGCCTCCGCACCGAATTTCGCGAAAAGCTGACTCAGGTCATCGACAATGTATGCGCGGGCGGCGCCAAAGCCGTAGGATTGGATTTTTTCTTCCCTGGCCAAAGCGAACAACTCGACGATTCCCGCCGGCAATTGGCTGAAACCGTCGAACAATGCGGCAATGTGGTCATGGGTTACAACTGGGATTTTAATTTGACCGACGTTCGATTGGCGCATGCCGAAGCGATCGGGCGCCGCCGCTTGCTCGACGCCACGCGCAGTTTGCAGGAACCCGGATTTACCCCCGAATTGGTGCCGCGTGAAGCCCGGGTCGCCGAGCCTCTTTTGTTGAAGCACGCTGCGGCGGTCGGCTATTTCACCGTCATCGCCGACATCCATAAACGCGCGCATAAAATTCCGGCCGCTCTAACCTATAATGACGCTTTGTTTTTCCCATTCAGCCTGGCATTGGCGCGCACCTATCTGCAACAACAAGATTACGGCATTGAGTCCGACGAGCAACAAAAGGGTATCGTCGGCCCCGAATTAGGCGGCTTACAAATGCGTCCCGATTCCTCGGGCTACCTGTGGTTGAATTTCTATGGCGCCGGCACCGCCTTTGAATCGATGCGCTTCGACGACGCGGTGAACAACGGTGTTTCCAAGGATTTCGTCGACGGATCGATCGTGTTAATCGGCGTCAGCGGGGGAATATCGGGCGACCTGTTCGCCACACCCTTCGATCCCAACACGCCGGGCGTCGTGTTGCATGCGACAGCCGTCGCCAACGCGCTTTCCAACGGATTCTTATGGCGCGACGATCTGGTGCGAACTATCGAAGTGGTCATCATGGTCGCCTTCGCTTTACTGATGGGCTTGCTCATTCCGAAACTGCCGCCGATTTGGGCAATTTTTCTCGGACCGGTTCTTGTCGGTATCCTCTTCCTCGTCTCGCAAGAAATGCTGATCTACGCGGGTATGTGGCTACAGTTGACCTGCCCTCTCTTGTTGCTTCTGTTACTGCACCTGGCATTGCTAGCCGCCCGCATGCGTGCGGCGGAACGGTTGGCGGCAAAACTCGACAGTTGAACGACGTCGTGTCCACGTGCTAAAAAGTTTGACAACCATCGCCTGAAAACCGGGTTTTAATGGACGTTTCCACTCGCCAACTTCCGCTGGAACAACAAGTTTCCCGAGCGGTCGAGTTGTTTCTGCGTATGCGCTGGCTGCCGCCGGTGGTGATCGCCTTGGGCGGCCTGTTCCTCGTTTACGGTCTGGGTCTGCAACTCAACCTTGCCGCTTTGTTGTCGATCGCCCTGTTGATTCTACTCGTTAACATCGTCTTGACTCTGTTCTACCGCAGCTGGCAGATCCGCTCGATCCGCCATTTGCTCAATTTCGCTCAGGTGCAAATGGTTCTCGACTTTATCGCCATCACTGCCCTGATTCACTTCACCGGCGGCGTGTTATCGCCGCTGATCTGGTTTTACGCCATCCATCTGCTTATCGGTTGCATCTTCTTCAAACGCTGGCAGGTAACGCTGAACGCATCCGGCATCTGGCTTGCACTAGCGCTCATGCTGGGCGGTGAATACACGGGCCTGATTCCACGCTGCTGCATTTTCCCCGGCACGTTGGAACATTTCCAATCCAGTCCCGGCTATCTGGTCACCGTGTTGGGTTCGAACGGCATCGGCTGGGGCGTTTTAATCTGGCTGGTCACGTTGATTACCGAACGGGTGCGTGCCGCCGAACGCGAAGACCGTGAACTGCAGGAAAAACTGGCCAAGGCGCTGGCCGATCTGCAGGAATCGGAAAAGGAGCGCGTGTTGCTGCGCCGCACGATGACCCACGAAATGCGCAGCCCGATCACCGCCACGCAGTCGATGCTGCGCCTGCTGACCGGCGGTCACGTCGGACCGTTGAACAAGCAGCAGGCCAACATGGTGAAAAAATCGCTGGTGCGCCTCAACCAAATGATGAACATGCTGCAAGATCTGCTCGACCTGGAACGCGGAAAAACCGCCGATCGCGTTCTCGAAACCTTCCGCCTCAAGCCGCTGCTGGCCGAGCTGATTACGGTGTACTACCCGCAGATCGAGGAAGCGGAAATGTCACTGGAAGTGAAAGTCACCGAAAGCGACACGGCTTACGGCAACGCCGAAGACATCAAAAGCATACTGAGCAACCTGATCAGCAACGCCGTCAAGTACAACCGCGAAGGCGGAGAAGTACGCGTAATCGTCAACCCGCAGGACGATCAGGTTGAAATCACCATCGCCGACACCGGCATCGGCATCCCGGCCGACGCGCAGCAAAAATTATTCAACGAATTTTATCGCGCACCCAATGCAAAAACGCACAATCCTTTCGGCACCGGCCTGGGTCTGGCGATCGTCAAGGGGTTGGTGCAGCGCAACGGCGGCGAGATTCGGCTGGAAAGTCAGGAAAACGTCGGCACGACCTTTTACGTTACCCTGCCGCGCCACAACGGCTAATCGTCGTTTTCTTCCGAAAGCAGTTCAACGTTCATGATCACCGCGCCAATCTCGGGGGTAAACGAGGTAACCTGCCGGACGCTTTCGGCCTGCTCGCGATCGGCTACCGACCCGCTGATCACGGCCACCTTTTCATAGACTTCAATTTGCAATTGGCTCAGACGCACGTTCGGTACGCGCTGCAATCGCCGGCGCACCTGATCGCGCAGTTGTTCGTCGACGGCGATCTGCGTCAGGCTGCGGCGATCACGCGGCTTGACCCGCGAGCGAAAACCTTCGGCCAGCCTGATATTGCTGTTGACCTGGCGCACGCCCGGCATGGTGCGCGCTACTGCTTCGGCCAAGGCCCGCTCCTGGTACGTGCGGACGGTGCCGTCGAGGTGAACCACGCCTTGACTCACCCGAATACGAATCGCCTTCAATTGCGAACGCCGGGTGTCGGCCAGACCTTGATGAATACGCTTACGCAACACCGGATCGGGCACGATCTTTTTTCGCTTAAACTGCGCCGGCGGTGTCGGACTATCGGATTCGTCCTCTTCCGGCGTCGGCGAAGGGTCCGGCGTCGGCGTCGGCTCGGGCGTGGGCGTCGGTAAATCGTCGAAGGGACCGGCCAGCGCCCAGGACGCCAGCAGGCACGCCAACACCAACGGTAAAAGCGATAGCGGCGAAAGTTTCATGGCCTCAGCCTGCCACCACCGCGCCGCGCCCGCAAGCGCCCTTGCCGCAAGCAGTAACTTTCTGCTAACAAAAGAGGACTTTTTCCGCGAGGTCCGATTTGCGAAAGCTCCCGTTGCTGCTCACATTCGCGTTGCTTACCTTGACGACCGCCGTTGCCTCGGCGCAATCCATCCCCGACGTTTCCGACCTGCCTACCGGCCGGCGGCCCAACAGCATCCACGTCTGGGGCGCTTTCGCCGCGGGCGAAAATCCGATCGTCTTCGGCGCACAGATCAAACC